>Ga0308164_10002401_pt1 | contig 18741 bp, 13 predicted proteins | sample PhyTR2_FD_201031 | JGI IMG/M metagenome (GOLD analysis project Ga0308164, IMG submission 201031) | Phyllosphere microbial communities from UC Gill Tract Community Farm, Albany, California, United States - DLSLT.R2 | ecosystem: Host-associated > Plants > Phyllosphere > Unclassified | place: USA... | reverse complement strand
TGCCATGGGCAAAATTTAGTTGCCCGGTGCGGCATTGGCGGCGTCGATCGAAATGCGATCAGCGGAAGCGGCCAAGCAGAGTCGCACGCGCTCCCGACCCGGTGCGATCCTCCGGATCGTCGGCTAAGCAGGCAGCGCGGCCGGATGGATCTGTAAACCCGGTTCAGCGGGGTTCGATTGACGCAATTCAGGATCTTGGCTGGGGCGGCAGGGTTCCCAGCCAAAGAACCATTCAGCTAAGTGATTGAAATCACTGGCGTGCAGGAATGCCCTGCGGAACCGTTGCTACAGTGCGTTGGCACAATCGGCAACGCTTAAATCGTTGCTGATTGCGGCCGATTTTGCTGCGTTACGGGTGTGATAATGGCGCTATCTCGAAGCGTTCTAGGGGCGTGAGGCTTACGAAATCTGCCGCAGCGCGCAGGATGCTGGTCTTTAACGCATCGTAGGTCATGGGCATCATCTTGCTTCCTTGTTTCATCCCCGCATTGGGGCCGCTTCCACTCCTCCTCATCTCAATTCCGGTTCCTGCTGCGGCAGGCCAGCACGATTTGCGCGGCTGCACTCTCCAGTCCGGCGGCGCGATCCCACGCGCTGTCCCACGGCGACCCGGTGGCGATCTCGGCACCGTCGCGGCCGATCTTCACGCCTAGGCCGGAGCCGTCGGGCACGAGGTGCAGGCTGCGGTCGCGGTGGCGGAAGAAGCTGAGGCCGGTGAGGAGAAATGGACCGCTGAGCGAGTGGAGCGCGATATCAACGCGAACCGGGTCGATGCTCTCAGGGTGAAAACCGTGGCGGACCAGCACGACATCGCGCGAGCGGGTGGCGGCGCAGCGCAGCAATGCCGGGTCGAACAGGCCGGCGGCCGTGATCGGCGTTACAGCGACGATGAGGTTATGCTTCGGACATTCGACGGCAGCAGGCAGGCCGGTGTTGCCGCCTAGTGGTTCGGGCTCGTCGGGCGCGAGTTCGGCGAGGACATAGTTCAGGAGCGCGACCGACGCGGTCGGCAGCGCTTCGTGGATCATGGGGGACATGGGGGCCTTCGTGAGTTCGCGTGATCCCCGGACCGGTTCGGTCCGGATCAGGCCCCTTCGATTTTCATTTCTCGTCAGGGGCTTCACTTCGCCCCGACCGTCTTTCCCTCAGTCCTTCCGCCGGCAGCGATCGCGACCATCGCGGCGGACCAGTTCGGTCAGCCGTGCATAGCCCCAGTGGTCGAGTGCGTGGGCGCTGTATGCGACCGTGATCCTGCCGGATTGCTGCTCGACGACGGCAGGGCATTGCGAGGCGATAATCGTCAGCATGGCTACGCCGACCTCGCCAGCGGACTGTCGCTGCCACCATTGTCCAGCGACTGCGCTCAGTAGCAGCACTGCTGCGGCCAGGCGGAACACCCAGGGAAACCGGTGTTGCTTCATCTTCTTTCCTCCAGCGGATCATTCACGCTGGCGGCTAAGCGTTCCTCCTTGCTGGCTGCTACCGGGGGTGGGTAACGACCGGCAAAGAGCAGAAGCGACAACAGCGCGGCGCCTCCTCGCTCGACCTGCAGCGCACCGGCCTCGCCACCATCCAGGCGGAGAAAGGCGCTGAGGCCTTGATCGCCGAGTTCCGGCCGGTGCCGTCGGGCGCCGAGATCAAGGTCGTCAAATACGAAGCGCCGATGGGCGCGGCGCACGGGCGCACGCCTCAGGGTGCGGCTGGCGGAGCGCTACGGCGCGCCGACCCGCGCCTCGTCACCGCAGGCTCCCCTCGATCTGACCTGCAGCGCGGGCGAGCCGTGCCGGTCGGCGTATGGGACCGCTCAGCCCGCCCTGCATGCTGAGGAAGACGTGTATCACAAGGTCAAGCTCATCCTATGGAGGGCGGCAACGCGGAACGCGCGTGGCAGGCGCAGCTACGACGTGCAGCCGGGGGGCGCGCACCGGCCAAATCGTCGTTCTAAGGCTATCGTCTGCATAAAGTGGTAGACGGGGCGGCTTAGGCCGACCCGTCGACGCCACCTCAAGCCGCTGCGGCGATCCGCTCCCAGCCGGTGCGGAACGCCGCCCATTCCTCCGCCCACAGGCTATGTGCGGTGTCGGTAAGATCCTCATGCTCGGCGAGCCAGCCGCTCGGGGCATGCTGGCGCGCGAGTATGCAGATATGCGCGTGGGGCAATGCTCTACTCAACTCGTCGCCCGGCGTATGCAACGCGACCACGCTAGTCAGCCGGCGGCCCCGCGCGAGATGGATGGTGGCGTAGGTCGCAACCATATCAAGTAGGTCGTGCGCCGGCATATCCTTGTCACCGCGCATGGTAATGACCGCCGCCAGCAGCCGCTGGTGCGGGCGCACCGCCGCGTCGTAATCGTCGATCAACCGCGTGAGCGCGGTGTCGGCGACGCCGCGCGCAAGCACGACCCGGTGATCGCGCGCGGTTATCGGCATGCCACACGTTGTCGTCGGCGTGTTGCCCGCCGGTTTGATCGGCGCGAGCTTTGCGCCGATCAGCGCCGCGACGCTGTTCGCCTTCTGCTTGGCGCGGGGACGCAGCAGCGCGAAGCCGACACCGTCGCAGCCCGGCTCGCGAACGTCGTAGAGCGTGTCCATCACTTCGCTCGGACTCTGCCACGTCATCGTCACAGTCGGTTTCTTGGTCTTCATCAGCGTATTTCCGTCTTCAGGCGGCGCGGGCTGCTCGCGCGTTGCGGGGTCGTTTTTCACCTTCATGGTGCAGCCGACAGGCTTCCCTCACCCTTTCAGCGCTCAGGTCCGGCTCTCCCGCTGCCGGGCGGGGGGGTGGTCACATCATCCGGTCCTTTGCTCCGTATCAGTGGCACATGTCGCTGCGGGCGCTCAGCCTGCGGGCCAGCGACCTTGCCTAAAGGTGCGATGCGCAAGTGCTTTCGATCAGCCAAGCTGGCGATTTCTCCTTCTTGCACCGCCTCACGGTCGCGCCTGGCTCGGGCGGCAACTATGCCAGCGAGCCGCTTCTGCGTTTCCGCGTCGCGGTTCACGTCGGATAGCGCTCGTTTCTCGGGCTGCGACAACCCCTCGGTCTCAATTGTCCATCGTCCAGCGCCATCACGCTCTGGCAGGCGTTCCATCTCCTCCAGTTTCGCAAACGCCTGCGCCCATGACCGTTTGAGGACTTCATGTTGGCGAGCGCGAGCAGCCTCTCGAACATCTACCAGGTCACCGGCAGATTTGGGCGGCAGCACGGGGGCCGTATCGATGGCGTGCCCCGCTTCATTCGTCGCTGACGGCTGTCGCGCTGAGTTCACAGGCGGAGCGGCAACGGGCGGCGCCATCCGGCTGTCTGCAACGGCGATGGGCTTGTCGGCCGTCTTGCCTCTTGCCGGTGCGCCCTCGCTCCTTGGCCTGTCTGGCACGCCGATGATCGGCGATGCCAAGAGCACTTCAGACGGAGGTTTCGGCAGCATGGCCTGCCACCGGGCGGCTAGATCGGTATCCGTAAGAACATGACCCAGCCCGTTCCGCTGTGCGATCCGAAACGTGCGCTCCCGGAACTGCTCGTCGCCATTCACGGATACCTTGCCGTCGAACTTCAGCGCTGCCAGCCGCAAGGCCGCCAGCATCGCCTCGTCATCCTGGATGACGATACCGATCTTCGTGCCGCGATCGAGGAACGCCGTCGGCTTTTCAGGTCCACGCGCGTAGCGCACGCCGTCCGAACACGGATAGCCGTGATAGCCGTCGATCTCGACAGGAAGATCCGCTCCACCGTGAGCGACGCCGCTGAGGTCCGGCAGCTCTGTGACCTGCAGGCGGTGCCGCCAGCGCGCGGCAAAGATGCCTTCGCCGCGAGGATAATACCAGCTTTCCAGATCAGGCGGCGGTCGCATCGGTCGTGCTTGGCTCTCCCGCACCGCAGGACTCGCTTGTTCAATCTCATCTTGATCAAAACCAGCCACGGCTGCGCGCTGTTCGCGGCGTGCCTGCTGGTGCAGGCGCCAGCGTTCGCATTCCGCGCGATACTCATCGGCCCGGAACGCTTCGGCAAGCCGATCACCGTTCGGATCACGAAGCACGACATTGATCGTCGCCCCGCGCGGCTCGAAGGCACCGAGCCGTTTCTCGACCTGCGTCCGGGTAATCGCCCGATCCACGCTCGACGCCTTCACCCGCTCGTCGCCGACCGTCAGCGTCACGCCATTAGTGCCAACCAAGTCGTAGCGAACCCCGACCTCCGCGAGCACGGCATGCAAGTCGCACCATGACCGCGCCGCCTTGATGCGCGGCACCGCCTCTTCCTGCACGATCCGCTGCGCCGAGCGATAGCCGGTCCGATTCTCGAACGCCGCCGCCTTCGCCCCAATCGGCTTGCGCCCTTCCTCCTGTCTTGCCGCCGCACCGGCGGTGATGACCGGCTTGCCGTCCACGACCGTATAGCGGGCATCCGCTTCTGCCTGCCAAGCGAACCGATCGACGATCAGGGCGACCGCCTGATGTGCCGCTTCGCGGGTGAAGCCGTCGTTGATCTCGATCATCCGCCGCGACAGCGGATCATAGCGGTTGAGCGCGAGATGGACGTGGCGATTGTCGGTGTCGCCATGGCAGGCATAGATGCACGGCTGGCCGCCGACACCGAGATGCTCGACGAACATGGCGACCGTCTCGTCGATCTCCGCCGGCGTCGGCAGCTCGCTCTCGCGCCAGCTGAGCAGCCAGTGATCGATCGGATTGGGGCTGCGACTAGCCGCCTGGGCGATGGCGATCATCTCGGCGCGCTGCCCGTCGATATCGGTGCTCACGAAGTTGCGCGCACCGATATGGAATAGGCGCTCGCCTTTGGTATCGCCGAGCTTTTCGCTCAGCATATAGGCGACCTGGTAATCCTTCTCCGCACTCTGCTTCTCGGGCTGCCGGAGATAGTCGACGAGGTTCCGCGCATGCCTCGCCCGCTCGACCGTCGCGTTGCGTCCGGCGGGCCGTGCGGGGATGTGCTTCACGATCACGGGGCAGCCGCTTTCTCGTCGTCGTCCACCACGTCGTCCAGTTCGTCGACCAGGCCGCGGATGGCGGCGGACACGTCGCCGAGCGTCGTGGCGATCATGAACTCATCGACACCGGGCTGTTCGGCAAGGTGCTGGATACGTCGGCCCGTTACATGTAACGCGGCGATCTTGCGCAAAGCGTCGCGATTGCGAACGCCCCCGCCGAACAGTCGGGCGCGAACATAGGTGGAGATACCCAGCTCGCCAGCCTCACTAACCAGACGCTGCCGCTCCTCGGCAGTGACCCGGACGACGATGCGATCACCGGTATCGATCCGCGGGGCGCGCTTGCCCCGCTGCTGACGGCGCGGTCGACCACCTTCGTCCTGGCTCACTGCCCCTCCCCTGCGACAAGCCCCGGCGCGGAGCTGGTCTGCGATAGCAGAGTGCGGTGTCATACACCACCCATCCTGCTACCTTCCTACCTGCTACCTTCCTACCTGCTACCTTCCTACCTGCTACCTTCCTAGCTTCCAAGCTGCTGACTGCTGACCCGTTCACCATCGGCTCCTCACCGATTGCGTCGGCCGAAGGCGGGTCAGTCATCTGACCATCGCAGGCACCTCGAGCAGATAGCCATCCGCGGTCGGCATTCAGTGCTTCCATAAGGGGGTAGGAGGACGTGGTATGCGCCGACAATACGGCTTAACCGAACTGCCTTACGAGAAATTCGAGCGTCATGTTCTCTGCAATCGCATCGTGTGGAATCAGCGCGTATTGCCATGGTTTGCCGCCATAGGTCTGGGCATGGTCCGTTGCCCAACCGCACCACTGAATCGCAACATCCCGCTTTGCCAGCACATCCTTGTCCTGCATCTGTGCTGCCATTTTGGGCTCGAGCATGAGGATGCGATCTGCTGCCTCGGCAACGAAGTCAGGCTGATACTCGAGATGGTCGTTGCCGCTGCGATAGAACATTTGGAACTGCCCCTTTGCTGGCCGCATCCATTTGAGCGCTTCACGCTCAAGGATGACGGCCAGTTTCCGTTCGGAGTCCGAATGGAACTTGGTGACGGTGGAAAGGCATTTGCTGAATCCGCCAAATAGGTAGCGGGCCATGTTGCTCTTGTCGGCGGGTGATACACGATAATCGAGCGGCGCTTCGCGTAGCGCGGTGTAGGCGCTCTCCTTCAACTCGGTGAAGCCTTGGCGAACCTCGTGATGGTATTCGACAGTGTCGTCTTTCCAGAAGTGATCTTGCATCTGCGCATGGACTGCACGAGCGATTTCACGCTGATGCAAAGCCAACACCTGCCCGGCATCTGACTCGGAAAGGTAGGTCAGCAGGTGGCGAGCCACTTGTCCGGCCAAGTCGTAGAGCATGTCGGAATGTTCGTCATACGCGACATCGGGGAAATCGATCAGACCGCTGACGACATAATCCTCAAGCCGGCGCTCAAGCAGATTGCCCTGGGACAAGCCGATCACGTCCACTTGATCGGTTCGCAAATGCTTCGCCCATAACTCGTCGCTGGGCGCAGGGTAGCGCATTCCCGATAGATCGAGGGTGAATGCCTTGAAACCCGCTTTCACTTCCCCTTTGGGCATCACCGTAATGCGTGGGATGTCGATGGTGCTGTCCGCCATCAACTTCGCAGTCGCTGCAATGACAGCGGCCATGTCGGGCGCTGGCTTGGCGACGCCTTCAAGTTCCATTTGCAGAGGCTGATACTGGCTGCGCACCTCGCGGACAATCTGCTCCTGCACATCCGGACGCGATAGATAGGAAACGCTGGGCACCTTGTCCGGCTCACGCGCCAGCTTGCGGAACGCCTCATAGGCGAGGCGTGCAACACGCATATCGTCGGGGTCGGTGAAGGCCGGTGTCGGCGCGGGGCCCGCGGACGCCGCTCCGTCTGCCGACTGCGCGGATTGGAGACCAAGGCTGCCAAGCATGGTGGGCGCGGAAACAACCGTCACGGTTTTTCGCGCAAAATCCGCTTCATCGAGAACAAGCGTCTTCAAGCGGATCGTGGAGTTTGGATTGTTCGCCTCATCCACGATCTCTTGGAAGCGATCGTGAGCCACGATGTTCAGGCGGTCCACCGCCGTAACGCCCGTGCGCTTGCCATAAGGTAGTCGAAGCCCGCGCCCGATGCTCTGCTCGATCAAGGTGCGGGCATTCGCCGCGCGTAAAGGGATGATCGTGTAGAGGTTGGTCACGTCCCAACCTTCTTTCAGCATGTTGACGTGGATGACGATCTCGATCGGATTGTCATTCTTTTCGACCGTCAACAGCTTCTCGACGGTCTCCTCTTCCTTCACGCTTGAGTCGACCTGAATCACTTTGTCGGCGTAGCGGCCCTCAAAAAAGGCGTCGGACTGGACCAAGCGCGTCAGCTCCGCCGCATGGCTGATGTCGCGCGCGATTACCAGAACGAAGGGCTTGACGATCCGCTCGCCATTTTCGCGGGCGTAGGTTTCCAACTCGACTTTGACGCTTTCGTGCAGGCGGATGCCGTCCTCGAGCTTCATCGTCTGGATCACTTCGGGCGTTTTTCCGGCCGGATTGAAATCCTTGCGTGTGACGACGGCAGGCTCCTTGACGAAACCATCCTCCATCGCGCGGGCAAGAGGGTAGTCGAAGATGACATTTTTGAACGCCACCGGCCCACGCGTGCTTTCGACGAACGGTGTCGCGGTCAGCTCAAGGCCCAAAACAGGCTTCAACTCGTTGATCGCCCGCATTCCGGCCGTGGCGCGGTAGCGGTGCGATTCATCCATCAGCAGCACCAGGTCGGGCAGGCCCGCCAGATAATCGAAATAGCTTTCGCCGATTTCCTCGCGAAACGAACGGATACGCGGGCTCCGTCCGCCCCGGACCTCCGACGAGATCTTGGCGATGTTGAAGATGTTGATCGTAGTCGGGAATAGATTGCCGCCCGAGGCAATCTGCCGCTCATACGTTTCACCGGTGGTCAGCACCGGCGGCGATATGGCGAACTCCGCAATTCCCTTGAATACATATTTGGCGGTGTTCGGCGTGAAATCTGCGATCAGTTTGTTGTAAATTGTCAGGTTCGGCGCGAGAACAAAGAAGTTGTTGATGCCGTGCGCGGTCTTCAAATAGGCGATGAACGCCCCCATCAACCGCGTCTTGCCGACGCCGGTGGCAAGGGCGAAGCACAGCGAGGGAAAATCGCGTTCGAAATCGACCACACCAGGATATTCGCTCGCGATGATGTCCTCGGCGGCGGCAACGTCGGTGGATCGGGCCAGCGGCACGATCTCGGTAATCCGGTCGAGAATTTCGAGGCTGCGACGCTGCGGCGGGCGCAGGCTCAAGCGACCGGCGATGGCGTTGACCTGGCGAAGATTGCTCATTCCGCATCCTCACTCTCAAACAGGCTGGATTGCGCGGGCGGCGACGGAGCGGGTTCCTTTTCGGCCGTTGGCAGGTTGGCCACGTTGAGCGAGTAATCGTCATGTCGCCATTCGCACTTGTTGCGAATGTGGTTAGGGATTTTGCGCAGAGTCAGGTTGGGCCAGAGATCGGAATTGCCACGGAACGCCGCGCAAAGAATCATCAATGAGCGACCTTCGCCGACTTCCTCGGATAGAGCCGCCAGCTCTTCCGGCCCTAATGTCTGCGTGGTGACATAGAGGAAGTCGCTTTCAGACGAGTGGCCCTGCTGCCAATAAACGCTATCACTCGGCGCATAGGTGAAGCCTTCGAGCTTGCAGATGGCCTGCGCCAGCATAGCCGCATCATAGTTCTTCGAGATGACTTCACGTCCCCATTTGTCCGTTTCAAGCAAAGACGGCGCGAGTTCATAGTAGCGGAATCCACCGCCCCCTTTCCAATCTACTGCCTTGCTAATCCCGCCTTGATCGGCCCCGCTGATCACCTGTTGCAGGCGTGGCACGATATGCGTAGTGCAATGATTGCCCAATTCGACCATGATCCAGCGACGACCCATCTTATGGGCAACAGCGCCTGTGGTTCCCGAGCCAGCAAATGAGTCCAGCACTAAGTCACCTTGATTAGTGGCTATTTCAACTATAAGTTTGAGAAGTTTTTCTGGCTTAGGCGTATCAAACTTTTCGTCGATCCCCGCAAGTTCAGATAATTCCTTCGCCTCGCGATTTGCTTCTCGGTTGTCACCTGCCTCTTCGTATCCCCACCATGTCCACGGCACCATTTTATTCTCAGATTCATTCCAGAATTTCTTCCGCTGCGCCATGCCATTGCCGTCTTTTCCAAAATAAATTCGGTTGTCGGCTCGCAATTCTTCATATTTCTGAGGCGTGGTGCTCCAGCAGCGCCCCTTGGGTGGCCAAAGGGAACGTCCGCCGGGTGTGATGATTTCATACGTTAAATTTGGTCGAATGTTTGGCGCATGAAAAGGGACAGCTAGCCAGTCGCCCCGTGGATCCTTGTCTCTGTTCTGATACGTAGCGCGCTGCTTATCGCTGGAATCCAACTTATTGACTGAGAACTTATCGAACGATTTTGCGAACACGAGAACATGATCGTGAGCATTTGAAATCGCGCGCGCATCGTTCCGCTTTGTCAATGTCTTTTGCCAGACAACGTTGGCGACAAAGTTGGATCGCCCGAAAATCTCATCGCACATTACTTTGAGATAGTGCGCCTCATTATCGTCGATGGTGATCCACAGCGAACCATCTTCGGACAGCAAGCGGCGGATAATCTCTAGCCGGTCGCGCATGAGGCCGAGCCAAATGCTATGTTCCAGCCCGTCATCATAGTGGGTGAAGGCACTGCCAGTATTGTAAGGCGGGTCGATAAATACGCACTTCACCTGACCCGCATACTCCGCTTCCAGCGCTTTGAGCGCGAGCAGATTGTCGCCGCGGATCAGCATATTGTCGAAAAGATCCGCATCCGAAACCCGCGCGGCGGCGTGATAGCTCTTCGTTGGATCTTCAATCAGAATGCGGGGCTCCAACCGGGGTCGGCTCTCCTTGCCCACCCACGTTAGTTCGAGTTTCTGTTTGCCACTCATACGACGTTACCGATCTGGGGCGCCTTTGACGCGAGATATTTGAAAAGATCGACTTGGTAGACCTGGCCGACGATGTGTTTTGCGCGGAGTGCGTTTATCGCCGGATCCGCCCCCAAGCCGTATTGAAGGGTCATCAAACGGCGCATTAGGTCGAGCGTTCGATCCTGGTTTTTTGCTATCGCTAAGGCTCCCGGCCAAGAAATAGATTGAATAATGTCCCACAGATGTTGCCGGAGGGTATCATAGGGCGCGCTACCAGCCGTCTGAAGCTTCACTACATCGATGAGACTGTTTCCTGCGATTGCGGCGCGGAATTGCTTCATGAATACAAAGGCCATCGCATATTCGCTATGCTTGTAGGCTTTACGCTCGTCATACCAGCATCCACGAACTGATGCCGCCACCTGCTCCCTCGTGTAGCGATAAACGCGGACGGCATTGACCAGGCTGATGGAACTGAGGGACTGGCTAAAAATCTGTTTGTAAGGCTCGCCATCCGTTTTCTGAAAATCGATGAGTGAGCGCTTCATCCACACTGGATTACGCGGATCGAGCTCGAGCATCGCCAGAGCTTGCAGGGCCTCAGCGACAAGAATTCGGTTCGGGTTCCACCCGGACACCGGCTCACCGACGCGGTAAACATACTCGATGTCAAAGTGCTGTAGCTCTCGCCTGATGCGCTCTTGCTCTTCGTCTAGCGCAGCGAAGGCAATTTCTTTCACGTCGTTCTGATGGTTGCGCGCGCGAGTTACGTCTTTGCCAAAGTCGCCCTCCGCGTCGGCTTTAATCAGAGTGATCATCACCTTCGCGTCCGAGATGTCTGCACCGCTATTATCCTCGACGAAATTCGCGGTCGATGCCACCGTCTGCGCTCCGTTAATAATCGAGAAGGCTTTCAGCTCGAATTCCCGAAACTCAGTTCCCTTCCCACCTTTCGGCGCGATGTCCTCACATAAGGCCGTGACGCCATTGTTCAGATATTGAAACCTTGCTGGGTTGGTCGCTAGCGTCTCCATGATCGCTTCATTGACCGGGGTCTTGTGGCCGAGCCAGGTCCGAATATTTTTCTGATAGAGCGCCTTACCATGCTTCTTGTGCAGGTCCGCCAGATCGGACAGGGCGACCGTTCCGTAGTAGGCAATTTTGGGTGCAGAGGCCTCACCGTAATTGTTCAGCCTGAGCCGGCAATCGACTTGCTCGACCGCATTGACGCTGTGCAGACCAGTAACTGCCCGCGCGGAATCGAAGTTGAGCACGGCGCCTTTTAATCTCGCCTCGCCTCCAGCCTTATCCGCAAGCAGATCAGCCATCGCCTTGGCGGCATGGACATGAAGCCCCTCGCCAGTGTGGGCGACGACGACTTCGATGTGATCACAGTGATCAAAGTGCTGCCTTATGGACAACTCTTTGCTCAAGACGTTTTTATTGAAACCGTCGAAATCGCAGTTCACAAGTTTTCGAATACCCTGCGAAAACGCCAGAGCCTCCTTCTGCGTAAACGCTGACGTCTCCTTTAGCTTTGCCTGAACGAGGTAAAGCGTCTTGGTCTGTGCGTGATAATAAATTGCGTCCAATCCAAAATCATCAAAATCATCGACAACGGCGCGCGCCGCCTTTTTGGGATCGATTTGGCAGATGTGATCAATCGCAAATGCTGCAAAAGATCTGTCAACGTTTTTCGCCAGATCGTCTGCTGCCGATTTTGGTTGCAATAGTTTTGGTAGATGCGGGACGTAAACCTGCTCAAGGTGTAGCTTTAGGATCGCAAACTGCTCGGCTCTGATTGCCATATTTTAACTAGGCCTTCTAAGTGGACGCAGGCGACGCGTATCGCCGCTGTTTCGCCAATAGCTTCCAGATTTATCGTTACTTGGCCAGCCATGGTCCGGGCAAACCAAGGTGTCTACCAGATTGAGCACCTGATTAGCGAAACCGATGCCGTCAGTATCCAAAAGCTCGAATGAAATGGTCTTAAAGTGTGCGCCGAAGGCGTTGCGCGCCTGCGCGATCCGGGTCAGCTCGTCGAGGATCGGCTTAAGCGCGACCGTGGTGTTGGGGCGCGCGGTGGCGTCGGTCAGACCGTCGCGCATGTCGACCTCCAGAGCATCACGCAACTTGTTGCTGATCGCAGGCAACAGGTCGCCCAGGGTATAGGCCGCGCCATGACGCCGAGGCACCGGGCATTCGTATTTCTGGGTAAGATAATCGAGCGCCGCTTCAAGGATTACGCCCGCCTTGCTGCATACCGATTGGATGTCGCTCGGCGATCCACGCAGCAGAGTGCGCAGCCGCTCGACCTCGGGCAGCGAACTGATGAGGCAGATACCATCGTCGATAGCCCAGCCGGTCAATTCGACGAACTGACAGGGCTGGCCCGGTTTCAGCCAACCCCAGCGATATTTCTCCCGCCACGGGCGATAATGGGTCGTGACGATCGTGTGCTGAAAACCGACGCTGACCTCGTAAATCATGCCGATGACCCGGTCGACATGGGGTTCATCTACGCTACCCAGCACGTCGTCGAGGATGAGAACAGTTTCCGTCGCGCGGTCGCGCGCTGCAAGCGCGAGAAATACGCAAAGGCCAAGCGTATCCAGATGTGATTGGCTGAAATAGGCTTGGGGCGGTGCGTCGTGGCCCGCGAAAGTCGCACCGAGATTCAGCGATGCGCGGCGCGCCGGGTCCAACTCAAGGGCAATCTTATCCAGGCCCTCGCCGGGGTGCACCTTGTCGTAGAGCTTGCCGACTTCTTTTGCGATCTCACCTATGATGGAGTCCGTAAATTTCTGCCGCTCCTCGACGCTTTGCGCGAGCGCCTTATCCACGTTGGGAATGAGGATCGCCAACTCGGCGACGCGATGGGCGTTCGTTTCATACCGGTCAGCGGCCACCTTCAACTGCGTGCGGAACTTGCTCTCATCGCGCCAGCCCGCTTCGACATTGGCCCATGCGGTCGCCGTTGGCACGGTGGCAGCCAGCCAAGCAGGCAACGCTATTGGGTCGGTAGGCGCGGCACTAGCCGGAAGCTGGACGTCCGGTTTCCATTGATGGGCTGTCTGCGTGCTGGCAAGGGCCGCCACGGCTTTGGCGTATTCGGCAGCCATTTGCTGCAAAGCCGTTTGCGTCGCTTTCAGTTCAGCGTGCGCTTGCTTCCACCTCGCCGTCGCCGCCGTAAGGGTGGCGAGCTGGGCGAGTTTGCCCTTTAGGGTCTGGGCGAGCCCATCGATATTCTCCTGACTTTCACAAAGCGGGCATTCCGCGGCGTCAGGATGCGTCTCGAGATAATTGCTGCCGGCGGTGAGGACGCTTATCCGCCGGGCTGCATCACTATCGGCGGCTGCAATCGCATCAAGCTGACCCTGATCCGCGTCATCAGCCGCGGACTGTGCCAATGCCACCGCGTTCCGCTTGGCTTGGAGCTTTTCCGGGAAGGCATTGAGGGCTTCGAAGGCCGCGCGCAATTTGGTGATTGCGGCGATGTCAGCGTCCAACCCGGTGGTCGGCTCGGCAAGTTTCTGTTTGGACCAAGAAACGGCATTGAATCCGGGCGGACCGCCTGCGGCGTCATAGAAGCCCTGCAAGGCATTCAGGTTTTCCTGTTCCGCCGCTATGGCTGCGGCCTTCTCCGTCACCAGGTTCTTGCCGAGCTGGCGCAATGTTTCTTCGGAGCGCTCGAAAGCCTCGATGTCGATGAAGCGCTTAATGGCTTCATATCGCTTTGCAGGCTGAGCCTGAATTAGTTCAAGGATCTGCCGCTGGCGCAGCAGCTCGATTTTCGGACGCGACGCGGTGGGAGTGACCGAGATCCTTTTATCGACAATCTTCCCGGCGCACTTCGACGTGCTGGTTTCAAGCTCGACGGCCAACGCGCTGGCAGGCTTGCCGGCCGTAGGCCAGAATTTCTCCAGCCCCTTGCCCATGCCGCGATCTTCCAGCGAGCCAATGCGCTCGGAGGCCAAGAACTCGAAAGCATCGCAGATGGTCGTTTTGCCTGTCCCGTTCTCGCCATAAATGAGAGTAAGCTTTTTGCCCTTTTCAAAGTCGAACGTGAAGGTGCTGGCTGACCCGCGAAACGCGGTCAGCTTAAGCGATTTCAGAGCAGCGGAGGTAGCCATCAGCCCGCCGCCTTCGCGGACGCCAATTCGATTTCGACCTTCCAATCCCCGCCCGAGATAGTTCCCGCAGCGATCTTGCTGATCAGGGTGTCCCGTTTACTGGCGCGCACCAAGCCGGACGCGATCAAACGGTCCACAGCCAACGCCGCCAATTTGGCGGACGGATCCTTTACGTCTGTCATTGCACCCTCCACCGGATCGTGAAGAGCGACTGCACGTCGGTCTTCTGCTCCAGTTTCCCCTCTATCTGTGTAATAAGTTCTGTGCGCTGTTCGTCAATTTTATCCTGGGCGTCGAATAGCGATCGACGCCTGGCAGAGCGTTCTGCTTCCAGTGCCTTGACGGCTTTTTGACCCGCCAGTTTTTCTTCCAAGGTCAAAGCGACGGTCGCGGCGCGGCGCGCTTCTTTGATTTGCCGGTCCAGTTCTTTCAGTTCGCGCTCGAGTCCAACCTTCAGATCGTCGGCCCAGCCGTCTAGCTTGTTGGCTTCGGCCTCAAAGAACCGCGCGTTACGTTCGGAAATAGCTAGCCGAATGTGCTTTTGCTGACTGGTTAGGCTTTCTGCCAAGGCTGATGCGACATCATCTGCGGCGCTGGACTCGCCTGTCACGGAACCGGCGACGGTCATTAAGCGAGACAGAGCCTCGTTGCTGAGCGAGGTTCCGTCATCACCGATGCCGGAAAGGAGCATATGGTCTTCGCTCTGCCCGAGGGCATCGACGGAAAAAAGTGATGCGGAAAGCCAGCCCGCCTTGCCCACAAGTGGTTCAACCTGCGAAATGCGCCCCTCATAGTTCGAATAATCGAAAGCGATTTCGACGATGGGTAAGACCCGCGCCCGTGCTCGCGATACAATGGCTTCGCCTAGTGGGTGATTGACGCGGAACAAATGCGCCTCGCCGGTTCGACGGGGCAGCTCGTAGAGGCCGGTTGGAATGGTCGCTCCGGCGATCCAATTGGGCAAAGCGTTAAGCCGGAACGACGATGAGTCCACAAAGTCGGCTGTCCCATCCAGCTCGTGCTGAGCTAGCCGCATCAACTGCTGCTCAAATTGGTCGAGATGTAGGTTGGTGTCGGCGTCACGGACCTTCAACTTCTCCCGCACCTCATCGTCAAAATTCTCCAGCAGCTTTTGCCGGGCGTGCGTCATCGCCTCGTTTATTTCGAGAGTCAGCTCCTGTTGAAGTTCATCGAACGCCGCCCTAATTTCGCCGGTCCGGCGGCACTGCTGATAGATACCTGCGATGCGCTTTTCGAAATCGACGCCGGACTCGATTACACCAAGCACCTCGTCGCTCGCGCCGAACACGCCTTCAAACAACTGGAATTTCTCAGACAGAAGTTGATAGACCCGCTGATCCGCCTCGTTCTTTTGGTTGAGGAAGTTGACTACGACGACATCATGCTTCTGACCATAACGATGGCAGCGGCCGATACGCTGCTCGATCCGCTGGGGGTTCCACGGCAAATCATAGTTTACGACCATGGCGCAAAACTGAAGGTTGATCCCCTCGGCCCCGGCTTCCGTGGCAATCATGATTTTGCCCTGCTCGCGGAAGTAGTCGACCAACGCGGAGCGCATGTCGGCGGTTTTCGAACTCGTAACTCGATCCGAACCGGCGTGGCGCGCAAGCCATTCTTGATAGATGGCCTTGGATTCCGGATCGGTGTTGGTGCCGTTAAACAGGACAATGTGATCGGCCCAAGGGCTAGCCGCCAAAACCCTAAGCAGATAGGATTGCGTCTTGCGGGACTCGGTAAAGATAATTGCCTTCTCGTCCGCGCCGAACTCGCGGGCCTTGACGAAGCCCACCTCCAGCGCCTTGAGCAGGGCACGGCCCTTGGCGTTTTGGTCGATCGACGTTGCCAACGCAGCAAACTCTCGCAACTCGGCAATCTCAAGCTCCAGAGCCCGCTGATCGGCCCCGGTCAGCGGCTCGGGTTCGTTATCCGTCCACTCTTCTGATGTCTCATCTAGCGACTCGTAATCCTCGTCGAGTTCTTCGACGAGCGATGAAGGCATGCTTTGGTCCAACCGCTTCTGCAGGCGATTGGAAATTGACGACAGCGCACCAGCAATGGCGAATGTGGAGGAGGCTAACAGCTTACGAAGCACCAGCGTCATCAGCGAACGCTGGCTCGCCGGGAGTGCCTGTAGGTTGTCCCGCTGCAAATATGCGGTAACCAGATTATAGAGCCGGTCTTCGGCCTCGTCAGGGCTGAACTCCTCCAAGATCGCGTGCCGCTTCGTGTAGGGAACATACGCTGTAACCTGGCGCCGCAATGTGCGGTGGCAGATCGGTTTCAAGCGCTCTTTAAGCGTCTGAAAGGTGCGCTCCTGGGCACCGGCCCCAAACTGTTCGCGGAAGCTCTTCAAGTCGCCAAACGCGTGTTCGTCGATGAAGCTCACCAAGCCATACAACTCCAATAGCGAGTTTTGGAGCGGCGTAGCGGTGAGCAACAGCTTGTTGCGCTCGGCCAGTGCGCCCTTCAGCGTATTAGCAATGACATTGGACGGTTTATAGACATTACGGAGCCGATGGGCTTCATCTATCACAACGAGGTCCCAAGAGGTGGCTTGAACGTCAGCCGCTTTGTTCCGCGCAAACTGATACGAGCATATGACGATGCTGTCGGATCGGTCAAAGGGACGTGAATTCCCTGCCTTTAACTCGGAGTTGTAAGACTTTGATTCTATTATTGTGCAGGGTATAAAAAACTTCTCGTTTATTTCCTGATGCCACTGTTTGCGCAGATTGGACGGCGCAATAATGAGAATGCGCCGTTTGCCCTCAGCCCATCGCTGCGAGATGACCAAACCCGCCTCAATGGTTTTACCGAGACCAACTTCGTCCGCCAACAGGGCGCCTTTCGACAAAGGCGAGGCAAAGGCGAACAATGCCGCATCTATTTGGTGCGGATTCATGTCTACCTGCGCGCCAGCGACCGCAACGGCCAGCTTCTCGCTGCTATCCGAAGATCGTCTTCGCATCAGATCGGTTGCGATATACTTTGAATGATAATTTGTAATCATTTTCTACTTTACACCGCGCCTGTTGATAGAGGTTCTTGAGACCTGAAGGACTAATAACAGTCGAAGCAGGGTAACGTCGCGCGACCTCGACTTGGCTCCATTCTTTTACAAATGATATCCGCAGCCACCTTCGCTTCCCGTCGGGGCTCGTCGTCCAACACCAAGTCATCATTCCAAGATTATGAGGACATCTTCGGACCTTGCCCCCGCTGTGGCCGAGCTCGACGCATCGCATTTGGAAGCAATTTAATGCAGCACTGATCTTTCAAATGACTTGTCACTACTGGTATCTTTTCGACCACTTCTTTTAAGCGCGATAGGGAAGCTGCCGAAGGGTAGCGATTTTCTCCTTCCCCCTTTCCTTTATGGCCAAGGAAATCGTTGCGGAACTCGATGAAGACGCTCTGGTCCTTCAGCTCGTCAGCAACCATGTGCCGTGCCGAGTGCATCGCTTGTCCACGCTTCAGGTCCGGGACCATGGGCTTGATGTAAATCCACCAAAGCTTGTAGAAAACGTCGCCAAGCTTCCGCTTCGAAGAGTTGCCGGGCATCAATTCGGGAAACAGCAACGTCTCGCCGGCGGCTCGCATCGCTTCGACATATCGCATAAATCCCAAACGTAAGAGCTCATCGCTTAAGACGACGACCCGTTTTGCAGATTGATTTTTCACCCGTCCCGTTTGGGTCGCGCGGATCAGCAAATACGGGGTCTCACTGCGTTCTTCGACGTCATTCAGCATTAACTTGCATAGCTCTTCTCGGCGGGCTCCAGTATACCAAACTAGTAACAATACAAAAAACAGGCCGTCGTGGATTACTGTATTACCACTAGTAAGGCGATCGCTCTCGCCAACACATCCGGTCCAAGGCGGCAATAGAAATATCTCCCTACCTTGTTCTACCGTGTAACGCTGCCGCGCCTCGCGCTCGTCCTCGTCGATAGGCACGGTAAAGGCGTTAAAATCTAGCGCATTGCTCACTTTTACGGATTTGCGCATGAACGTGTGAATCTGGTCAAGTTTGTTGAAGTGCTTGTTCGTCGTGCCACTCGACAGGCCAATATTCTCAGGTGAAAGAGTTCCCTCGTCCACCCCGTTGGCTGCTTTCGAGATAGCATCGTCCAGCGTCATGCTCGGTTCTCGGTCCGTTGGGGATTTGCCGAATGAGATCGGCAACTGATCAAAATACGCATCGAGACGCTTGATGTCCGCCTCCGTCACCTTCCACAGCGGTGTCGCTGACGGCAGGGATTTCTCTAATAGCGTGGCAGCCCAGCGAATTTGCCGCAACGTCTGCTCCCCAACTTGCTCACGCGCACGCTTACCTCCTTGCCTGTGCTGAAAGAGCTTGGGTGTCTCAGCGATCATGCGCTCGGCAGCCTGCAATGGCGTGCAATGTAACCAATCGGCAGGAATCGCAGGATCGGTGGCTGCCGCTAGTGTCGAAGCTTGAGGCTGCACACCCACGGTGGCAGCCTGCTGCGCTTGGCAAATTCCCACTGGCGGCGCGAAAACGCGACCAGCTTGCAGCTGTATCTCAGCCTGAAGACACGCGTCGCGATAAGCAGGATAAAGCGTGCGCTCCACCATTCGGCGGAGACCGTCATGCGGCTCGTAACCCAG
>Ga0308164_10002400_pt1 | contig 18749 bp, 10 predicted proteins | sample PhyTR2_FD_201031 | JGI IMG/M metagenome (GOLD analysis project Ga0308164, IMG submission 201031) | Phyllosphere microbial communities from UC Gill Tract Community Farm, Albany, California, United States - DLSLT.R2 | ecosystem: Host-associated > Plants > Phyllosphere > Unclassified | place: USA... | reverse complement strand
TGATGGAGGTGGCGCTCGTCGATTATGCCGGCGGCGTGATCGCGCACAGCTCCCAGCCATTCGACGATCCCGATCCGCGCATCTTCGCCGCGCGCGTAACGGCGTCGATGCACGACATGGCGATCGAGAACCGGTTGCTCGGGCGGCGATTGCTGGGGGTCGGGATCGGCGTTCCCGGATCGTCGCTATCGCCCGAGGGCAATCGGCGCTGGACGGTCGACAGCCTTGCCGCATGGCGCGGGATCGATCTGAAGACGCTATTCGAGGAGCATATCGGGCATCGGATATGGATCGAGAACGACGCCAACACCGCTGCGCTCGCGGAATATTATGTCGGCGGGCTGATGCGCCGGTGTTCGACCGCGGTGGTGATCCTGCTCGGTCACGGGATCGGCGCGGGGATCATCGTCGAAGGCCGTATCCTGCGCGGGGCGATGGCGAGCGCGGGTGAAATCGGCTGCCTCTATCCGACGAACGAACCCCGTCCTTCGACGCTGGATTTGCTTTCCACCTTACGCGACGAGGGGTGCGCGATACACTCGTTGGTGGACTTCGACGAAGTCACCGCGGGATATGAAACGGTCGTCGATCGATGGGTGCGGCGCGCGGCGAAGCAGATCGAACCGATCATAAACTGGGGCGTCGCGTGGATCGACCCTGGCGAGTTCGTGATCTCCAGTCCGCTTCCGGCTCCCATCCTGCAATCGCTGGTCGATCATATCGATTTCGGCGCGATGCACATCGGCGACCATTGTAGCGAAATGCCGCGCGTATCGGTCTCGACGCTGGAAGGCAGCGCGGCGACGATCGGCGCTGCGCTGCTTCCCATCCACGCGACCGCGGTGATGTAGATACGCGTTGGACAGGAGCGCGACAGCCGCCGACTGGCGAACGAGCCGGTCCGCTGTCGAACGCTGAGATGGTGTAAGCCGCCGTCGTTCAGACGTCGGCAGCGGCAACTGTACCGCTGATGCCAACCGTTTGCCGGGTCCGTGTGCGATCTCGCAACCCATCGTTCGCCATGCAGCGGCATCCAAGGCGGATAGTGACGATCTGGATAAAACTCTGAAGCATGATACCGTCAAGTATTGATCGGCTTGCGCGTGATGATCGGCATTGCGTGACTGATCAACAGTCTGATCCGCTAGCGTCCTCGCTGGTACCGCAACGCTCTGGCCTTGATCAACGAGCCCGTAGTCTGAGGTGTTGCTGTGCCCGATGGCGATAGTTAAACCGCCATGCGGTTTGCTACCTGTCTCGCCATTGTGTCGATCCGAACGTCATCTCAAAGTACAGTCCCTTGTCGCCGGGTCCGGGCGCGATGTCGAGCAGGCCAAGATGCGCACGTGCCACGCGGTCGACGATCGACAGGCCAATTCCCGAGCCTTCCGATCGTGATCCGTCACCGCGCCAGAAACGGTGCTTGAGCCGGGCGAGATGCTCGGGTGCCACGCCAACGCCGTCGTCGATCACACCGATACGTGCACCCGGGTTGACGCGCACGACGATCGCGGTGCCGGGCGCGGTATGGCGCACGGCGTTGTCGACGAGGTTCTCGAGCGCGAGGAGTATGGCGCCCGGATAGCCGATGCTCCCGGTATCCGCTGACAGGTCTTCCAGCGCGATCGTTCGGCCAACTGCAAGGATGCCGGGTGCACGACTGACAACGACCGCTTCCGCCAAGGCGGCAAAGTCGAGTGGTTCGCCGGCATACTCGACCGGCCGTTTGAGATCGGCGAGCGCGAGAAGTTGTGCGACGACGCGGGCGGCGCGGTCCACCGACGCGAACAGCGCGTCTTTCACGGCCGCGTCGTCGACCGCGTCGGCGCGAAGGCGGATCACGGCGAGCGGCGTGCGCAGTTCGTGCGCGATGTCGGCGGCGAATGCAGCCTGCGTCCGGAACCCGTCCTCGAGCCGGTCGAGCGCCTCGTTGGTCGCGGCGGCGAGCGGCTCGACCTCGGACGGCAGCGTGCCGCGCGGCAGGCGCGTGTCGAGCGCGCGCGGGCCGATCGCGGCGGCGGTCGCCGAACCGCCTGCATCCGTCGCGTCAGTAGCGCCCCGATCAAGGGCACCAGCCCGGCGATCGCCAGACATTAGCCGTCGCGAGGCGGTTTAGTTTGAGCCGATACGGCATAGGGTGGCAACACCGCTTCGACGGCTACCTCGCCGGTCTCGCTGGCTGCCGTGGACTGACCGCTGGAGATTCAGGGGAAGGCTGCGGCAAGGCACTGCAACGCGGCCGCGTAATAGTCGGTGGCGAGCGTATTGGGGGCGTGCGTGCCGAGCGTGCGGCTCACGACCGCGCGACCACCGACGGACAGGGGGTATTCGGCGACCTGTCCCGACACCACGTCGATCCATGCCGGGATCTGCTCTGCCGGCATCGACCGCCACCAGGTTCGGATCGGCTCGATCAGCGCGCTGCGGCCCGACACGCTGGCAAACAGCGGCACGCGGATGGCATCGAAGCCGAACCGTGGCGGCTTGTCTGCGGCGGGTGCGACCGCGCCGGTATTCGAGACGTCGATCCAGTCGGTCGGCAAGCGATGTGCGCCGAACCGTGCGGCGGCGATCAGAGCCTCGCCGTCGGTGATGACCCGTCGCCAGACCGCCGCGTTACCGGTCTTTGCGAACAGGTCGAGCGCGGGCCAGACGTAATAGCACGGGTTGATCGTCGTTCGTGCCGCGGTCGAGAACCCGTCCAGGCCGGGCAACAACAGCATTCGCCCGCCGACCGTCTTGACCAGCCGCGTGCCGATCGCATCGACGATTGCCCGCGACCGCGCCGCATAGCGTGGCTCGCGCCACTTGTTCGCCGCCTTGGCCAGTGCGTAGGCAATGAGCAGGTCGCCGTCGGTTGCGTTGTTGCGATCGGCGGTCGGATTGGCGGCGCGCGGATCGTAGCGCCAGACATAGAGCGCGACGTCCCGCCGGGCGAGTTTGGCTTCGGTCCAGGCGAGAATCTTGTCGAACGCGGCGCGATCGCCCGCCGCCTGGGACAGCAGCAGGCCATAGCTCTGGCCTTCGCTGTGGCTGACGCCGCCATTGCCGTTATCGACGATCCGCCCATCGTCGGCCATGAACCGCTGTTTGAAGCTTGCCCAGTTCACGCCGTTTGCCGCGCCGGTTGCAGGCAGGGTCGGGGGCTCGATTTCAGCGCTGTTTTCGGTGGCGAGTGCCCTGTCGTCCGGTGCGCGTGCCTTGCTGCATCCGGCGATAGCCAGACCGGCCATTCCAGCCATCACGTGTCGACGATCAACGTCCATGCTTCAGTCGTGCCTCCGTATCGCTCCACCACAGGGTGCGTGTCGTTAAATCGGCACCGCTGCCCAGCGTATGCAACCACGCGTCATACGCCCCCTCCAGCAACGGTCGCAGCGTCTGTTCGGTTGCACCGCCGAGGATCGGCGCCAGCCGACGAGCAAAGCCGGTATGCGTAATCAGCAGGCCGTCCTCGGCCAGTTCGAACCGCACTTCGCCGCAGTCGTGCTCGCGCCACAACCGGTTGATCGAGGCGGCGAGCGCAGCAATGTCCTGCGCGTCGCCGACCGGATGCGCGCCTGCGATCCGTGCGCCGACCGCGCGAAAGAACGCGCGTCGCTGCGCCGTGGTAGCGCCGCCACCGACTTCGGCGATGATGCTGCCCAGCAACAGGGAGGCGGCAGTGGTTTCGGTCGCGTTGTCGGTGGACCATTCACTCATCGCGTTCATTTGGTTCCCCCCAGGGACTGGCGCAATTCGAAAGTCGATCGGTAGTCGTCATAGGTCCCGAACGTGTTCGCGCTGGCCGAAGCGCCGATCCGGGTATTCGGGTTTAGGCGATAGAACAACGATCCGTCCGCCGAAAAGGCAAAACCGGTGTTGCTCAGGCTGTCGTAATAGGAGCGGACGTCCGTGTTCCGCGCCTTCAGCGCATTGAGTTCGGCCTGCGCGTTCGGGTCGGTCGGATAGATCGGCGCACGATCCTGTTCGAAGCTCTGATAGCCCGGTGCGACGCCCAGGCGCCCCTCCCACCGTGTCGAGTTATACGCGTAGCGGATCGGCAAGCTCATGCTGAGGAAGCTCTGCGGGCTGAAATAGCCGCCATGTCCGTAGGTGAAGTAGTTCTGGTTGTTGTCGAACGCCTGCCAGTTGAGGTTGAGGCCGCCGGTCAGCGTCGAATGCCCGTCACGGTAGAGCGGCAGATAGCCACCGGCATTCGCCTGGTACCCACGGTTCTGTCGGACGTTCTCGCCGGTATAGCGATAGCCGGAGACATCGGCATAGACGCCGGTGCCTTCATTGTCCCAGGACAGCGATGCACCACCACCGGTCCGCATGACCTGGCCCCAGCGTTCGCCCGTGACGGGATCGCGCGTGCCGGCATAGGACACGACGCTGTCCGTGACCGGCTCGCGCTTGACCCAGCCCTGCGCCGACACCGTACGCGAGATCTTGGGTTTCCCGGTGAAGCCCCACGTCACTTCGGTATTGTCGAACCCGATCGGCGTCGATCCGACTTCGATCCGGACGCCGGGGCTGTCGTACGATGCCGCGACCGCGACGCCGGACGCGTGTTGCGTATCAGCTTGCGTCAGCACGGAGGGCAGCGCGTTGACGATGCCCTGCGCCTCCGGCGTGGCGTTGCGGCCGAACCGAGCGAGCGCGGAGCCGGTCGGGCGTCCGGAGTCGATCACGACCGGTGTTGCCGAGACGGAGACGCGACCGCCGGCGACACCGGTGGAGAGCGTCGCGGTACCCGACAGTTCGCGCAATTCGCTCAGGCCGGTCTCGCCCGAGCGCTCGCGGAAGCCGAGCTTCATTTCCGCACGGGGGCCGGTGTCGTCGCTCAGGCGGGCGATATCGTCGCGTAGGCGGATAAGCGTGGCGTCGCCGCCTGCAACGCCTGCTTGGGGTACGGCGCCGTTCGAGGATGCATAGCCGCCCGGTGCAAAGCCAGTTGATGCCGGACCGCCGGGTGAGCCTGCGCCGTATCCAGGTGCTACGGTGAAGGCTATCGGCGTCGAAGACCGTCCGGGCGTGGAAGTCGGGATCGGCCCTGCGCTGAGTGCGAACGGGTTGGCGGTGACGATGGGGGCCTGTTCCGTCTGGCGGAAGGGATTGCCCGAGCCCATGCCCGCGGCGAACGGATTGGCACCGCTGAGCGTGGCACCGGTGCCGGAGCGCGCGGCATAGGCCGTTTCGGCGCGGCGCAGATAGCGTTTCGCCGCTCCTCGGTCGCCGCGGGCCTGCTCCATCTGGCCGGCAGCGGCGTATATCTCGTAGTCATCGGGATAGGCAGCGAGCGCGCGGTCCACGGTCGCGGCGGCGACGTCGTGGTTGCCGCCAGCCCCTGCGCTGCCGATCAAGCCGATCAGCGCGCCCTTGTCCCGTGGATTTGCGGCGAGCACCATCTGATACGTCTGTGCGGCCTGCGACGGCATGTTGCCCGACTGGTACAGCCGGCCGAGCGCCCCCAGCACGTCGGCATTGCCTGGCGACGCGGCCCATGCCTGTTGCAGCAGGTCGAATGCCTGCGCGTTCTGGCCTGCCAGCCGCATCCGGTCCGCTTGCGACGACGCGGCAATCCCTTCGAGCCGGGCAATCGCCGGCGCGGCGGATGCTGACCCGGCCGATGCCGTTCGCGCGCGGTCGATGGCGCTGGCGACCGCAGCATCCTGTCCGGTCCGTGCCAGTACGCGGACGATCGGCTCGTAATCCGCCGCCGTCGCCGGGCTTGCGGCGAGCGCGCGCTCGGCCAGCGGAACGGCCCCGGCCTGATCGCCGAGATCGTTCAGACCTCCGGCGATCGACGCGAGCGACGCTGCGCTGAGCGTCGGGGTCATGCCAATCTGGCGCAGGGTCGCGATCGCTTCGCCGCCACGGCCCTGTGCCGCGATCGTCTTGGCCCGGGCGACGGCGGCATCGACGGCGATCTGTGCCTCGAGCCGGCGGATCGCGGGCGTCTTCTGCGCCTCGGTCAGTCGCGACAGCAACGACGTCGCCTGTGCCTGTCGACCGCGCTCGTTATGGAGCATCGCCGCCGCGTAGAGCGCGTCGGCGGTACCGATCGTCTGAATCGACTGGATCAGCGCCTCGGCCTCGGGCGCCCGGCCCTGCCCGATCATGTACCGCGCATATTCGTAGCGGATCCACGGGTCCGCGGGGTCGAGCATCAGCCCGCGCTGGAAGAGAGCATCCGCCTTCGCCGGGTCGCCGTGCGTGGCCGCCTGCAACGCGTCGTTGCGCACCACGCGGCTTTCGAGTTGCGCCGCGCTGCCGCCGGCGGATCCCGCCTGGCGTGCCAGATCGGCCGAGTCCGCATAGCGGCCCTGACGTTCGTAAATGTCGGCGAGCAACGCCAGTGCGGGGCCGCGATCCTTGACGCCGGTACGCGCGAGCGCTTCGGCCTGGGTCTGTGCGCCGACGACATCACCGGCCGCGAGCCGCGCGCGCGCGTCGTCGAGCCCGGCGTAAAATTTCGCGGATGCCAAGGCTTCCGACCAGCGCGCCCGGTTGCCGCGCTCCGAAGCGCGCGACAGGAGTGCGGCGGACTCGGCGAAGCGCGACTGCCGTAGCCGGACGATCCCGAGGCCGCCTGCCGCGTCCGCATCGTTGCGGTTGTTGGCCAGCGCTGCCTCGAACTGGCGTTGTGCTTGAGCGAGGTCGCCCTGTTCGAGCGAGCGGAAACCGGCCGCGCGAGAATCCCCGCCGCGGTCGGATGGCGTTGGTGCTGCTCTGCGTGCCGGGGCTGGAGTTGGAATCGTCCGCGATGCGGTGGCAGGCGCGGGTACGGGACCGGTCATGCTCGCCGGAGCCTGCGCGGGCGCCCTGCTCGGTCGTGCGGCGGGTGCCGCAGCCGGGGCACTCGACGCTGACAAGGCGCGGCGGGCTTCGGCGTTCGAAGGGTCGATCGCGAGTGCGCGACGATACGCGGTCCGCGCGAGGTCGGCTCGGCCACGCGACTGCCAGTACCGCCCCTGCTGGACGAGCGCGCCGACACCGGCAACCTGTGCCACCGCGGGCTGGACGAGGAGCGGCGATGCAATTCCCGCGGTCAGCAGCGCGAGCGTGGTGAAGCGGATCATGCCGCGTCCTCCGACCCGAGCCGGCGACTTTGCTGGCGCACCAGCAGCAGGTACAGAGGCCCTGCCAGCAGCAGCGCGATCAGGAGCCCGCTGAGCGCCATCAGCAACGGCCGCTCGCTGAACCACCAGCCGATCCGCATCCACACCGGCAGCGATCCCGACCAATAGGTCTGGCCAACGGCGAAGCTGCGCATGCCTTCACCATTGGTCACTGACAGATCACCCTGCACCTGTGCGTTGATCCGCTGTTCGGCAAGACCCTGCACCAGCTCGGGCAGGTCGGCGGTATTGGTGCTCATCACCGCCACCACCGTCCGCGCCGCATCATAGGGCGAGCGGAAGCTGACGAACCCGTCGAAACGCTCGGCCGTGGTCAGGAACGCGTTGGTCTCGCCGACATCGCTGGCGCCATAGGGCGAGATCAGGCCGAAGACGCGCTCGATCGGATTGCGTTCGACCACGCGCAGTCTGCCATTCTCGATCCGCACCGGCGCACCGGCGAACAGCGCGGTCGCGCCGGCGGTCTGTGGAATGCCGATGACCAGCACGTCATGGCCTTCCAGCCGGTCGCCGTCCGAGGCCTGCGTGACGGTCACGCCCGTCGTCGCCGCACCGGTCGAGTCGCCGAAGCGGCCCATCATTGCCAGGAACGCCTCGACGATACCAAGGTCGGGCGAGGCGGGGACGACGACGACGGTCTCGGCCAAGTCGGGGCTGATCGTGAACGGATAGCCTGCGTTCGCGAACGTCGCGAGGCTCGGCATGCGCTGCGCATGATAGGCGTGCGTCAGGTCGATCGCGCTGTCCGGGTCGATCGCGACATGGACGTTCTCGGGCAGCGTGCCCTCGCACTTCTTCTTGGTGCCGAGGATCAGGTTGTAGTCGAAGATCAGCTCGTTCTGGCCGAACAGGTTGTAGTTCGGCAGTTCGACCTTGGCGCGAGCCTGGCTCGACGATGCGCCGTCCTGGCCGCCGATCAGCGCCTTCCACCACGCTGCGCCGGCGAGCGGGAGCGTCCGCAGATACTGGTTGTTGATCGAGATATCGAGCCGCGACGCGCGCCGGTCGAGCCACGTCGCCGACGGATAGCGATAACGCAGGTCGAGCGATGCGCCACCCCGCGGCCAGAAGAACAGGTCGGGTGCGGTGCGGAACGCGGCGGTGAGCGGGCCCGGCGGCAGACCTACGCCTTGTAGGGCGCGAGGGTCCATGATCTCACCGAGCTTCACCGCACGGTCCGAGCGGAGCCAGCGGGGTGCTGCGTAGCGCGCATAGGTCGGGATACGGACGCCGTCGAACGACGCTGCGGCGCCACCGATCGTGCCGCGGCCCGTGGCGAGCGCGGCAGCGGCGAGCTTCAGTTCGCGCTCGTCACGGCCCATTACCAGCAGCAGCTGTCCGAAACCGTCGTACGGATTGCGGATCACCTGCGCCGATGGCCCGGCGATCGTCGGAACGTAGCTGCCGACGCGCATGCCGGGACGCAGGAAGACGATCGCGTTGCCGCGCGGGATGCGGCCATAGCTCGGCTTGAACGCGAACCCGCGATAGCTGGCAAGCCGTCCGAACCAGGATGCGACGCTGGCCGCGGCCTCGAGTTCGCCATTCGACGGCGCCGCACCGAACACGAACGGCAGGTTGAGCGGCAAATTGTCGGCGCGATCGAAGAACGGCGACGGCAGCCGTGCAAGGTCCGGCCCGAGCGGCAGACGCTGGATCGTCAAGTCGAGCGCCGAGCGCGTATTGCTGACGTTCGCCCAGAGCGAGCTGTGGAACGGATCCTCGCAATCGCGGGCGTAATGGCCGATCAGGCGCAGGTTGAGCTGGTTGTCGCCCGGCAGGAACAGCGCGGGATTGACCGCCATGGTGAGTTGCTGGCCGCCGGCACCGTCGGGCGTGAGCCGAACCGTGCGGACGACCTCGCCGTTCAGGATCACCACGAACTGGCTCAGGTCCGGCAGCAATGCAGGAGACCAGGCAAGCGCCAGCGTCAAATTGGCAGCCGTGACGACCTCGTTGCTGCGAAGGCCGAACGGAATTGCGATCTCGCCGCGCGTGCCGGCGAGGCGGATCGCGCTGCGAATACGCAGGTCGCGCAGTGTGAGACGCTCCTGGCGGATGCCGCCCGGTGCTTCGGGTGCGGACACCGGTACGGCCGGCGCCTGGGCCGCGACCGGCTGCGGCAGGCCGACGCTCATCACCAGCGCGGCAGCGGCCAGCGCGGCGGTCGCTGCCTTGAGCCGGGTGCGCTCGCGGCGGCGTTCGGCGCGATTGAAACCGAGCAGGCGCTTCAGCGTGACGAGATCGACGACCAGGATGTCACGGAGCGATCGAAGCGTCGAGATCGGAGCGCGGGGCGCTTCCGGTTCCCAGGCATCGTTGCGGCCCATGACGGCGCGGACGAGTTGACGTAATTGAAGCATGTCGAGTTCCAGAAACCGCATGGTGGCCATGTTCTTGTCGACGCGTTGCGTCTGGACGGGGAGCGTGAGGATTTCGTCACCCATCGGCAGTGCGACGTGGGTGACTTCGCGGTCGGCGAGCGTCACGCCTGGTGGCGCGGTGATCGCGAGCCCGCCCATCGACAGGTCGATCGTCTCCGCGTCGACGACGTGGCCGTCGGCGAAATAGAGCGTCGCCGGCAACTGGACAGGGATGCGGATATATTCGCGGACCTGCCGCGTCTCGCGCGCGACCGACACGGCAGCGAGCAAGATGACGAGGCTGAAGACCGCCCACACCGTGTTCAGCACCAGCGTATCGCCCTGGATATTGAACAGATGCGCGAAGAAGAAATATTTGACGCACCCGAAGGCGATGCCGAACAGCACCAGGCCGATGCAGATCAGGTGTGGGCGCGCAGTCGCGGTGTCGAAATGCGTCTTGTCGAGCAGCGAGCCCTTGTCGGTGACGTTGAACTTCCCGCCGTGCGGTCTGAACAGCGTGACGACGGTCGGCCGAACGAGGTGGAACGCCAGGATCGTCTCGTACACTTCGCCCCAGAACGGCCGGCGATCGCCGCCCTGCAACCGTCCGCCCGAGACCTGCGCGCAGTAGAGATGCGCCGCGGCATAGGCGAAGATCATACCGGCGGAGGCGTGGATGATGTTCTCGCCGAGAATAAGGTACGCTAGCGGGCTGGTCAGGAAGGCGATGCGCGGCAGTGGAAACTGGAAGTGCAGCATCGCGTTGAGGTAGCAAAACCGCTGCTGAAGGCTGAGGCCACGCCCGAACAGTGGATTGTCGATACGCAGGATCTGCGTCATCCCGCGTGCCCAGCGGATGCGCTGGCCGATGTGCAGCACGAGTCGCTCGGTCGCGAGCCCAGCCGACAGGCGGATGCCGAGATACGCGGTCGACCAACCCATCCGTTGCAGGCGGAGCGCGGTATGCGCGTCCTCGGTGACGGTCTCGAACGCGAACCCGTTGGTGTCGGCAAGAGCCTCGCGGCGGATGATCGCGCACGATCCGCAGAAGAAGGCAGCATCCCACAGGTCGTTGCCGCGCTGGACCGCGCCGTAGAACAGGTCGCCTTCGCCCGGCAGGTCGCGGACCGAGCCCAGGTTGCGCTGAACCGGATCGGGCGAATAGAAGTGATGCGGCGTCTGGACGAGCGCGAGTTTCTTGTCGCGCTGGAACCAGCCGACCGTCATCTGCAGGAAGGCGCGCGTCGGCACGTGATCGCAGTCGAAGATCGCGATCAGCGACCCCTCGGTATTCGACATCGCCGCGTTGAGGTTGCCCGCCTTCGCATGGTTGTTGTCGGCGCGCGTGATGTAGCCGCAGCCGACCGATCGTGCGAACGCCCGGAATTCTGGCCGGCGACCGTCGTCGAGCAGGTAGACGTGATAGCGATCGCGCGGATAATCCATGTCGAGCGCCGCGAGCACGGTCGTCCGGACGATCTCCAGGCTTTCGTTATAGGTCGGGATATAGACGTCGACGGTCGGCCATTCGTGCGGCTCGCCCTCCGGTTCGACCGACTGGCGATCGAGCGGCCACGCGGTCTGGAGGACGCCTAGCGCGAGGATGACCCACGCGTAAAGCTCGGCGAGGTACAGACCCATGCCCAATATGGTGCCCAGCGCGCTTTCGAATTCGAGCGTCGCGGTGGTCCGCCAGAACAGATAGCGTGTCGATACGACAAGCGACAGCAAGGCGAGTACCAGCGTCCCACGACGCGACTTCGACCGGCCGAGCACGATCGCGCCCAGGATCGATACGCCCGCGAAGATCCACTGCGACTTCAGGTCGAGCGGGACGGTGACGACAACCAGCGTCAACAGCGCCGCGACGACGATGCCGAGCGTATCGGCGCGAAACGCCTCGCGGACCGATCCGCGCGTCATTCCGCAGGCTCCGTGGCGGCGACGAGGCCGCATCGCGCCTCGATCGCGATGGTCATCGCGGCAAGATCGGGGAGCACCACGCTCTGCTTGGCGTAGCGCGCGATCGGCTGGAACGACGCCAGCGCCTCGTTCACCGCCTCGTCGCGGCGGACCGTCGCGATCAGATTGTCGCCGAACAGCGCACGCAGGAAGATCTGCGAATGGCGCGACAATTTGCGCGTGTCGTCGACCTGGTTGAGCACGAACACGGTCTGTTCGAGGTCAATCGTCGGCGTGCCCGGCTGGACCTTCGCCAACGCCGCGAGCGATGTCGGTTGCGGCACGAGCGGGCACAGGTGCAGCGCGGCGTGCGGCAACAGGCTGGTCTTCAACGCGAGGTCCGCAGAGGCGACATCGGCGATCACGATCCGCTCGCTATCGAACGGCGACGCGCCCGACCGCGCGATCAAGCGCCCGAACGCGCCGCTATGGACGGCGGCATAGCCCGACAGCAATTCCACCCCGTCGACGACGATGCCTTCGGTCGTGGCATCGGTCATCGCCGGAATTTCCTGCGCCGGGAGCATCCCGAAGAACAGCTTGAGCGCATCGGCATGCGTAAAATCGATCGCCGAGACGTCGTGCCCCCGTGCGGCGAGACCAAGTGCGAGACACGCAGTCAGGAACGTGGTCCCGGCGCCGCCGACGGGTGAGTGGCACAGGATCAACGGCATCAACGGCGCTCCCTATGGTCGTCGGAAAGGCCGGACAGGAACGCGCGCAGGCTGCCGCCGTGGCGCTGACCGGGCTCGCCGCGTACCGATAAGTTATCGTAATCGCTCAAGAAGTTCTTGGCGGGTGTCCTTTCCTCCGTCGCACGTTCCGCGCGACCGACGACGCGCTCATCCTCCAGCAATGCCGCAAACAACGGCCACGGCTCGACATCGGCAATTGGGTCGGCGAACTGGCGATACTGGAAATCGCGCTGTCCCAGTCTTGCTAATAGTGCCTTGGCATCGGGTCGCATCGGGAACTCCTTGTTTCCGAACCCTCGCCTAAATCTTACATCAATAGGTTAATATTGGCGGTCACTTATTTCCAATTTACTATAAAGCTGGTTTTCCTGTTTTATAATATTGCTAATTCTCAAAGAGATAAACGGAAAGAGCTGCCTGATACATTTTAGTGAAGGCAGAATTATAGCGAGCCGTGGCTGAATAAACTGGGATCGGTCCTGACGGATCCGTGACGATAATATTTCAAGTGGTTTGACTGTGGAATCGCCTGATCAACCGGAAAAAGATTTATTCCAAATGCAGGGGCCTCGGGATGTGATGACCTGAGCTGAGGCTGCTGCGTCAGCCATGTCCCTGGTCTCGTTCCAGTGCCATCGCCGAACCTTCGCACGAAAATGTGCGTGCTCATCAAACCCTTGTCAGCCTAGCGTCGGTTGGGCGGCTCCGGTGTCCGCAGGCGCGTGTAAAAATCGTCATGCAACACGTCGGAAGTAAAACCGTAACGGCAGTGAAACTATAATGCCGCCAGCCCGCAACATCCGCGTCCTAGAGCCCCGCTCGTTCGGACCGGTCGGTCCGGGGGAGAATACTTGACATGTTGAAACATTCGCGCCTGCTTTGGGCGACGCTGCCGCTTACGCTTGCGGCTCTGGGCGCAACGCATTCGGCTAACGCGCAGACCAGCGCTAGCGCATCCAGCACGGGGCAAACCCGCGCCACTGATACCGCCGGCATTCCAGACGCGGACACGACAGGGGATATCGTCGTTACCGGCTCCTATGCGCGAAGCCTCGCCGCGGCGACCGAGACCAAGCGGCAGGCAGGCTACGGCGTGGACGCGATCAACGCGACCGACATCGGCAAGTTTCCGGCGCAGAACGTGGCGGAAGCACTCCAGCTCATTCCAGGTGTCACCATCACGCGCCCCCGCGGCGAGGGGCTGTACGTCAGCGTCCGTGGTCTCGGGCCGCAGTTCCAGAGCACGCTGCTCAACGGGCGCCCGGTGGCGATCAACGACCTGATCGAGAATGGCGGCGCCAACGGTCGTCAGTTCCGCTTCGAGATGCTGCCGGCCGAGTTCGTATCGCAGATCGACGTGGTCAAGACGCCGACGTCGGACATGACCGAGGGTGCGCTGGGCGGCAATATCGACGTGAAGACGTTCCGCCCGCTCGACGTCGGCAACAAGACCACGCTGAACCTGCGCGGAACCTACACGACGCTGACCGACAAGGTGAAGCCCAACGCCACCGCGTTGATCAGCGCCAAGACCGACGACGGCACCTTCGGCATTCTCGCCGGCGCGCAATATTGGGGCAAGGAGGTCCGCAACGACCGCTCCTACAACACCGGCTGGTATCTCGATAAGTTCGCGTCGGCGCTGGGGAAGGGGTTCTACACGCCGGGCCGAACTCGGCCGACCGTGGAGACCGAGGATCGCAAGCGCCTGTCGGGCATGATCTCGGCACAGTGGAAGCCCAGCCCGGAACTGGAGACTACGCTCGACGTGCTCGCGACGCGGCTCGACATCGCCTATGACGAATACGGCCTCGATATCTATCCGGACGATGCCAGCGTCGCCGGTCACAAGCCGGTTCTGGTGCCCGGTTCGGTCAAGCTCGACGGCAATAGCGTCGTCGCGGCGACGATCAACGACGTGCGCTTCATGGGCACGCGCGAATACAGCCTCAACCGCCACGACCTGATCACGGTGGGGCTGAAGCAGGCCTGGACGCCCGACGGCTGGCACGTCGTCGCCAACGCCAACTGGTCGTTCGCGCATAGCTATCACCCCAGCTACGCCGAGGGTACGGTGCGCAGCCGCATCCAGTTCTTCGCGCCGCTGACCTATGACTCGTCGGGCGGCTATAAGGTCGCACCGACGATTTCCACGCCGGTCAACGTCCTGGATCCTGCCAACTACACGCTCTACCCGTTCAACATCGCGCCCAAGAACAGCAAGGATTGGGACACCTACGCACGGCTCGATGTCGATCACGAGATGGACGGCCTCATCACCAAGCTGGCGGCGGGCGGCGAATATCACTGGCGCAAGCGAGACTATAGCCGTCGCGACTTCACGGTGAACCCGGCGGCGAACACGTCGCTTACCAGCTTTGCGCCGAACGGTTTCGAGCAGCTTCCGTTCGATGATTTCCTGTCGGGCGTCGGCGGCAACATCCCGCGCACATGGCTCGTGCCGATCACCAGCGTGTTCTACGACAAGCTGTTCACCGACGCGATCGCCAACAGCCCGCTGTCGGCGGGTGACCTGCGCGCCTCCTACGTCGTTACGGAAAAGACCGCGGGCGGTTATGTCCGTGCGGATTATGCGTTTCCGGTCGGCAGCGTGACGGTCACCGGCAATGTCGGCGTGCGCTACGTCCACACCGATCAGGTGGCGAGCGGCAATCTCACTGCGGGTAACGTCGTCACTCCGGCACGCTTTCCGCAGACGTTCAGCAACTGGTTGCCGAGCTTCAACCTGCGCGCCGAGTTGACCCGCGATCTGGTCGGGCGCCTCGCCGCCAGTCGCGTGCTCACGCGGCCGAACGTCACGCAGAGCGCACCGCAGATCACCGTCTCGACCGATCAGGCCACGGCAAGCGGCGGCAACCCAGCCTTGCAGCCGTTCCTCGCCACCCAGTTCGACGGGTCACTCGAATGGTATTTCAACCGCTCGGGGTCGCTGACCGGCGCGCTGTTCTACAAGGCGATGGACGACTACATTACCGCGCAGAACATCAACGTCGAGATCCCCGGTCGCGGGACGGTGCTGCTCAGCACACAGGTCAACGGCGGCAGTGCCAAGGTCTACGGCGCCGAAGCGGCGTACAACCAGGTCTTTACGTTCCTGCCGGCGCCGTTCGACGGGCTCGGCGTCCAGGCGTCCTACACCCACACGTCCGTGCAGGCGAACTACACGGCGGGTGCGCGCCCGATCAAGGACCAGCTGATCGGCTTGTCGAAGAACAGCTTCAACGTCGTCGGCTTCTACGACAAGGGGCCGCTGGCAGCGCGCATCTCCTATACCTGGCGCGACAAATATCTGTCGGGCGTCGGCAGCACCACGCAGGTGCCGACCTTCGTCGCCGCATTCGGTACGCTGGACGGCAACATATCGGTGCGCGCCACCAACGCGCTGACCTTCAGCGTAGAGGCGATCAACATCGCCAACGCCAACAGCTACAGCTACAACGACAAGGAAATCCAGTTCGGCGAGATCAACAATTACGGCCGCACCATCCTGTTCGGCGTGCGGGCGCAGTTCTGATGTTCAGGTCGATGCTACTTGCCGCCGCCGCGCTGGTTTCGACCGGCGCGGCGGCACAGCGGGCGATGAACGACATACAGGTGGTCGGCTCGCACAACAGCTTCAAGGCACAGATACCGACGGCGGTGATGGCGAAGATCCGTGCCGCCGACCCGCGGATGGCGGAAGGGCTGGATTATTACCACCTGCCGCTCGCTCGGCAACTCGACCGCGGAGTGCGCCAGATCGAGATCGATATCTTCGCCGACCCCCAGGGCGGGCGCTATGCGTCGCCCAAGGGCGAGGCGTGGGCAAAGGCGGCAGGCGAAACGACGAGTTTCGATCGTGCGGCGATGCTGAAGCCCGGGTACAAGGTCTTCCATATCCCCGACGTGGATTACATCAGCACCTGCGTGACGCTGGTCCGGTGCCTCGGCGAAGTGAACCGCTGGTCGCGCGCTCACCCGCGGCATCTGCCGATCATGATCACCATCAACGCCGCCGACACGCCGTCGGGGCGGCCGGGGATCGGTAACCCGATACCGCTGGATGACAAGGCTCTGCTCGATGCGCTCGACGGCGAGATCCGATCCGTGCTGCCGGGTAAGCGCCTGATCACGCCGGACGAGGTGCGTGGTACGGCAGCGAGCCTGCGCGAAGCGGTACATACGCGGGGATGGCCGACATTGGCGGCGGCACGGGGGCGGATCTACGTTCTGCTCGACGTGCGCAAGGCAGTGTCGGACGTCTACCGCGCCGGCCATCCTTCGCTCGCCGGTCGGGCGATGTTCGGTTGGTACCCGGACGACCAGCCCGAGTCCGCCATCCAGATCGTCCAGGACCCGCTAGTCGATGGCGAGCGGATCCGGCGCTGGGTCGGCGAGGGCGTGATCGTTCGCACCCGCACCGACGCCGGCACGGTGGAAGCCCGCAGCCGCGACTATGCCAAGGCGAACGCCGCGATGGCGAGTGGCGCGCAGGCGGTCAGCACCGACTATTACCCTGGCGCACCCGACCCGCTGCACGTCGGCTTCGCGGTGACGTTGCCGGGCAAGGCGATGGCGCGCTGCAGTCCGGTGCGTGTGTCCGGCGGCTGCAGTTTGCAACCATGAGGTGCAACTTGACGTCGCGTGGTTTCGGGCCCCTGTGTGCCGTCGCCGCGCTGCTGATCGGCTCGATCGCTAGCGCCGCGCCGAAGCGCGTCCTGGTGGTCGAGCGGGCGGTGCTGGTCATGCGCCACGGCATCCGCGCGCCGCTCGACGGCGAGGTGCCGTTGGACACCCGCACCGGTGCACCGTGGCCGGCCTGGCCTGTGGCTGAGAGCCGGATCACCCCGCATGGCGTGCGGGCCCTCGAACGGGTGGCGGCGTACGACCGACGGTTGCTAGCAGCGCGCGGGTTGATGACGCCAAACGGGTGTCCGGCGGGTGTCGTCCGGATCAGATCGAACAGTTCCGATCGGACGATCGCGAGCGGGCAGGCCTATGCGGAGGGTCTTGCGCCCGGCTGCGATCTCGCCATCGAACATAAATCGCTCGGCACCGCCGACGCGATCTTCGAGCCGTTGCGTGCACGGGTGACGGCCTTCGACGGGCGCGTAGCGATTGCATCCATCAACCGTGAGACGGGCGGCATGGCGGCACTCGCCCGACGTCACGGCGCTGCGCTAGCGCGACTCGATCAGGTGCTTGGGTGTACGTCGGTGGAGCGGGGATGCGTCCCTGCTGGCACGCCGGCGGTCAGCGCAAGCGCCGATGGCCACGATCTCGTGCTGGCGGGGCCGATCCGCGCCGCCTCCGGTATTGCGCAGGTACTGCTGCTGCAGGAGGTCGAGGGTCTGCCACGCGAAAGCGTTGGCTGGGGCCGCGCGGATCCTGCGACTATCGAGCAACTCGGCGCGTTGCATGCCGCCTTGTTCGCCGTGTACACGCATCCGGCCTATATGGCCGCGCATCAAGCCGCCGTGCTCGGCCGCGAGGTGTTGGCATCCCTGTCCTCGACGGGACCGCGGCTGACGGTATTCATGGGGCATGACACCAACGTCACGGCGCTCGCCGCCGCGCTTCGGGTCGATCTGAAAGCGCCGGGCTATGCCACCAACGACGTTCCGCCGGGCGGGGCGCTGCTGATCGAACGCCTGCGTGACGCAAGCACCGGTGTTCGGTTCATGCGGGTGTCGTACCGCACTCAGTCGCCCGAGACCCTCCGTGGGCTTGGGCAATCCGCTTCGCTCGTCGCGCTTAAGATCCCAGGTTGCGGGAGCCTATTGTGTCCCGCCGCCACATTTTCCCGGCGGCTCGTTTCACACCTGGCTCCGCTGCAGACAGCTAGGTGACACCGCGACGCGACCAACTGTGGACTTATTTGGGAAAGCCAATACGCGGCTGAGAAGCTTCGAGACTGCCTTCCGGGGGGCAAGCACTAAACTATGATCCGAGGCACGCGTAGGCATGAGGCGACAGCCTTGTGCGAGTCGACGGCACCGCCTCCGCGGTAATTCAGCGACCCGCGAGATACTGTGCAAGCGGATCGATCATGTCCTCGGGAATGCGGCGGGCGATGACCGGCATCGCCGCCTGCGACTTCCGCGCGTCGACCACCGTCTCGTCACCGCGCCAATTACGCAGGCGTTGCGCGATGTAGCTGGCGCGCTGGCCGGCGAGGACAGGGTAGGGCTTGCCGGGGGCGTGGCAGCTCGCGCAGGCGGGGAGCTGGACCGTCGGCAGACCTTCGCGGTCGATCTTCGCGGCCTCGGTCAAGCCCGACGGCGTGACGCTGCCGATACCCGGCATTGCCGCGAAGTGATCCGCGAGGCGCGTCATCTCCTCGGGCGTCAGCGTCGCGGCGGCGTTCGCCATCACTGCGCTCTGGCGCTTGCCGGTCGCATAGGCCTCCAGCGCAGCGCGAAGATACGCCGGGCTCTGGCCGCCGAGCACGGGCATGTCGGGCTGGCCTCTACCACGTCCGTCGGCACCGTGACAGCCTGCGCAGGTGGCGATCTTGGCATCGGTGACGCCCGGCACTTCGGTCAGCGAGCGATAGGTCGCGGGCGACATTTCCGGCAGCAGGCGGACGAAGGCGACCA
>Ga0308164_10002399_pt1 | contig 18771 bp, 17 predicted proteins | sample PhyTR2_FD_201031 | JGI IMG/M metagenome (GOLD analysis project Ga0308164, IMG submission 201031) | Phyllosphere microbial communities from UC Gill Tract Community Farm, Albany, California, United States - DLSLT.R2 | ecosystem: Host-associated > Plants > Phyllosphere > Unclassified | place: USA... | reverse complement strand
TCGGCGCCAACTACTGCATCGACCGCCAGTACCAGGGCCTGGATGTGCTGTGCATCCAGAACGCCGCGACCTCCCGTGAATACATGGGCGTGCCGCACATCATCGAGAAATCCACCGGGCCGAAACGCAAGGTGGTGGTGGTCGGTGCCGGCCCGGCCGGGATGGAAGCGGCGCGTGTAGCCGCCGAACGTGGCCACGACGTAACCCTGTTGGAGAAAAAAGAGTTTATCGGCGGGCAGATCACCACGGCTTCCAAAGCCCCGCAGCGCGATCAGATCGCCGGTATCACCCGCTGGTACCAACTGGAGTTGGCGCGCCTGAAAGTCGACCTGCGCCTGGGCGTGGCCGCCGATGCCGACACCATCCTGGACCTGCGTCCAGACGTGGTAGTGCTGGCCGTCGGCGGTCATCCGTACATTGAGCAGAACGAACACTGGGGCGCCGCCGAAGGCTTGGTGGTCAGCAGTTGGGATGTGCTCGACGGCAAAGTCGCGCCGGGTAAGAACGTGCTGGTGTACGACACCATCTGCGAATTTACCGGTATGTCGGTGGCGGATTTCCTCGCGGACAAAGGCAGCCAGGTGGAGATCGTCACCGACGACATCAAGCCTGGCGTGGCCATCGGCGGTACGTCGTTCCCGACTTATTACCGCAGCATGTACCCCAAGGAAGTGATCATGACCGGCGACATGATGCTGGAAAAGGTCTACCGCGAGGGGGACAAGTTGGTGGCGGTGCTGGAGAACGAATACACCGGCGCCAAGGAAGAACGGGTGGTCGATCAAGTGGTGGTGGAGAACGGCGTGCGTCCGGACGAAGCCATTTACTACGGGCTCAAGGAAGGTTCGCGCAACAAAGGCCAGATCGACGTGGAAGCCTTGTTCGCGATCAAACCGCAGCCGTGCCTGAGCGAAGCGGGCGAGGGCTACTTGCTGTTCCGCATCGGTGACTGTGTGGCGCAGCGTAATACCCACGCTGCCATCTACGACGCCCTGCGCTTGTGCAAAGACTTTTGATGAGGTGAACGCGGTCAAATGTGGGAGGGGGTTTGCCCCCGATAGCGGTGGTTCAGCGACAACTGTACCAACTGACAGTCCGCCATCGGGAGCAAGCCCCCCCCCACATTCGGGCCAGTTTCACAGTAGACCTGTGCGGTCTGTGGGAGCTTCACCATGTTGAACACCTTGCTGCCTATTCTCTTGTTTGCCGCCCTCGGCCTCGCCGTCCTCGGCGCCCTGCGCCGGGTAAACATGTGGCGCCGTGGCCGCGCGTCCAAGGTCGACCTGCTGGGCGGCCTGTTGGCCATGCCCAAGCGTTACATGGTCGACCTGCACCATGTGGTCGCCCGCGACAAATACATCGCCAACACCCACGTCGCCACGGCGCTGGGCTTTGTGCTGTCGGCGCTGCTGGCGATCCTGGTACACGGCTTCGGCCTGCAGAACCGGATCCTCGGCTACGCCTTGCTGCTGGCGTCGGTGCTGATGTTTGTCGGCGCCACCTTCGTGTACCTGCGTCGGCGCAACCCGCCGTCGCGCCTGTCCAAAGGCCCGTGGATGCGCTTGCCGAAAAGCCTGATGGCGTTCTCGGTGAGTTTCTTCCTGGTGACCCTGCCGGTGGCGGGCATCCTGCCCGCGGACTTTGGCGGTTGGCTGCTGGCCGCGCTGCTCAGCGTGGGCGTGCTGTGGGGCGTGAGCGAGATGTTCTTCGGCATGACCTGGGGCGGCCCGATGAAACACGCCTTCGCCGGTGCCCTGCACCTGGCCTGGCACCGCCGCGCCGAGCGCTTCGGCGGCGGCCGTTCCACCGGGTTGAAACCGTTGGACCTGAGCGACAAAGCCGCGCCCCTGGGCGTGGAAAAGCCCAAGGATTTCACCTGGAACCAACTGCTCGGTTTCGACGCCTGCGTGCAGTGCGGCAAGTGTGAGGCCGCGTGCCCGGCGTTCGCCGCCGGCCAGCCGCTGAACCCGAAAAAGCTGATCCAGGACATGGTGGTCGGCCTGGCGGGCGGCACCGATGCCAAGTTCGCTGGCAGCCCGTATCCGGGCAAAGCCATAGGCGAGCATGGCGGCAATCCGCATCAGCCGATCGTCAACGGCCTGGTGGACGCCGAGACCCTGTGGTCCTGCACCACCTGCCGCGCCTGCGTGGAAGAGTGCCCGATGATGATCGAGCATGTGGACGCCATCGTCGACATGCGCCGCCACCTCACCCTGGAAAAAGGCGCGACGCCGAACAAAGGCGCCGAAGTCCTGGAAAACCTGATCGCCACTGACAACCCCGGCGGCTTCGCTCCGGGCGGTCGCCTGAACTGGGCGGCGGACCTGAACCTGCCATTGCTCAGCGAAAAAGGCAGCACCGACGTGCTGTTCTGGGTCGGCGACGGCGCTTTCGACATGCGCAACCAACGTACCCTGCGTGCATTCGTCAAAGTGCTGAAAGCGGCCAAGGTCGACTTCGCCGTGCTGGGCCTCGAAGAACGCGACAGCGGCGACGTGGCACGGCGCCTGGGCGATGAAGCGACCTTCCAACTGCTGGCCTCGCGCAATATCCAGACCCTGGCCAAGTACAGTTTCAAACGCATCGTCACCTGTGACCCCCACAGCTTCCATGTGCTGAAAAACGAGTACGGCGCCTTCAACGGCAACTACCGCGTGCAACACCACAGCACCTTCATGGCCGAGCTGATTGGCGAAGGCGCGCTGAACCTGGGCCAGCACAAAGGCGACAGCGTGACCTACCACGACCCGTGCTACCTGGGCCGTTACAACGGTGAGTACGAAGCGCCGCGCCAAGTGCTGCGGGCGTTGGGTATCGAGGTCAAGGAGATGCAGCGGTCCGGTTTCCGCTCACGGTGCTGCGGCGGCGGTGGCGGTGCGCCGATCACTGACATTCCCGGCAAGCAACGGATCCCGGATATGCGCATGGAAGACATCCGCGAAACCGGCGCCGAGTTGGTGGCCGTTGGCTGCCCGCAATGCACCGCGATGCTCGAAGGGGTGGTCGAACCGCGCCCATTGATCAAGGACATCGCCGAACTGGTGGCCGACGCCTTGCTTGAGGAGGCTCAACCGGCCAAGTCACCGACCAAGCGTGAACCTGCGGAGGTGCACTGATGAGCGACATAATCCGCCGCGACCCACGGGCCGAATGGATCGCCCGTAACCGCCTGCACCCGCTGCATGCGGCGATGCAGCCGGTGCAGCACAGCTGGATGGGGCCCAATGGCGTCATCCGCAAGAACGTGCATGGCATCGGTTTTATCGGCCCCAACGGCATCAAACGCATTGACCGCAGCGGCGCCCAGCAAGGTGGCGCCAGTAAACGTACCGCAGCCGCCGAAGTGCAATTGCCGCTGCATCAAGTCGCTGCGCCGGCGTTCTACATCAACGTGGTGCCGGACATGGTCGGTGGCCGCCTGAGTAGCCATGACCGCGACCTGCTTGGCCTGGCTCGGCAGCTGGCCGGCGACGACGGCGCGGTGTTGGCGGTGGTGTTTGGCGAACACAAGGAAAGTGCGTTTGCCACGGCCGGCGTTGATCGCCTGCTGGTGCTCGACGGCGCCGAGTTCGACGGCTATTCGCCGGAACAACGGGTGCAAGGTCTGCGGGCTGTGGATAACCAATTCAATCCACGCCACTGGCTGCTGCCTGACAGCCGCAGCGGTGGCGGCGAGCTGGGCCGGCGTTTTGCCGCCAGCCTCAAGGAGCGCCCGGCCACGCGGGTGTGGCAGATCAAAGACAACACCTGCACCGGCCGCGCCGGTGCGGGCCAAGAGGATTTGGCGCGGCCGCTGCCACGCCTGATTCTGGCCGCCGCCGAATGTGCCGACCCGGTCAGCGAAACCCGCCATGAAGTGTTGCCCGTGGAGTTATCCACAACCCTGGCGCGCAGCTTGCCGCGTATCGAGGATCTCGGCGCGGTGGCGGTGGACCCGGCGGCCATTCCCATGGCCGAAGCGGAATTTATTTTCTCCGGCGGCAACGGCGTGAAGGACTGGGCCCTGTTTCACCAGACAGCCGCCGCACTGGGCGCCACCGAAGGCGCCTCGCGGGTGGCGGTGGACGATGGCTTTATGGCGCGTGATCGCCAGGTCGGCGCCAGCGGCACCTGGGTCACCGCGCGGGTATATGTGGCCGTGGGGATTTCCGGGGCGATCCAACACCTGCAAGGCATCGGTGCCTGCGACAAGGTGGTGGCGATCAACCTCGACCCGGGTTGCGACATGATCAAGCGGGCCGACCTGTCGGTGATCGGCGAAAGCGCCGCGATACTGCACGCCTTGATCGATGCGGTCGAGGCCTACCGCAACGGCGCCAAGCGCGACGCGGCTTGAGGATATGAGCATGAGCACGAATGTAATCAGCCTGGTGTCCATCGGCGCCCACCCGACTTCCGGTCGCCCGCGCCGCGCCGAGCAGGACGCCCGCGCGGTCGAGCTGGGTTTGCAGCTGGCTGGGGATAAGTTGCAGGTGCTGCATGCCGGCAACATCGCCGAGCCGACCCTGCGCAGCTATCTGGGCATGGGTTTGCCGCAACTGCATGTGCTGGAGCAACCGGCCACCGCCGACGCACTGCCGGTACTCAGCGAGTACCTGCGTGATGCCGGAGCCCAGGTGGTGCTTACCGGCAGCCAGGCGGAAACCGGCGAAGGCTCGGGAATGCTGCCGTTTTTGCTCGCCGAGCAATTGGGTTGGCCGCTGATTGTGGGGCTGGCACAGGTGGAGTCCATCGACGGCGGCGTGGCCCATGTGCTGCAAGCTTTGCCACGGGGCCAGCGGCGGCGCTTGAAGGTGCGCCTGCCGTTTCTGGCCACGGTGGACAATGCCGCGCCCAAACCACGACAGAGCGCCTATGGCCCGGGCCAGCGCGGGGAACTGGCGGCCCATGAGGTCGAGGTCGAAGACGATGCGCTGTTGATGGGTGCCACCCTGCAACCGGCCAAGCCCCGACCCAAGCGGCTCAAGGTGATCAAGGCCAAGAGCGGCGCCGACCGCATGAAAGCGGCCACGGCCAAGGCCAGTGGCGGCGGTGGGCAGGTACTCAAAGGCGTCAGCGCTGAAGAAGGCGCCCAAGCCATCCTCAAGTTGCTGATCGAGGAAGGCGTCGTACGCTGACCCACCCGTACTGCAAAACCAATGTGGAAGGGGGGCTTGCCCCCGATTGCCGTGTGTCAGCCTGAGTATTTTTAACTGAACCACCGCTATCGGGGGCAAGCCCCCTCCCACAGTTTGATCTTCTTCAAGTTCTGAGATTAAGGGGCGGCTGGCTCGGGATTCGGCGCCAGATCCGGTAACCCCGGCCCAAGCGGCTCAAGGTGATCAATGTGGGAGGGGGCTTGCCCCCGATTGCTGTGTGTCAGCCTGAGTATTTTTAACTGAACCACCGCTATCGGGGGCAAGCTCCAGCCCACAGTTTGATCTTCTTCAAGTTGTGAGATTAAGGGGCGGCTGGCTCGGGCTTCGGCACCAGATCCGGTAACGGCGGCGGCAAGGGCTGCCAGTTGGCGTCCGGTTGCTGCATCGGTGGCGGCAGCGCGGGCGTCGGGTCGCCTCCGGTGGGTTTGAGGATCATCTTTTCCGTGGTGTCGCGCAGGATCATGCCCTGCGTCGAACTGCGCGCTTCGGTGCCGCTGTGAAAGGTGCTGATCTGGGAAATCGGCAAGTCCAGGTTGCGTTCGATCCGGGGCGTCAGCAGCAGGATGATTTCGGTTTTCTGCTGGGTATTCACATTGGTGCCAAACAGTTTTTTGCCGATCCACGGGATTTTGCTCAACCAGGGCAGGCCAGAACCCTCGTCGACGTCGGCAGTGCGGATCAGGCCTGAAACCACCTGGGTCTCATTGTTGCGGGCGGTGAGCAGGGTTTTGGTGGCGCGCGAGCCCAGTTCAAAGGTGGCCGGTACGTTGTCCGAGCTGGGGATGCGCTTGGTGATATGGCTCATCTCCACGTTCAGTTCCAGGTTCACTTCATCGCTCAGGCTGATGATCGGCTTGACGGTGATCTGCAACCCCACATCCTGGTAAGACACCGACGAGGTGGTGATCTGGTTGGCCGTGGTGGTGGTCACCACCGGGATTTTATCGCCGATGTTCACCTGCGCTTCTTCACGGTTGCGCACGCGCACCCTGGGGTTGGCCAGGGTCACCGTATTGCCGCTGCGTTGCAGCATATTGATCCGCGCCTCGGTGCTGTTGGCATCCAGCAGAATATTGTCGCCGTTGATGCCGCGCAGGGCGCTGATCGGGATGCCCGCCAGCCCGGCCGGCACATTGCTCAGGTTGCCGACGGACACGCCGATGCTGCCGGGGTACTGGATACCCAGGTTCAGTTCGTCGCTGAGGCTGACTTCCAGCACCTGGATATCGATGGTCACTTCCGACTGCGCGATATCGATGGCCTCCACCAGTTTTTCCACGGCACTCAGGGTGTCCAGGCCATCGCGCACCAGCACGGCGTTGAGGCGCTCGTCCACCAGCACTTCCTTGGGTTTGAGCACTTGCTTGATCTCAGCGGCCACGACCTTGGCATCGCCATGGCTGAGGTAGAAGGTGCGCACCGCCAGCTCGCGGTATTCACGTTCTTTGTCCGGGCGCTTTGGGTAAATCAGCACGGTGTTGTTGTTGAGGATTTTCTTGTCCAGGCTCTGGGTGGTTAGCAACAGGTTCAGCGCGTCTTCGGCGGTGGTGCGGCTGGCGGTCATGCTGGCCGACGCGCTGGGGTTGACGTCTTTGTCGATGACGAAATTGACCCCCGATAACCGTGCGATGGTCTCGAAAATCGTGGTCAGGCTCTGGGAACTGAACTCCAGGCTCAAAGGCTTGCGCATGGCCTCGGAGAGGTCGGCGCTGAGGTGGTCGGCACTCACCAGCTCGCGGGTCAAGGCGTTGCGCAGGTCCAGGGCCTCTCGGTAGTTGGGCTTTTGCGCGATGATCTGGCGCACCAGGTTGAGCGCTTCCACCGGGTTGGAGCGTTTCATCTCATAGGCCCGCGCCAGTTGCGGGCGTAGTTGCTTCATCGCCTGGATGCTCTGGATTTGCTGGCGTGCGCCCAGGTTGCTGGGGTCGTACTTGAGGATGGTCTCCAGGGCGCGGATAGCGGCGGTGTCATCGCCACGCACCATGGCGGCGTTGGCTTCACGGCTGTACTGGGCCACCAGCAACTCCAGCTTGCTGAACTGCGCGGTGCGCAGCTGTATATCGTCGGGGTCTTCCTTGGCCTCGGCTTGCAGCACCTCGACCGAACGCACGATATCGCCCTGTTGGCGCAACTCATCGCTGTGCTTGATCGCCCGCTGGGTTTCACACGCACTCACTGCGCACAGCGCCAGGCCCAAGGGAATCCATCTAAGCCGCATGATCGTGCCCCTCCCGGGTCAGTGCTTGTCCAGGCGCAGGGTGCTGACATGCTTCAACGGCATGTAGGTCAGCACCACGGCGGAGTCGGTGAGTTTGTCCAAGCGGTAATGGGCGTCCAGCATCTTGCCGGGCACGATGCGCCCCGGCACCGAGCAGCGGTTGCATAAGGTGTATTGGGCGCCGTTGCCGCTGAGCACGACGATTTTCGCCTGGTTCTCGTAGCGCCATTGCGCGCTGACCTTGAAGGGCAGCGCTGGCGGCCTGCGCGGTGCGTTGTCCACCGGCGGGGGCGGGGGCGGCGGCGGCGGGGTCCAGGTCTGTATGGGAAACAGGTCGACGATCGCCTCTGCGGGTTCGGCGGTGGGTGTGGGCGCCGCCGGTTCGCTCGGCGCTGGCTTGGTGGTGACGGGGGCCGGTGCGCTGTCGACGGGCTCGGGCTGGTCTTGCCAGAACAGCCAGCCGCAACCGATCAACGTCAGCACCAGCAGGATGCGCAGGTACAACGGAAGTTTCATTCCACCACCCCCAGCACGCTGATTTTGAGGTCGATGGTGAGCAGGCCGCTGGTGATTTCCTTGCGCTCCAGGGTGAGGTTTTCGATGCGTACCGCTGGCTCTTTGGCGATGTCGGTCAAGGCCTCGCGCAGCAGGAAGTAAGGGCCGGAGAGGGGGATCTGCGCATCCAGACGTTGCAGCCCGGTCTCCCCCGGCGTGGAGTAGGCCAGAGTGGTTTGCTCAATGATGAAACCGCGTTGGCTCAGCAGGCCCAGCAGTTTTTCCAGGCGCGGGGCAAAGTCTTGTGCCGTGGGCAGGGCTTCCACTACTGCCGGTTCCGTCACTTGAACGTCTTGGGGCTGCTCGTCGATTCCCGCTTGCAGCGCCTGGCGTCGCTGGCTGTCGGCGTTGCTGGCCGGTTGAATCAGCACGACTTCGATCAACAGCACCGCCGCCATTACGCCCACGGCCAACAGGCCCCAGAAGCCCAGGCGCTGGCGCCACTGCATCAGGTGCCAGCGCAGGCGCGGCAGGTGGCGAACGAGGGTGTCCATGGCCGGCTACCCTGCGCCAACGGTGAGTTTGACCTGCACTGGATGCTGCGGGTCGTTGCTCTGCAGTGCGCTTTGTTGCAGGGTCACTTGCACCCCAGGCTGGGCCTGGAGCCGGTCCACGAAGCGAAAGGCATCGCCCAGTTGTTTCACCTCCAGATCCAGGTGCAGCACTTGAGCCTGGGTGTTGACCTCTACGCGGGTCAGGGCGATCTCCTTGGACCAGGCCTGGGCCACGCCATCCATCAAGGCAAACGGTGTGGCCTTTTGCTGGGCGAAGCTCGCCAGTTGTTGTCTTTGCTGGGGCGACAAGCGGATGGCCGCCTGAATCAACTGCTCCTGACGGCGGGTCAGTTGGATAAATTGCTGCTCCAGCACATCGGTCTGTTGCTGCTGGTGCACCATGCGTTGCCAGTGATGCCAAGTGCTCACCAGTAACAGGCTCGTCATCAACCACAGCGCGGCCACCAGGGCGCGGTGGGTGGGGGCGGGGCGCTGGAAATCGACACGCGGTGCGCTGGGCGCGCGCAACTGTTGCCAGACACCGGCGAGCCTGGCTTTCATGATGGCGCCTCCTCCAGCCACGGGTGCACGGGCCCCAAGCGATGCTCCGCCGGCGCGTTGCTGACCACGAGCGTGGCCGGGGCATGCCGCTCGACCAGCAGGTCGGCGGTAAACAAGTTGTCGCTCAAGGTGCTGCCGGGTTGGGTGGGGATCACGCATACCTGATCGATGATGCCCAAGTGTCGATACAGGCAACTGAGGCTGCCGGCCTCGGGCACGGCCACCACGCAATCGTCAGGCAGGTGCCGCCAGTACTGTTGGGCGACCGCCGTCAGCACGGGGGTGCAGGTCACCAGCGGCAAGCGGTTGAGCTTGAACAGTTCGCGCAGGTCCAGCAGTAATTCTCGTGGTGTGGCGACCGCCAGGCGCGGTTGACCGAACGGGCTATCGGCGACCTGCACTTGCCAGTGCTCGGCATCGATATTGGCCTGCTGGCTGAACATCCCCTCGGCGAAACCTCGCCAGTCCTGGGCGCTGTACACCTCGGGTTGCCACGGCAGTAGCAGGTAATGCACATGGGGATAACCCAGCAGCACCGTGGCCCGGTCAAGGAACTTCACGCGTCCGCGCGGCGCCTGCTCCAACAGTTCGGCGCAGGCGGCCAGCGGCGTACCTTGGCATTGCGCGTGCCAGACAGGTGCGCCACGCCAGCGCGCGCGTGCGGCCCACTCGGCAGCGTCGCGATGCAGCCAGACCACGTGCTCAATAAAGGGAAATGACACGGTGGATCTCCTTGAGCGTGGTGTCGCCCTGGGCGGCGTGGGCCAGGGCAATGTCGCGAATAAACACATGGCCGGCTCCACGGGCCAGCTCCCGCAGAGTGGACGCTGAGCTGCGCGCCAGCAGACCCTCCTTGATGGTGTCGTTCATGCTCAGAACCTCCGCCAGGGCCAGCCGGCCGCGATAACCCGTGTGGCGGCAAGCGTCGCAGCCCTTGCCCACGCGGTAGTGACCTTGTTTCAACTGGGCCTCGGGCAACTGGGCGAGGCGGGCAATGTCCGGGTCGGGTTCGGCCTCCACCGCGCAATCTGCGCAGATGCGCCGCACCAGGCGTTGGGCGACCACGCCGTTGAGGGCTTCGACGAAACTCGCCGGGTCCACATCCATATAGGTGAAACGTTCGAGTACGCTGAATGCGCTATTGGCGTGTACCGACGACATCACCAAGTGCCCGGTCAGCGCCGCCTGCACTGCGATGCCCGCGGTTTCACCGTCGCGGATTTCGCCCACCAGGATCGTGTCCGGGTCGTGGCGCAGGATCGAGCGCAGGCCACGGGCAAAGGTCAGGCCCTTCTTGTCGTTGACCGGAATTTGCAGCACGCCGGGCAGTTCGTATTCCACCGGGTCCTCGATGGTGATGATTTTTTTCTCGCCGGTGTTGGTCTCCGACAACGCGGCATACAGGGTCGTGGATTTGCCGCTGCCGGTGGGGCCGGTGACCAGCAGCATGCCGTAGGGCTCGCTGGCCAGGGCGCGGATGCGGGCGATGGTGTCGGCGGCCAGGCCCAGGGCCTCCAGGCTCAGGGATTCGCCGCGCTGGGATTTGTCGAGGATGCGCAGCACCGCGTCTTCGCCGTGGATGCTGGGCATGATCGACACGCGAAAATCCACTTCGCGCCCCTGGATCTTCATCTTGAAACGCCCGTCCTGGGGCACGCGTCGCTCACCGATATCCAGCTCCGACAACACCTTAATCCGCGACAGCGCCTGCTCGGCCATGTCCATGCCGCTGGCCTGGCCCATCTGCTGCAACACGCCGTCGATGCGGTACTTGATCACCAGGCCGCCGGGAGTGGTTTCCACATGGATGTCACTGGCGCGGCTTTGTAGCGCATCGAACAGCATGGAGTTGACCAGGCGCACCACCAGATTGTCGTCGCGGGCGATGCTGCTCAAGGAGATTTCCTGGGCGGCCTGGCCGATCGGTGCGTCAGGGTCATCTTCGCCGAAGGGTTGCATCACCCGCTGGCTGGCTTCGGCTTTGGTCAACTGGGCGTTGACCGCACCGGGCAGGCTCATGGCCAGAGGCAGTTGGCGCAGGGTACTGGAAGACTGCAACCAGTGTCGGCTGGCCAGGGTAAAGGGGTCGCCCAGCACCAGGCAGGGTTGGCCCAGGTGATCCAGGGGCAGCACGTTATGCAGCAGTGCCTGGGGCAGGGGCAACAGGTCGAAACGCCAGTCTTCGCCCAGCTGCTCAGGCCCGATGGGGAGCAGCCCCAACGGCTCGGCGACTGTGTGCAGTTGGTCAGGGGCGGTGGTCAGCAATTCGGTCAGGTAGGCCGCCAATGTGATGCCCCGTTGGCTCGCCAAGGCCTGCCACTTGTGCGTGTTCTCGCTCATTGCGTCACCCTTGGATGGAGCCTGCCAGTTCAAAAATCGGCATGTACAACATGAACACAATCAGGCCGATCAGCCCGCCCACCACCAGCATCAACAAGGGCTCGAAGACCTTGCTGAACAGCTCGATGGCGCGCTCCAAGGCTTCATCGTGAAACTGCGCGATGCGCTCGCACATCGCTGCCAATTCGCCGCTTTGCTCGCCTACCCGCAACAGGCGTTCGGCGACGGCGGTGGTCAGTTGGTGGCGGGCCAGGGAGGTGGACAATGGCTGACCGGCCTGGATATCGGTCATGGCCTGGCGCAGGGCCGCTTGGCGTTCCACCGGCAGCAAGGCACCGGAGAGCTCTACCGCCGTAACCACCGGCATCCCGCCCATCAGCAACATGCCCGCGGTGCGGTAGAAACGCGCCAGGATGAACAGCGTGCGCTGGGCGCCCAGGCTCGGAATCTTCCAGAACAGCTCGGCCACGCGACGCTTGAACCCGGCGCTGCGAAACAGCAGCACCAGCGCACCTACCGCCAGCGCCAGGCCGATCAGCAACTCCATGCCGCGTGCGTCTACCAGCGCGCCCCACCACACCATGAAGCGCGCGGTGGCGGGTAAGTCGGCGACGGCGTCGAACACCGAGGCGAAACGCGGGATCACGAAGAACAGCAAAAACAACAGGATCAACGCACCCACGCTAAGCACTACCAGGGGGTACATCAGGGCACCGCTGACGCGTTTTTTCACGGTTTCCAAATGCGCTTCAAAGTGATGGTAGCGGCGCAGGGCTACGGCCAATTGGCCGCTGTGTTCGGAGGACGCTACGGTGGCGATCAGCAATGAAGGAAACGTCTGCGGCTTGAGCTGCATTGCCCTGGACAGCGAGTTACCCTCATACATCGAGGCCAGTAGCTCGCTCATGACCTGCCGATTTATCCCCGGCGGTGCTTTGTCGCGCAGGGTTTCCACCGCTTCTACCAGCACCAGGCCGGCGTCCAGCAGCACCACCAATTCCTGGATGAACAAGCCGAGGGCGAACTTGGAGCGCCGGCTCGGCAGTTTGAGTTGGCGACGGGCTTTGAGCGAGATGACCTGGGCGCCGTCGGCCTGCAATTGCTGGCGCGCCTGGGCCAGGTCAACGGCTTGCAGGTGCAGGGACTGCAAATGACCGTCGCGGATGATGCGGGCGTCTATTTCGATCATGGCGTTTGCCTCGCCAGTTGCCGGCGCTGTTGCAGCAACTCGCCGTAGTAACGCCACACCGCCAGGGCGTAACGCGTACGGCGCGCCTCGCGGTCCGGCTTGGGCCCGGCGTTGTAGGCGCCTACGGCCTGCCAGCCGTAGCCGTTTTCGCGGATAAAACCGGCCAGGATCCACGCGCCGACCATCACGCTGGTGCAAGGCTGAGTGATCAGGTGCTGTTCGGTGATGCCGAACCGCGCCAATGCCGGTAAGTGGCGGCTGTTGATCTGCATCAGGCCGATGTCCTGGCTGCCGTCGGCATTGATATTGCGCGCACGGGGGTTGAGGCCGGACTCGACCCTGGCGATGGCGTACAGCAAGAGCGGATCAACGTGATAACGACTGGCCGCCAGTTGCCAGCAATTGGCCTGGGCGGTGCCCGTAAGGCACAGAAGCGTCAGAACAATCCGCAGCGCGCACATGAGCCGTTACAGCCCGTAGACAATGTCGGCGTAGGTGTTAACGCCGCCAGCCTTGCCGTCGCGGCCCAGGGAGATGATCTCGGCGTCGTTGGGCGGGGTGCCCGGGTTTTTGTAGAAATATGGGTTGCCCCAGGGGTCAGGTGGCAACGTCTTCAAGTAAGGCCCCTGCCAATTGCCCGCATTGGCGGGCCGCGTAGTCAGCGCATTCAGTCCGAGGGCTTCGTCGGGGTAGTTGCCGTTGTCCAGGCGGTACTGGTTCAACGCATCGGCGATGGACTTCATCTGGCCTTGGGCGGTTTGTACCTTGGCCAGCTCCAGGCGATCGAACATCTTGGGTCCGACATAGCCGGCGAGCAGGGCGATGATCAGCAGGACGACCAGCAGTTCCAGCAGCGTAAAGGCGCGTTGGAAGGGGGTGATAAGTATGCGTGTGCGCATGGCGATACTCGGCGGTTGTGATCAACTCTTCCGGCCCGCTGGGGAAGCGGGCACCGCCGGTAGGACTGCGTTATAACCAGTACTGCTTCCAATTGTAGCGTTGCGCGATATAAGGCGCCGTAAGGCGCCCTATAACGTTTGGCACTTGCTGTTATCAAGTCAGTGCATATGCCAGTGGCTCAAGGAACAACATCCCATGCGCGCTGCCAGAAAGTGGAACCGGGTTTGCCGGGTTCATTTTCATTCTGCCCGCACCATGCGCCTGCCGATCCCTGTTTGCACCGGTACTTCACTCCATAATTGGATACTTGTGAGCCGCTGTTATAGCCGCCATTCGGTTTCCACTGAGGGTAATCCGTGTCTCCGCTTGCAGGTTCTACGGTAAAGGAGAGCTTCGCCGGATCGGTTTTACCGTTTTGCTGGTCCCGAACGATCAATCGTGCTTCAAACGTGGTTACTTCTGGGACTTGGTAGGCCTTGCCGCTGATGGTCGCGCCATTCTGTGCGCCCGTCATCCCGGGGACGGCCCATTGATACAACAACGGGCCATTGCTCCCCGTTGACGTAGTGCCACTGAATGTGAAGGTCTCGCCCGACTTCAATGCAGTGGGACCTGTGATCCGTGCTATAGGTGGCGCCGGATTAACAGGGCCTGGGCCTTCACCTGCAATGATCGACATCGCCTGGCTGTAACCTTGTTGAGTGGCATAAGTCGAGTTGCTTAAAGGGTTTTGCACGTTGTAAGTAACGATCGAGCCCTCTAGCTCGCCGATTTTGGCGATGGAGGGATTGACTTGGTCGGCTATTTCTTTGCCCCATTGAACAGGCGGCAGATTTGCTGCGCTGATTTTATGAATGATATCGACCAGTTCTTTTTTTGCCCCATCGTTACCAAAAATCCGATAGTGCACGGAGTCGCCAGGTTTGAGCGTACTCATGTCGCCATTGATAAACGTGCCGATATTGTGAAGTTTCTCAGGCACACCTCCACCTGTGAAGTTCACGTCCGAGCACGAAATGAAAAACTCTCCATTCGGGTCGTCCCGTACCCAGATGCCGACAATCAACCCATTGCCCGAAAGCCCATTCGGGATAGTTCTTACTGTTTCGAAGTAGCCCGATGCACCGGGTAGTCTGGGTGGCGTTTGCCAGTTTGTTTTCGCAACTTCAAATATCTCTTCCTGGCCCAACTGCACCAGATCGCTCCACTTCAATTTGTCCGTGGCCGAATTGAAGCCTGGTTTGCTGGCAAATGTATAGAACTTGCTGGGTACGTGGGGGGCGGTGCCAATAAGTCGGAGGGTCAGCGGCTGTCCGGACGTCACGTCAGTCTTGGTCCAGTAGGGCGTTGGGTAATCCAGGCTGGCTTTTCTGGGGTCATTTGCAGCACAGATCTGGCCGTCTTTGATAATGGCTTTAATCTGATCCATCGATGGATTATTAATCCCTGGGATGTGTGAAACCTCATGCCATTGTTGCGCGGCGAATACTTTTTGGGCAGGGGTACCAAATAGCGTGGCTGATTCTCGGCAACCTTTATCCACAATGGAGGACCCATCCTCTGATTGCCAGTAGCCTCCGGTAGCCTGGCAATTCACCGCACGTGATGCCGGGATATCCAGAGCACCATGTGCCCAACTCAAGGTCGGTACCAAACACAAAGCAGGCACTGTCCATTTGATAAAACTCTTCATGTACTTATTCATGCTCTAGTCCACCTTCAATCCAGATAAACAAGTTCCGAACTGCTGGAACGATCAGTGTGTTCATATCGTTGAAATCATCGAGTCAGCTGATCTCCCAGAGGAGTGACGCGGGTTGCAGGGTTACTCTGTACAGAGCCATACAGAAACACCCACCCTTGATAACTGCCTTGCCCTGTAAAACTTTGATTGATGACCGCAAAGTTGCCTTGCTTGAACGGCGTGCCCTTGGCCTGGCTGAACACGCCCATGATGGTGTCGCCCGGCCCTGGCACGACGCCCCACTCGGTGGTGCCGGTCAGCGGGTCGGCGTAGACCCGGCGCAGGTAGCGCTTGACGGTCGGTTGGCGCCGGTCAAGCACCAGGTCTTCGAGGGCCTTGGGAAAGGCATTGCCGGCCTTGTAGTACAAGCCGATGGCCCGGCGAATTTCGTTGCCGCGCGCCAGCAGTTCCAGTTCGCGTTCGCGCTGCAACACGCTGGACCACAGCGTGCCCGTCTCCATCAGCATCACGGCCACGACGGCCACCGTCACCAGCATGCCCATGAACACCGAGCCGTGCTGGCGCTGCTTACCAGTCTGCATAGGCCGTCCCATCGTTAGCGGTGCCCGGTGCGCCGCTGCGTACGTCGCCCAGGCCTTGTTCGTCGGAGGGTTGCAGTTGCCAGGTGTCGCGCTTGCCGGTCAGCGGGTCCAGAGGGATTTCGCGCAGGTAGCGGCGGTCCACCAGGGCTTGCAAGGAGTCGGGGTTCTCGCCGTGGTCTTCGCGGTATTGATCCAGCGCCTGGCGAATGGTGGAGAGGTTGTGGCGCAGCACGGTTTCCTGGGCCTTGGCGTGCTGGCGAAAATACTGGGGGGTGACCAGCGTCATGAGTGTGGCGATGATGGCCATCACCACCAGCAATTCGATCAGGGTAAAACCGCGCTCACCACTGGCTGTACAACGTTCCATTCAAACTCTCCCGAGTGCTGCGGGATGAAACGTCAAATACATCTTCTCCCTCTTGTGGGTTATCGGCGCTGCTCTTGTAACTGCGCAATTGCCAGGTTTTTTCCGCTGCCAGTTCGGGACATTCGCAGAGAGGATCGCGAGGAATGCGTCGCAGAAAATAGAGTTTTTGACCTTGCAAGTTGGTCTGGTCGGTGACGCCATCGACCAATGTCTGCAAAGAGGGCGGGTAACCACTGGCAGTGACGCTCTTTTCGATGCGCCCGTCGTCGCTGGCTTCTTTGTAGGAATCAATAGCGCGGCGTATCTCTCGCAACGAACGTTGCAAGTCGAGTTCTCGGTCGCGTTTGCCCATCAATGCTGTCAGCGGATAAGCCACTGTCGCCAGCGTGGCCAGCAAGGCCAGCGTCAGTAGTAATTCAATCAGCGTAAAACCTTTGGCGCAGTGATGGCTGGGTATGCCCTGCCACATCACTGTTGGTCCTCCCGTTTATCCCGCCAAGGACTTCCGCACTAACCCAGGCTGGTGAAATTAACTGCAAAGGTGAGTGTAGATGCGGAGTGTTTTTTGTACAGACGAATACCACCTAGGACGTTACCCACAATCGCTGTGTGTCTGGCTGTGGATAAGGTGTTCGTGGGTGCCTGTAGCTCAGGTAAATTAAGGGCTGCAGCCTGCTGTATGAAAAACAACCAGGCTAAGCCCCGGTTTTTTAAGCGTTTTGCGTGTGGATAAGCGTGGTGGGGTATTTGTACTTGCCCCCAAAGTCTGTTGGCGCTTCTGTGGATAAGATGTTTGCTATCGGCTACAAGCCTTAAAGATAAAGGCTTTGATCGAAATGATTAAAAAGTGATCAATTCGCTGATTGAAGCGCTGGAATAGTGCTAAAGCCTGGATTTATGCAGGGTTGCCGCGGTTTTCCACAGTGCCGTGCAAGTTGCCCCCAAAGTCTGTTGGCGCTTCTGTGGATAAGGTGTTCACGTAGTGCTGCAAGCCACGATTTTATTGGCTTGTAGCGTATTGATCGAAAAATGATCAAATGCACACCCAAACCCGTAACTTGAATAAGTCACGGATTTTCTTCACTTATTTCTGGGTAATTGGCGCAGTTGCCCACAATTGCTGTGGGTGGCTCTGTGGATAAGTTGTTGGGCAAAGGCTGGAAGGCAGGCGGGTAGGGGGCTGGGAGAGATCTGATCAAATAGTAAGCAGTGCGAGGTTCGATTGTGGGAGGGGGCCGGGCCCCTTCCCACATTTCCAACGATTAGGAGCGTTTATTCGTGTGCCGCAACGCCTTTGAGGTAAGGCGCCGGTGCCGCGCCCAGGTTGCTCAGCATGCGCTCGCTGTACCAGTCCACGAAATTCACCACGCCGAACTCATAAGTCTTGGAGTACGGGCCCGGTTGATAGGCCGTGGAGTTGATGCCGCGCTGGTTTTCTTCGGCCAGGCGACGGTCCTGGTCGTTGGTGGCGTCCCAGACCTGGCGCATGCGCTCCACGTCATAGTCCACGCCTTCGACCGCATCCTTGTGTACCAGCCACTTGGTAGTGACCATGGTTTCCTGCGCGCTGATCGGCCACACCGTGAACACAATGATGTGGTCGCCCATGCAGTGGTTCCACGAGTGTGGCAGGTGCAGGATGCGCATCGAGCCCAGGTCCGGGTTCTTGATGCGGCCCATCAGCTTGGCGCAACCTTGTTTGCCATCGAGGGTCATCGACACGGTGCCCTTGAGCAGCGGCATCCGCACGATGCGGTTACGCAGGCCGAAGCTGGCGTGGGCGTACGGGATCTTCTCGGCGTCCCAGGCAGCGGCCGAGGCGGCGACGTGGTCCTTGAATGCCTGGTCGGCGCGTGGGTCGGTGACGTCGTCCCATTCCAGCAGGGTTTTGAGCAGCTCCGGGTGCGAACCGCCGCAGTGGTAGCACTCGCGGTTGTTCTCCAGCACCAGTTTCCAGTTGGCCTTTTCCATCAAGGTGGTTTGCACCGCCACCTTGGTGTTCTCCATGTCGTAGGGTTCCATGTAGTGGTTCAGGGTCGACAGGAAGTCATCGATGGCCGGCGGGTTTTCGGCCAGGCTGATGAAGATATAGCCGCCGGCGGTCTTCACGTTGACCGGCTTGAGGCCGTATTGATTCATGTCGAAGTCGGCGCCCATCTCGGTGCCGGCGAACAGCAGGCGGCCGTCCAGTTCGTAGGTCCACTGGTGATAATGGCAGACCAGTTTGGCCACCTTGCCCTTGTCGCTGGTGCACAGGCGCGAGCCACGGTGACGGCACACGTTGTGGAACGCATGTACCACGCCCTCGGCGCCACGGATCACGATGATCGGGTTCTTGCCCACTTGCAGGGTGAGGTAGTTGCCCTTGGTCGGAATCTCGCAGGTCATGCCGGCGATCAACCACTCTTTCTGGAAGATCTCCTGCATGTCGATATCGAACAAACGCTCATCGCAGTAGAACGGCTGCGGCAGCGAAAAGGTGCGCTCGCGCTCCTGCAGCATTTGCGCGGTGGCCTTGCGTGCGGGTTCCAGCGGATCGCCCAAGCTTAAGGTTGCGGTGACGTCCATCGTGTAGGTCCTCATGGCCATTCTGTGTGGCCGGCGAATAGTGGCTGATCAGGTGTGCAGCAAGGCGTAAAGAAAGCGTCGTTGTTGGGAGCGAGTGTGGGGCTGCTGATGCGGCGAACCTTATCCATGAGCGACATGGCCCACTCTGATCCCGA
>Ga0308164_10002394_pt1 | contig 18833 bp, 16 predicted proteins | sample PhyTR2_FD_201031 | JGI IMG/M metagenome (GOLD analysis project Ga0308164, IMG submission 201031) | Phyllosphere microbial communities from UC Gill Tract Community Farm, Albany, California, United States - DLSLT.R2 | ecosystem: Host-associated > Plants > Phyllosphere > Unclassified | place: USA... | reverse complement strand
CCGCTTCCAGCACCAGCACGACCGACCCCTCCTTGACCTTGTCGCCCACCTTCACGGCCAGCGACTTCACGACGCCCGCGGCGGACGACGGAATCTCCATCGATGCCTTGTCCGATTCCACCGTGATCAGCGACTGCTCGGCCTTGACCGTGTCGCCCACCTTCACCAGCACCTCGATCACCGCGACTTCGTCGAAATCGCCGATGTCCGGCACCTTGATCTGTTGTTCGCTCATCTCGATCGTCCCTTGGTTCTTAGAGCAGGACCCGGCGGAAGTCGGCGAGGACCTGGCCCAGGTAGGCGTTGAAGCGCGCGGCCAGGGCACCGTCGATGACCCGGTGGTCGAACGACAGCGACAGCGGCAGCATCAGGCGCGGGACGAACTGCTTGCCGTCCCACACCGGCTTCATCGCGCCCTTGGACAGGCCGAGGATCGCCACTTCCGGCGCGTTGATGATGGGCGTGAAGTGCGTGCCGCCGATGCCGCCGAGCGAGCTGATGGAGATCGAGCCGCCCTGCATGTCGGCCGCGCCGAGCTTGCCGTCGCGCGCCTTCTTGGCCAGCTCGCCCATCTCGGCGCTGATCTGCATGATGCCCTTCTTGTCGGCGTCCTTGAGGACCGGCACGACCAGCCCGTTGGGCGTGTCGGCGGCGAAGCCGATGTTGAAGTACTGCTTGTAGACCAGCTGGTCGCCGTCGAGGCTGGCGTTGAACTCGGGGAACTTGCGCAGTGCCGAGACCATGGCCTTGATCACGAAGGCCAGCATCGTGACCTTCACGCCCGACTTCTCGTTCTCCTTGTTGGTGGCGACGCGGAAGGCCTCCAGCTCGGTGATGTCGGCTTCGTCGTTGTTGGTGACGTGCGGGATCATCACCCAGTTGCGGTGCAGGTTGGCGCCGCTGATCTTCTTGATGCGCGAGAGGTCCTTGCGCTCGACCGGACCGAACTTCGCGAAGTCGACCTTCGGCCAGGGGATCAGACCCAGCGCGGCGCCATCGCCACCACCCGATGCGGCGGCCGGTGCCTTGGCGCTGACGGCGCGGGTGGTCGTCTGGCCGCTCATGACGGCGCGCGTGAAGCCCTGGATGTCCTCCTGCGTGATGCGGCCCTTGGGACCGGTGCCCTTGACCTCGTCGAGCGGCACGCCCAGTTCGCGCGCGAACTTGCGCACCGACGGCGACGCGTGCGGCAGGCTGCCCGAGGGCGCCACCGTCGGGTTGTGCGCGGCGGGCGCGGGCGCCGACGCGGTGGCCGGAGCCGCCGCCGGGGCGCTGGCCGTCGCCGTTGCGGGTGCGGGCGCCGATGCGGCGGGTGCGGGCTCCGACGCGGCGGGCGCCGGTGCTGGTGCCGCACCGCCGCCCGTGCCTTCCAGCACGGCGATCAGGTCGCCGATGTTCACGGTGTCGCCGACCTTGACCTTCAGTTCCTTGAGCACGCCAGCGCTCGACGACGGGATCTCCATCGACGCCTTGTCCGACTCCACCGTGATCAGCGACTGCTCGGCCTTGACCGTGTCGCCCACCTTCACCAGCAGCTCGATCACCGCGACGTCCTTGAAGTCGCCGATGTCGGGCACCTTGACCTCGACCGGACCGCCCGAGGCGGCCGGGGCCGGGGCCGGGGCCGGTGACGCTGCAGCCGGTGCCGGTGCGGCGGCGGCCGGCGCGGGAGCCGCGCTGGCGGCGCCCTCGGCCTCCACGATCAGCACGACCGATCCTTCCTTGACCTTGCCGCCGACCTCGACCTTGATTTCCTTGACGACGCCGGCGGTCGACGACGGGATCTCCATCGACGCCTTGTCCGACTCCACCGTGATCAGCGACTGTTCGGCCTTGACCGTGTCGCCCACCTTCACCAGCACCTCGATCACCGCGACTTCATCGAAATCGCCGATGTCCGGCACCTTGACTTCCACTGCTGCCATGTCTGTTGTCTCCCGCCCGTGGGGCGCATCGGTTGTGGGTTGCGCTTGGTTTATGCGTAGAGCGGGTTGACCTTTTCGGCATTGATGCCGTACTTGGCGATCGCCTCGGCGACCTTCGAGGCCGGCAGCACGCCATCCTCGGCCAGCGCCTTGAGCGCGGAGACGACGATGAAATGGCGGTTGATCTCGAAATGCTCGCGCAGCTTGCTGCGGAAGTCGCTGCGACCGAAGCCATCGGTGCCCAGCACCTTGTAGTTGCGGCCCTTGGGGATGTAGGGACGGATCTGCTCGGCGTAGGCCTTCATGTAGTCGGTCGAGGCCACCACCGGACCCTCGCTGGCGGCGAGTTGCTGCGCCACATACGACAGACGCGGTTCGCTCGTCGGGTGCAGCAGGTTCCAGCGGTCGGCATCCTGGCCGTCGCGGGTCAGTTCGTTGAAGCTGGTGCAGCTCCACACCGCCGCGCTCACGCCCCAGTCCTTCTCCAGCAGTTCCTGGGCGAAGAAGCTCTCGCGCAGGATGGTGCCGCTGCCCAGCAGCTGCACGGTCGGAGCCGCCTTCTCGCCCTTGGCGGGCTTGACCACCGTCGCCTGGCGGCACAGGTACATGCCCTTGATGATCTGTTCCTCGGTGCCGGGCTGCAGGCCGGGCATGGAGTAGTTCTCGTTGAGCAGCGTCAGGTAGTAGTAGACGTTGTCCTGCTTCTCCACCATGCGCTTCAGGCCGTGGTGCAGGATCACGCCGACCTCGTGCGCGAACGTCGGGTCGTAGCTCACGCAGTTGGGGATGGTGTTGGCCAGGATGTGGCTGTGACCGTCCTCGTGCTGCAGGCCCTCGCCGTTGAGCGTGGTGCGACCCGAGGTGCCACCCAGCAGGAAGCCGCGCGCCTGCATGTCGCCCGCCGCCCAGGCCAGGTCGCCGATGCGCTGGAAGCCGAACATCGAGTAGTAGACGTAGAACGGCACCATGATGCGGTTGTTGGTGCTGTACGAGGTCGCCGCGGCGATCCAGCTGGACATGCCGCCGGCCTCGTTGATGCCTTCCTGCAGGATCTGGCCGGCCTTGTCTTCCTTGTAGTACATGACCTGGTCCTTGTCGACCGGGGTGTACTGCTGGCCGGCGGGGTTGTAGATGCCGATCTGGCGGAACAACCCCTCCATGCCGAAGGTGCGTGCCTCGTCGACCAGGATCGGCACCACGCGCGGGCCCAGGGCCTGGTCGCGCAGCAGCTGCGTCAGGAAGCGCACGTAGGCCTGGGTGGTGGAGATCTCGCGGCCTTCGGCGGTCGGCTCCAGCACCGACTTGAAGGTCTCCAGCGCCGGCACGGTGAAGCTCTCGTCGGCCTTGACGCGGCGATGCGGCAGGTAGCCGCCGAGCGCCTTGCGGCGTTCGTGCAGGTACTTCATCTCCGGCGTGTCGTCGGCCGGCTTGTAGAACGGGATGTCGGCGAGCTGGCTGTCGGGGATCGGGATGTTGAAGCGGTCGCGGAAGATCTTGATGTCCTCGTCGGCCAGCTTCTTGGTCTGGTGGACGTTGTTCTTGCCTTCGCCGATCTTGCCCATGCCGAAGCCCTTGACGGTCTTGACCAGCAGCACCGTCGGCTGACCCTGGTGCTTGACCGCCGCGTCGAAGGCCGCGTAGACCTTCTGGGCATCGTGGCCACCACGGCGCAGGGCCCAGATGTCGTCGTCGCTCATCTTGGAGACCATCTCCAGCGTGCGCGGGTCACGGCCGAAGAAGTTCTTGCGCACGTAGGCGCCGTCGTTGGCCTTGAACGACTGATAGTCACCGTCGTTGGTTTCCATCATCAGCTTGCGCAGCGCGCCTTCCTTGTCGCGCGCCAGCAGCGGATCCCAGCCGGAGCCCCAGATCAGCTTGATGACGTTCCAGCCGGCACCACGGAATTCGCCCTCGAGCTCCTGGATGATCTTGCCGTTGCCGCGCACCGGGCCGTCGAGGCGCTGCAGGTTGCAGTTGATGACGAACACCAGGTTGTCGAGCTTCTCGCGCGCGGCCAGGCCGATCGCTCCCAGCGACTCGACCTCGTCCATCTCGCCGTCGCCGCAGAACACCCAGACCTTGCGGTTCTCGGTGTTGGCGATGCCACGGGCATGCAGGTACTTCAGGAAACGCGCCTGGTAGATCGCCATGAGCGGACCCAGGCCCATCGACACGGTCGGGAACTGCCAGAACTCGGGCATCAGCTTCGGGTGCGGATAGCTGGAGAGTCCCTTGCCGTCGACTTCCTGGCGGAAGTTGAGCAGCTGCTCCTCGGTCAGGCGGCCCTCGAGATAGGCGCGGGCATAGATGCCGGGCGAGACGTGGCCCTGGATGTAGAGGCAATCGCCGCCATGGTTCTCGCTCTCGGCGTGCCAGAAGTGGTTGAAGCCGGCACCGAACATGCTCGCGAGCGAGGCGAAGGAGCCGATGTGGCCGCCCAGGTCACCGCCTTCGGGCGGGTGCAGGCGGTTGGCCTTGACCACCATGGCCATCGCGTTCCAGCGCATGTAGGACCGCAGGCGTTCCTCGATCTCCAGGTTGCCCGGCGAACGCTCCTCCTGATCGGGCTCCAGGGTGTTGATGTAGGCCGTGTTGGCCGAGAACGGCTTGTCGATGCTGTTCTGGCGCGCGTGCTCGAGCAGTTGTTCGAGCAGGAAGTGCGCCCGTTCGGGGCCTTCGCTCTGGATCACTGCGGACAGCGCATCGGTCCATTCACGGGTCTCTTGTGCATCCGCGTCGTTCGCGGCCGAGCCGTGGGTGTTCTCGGGATTTGCCGACATGCTTGTCTCCTGGGGGGTGCGTGGCGAAAAAAATTAAGCGGAAATGTCTCACAGAACCAAGCTGATTTCAAATGGTGTTTTATGTTTTCTTCATGTGAAATTTGGGCGTTATAAGAAATTGCCGAAGACCTGACCGGGACAGGCGGTTGTCAGTCTGAACGGTTTTTCAAAAGGCGTCGTGACCGACACATTAGGGGCTTCCCCTACACTCGGTCGGATGCCCCCTTTCAGCCCGCTAGCCGCTGCCCGAAGCGCCGTGAAGACGTCGCCGCTGTCGTGGTGGCGCCGCTGGTGGCGCCGCCAGACACCGGTGCTCCAGGACGCGGTGGCCATGCTGGCGCCCCTGGCCGCGGTGGTGCTGTTCCTGGCGGCCATCGTGTCCGCCTTCTGGTATCTGCGGGCCGAGGAAGTCGAGCGCGAGCAGGAGTCGGTCAAGCGCGATGTGGAATACGCCCAGCAGCGCCTGCGCCTGCGTCTGCTGGAGCGTCAGGAGCAGCTCATGCGACTGGCGCGCGATGCCTCCAACCGGGAGATCGACGGGCCCGAATTCACCAGCCGGGCGGAATCGCTCATCAGCCAATACCCCGAGCTGCAGGCCCTCAGCTGGATCGACGACCGCCGCCGTTTCAAGGCCAGCCACGCCGCCCCGAGCGTGCATCCCGCGCAGCAGCATCCGCTCGACGAGGTGTTGCGGCCAGGCGAGATCGAGAGCAACTACGCCCTGGCGCGCGAGCTGAGCCAGCCGGTCTATTCGCAGCCGATGAAGAGCGACGACCCCAACAGCATGCTGCAGCTGCACATCCCGCTCTACGAGCAGGGCCTGTTCGCCGGCGTCGTGCTCGGGGAGTTCTCCATCGACAGCCTGCTGCGCTATGGCGTGCCGCCCGAGGTGGCCGCGCGCTATGCCGTCTCGCTGCTCGACGGCAAGGGCGGCATGCTGGCGGGCAACACGGCCAATCCGCGCGAGAGCGGGACGCGCATGCTGCCCTGGGCCGAGCGCATCAACGAATACGAGGTCCCGGTCTCGCCGGTGGGCAACGGCCTGATCCTGCGCGCCCAGGCCTATCGCACGTCCCCGGGCCTGGTGGGCAACGGACTGTTCTGGCTGGTCGGCGCACTGAGCGTGCTCACCGCCTGGATGCTGATCGGCACCTGGCGCCACACCCGGCGCCGGCTGCAGACGCAGCAGGCCCTGGTGGCCGAGACCAACTTCCGCCGCGCGATGGAGAACTCCATGCTGACCGGCATGCGCGTGCTCGATCTCGAGGGCCGCATCACCTATGTCAATGCCGCCTTCTGCGCCATGACGGGCTGGAGCGAGGCCGACCTGGTCGGCAAGAAGCCGCCCTTCCCCTACTGGCTGGAGTCCGAACGCGAGGTCATGAACGAACGGCTGGAGGAGGAGATCCACGGCCGCGCCCTGCCCGGCGGCTTCCAGGTGCGGGTCCGGCGCAAGAACGGCACCGTCTTCAACGCCCGGCTCTATGTCTCGCCACTGATCGACGCCCGCGGCCATCAGGCCGGCTGGATGACCTCGATGACCGACATCACCGAGCCCACCCGCATCCGCGAGCAGCTGTCGGCCTCCTACGAGCGCTTCACGACGGTGCTGGAAGCCCTCGACGCGGCGGTGTCGGTGGCGCCCATCGGCAGCGAGGAGCTGCTGTTCGCCAACAAGCTCTACCGGCTCTGGTTCGGTTCCGACACCATCGGCCACCTGGGCATGGTGGCGCAGGCGGGTGTGCCGGCCTCGGCCGCGCACGACGATGCGCTCGACGACGTCGATCCGTTCGCCGGCCTGCCGATCGACACCCTGACCGCCGCCCAGCCGGCCAACAACGAGATCTTCGTGCCGCAACTGGGCAAGTGGCTGGAAGTGCGCTCGCGCTATCTCACCTGGGTCGACGGCCGGCTCGCTCAGCTCGTCATCGCCACCGACATCACGCCGCGACGCGATGCCGAGGAACTCGCCGCCGCGCAGGCCGACCGGGCGCATGCGTCGAGCCGGCTCATCACGATGGGCGAGATGGCCTCGAGCGTGGCGCACGAACTCAACCAGCCGCTGACCGCCATCACCAACTACTGCAACGGGATGATGTCGCGCATCCGCAACCAGCAGATCGACACCGACGCCCTGCTCGCCGCGCTCGACAAGACCTCCAAGCAGGCGCAGCGCGCCGGCCAGATCATCCAGCGCATCCGCTCGTTCGTGAAGCGCAGCGAGCCCAATCGCACGCCTTCGGACGTGGCGACGATGGTCAGCGAGGCGGTCGAACTCGCCGGCATCGAATTGCGCCGTCACAACGTGCGGCTCAACCACTATGTCGCGGCGCGGCTGCCGATCGTGCGGGTCGATCCCATCCTGATCGAGCAGGTGCTGGTCAACCTGCTGAAGAACGCGGCCGAGTCGATCGACAACGCCGGCCGGCCGCTGGCGCGGCGCAGCGTCGAACTCCGGGTGCTGCCCAAGACCATCGAGGGCCAGGCGGCGGTCGAGTTCTCGGTCCAGGACACCGGACGCGGTCTGGCGCCCGAGGTCATGGACCGGCTCTACGAGGCCTTCTTCTCCACCAAGCCCGAAGGCATGGGCATCGGCCTGAATCTCTGCCGCACCATCGTCGAGTCCCATCGCGGCCGGATGCAGGCGGAGAACATCTACAATGGTTCGGATGTGGTCGGATGCCGTTTCTCCTTCTGGATTCCGGTGATGGACGCTACGAATTCCATAGCAAACGACGAGGCAAAGGTACCCGCATGAGCTTGATTCCGAAGAAGGGCACGGTCTACGTCGTCGACGATGACGAAGCGGTGCGCGACTCGCTCCAATGGCTGCTCGAGGGCAAGGACTACCGGGTCCGCTGCTTCGATTCCGCCGAGTCCTTTCTCTCCCGCTACGACCCGCGCGAAGTCGCCTGCCTGATCGTCGACATCCGCATGAGCGGCATGTCGGGCATCGAGCTGCAGGACCGCCTGATCGAGCGCCGCTCGCCCCTGCCGATCGTCGTCATCACCGGCCATGGCGATGTGCCGATGGCGGTCGACTCGATGAAGAAGGGCGCCATGGACTTCATCCAGAAGCCCTTCAACGAAGACCAGCTCGTGACGCTGGTCGAGCGCATGCTCGAGCACGCCCGCGATGCTTTCGCCCAGCACCAGCAGTCGGCCAGCCGCGACGCGCTGCTGTCCAAGCTCACCGGCCGCGAGGCGCAGGTGCTCGAACGCATCGTCGCCGGACGCCTGAACAAGCAGATCGCCGACGACCTGGGCATCAGCATCAAGACGGTGGAGGCGCATCGCGCCAACATCATGGAGAAGCTCAACGCCAACACCGTCGCCGATCTGCTGAAGATTGCGCTCGGGCAGGTCCAGCCGGCCGTCAAGACCCCTTGATCCCGCTATCGCACGGATAGCGACAACCGTTCAGAACGCCTGCGCAAGCGGGCGTTTCCACTTGGAAAATCGACCCCTCCCATGACAGCCCAATCGATCGACGGCAACGCCCTCTCGCACACCCTGCGCGCCGACGTGGCCGCCCGCGCCGCCGCCCTGAGGGCGCGCGGCACCACGCCCGGCCTGGCCGTGGTGCTGGTTGGCGACAACCCCGCCAGCCAGGTCTACGTGCGCAACAAGGTCAAGGCCTGCGAGGACAACGGCCTGCATTCGGTGCTGGAGAGATATCCGGCCGAGCTTGGCGAGGCCGAGCTGCTCGCGCGCGTCGAGGCCCTCAACGAGGACCCGGCGATCCACGGCATCCTGGTGCAGCTGCCCCTGCCCGCGCACATCGACGCCCAGAAGGTGATCGAGGCGATCGCACCGCACAAGGACGTCGACGGCTTCCACGTCGCGAGTGCCGGCGCGCTGATGACCGGCGCCCCCGGCTTCTGGCCCTGCACGCCGTATGGCTGCATGAAGATGCTCGAATCGATCGGCTACGACCTGCGCGGCAAGCACGCGGTGGTCATCGGTCGCAGCAACATCGTGGGCAAGCCGATGGCCCTGATGCTGCTGGCGAAGAATGCCACCGTCACCATGTGCCACAGCGCCACCGCCGACCTCGGTGCCTTCACGCGCCAGGCCGACGTCGTGGTCGCCGCCGTCGGCAAACGCGACGTGCTGACCGCCGACATGGTCAAGCCCGGCGCCGTCGTCATCGACGTCGGCATGAACCGCAACGAGGCCGGCAAGCTGTGCGGCGATGTGGATTTCGCCGGCGTGCGCGAGGTCGCCGGCTGGATCACGCCGGTGCCCGGCGGCGTCGGCCCCATGACCATCACGATGCTGCTCGTCAACACGCTGGAAGCAGCCGAACGGGCGGCCCAGACGACTTGAACTTGCCGCACCGCGGCGCCAGATGACCTCCATGAACACCATGTCCAATCCGCTTCTCGACTTCACCGACCTGCCGCTCTTCGACCGGATCCGGCCCGAGCACGTCGCGCCCGCCGTCGATGCCCTCCTCGCCGAATCGGAAACCGCGCTGCAGACCGTGACCGCACCGGAGTTCCCGGCGGATTGGCTCGCCATCTCGAAGGTGCTGGACGTCGCCTCCGAGCGTTTCGGGCGCGCCTGGGGCGCCGTCGGACACCTGAACGCCGTGGCCGATACGCCCGAGCTGCGCGCCGCCTACAACGAGGCCATGCCCCGCGTCACCGCGTTCTGGACCCGCCTGGGATCCGACGAACGCCTGTTCGCCAAGTACAAGGCCATCGACCCTTCCGCGCTCAATGCCGAGCAGCGCCAGGCCCATCGCAACGCGGTGCGCAATTTCGTGCTGGGCGGTGCCGATCTGCAGGGTGCGGCCAAGGAGCGTTTCGCCGAGATCCAGGAGCGGCAGGCCGAGCTGGGTCAGAAGTTCAGCGAGAACTCGCTCGACGCGACCGATGCCTTCGCCTATTACGCCGATGCGAGCGAGCTCGAGGGCCTGCCCGAGGACGTCGTGAACGCCGCCCGCGCCGCTGCCGAGGCCGAGGGCAAGGCCGGCTACAAGCTCACGCTGAAGATGCCCTGCTACCTGCCGGTCATGCAGTTCGCCAGAAGCAGCGCCCTGCGCGAACGGCTCTACCGCGCCTTCGGCACCCGCGCCAGCGACCTGGGCGATCCGGCCTTCGACAACACCGCGCTCATCGGCGAGATCCTCGCGCTGCGCGAGGAGGAAGCGCGGTTGCTGGGTTACCGGAACTTCGGCGAACTCTCGGTCGTGCCCAAGATGGCCGACTCGCCCGAGCAGGTCGTGAAGTTCCTGCGCGACCTGGCCGTCAAGGCCCGCCCCTATGGCGAGCGCGACCTGGTCGACCTGCGTTCCTTCGCGGCCTCGCAGCTGAACCTCGACGATCCGCAGCCCTGGGACTGGAGCTACATCGGCGAGAAGCTGAAGGAAGCGCGCTATGCCTTCAGCGAACAGGAAGTGAAGCCGTATTTCCCGGCACCCAAGGTGATGGCCGGCCTGTTCAAGATCGTCGAGACGCTGTTCGAGGTGTCGATCCGTCGCGACTCGGCACCGGTCTGGCATCCGACCGTGGAGTTCTATCGGATCGAGCGCGAGGGCGAGCTCGTCGGCCAGTTCTATCTCGATCCGTCGGCTCGCCAGGGCAAGCGCGGCGGTGCCTGGATGGACGACGTGCGCGGACGCTGGGTCCGCCCGGACAGCGGGGCCCTGCAGACGCCCGTCGCGCAGCTGGTGTGCAATTTCGCCGAAGGCGTGGGCGGCAAGCCGCCCCTCCTCACGCACGACGACGTGACCACGTTGTTCCACGAGTTCGGCCATGGACTGCATCACATGCTCACCCGCGTGAACGAGCGCGACGTCTCCGGCATCAGTGGCGTCGAGTGGGACGCGGTCGAACTGCCGAGCCAGTTCATGGAGAACTTCTGCTGGGAGTGGGATGTGCTGCGCCACATGACCTCGCATGTCGACACCGGCCTGCCGTTGCCGCGCGAGCTGTTCGACAAGATGACGGCGGCCAAGAACTTCCAGAGCGGCCTGCAGACCCTGCGCCAGATCGAGCTGTCGCTGTTCGACATGCTGCTGCACACCGAGTACCAGGCCGCCACGGCGCCGGCCGGTGGCGTGCTGGCACTGCTGGCCGATGTACGTCGCGAAGTGGCGGTGATGCCATCGCCGCCCTTCAGTCGCACGCCCAACACCTTCAGCCACATCTTCGCGGGCGGCTACGCGGCCGGCTACTACAGCTACAAGTGGGCCGAGGTGCTGAGCGCCGACGCCTATGCGGCCTTCGAGGAGACGGTCGGCGACAACGGCGAGCCGAGCGTCGAGACCGGACGCAAGTACCGTCAGGCCATCCTGGAGGCCGGTGGCAGCCGCAGCGCCATGGAGTCCTTCAAGGCCTTCCGGGGCCGCGAACCCCAGCTCGACGCGCTGCTGCGCCACCAGGGCATGTCCGAGGCACAGCCGGCCTGAGGCAGGGCCGCAGGGAGACGCGGCGCCGGGCGCGCCTGACATACTCGTGCCGTTCTCCACATCACGAAGGCCTTCATTCTCATGATGACTGCTGCTTCATTGGCCCGGACGCTCGGTGGCGTCGTTACGTTGTGGGCGGCAGCCGGACCGGCGCTGGTCCTGGCCCAGCCGATCTACCGCCATCTCGACCGCAATGGCCAGGTCGTGTTCTCGGATCAGCCTCCGGCGGCCGGTGTCCAGCCCCTGGCGCCTTCCGGCGCCTCGGCGCTCGACGGCAGCGCGGTCGGTCTGCCCTATGAGCTGCGGCAGGTCATGCAGCGTTATCCGGTCACGCTCTACACACGCGATGCCTGCGAGCCGTGCGATGCCGGACGGGCCCTGCTCGCCGCGCGCGGCATCCCGTTCGACGAGCGACAGGTCAGGACGGTCGCCGACAGCGATGCCCTGCAGCGGCTGAGCGGGCAGAACGTCCTGCCCTTGCTGTCGATCGGGGCGCAGCAGCTCAAGGGCTTCGCGGACACCGAATGGTCCCAGTATCTCGATGCGGCGGGCTATCCGAGGAGCATCGCGCTGCCGGCTGGCTATCGGCGCCCGGCGGCGCAGCCGCTGGTGGCACTGACGCCGGCCCCAGCAACGCCTGCGGGCTCGCCGGCACGGGATCCGGTGTCGGCATCCGACCTGCCGGCGCCCGCCGTCCCCGTTCCGCGCGGTCCGTCGCCGCAGAACCCGGCGGGCATCCAGTTCTAGCCGGCGCCGGATCGCCGGCCGGCCAGCGCGTCAGGCCGTCTGGTCGAAGCGCAGGGTGCGGACGCCCTCGGGCGTGGCCAGCAGGCAGACATGGGCACGCTGGCGGGCGAAGACGCCCACCGTCACCACGCCCGGCCACTGGTTGACCTCGCTCTCGAAGCCGAGCGGATCGGTGATCCTCAGGCCGGTCACGTCGACGATGTGCTGGCCGTTGTCGGTCACCAGGGCCACGCCCTCCTTCTCGCGCACCTGGGCGATGCCTCCGAGCCGCTCGAACTCGCGCATGATGCGCCGCGCCGCCATGGGAATCACCTCGACCGGCAGCGGGAACCCACCGAGCACCTCGACGCGCTTGGAGGCATCGGCGATGCAGACGAAGGTACGTGACTGGGCGGCGACGATCTTCTCGCGCGTGAGCGCCGCGCCGCCGCCCTTGATCATGAAGCCCCGGCCGTCGATCTCGTCGGCGCCGTCGATGTAGACGGCCAGTTCATCGACCTCGTTGCTGTCGAACACCCGGATGCCGAGCGCCCGCAACCGTTCGGTCGAAGCCTGCGAGCTCGACACCGCGCCTTCGATGTCGTCCTTGATGTCGGCCAGCGCGTCGATGAACTTGTTGACCGTGGAGCCAGTTCCCACGCCGACGATCGCGCCTCTAACGACGTGATCGAGCGCGGCGCGTCCGACCTGCGATTTGAGTTCGTCCTGGGTGAAGCGAGGGGTGGTCATCGGGGAGAATCCTGGGTTGTCTTGAACACATCGAAGCCGGGAATTATCCGATGCCGCTGACCTCGTCCCTCTATGGACTCGCCCGCCCCCTGCTCTTCGGACTCGATCCCGAACATGCTCACGAAATCACGCTCGGTGCCCTGCAGCGCAGCCAGAACACGCCACTGGAACATCTCTACCGGGTCCGGCGGGTCGACGATCCGGTCACCCTGGCCGGCCTGACGTTTCCCAATCGGGTCGGACTCGCCGCCGGGCTCGACAAGAACGCGCGCTGCATCGACGCCTTCTCGGCGATGGGCTTCGGTTTCGTGGAGGTCGGCACCGTCACGCCCAAGCCCCAGCAGGGCAATCCGAGACCGCGCATCTTCCGCCTGCCGGAGCGCCATGCGTTGATCAACCGATTGGGCTTCAACAACGACGGGCTCGATGCCTTCCTGGACAACGTCCAGCGCTCGCGCTTCCGCCAGCGGCACGGCGCCGCTGGAGGCCCGCCACCGATGTTGCTGGGCCTGAACATCGGCAAGAACGCCTCGACGCCGATCGAGCGTGCCACCGACGATTACCTGGCCTGCCTGGAAGGCGTCTATCCGCACGCCGACTACGTGACGGTCAATGTCTCCAGCCCGAACACCGCCAACCTGCGCTCGCTGCAGAGCGACGAGGCGCTCGACCGCCTGCTGGAGATCCTGGTGGAACGGCGCGAGCGCCTGGCGCAAGCGCAGTCGCGACGGGTGCCGCTCTTCCTCAAGATCGCACCGGATCTCGTGGCGACGCAGGTCGAGGTCATCGCCGCCGCTCTCCGACGCCACGGCGTCGACGGCGTCGTCGCGACCAACACCACCCTGTCCCGGGAAGCGGTCCAGGGCCTGGCCCATGCGGGCGAGACCGGCGGACTGTCAGGGGCTCCGGTGCGGGAGACGAGCAATCAGGTCATCAGGCAACTGCGCGGTGCGCTCGGAACCGGGTATCCGATCATCGGCGTCGGCGGCATCCTCGATGCCGACGATGCCGTGGCCAAGATCGAGGCGGGAGCCGATGTCGTGCAGATCTATACCGGACTGATCTATCGCGGGCCCGGACTGATCACGCAGACGGCCCAGGCCCTGCGCCGCTCCAGGCGCTGAGCGGCTCATTCGAAGGATTCGAGGATGCGTCGATCGCGACGCTGGACGTCGTCAGCGTCGCGTCGAGATCAGCAGGCCCACCAGCAGACCGACGGCCATGGCACCGGCAGCGATCTGCCAGGGCTCGTCGTGAGCATAGGCATTGGCCGTGTTGGCGGCTTCCTTGGCCTTCTGGGCCGCTATCTTGGCCTTCTCGGCCGCGAGCTCACGCGCGATCGTGATCTTGGCTTCCAGACGCTGTCGCAGTGCCTTGATCTGGGGATTGGCCGCCAGCTCCGCGTTGCCCAGCACGACCTTGACTTCGCTCGCGATATCCTCGATGACCGCATTGGACGCGGCTTCGAGATTGTTGGCTGCACTCATGGGAGAAACGTTCCTTCAAGCGAAATGCCGGCCGAGCGCCGGTAACTCGCATGCCTGCAAATGGCATGCCAATCGATGTGACGGACGACTCAGGCGGTCGCTAGCATGCCCGCCACGCGGGCACCGATGGCCAGGCTGCTGGTGAGCCCCGGCGACTCGATCCCGAACAGGTTCACCAGACCCGGGATGCCATGCACCTCGGGACCCTGGATGCAGAAATCCGCGGCCGGCTCGCCGGGCGCCGAAATCTTCGGCCGCATGCCGGCGTAGGCCGGCAACAGGCTGTCGTCCTTCAAACCCGGCCAGTAGCGTCGCACCTCGGCATAGAAACCGGCACAGCGCCGGGGGTCGACGACCAGATCGTCGGGCGACGTCACCCATTCGACATCGGGACCGAATCGAGCCTGTCCGCCCAGGTCCAGCGTCAGGTGCACGCCCAACCCAGCGGCTTCGGGCACCGGATAAATGAGACGATCGAAGGGCGCCTTGCCAGCCAGGGTGAAATAGCTGCCCTTGGCGTAATAGGGCGTGGGCACGAGATCGGCCCGCAATCCATCCAGATTCCGCGCCAGCGCGGGTGCGCCGAGACCGGCGGCATTCACCAGCGTCCGGCATCGCACGAGCGTATCGTCGCCCAGGTCCAGTTCGATGCCCTCGGCATCGCAACGTCCGTGAACCACATGGGAACGGAACACGACCATACCCCCCATGCCTTCGATGTCGCCCTGGTAGGCGAGCATGAGCGCATGACTGTCGATGATGCCGGTGCTGGGGGAATGCAGTGCCGCCTGGCATTCAAGCTGTGGCTCCATCTCCTTGGCTTCCTCGGCGCCGAGGAGGGAGAGATCGGATATGCCATTGGCGATGCCGCTGGCCAGGATCTTCTGCAGATAGCCTACCTGCGCCGCGGATGTCGCGACGATCAGCTTGCCACAGCGTCGATGCGCGACGCCACGCTCGTTGACGTAGGCATAGAGCAGACCCCTGCCCTCGACGCACAACTGGGCCTTCAGTGAACCCTGGGGGTAATACATGCCGGCATGGATGACTTCGCTGCTGCGTGAACTGATGCCCGTGCCAATAGAGGAAGCCGACTCCAGCACCATCACTTCACGCCCCTGCAGGGCCAATGCGCGGGCTACGGCCAAGCCCACGACTCCCGCACCGACGACAACACAATCAAGATCGTTCATGCGGCCAGCTTATCTCAAGCCGGCAAAGTATCTACTCCGCTAGATCCGGCTCATCGAGGCCTTGGCATCGGGCCAGCGAAATGACGCCGCGCGCATGAATTGGCGATTGGCCCTGAAGCGCAAGGCCGTCGCGGTGTGCAGCAGGCGCGTGCCGCCGACGATGGTCTTGGCCATCAGAAAACCGGCGACGCTCAACGGCTTGGTGGGGCTTGCGGGATCGAGCTCGGGCTCGACCGGAAGTTGGGATGGATCGGACTCGACGGGATCCGGCGTCGTGATGGGGGTCGGAAGATCGGGAACCGGAAGATCGCTGCCATGTGCCATGTGAGACTCCTTGAATGGCTTCTTTTTAGAAGCCGATCCACGCGCTCGCGCAAGCAGCGAAGCCCATGTGGCGTCGGCGCGGACCGACAGGGCGCCAGACATCTGCCCGCCATGAATCGTGGAACGCAAAAGCATCAACCCTGCTTACGCGCGTGTCTGCAGCGCTCCGAGCAGTACTTGACCTCCTCCCAGTCCTTGCTCCATTTCTTCCGCCAGGCAAAGGGCAAACCGCAAGCCAGGCAGTTCTTCTGCGGCAGATCGGCCTTCTTTCGCATTCGCATGTCGTCCGGTTCTCTCGAGCAATGAGCCTGGAAACGGCCAGGACACCGTACACCGCAGTGCCAAATTAAAGATTGTTTCTTTTTTTCTTACAAAAACATCTCAAATAAGGACGTATATTAAAAATGCATTACTGTGCATTAAGACACATAAAACTTTAATATTTTCTTGACACAGGACATTTTTGGTCCAGCGAAAGACTGACAACCCATGATCGTGCTTCATGTCACAGGCACCCCCGACCAGCGTCACCATCGCGAGTTGACGGGTGTGCTCCAGCAGTTCGACAACATCGTTCTGACCCCTGACCTGGACAAGGCGGAAGTCATCGTCATGAGCGACGGCGAGGCCGCATCCATCCGCCAGATGGACGCCTATCACCGGTTTCCGGAGAAGTGCGTGACGATCTCCGATTCGGATGTCATGGACTACTACATCCCGGCCCTGTATGCATCGAACTACACCGGTCTGCTGTCACGCCATCGGGCCCTGACCTGCAGCCCCTACACCTCGCTCTTTTCGGCACAGGGCAAGCGCAACGGCTGGATCGATCGACTGATCGACGAGCCGATGGACAAGACGCTGCTCTACAGCTTCATGGGCGGCAGCACCTGCATGCTGCGCAAGCGGCTGTTCCGGCACTACAAGTCGCTCGATCTGCCGGACGTGCATGTGGCACCGACCGACTACTACAAGCATTGGGCTCCGGACGCCGGCGGCAAGGTCGACAAGAGCACCCAGCAGCGCGTGTATGTCGAGACGATGCGGGCTTCGAAATTCGCCCTGTGTCCAAGAGGCGCCAGTCCCTCGAGCATCCGCATGTTCGAGGCCATGGAGATGGGCATCGCACCCGTGGTGATGGCGGATACCTGGATCCCGGTCGAGGGCGTCGACTGGAGTTTCTGCTTGTTCGTGAAAGAGAAGCAGCTTCCTCAACTCGACGCCATCATTCGCTCGCACGAGCACGAGTGGCAGGAGCGCGGCGCCGCCGCCCGCAGGGTCTTCGACGAACATTTCGGCCCCGCCTCGCTGGGCATCACTCTCGAGCGGCAGTTTCGTCAGCTTCGCAAGCAGCGCAGTGCCAGTCGTGAGGCGATGATCCATGCGTTCTACCCGGCGCGCCAGGCTTTCACCCATGGCAAGGTCACGGCACGCAAGCATCTGCGCGCGCTTGTCTTGGCGGGGTTCCGGATCGCAGGACGCAATTTCCCGTACGAGCTCAATCGATGATGTCGGGCCGACCTGCCGAGCGCGGGGTCGGCGAAAAGAAAAAAGGGTTGGCAACCGTGAAGTTGCCAACCCTTTTCCATGTTGGTCGGTGTGAAAGGATTCGAACCTTCGACCCCTTGCACCCCATGCAAGTGCGCTACCAGGCTGCGCCACACACCGAAGCCTTCGATTATAGCTGTCGCGCGCCGGGCTCCAGAGCAAAGAGCTCCCGAATTTCCAACAATTCGCGTCTCAGATCCTGCCATCGCGCGAGATCCCTCTCGTCGTTCGATGCAGGCATGGCGTCGAGCGAGGTCGTGGTCAGCGTCGTGGACATCGGTGCGAAGGGCTCGTGCACAGCCGCATCCCAGACTTCCTGATCGATATCCGTCGCTTCGACCCCCTCCACGCCGTACTCCTCGGGGCCATCGGGGTCATCGACTTCGTCTGGCGTGAAACGAGTGGCCATGACGTTTTCCACCACGGCCCGGCGCCGCTCCCGCTCCGATTGCGCCAGTTCCTGCAGCTTGTTGCGGGCCCCACTGATGGTGAAGCCCTGGTCGTAGAGCAGATCCCGGATCCGGCGGATCATCAGCACTTCATGGTGCTGGTAGTAGCGTCGGTTGCCGCGTCGCTTCATGGGACGCAGTTGGGTGAACTCCTGCTCCCAATAACGCAGAACGTGCGGCTTCACGCCACACAGCTCACCGACCTCACCGATCGTGAAGTAACGCTTGGCAGGAATCGGTGGAAGCATTTTCTCCATTGAAATCAATACGGTGCAGGCCAAACCTCGAAGATTACTCCACGTGCCCGCAGCGGACCAAGCACTTATTCGGCGCCCACCCGCCAAACTTCGATCTCGGTCGCATCGACATTCGAGACCGCTTCGGACCCACTGCCTCCACCGTTCTGGATCTGCTCCTTGAGCTTGGCGCTTGCATGGAAGGTGGCAACGCGACGTTCGCCGATCGGAATGGCTTCCCCGGTCCTGGGATTGCGCCCGGGACGGGGCGCCTTCATGCGGATCTGGAAATTGCCGAATCCGGAGATCTTGACGTCGGTACCTTCGATCAGGCTGGTCGCCACCAGCTCGAAGAAGGCCTCGATCATGTCCTTCGATTCACGCTTGTTGAGGCCGATCTGCTCGAACAGCAATTCGGCCAGATGTGCCTTGGTCAAGGCAGGCGTTTCCAGTGCTTCGAGCGTGAAATCCATGATCCTGTTCATCCTCGCTGACGCGCGCCCAGGGTCGATGCCAATTGCTCGACGATGGCGCGCACGACCGGTTCGACCTGTTCGTCGTTCAGGGCTTGACCTTCGGACCGGAAGACCAGCCGCACCGCCATGCTCTTCTCTCCCGATGCCAGGCCGGCCGTTCCGGACGTGGCACCCTCGCGCGCGGGTTGCGGACGATAGATGTCGAACAGGACGGCATCACGCAGCATGCCCTGCGTCGACGTCGCCTTGATGGTATCGATCAAACGCTGGTGAGTGACTTCCTCTGCCACGATCACGGCGATGTCGCGTTCGATGGGCTGATGCTTCGGCACGGGCCGGGCGACCGGCACCGGTCTCGGCGTGACCGCCTCCAGATCGAGTTCGAACAGCAGCGGCGCCTGGGCCAGATCCCAGCTCTGGCGCCAGCGAGGATGCAGCTCGCCGACGACACCGATGGCTTGGCCGTCGATCATCACGCGCGCCGAGCGGCCCGGATGCAGCGCCGGATGCTCGACGGGCTC
>Ga0308164_10002393_pt1 | contig 18843 bp, 16 predicted proteins | sample PhyTR2_FD_201031 | JGI IMG/M metagenome (GOLD analysis project Ga0308164, IMG submission 201031) | Phyllosphere microbial communities from UC Gill Tract Community Farm, Albany, California, United States - DLSLT.R2 | ecosystem: Host-associated > Plants > Phyllosphere > Unclassified | place: USA... | reverse complement strand
AGCGCGCAGTACCGACAGGCTCGGCGTCTCGACCACCAGTTGGTACGGACGGCCCGCGGCTTCCAGTGCTGCGATCGCTGCGTCGCGAAATCGACAAGGGCGTTCGAGAATGGCTAGTGGGACCGTGTCACGCGCAGGGAGCCCGGCGTTTCCAAACCATCGCATCGGTTCTTCGCGGATCGCCGCCGCATCGCCCGCAACGCCCATCCCGAGGATCACGTCGAGCCGGTCGCTCTCGAGGAGATCGAGCAGTTGCGGCGTTCCTCCAACGCGTACCTCCAGCCGTACGTCTGGGTGCAGTGCAACGAGTTGCGCAAGCAAGCCCTCCAACAGCGTCTCGGCGAAATCCTGTACGAAGCCGATCCGAACCGGTCCCGCCAGCGCCTCGCCGGTGAGCGTCGCCACGATGCGGTCGTTGAGCGCCAGCATCTCGCGCGCGAGGATCAAGACGTCATCGCCCTGCTTGGTCAGCACGAGCCGCCGCCCTTCCCGCCGGAACAACGGTATCTGGAGGAGCTCCTCCAAACGCTTGATCTGCAAGCTGATCGCGGGCTGGCTGAGGAAGACGCGTTCCGAAGCGCGCAGCATCGATCCGCCGTCGACCACCGCCACGAAACTGCGCAAGACATCGACGGGAAGATTGAGGGCCATGAGGTCCTTATAAGCTCAACCAATCAGGCACGTGAGCAAATCTATATTGATTGGGTAGGAGTTAAGCTGTCCTTGTCGTCAGCCCGCTGGCATGCCGCCGGCGCTGGAGACGACATGGCCACGATCCTGCCCCATGACGATTCGCGACGGCCGCTCCTCGTGCGCATCGGCGGTGCACGCTGGGTGTCGCCCCTGGTCCTGCTGGTGCTGTGGGAGATCGGCGCGCGCACCGGCCTGATCCCGGCACGAACACTCGCCGCCCCCTCGGCGGTGCTGGCGACGATGGGCGAGATGATCGCGTCGGGCGAACTCGGACACAACGTGCTCGTGTCGCTTGGCCGTGCCGGCGTTGGGCTGGCGATCGGCTTGCTAGTCGGCGGGCTGCTGGCGGTCGTCGCCGGACTTTCCCGTCGCGGCGAAGCGGCGATCGACTCGCCGGTCCAGATGCTGCGGACTTTGCCGACGCTGGCGCTTACGCCGTTGTTCATCGTCTGGTTCGGGATCGGCGAGACGCCCAAGATCGTGCTGATCGCCGTGGCGACGACCTTCCCGGTCTACCTCAATCTCTACAACGGCATTCGCGGCGTCGATGCGCGGTTGATCGAGGCGGCGCGCGCGTTCGGTCTGACGCAGGGTCAGATCATTCGCGACGTCGTACTGCCCGGCGCCCTGCCCTCGCTGCTGGTCGGCTTGCGCTACGCCCTGTCGATATCGATACTAATCCTGGTCGTCGCCGAACAGATCAATGCGTCGTCCGGCCTCGGCTATCTCATCAACAATGCGCGCGATTTCATGCGGACCGACATCATCGTCGTCTGCCTGATGGTCTACGCCGCGCTCGGCCTCGGCGCCGATGCGGTGGTCCGGCTGATCGAGCGACGCTCGCTCGTCTGGCGCCCGACGATCCTGGAGGCTCGCTCATGACCGCACCGATTCCATTCCCCACCCGCCCGCAACCCGTCGTCGCGTTGCGCCGCTTCACCCGGCGGTTCGGCAGAAACACCGTCATCGACGGACTCGACCTTGAGATTGCGGAGGGCGAGTTCGTCGCGCTGCTGGGCCGCAGCGGATCGGGCAAGACCACGTTGCTGCGCACGCTCGCCGGGCTCGACGGCCCGAGCGAAGGTGAGGTCCGCGTGCCAAAATCCCGCGCCGTCGTGTTCCAGGATGCGCGGCTGTTGCCGTGGCAGCGGGTCTGGCGGAACGTGGTGCTCGGCCTCGGCGGTCGTGATGCACGCGAGCGCGCAGAGAAGGCGCTGGCCGAGGTCGGGCTGGACCACCGTGCCGATGCCTGGCCGCTGACGCTGTCCGGCGGCGAGGCGCAGCGTGCGGCACTCGCTCGCGCGCTGGTTCGCGAACCCAAGGTGCTGCTGCTCGACGAGCCGTTCGCCGCGCTCGACGCGCTGACCCGGATCCAGATGCACGACCTCGTGCTCGGCCTGTGGCGACGTCATCGCCCGGCCGTGCTGCTCATCACGCACGACATCGACGAGGCGATCGCGCTGGCCGACCGCGTGCTGGTACTCGACGGCGGCCGTATCGTCGCGGAGGAACAGATCACCGACGCCCGCCCGCGCTCTCCCGATGCGGCCCTGCGCCACCGACTTCTCGCACGTCTCGGCGTCACGCACGCGTCATCGCCGGCGGTGCACGACGCATGGGCCCGCGCTGCCGAATAATCCGTTTTTCCCTGAAGGAGCTTAGCCATGAGCCAACATCCCGACGCACTCGAAATTCTCGGCATGATCTCGACCAACTACGCCTCCGAGACGCATGTGGCGACCGGCCCGCAGATCGACCCGAGCTACACCGCCGCGTTTGCGCTCGCTCACGAACAGGCCGGTTTCGACCGCATATTGATCGGCTATCACAGCGCCGCGCCCGACGGTCTCCAGGTCGCAGCCTATGTCGCGCAGCACACGACCCGGCTCAACATCCTGCTCGCGCACCGGCCCGGCGTGGTTCAGCCCACCGTCGCCGCGCGTCAGCTCGCCACGCTCGACCAGTTCAGCGGCGGTCGCCTCGCGGTCCACATCATCTCGGGCGGGTCAGACGCGGAACAGCAGCGCGACGGCGACTTCCTGACCAAGGACGAGCGCTATGCGCGCACCGACGACTATCTCGACGTCGTCAAGAAGACCTGGACGCAGACCATACCGTTCGATCACGACGGCCCCTATTACAAGGTCCGCGACAGCGTCTCGGGTGTGAAGCCGCTGCAAAAGCCGCATATCCCGATCTTCTTCGGCGGCGCTTCGGACGCGGCGGTCCGCGTCGCCGGACGCCATGCCGAGACCTACGCGTTCTTCGGCGAGACGCTCGAACAGACCGCGGAGATCATCGCCCGAGTGCGCGCCAGCGCCACCGAGAATGGTCGCCCTGCCCCACGCTTCAGCGTGTCGTTCCGCCCGATCCTTGGTCGTACCGAGGAAGAGGCATGGAGCCGGGCCGAAACCATCCTGGCCGAGGCGACGGCGATCAAGGATGGCGGCGCATCGCTCTTGCGCCGCGGCGGTACGCAATCCGAAGGTGCCCGACGGCTCCTGGAAACCGCAGCGGGCGGCAAGGTGCGCGACAAGCGGCTATGGACCGAGATCGCCAAACTGACCGGCGCTCCGGGCAATTCGACGTCGCTACTGGGCACCGGCGATCAGGTGGTCGACGCGCTGCTCGACTATTACGACCTCGGCGTGCGGACGTTTTTGTTCCGAGGCTTCGATCCGCTCGAGGATGCGATCGATTACGGCCGCAACCTGCTGCCCAAACTCCGCGCCGCAGTCGCCGAGCGCGAACAGCCGCTGGCGGTGGCTGCGGAATGACGTTCGCCCATACTCAAGCGGTCGATCGACTGGTCGCGGCGATCGAAACGATCGTTGCCGACGGAACCGTGCCCGACGAGCGCGTCGTCAAGCAAGTGGCGGTGCCGCTCGCCGCCCTCGTCGCCACCGACGACTGGATCGACCCGGCGTTCGCCGTGCCCGATCCAGACCGCTATCGCCAGTATCTGCTCCACCGCGATCCCGAAAACCGCTTCTCGGTGGTCAGTTTCGTGTGGGGCCCGGGACAGGCGACGCCGATCCACGATCATCGCGTCTGGGGCCTGGTCGGCGTCCTGCGCGGTGCCGAGATCGACCAGCGTTATGCGCGGACCGACGACGGCGCGCTCGTTCCGGTCGGCGCGCCTACCCGGTTGGATGCCCGGGCGGTCGCGACGCTGTCCCCGGACACGGGCGACATTCACCGCGTCGCCAACGCTTATGACGACCGAGTGTCGATCAGCATCCACGTCTATGGCGCGGATATCGGCAGCGTCGAGCGCGCAACCTATACCGAGGCAGGCACCGCCAAGCCTTTCGTGTCCGGCTACACCGAACCCGCAAAGGTCGCGGCATGACCCCGCAGGATGTCCGCCACGCCTGGCTCGCCCGCAATGAGATCGCGGTATTCGACCTGCGCGACGAACATGCCTTCGCGAGTGGCCACCCGCTGTTCGCGGCGCAGCTTCCGCCGCACCGCATCGCCGTCGAGATCGCGCGTCGGGTACCACGCCTCGCCACACCGATCGTCGTCTATGATCGCCCAGACGGCGTGATCGACGCAGCGATCAGCCAGCTACAAGCGCTCGGCTACACCGACGTGTCCGCGCTCAACGGCGGTCTCGCTGCCTGGAAGGCGGCAGGCTACGAGCTGTTCGAGGACGTCAATTCCTACAGCAAGGCGTTCGGCGAACTGGTCGAGGCGCGACGCCACACGCCATCGCTGCCCGCTGCCGACGTCCAGGCACTGATCGACGAGAAGGCCGACATCGCGATCCTCGATGCGCGCCGGTTCGACGAATATGCGACGATGAGCATCCCGACCGGTACCAGCGTGCCCGGTGCCGAACTGGTGCTCCGTGCCCGAGCCGCAGCGCCCGATCCTGACACGCTGATCGTCGTCAACTGCGCAGGTCGAACCCGCAGCATCATCGGTACGCAGTCACTGATCAACGCAGGCGTCCCGAACCGGGTCGTGGCACTACGCAACGGTACGATCGGCTGGACGCTTGCCGGGCAGGCATTGGAGCACGGCCAGAGTCGGGACGTCGTGGATATCAACCCCGAACAGCGCGACGAAGCGCGCACCAACGCGCGATCCGTCGCCTATCGTGCTGGCGTCCGTCATATCGGCGCGGACGACTTGCGTGCACTTGCCGAAGACCCGACCCGAACGCTGTACCGGTTCGACGTGCGTACGCCTGCGGAACATGCCGCCGGTCATCCGCCGGGGTTCGTCGAAGCGCCTGGCGGGCAGCTCGTGCAGGAAACCGATGCGTTTGCCCCGGTGCGCGGTGCGCGCATCGTACTGGCCGACGATATCGGTCCGCGAGCCGACATGACCGCGTCATGGCTCGCGCAGATGGGCTGGGACGTGCTGGTACTCGACGGCGGCTTCGACGGTGACGCAGCCGACCCGCTGGAAACCGGATCGACCGCGCTCCCGCCTCGTGGGCAGGATGGTCGATACAAGCGCCCCTACGAAGGCACCGACAACGCGGCGGCGGCGATGCAGGCCTATCTCGACTGGGAATATGGCCTGGTCGATCAGCTCGCGCGTGACGGCACGCACGGCTTCCACGTGATCTGAGGAGACATTCGATGACGATCTCGCTCTATTTCGCGCCGAACAGTTCGGCCTTCGCGCCGCTCGTCGCGCTCGAGGAGGCACGCGCCAACTACCGCGCCGTGCCCGTCAGCCTTGCCGCCGGCGAACAGCACGGCGCCGCCTATCGCGCGATCAATCCGCGGGGCCGGGTCCCCACGCTCGTCGTCGACGGCACGCCGATCCCCGAGGTTATCGCGATCCTCAACTGGATCGCCGACCGCTATCCCGACACGGGATTGCTGCCCGCGGTCCCGGCCGAACGAGCACAGGCGTTTGCGTTGATGAGCTGGATCGCGAGCACGGTGCATGTCGCGCTCGCGCAGGTCCGCCGGCCCGAACGCTACGCCGACGATCCTGCGGTCCGCCAAGCGCTCGACGCGCCCGGCCGCGCGGCATTCGCCGCAGCGCTAGTCGAACTGGAAAAGCGCTCGACCGCTACCGCATCGGCCTATTTGATTGGCGACCGGTTTGGTGCGGTCGATGCGTATGCGCTGGTCGTCCGCCGCTGGGCCGACGGGCTGGGGATCGACCGCAGCAGTTTCCCGAGTTTCGCCGATCGCACCGATGCGCTGTTCGCGCGGCCATCGGTGCGCCGTGCCCTCGACCGCGAGGCGCTCACTCTTGCCGCCGCTGCCTGAAAGGATGCGCATGACCGGCCCCGCTGTACCCGCCGACTAGCGCCGCCCGCCACGGCTGAGACCGACATACGACCTCGCGGCAGCGGGGAACTGAGACGCACGTCCGATCAACGGCGGCGCTCCCAGCATTCAGACAGGGATTTCCATGCACGCTCGCCTCTTCCACTCAGCGTCTTCCAGCCTTGCGTTGCTACTCGCCATTGCTGCGTCTGCTCCTGCCCATGCCGTCGAAGAGCCGCGTGAACCGATCAAAACGGCGGCAGTAGACGCTACTTCCGACGCCGCTCCGGCAGCGCCATCGGACGACATCGTCGTCACCGCGCGCTACAAGAACGAGACGCTGCAGACGGTGCCGATCGCGATCACCGCGCTCTCGTCGGCGCAGATCGAGGCGATCGGCGGGCAGACCAGCCTTAAGAACCTCGCAGCGTTCACCCCGAGCGTCAGTATCCAGGGATTCAGCGGCCGCAACCAGACGATCACGATCCGCGGACTGGGCACCAATTCGGGTGGCACGAACGACGGACTCGACCAAGGCGTCGGCCTCTATATCGATGGCGTCTACCGACCGCGCACGGGAACGGTCATCAACGACCTGCTCGACGTAGACGGCGTGCAGGTATTGCGCGGCCCCCAAGGCACGCTGTTCGGCAAGAACACCGTGGCGGGTGCGATCGACGTTCGCACCAAGCTGCCGACCTTCGCGCCGGAGTTCGCGTCGGACATCACCTACGGCAACTACAATTATATGCGCGCCCAGGCGTCCGCATCGGGCGGGCTGACCGACACGCTTGCGATCCGCCTCAGCGGCCTTGTCAGCGCGCGCGACGGGCTGGTCTACAACACGACACAGCACAAGGACTGGGACAATTACGAGAACGTCGCAGTCAAGGCCGACCTGTTGTGGAAGCCTAGCAACGCGCTGACCTTCCGGCTGACCGGCGACTATGCGCGCCAGACAGGCAACATGGGCTTCTATCTGTCGGGTCAGGTGCTCCCCACGACGCTCGCCAACGGCGCCGCGGTCAAGGGCTTCTACCAGCATGCGGCCGAGGTCGGTTACACGCCGATCGCCGTCGATCCGTACCAGCGCCAGACCGACATCAACGGGTCGCAGGCGATCCAGATGCCAAGTGGCGGTGTCACCGCGCGGATCGATGCAACGCTCGGCGGGCATACGCTGACGTCGATAACCGCGGGACGCTTCTGGAAGTGGATTCCGAACTGGGACGGCGACCAGTTCGGCGCCGACGTGCTCGGCCAAGCGACGGTCGCCACCGACCAGAAGCAGTTCAGTCAGGAACTTCGCCTCACCTCGCCCAGCGGCGGGAAGCTCGAATACACCGCCGGCCTGTATTATTTCTGGCAAAAGGCCGATCTGACGCAGGAGTTGTCGTTCAAGAAGGACGCTGCGAAATGGTATCTCGGGGCCGCCGCACCCGACGCGCTGCTGAACGGCCTCGACACGTTCAGCTATCTCGATCCGTCGACCAACAGCTATGCCGCCTATGGCCAGGCGACGTGGCACGTCACGCCGAGCACCAGCGTGACCGGCGGGCTGCGCTACACCTACGAGAAGAAGGCCGGCAGCTACGACGCCGTGCAGGTCGGCACGGTCGCGCCGATTTCGAACCTGCCGGTCGCATACCAGGCGACGGCGGCGGCGATCCGTGCGGCGTATGCGCCATCCGGCGGTGCCTATGATGCCAGCCGGTCGAAGGGGACGCTGTCGTGGCTGCTCAGCGCCAACCAGGATATCGGGGACGACGCTCATGCCTATGCGAGTTATTCGCGTGGCTATAAATCGGCGGGTATCAATCTCGTCCGCAAGAACGCTGGTATCAACATCTTCGTCGAACCGGAAAAGGTCGACGCCTACGAAGTCGGCCTGAAGACGCAGTTGCTCGACCGTCGTGTACAGTTCAACACCGCGTTGTTCTGGACGATCGACCAGAATTACCAGGCCAATTTGTACGACGTGTCGAACCGGATCAGCTATCTGGGCAATGCCGGCAAGGTACGCAGCCGCGGCGTCGAAGTCGACCTTCGCGCTAGCGTCGCCCCCGGGTTGACACTGAGTGGTTCGGGTAGCTTCACCGACGCGAAATACGTCCGCTACACCAACGCAATCTGCCCGTTCCTCCAGTCCTACCAGACGTCGTGCGACATTTCCGGCCAGCGGCTGTCCGGCACGTCGAAATGGGCGGGTGCGGTGCAGGCTCGGTACGAGGCCCCGCTCGGCGACACACTGGTCGGGTATACCGCAGCCGACGCCACCTATCGTTCGACGTTCTACTCCGCAGTGAACGACGATCCGTTCTCGCGCATCAAAGGCTATGCGCTGGTCGGCGCACAGCTCGGACTGCGCGCCGCAAATGGTCCGTGGGACGTCTCGATCTGGGGACGCAACCTGTTCGACAAGGACTATCTGCTCACCTCCACGGTCAACGCGACCTGGGGCATCACGCAGGTCGGCGTTGGCGAACCACGCACCTACGGCCTCACGCTGCGCACGCGTTTCTGACCGTGCCCCCTTCCCTAACCAAGGATACCGCCATGCTCCACACATTGCTGACCCGCCGCACCGCGCTGGCAATCGGTGGCGCCGGACTGCTGGCCGCCTGCACCAAGGCGGCGGCCAAGACGCTGGTGATCGGCGACCAGCGCGGCGGGGTTCAGGCGCTGCTCGCCGCTTCGGGCGAGCTCAAGGACGTGCCGTACCCGATCGAGTGGGCGCAGTTCCCCAACGCCGCGCCGCTGATCGAGGCCCTGGCGGCGGGTGCGATTGATACCGGCGTGGGCGGCGATGCTCCGTTCATCTTCAGCCTGCAGTCGAATGCCGGCGTGAAGGCGATCGCCGCGTTCCGCTCTCAGGGTCCGTCGACCACGATCCTGGTGCCGGGCAAATCGCCGATCCGGGACTTCGCCGGCCTGATCGGCAAGCGCGTCGCGACGCCGCGCGGATCGATCGGCCACCATCTACTGCTCGCTGGGCTGCAAAGGCTCGGCAAGCCGTTCGACGCGATCGACATCAAGTTCCTGTCGCCTGCGGACGGTCGCGCCGCGCTGTCCAGCGGGTCGGTCGATGCGTGGTCGATCTGGGATCCCTACGCGGCAATCGGCGAGCTGAGCGATGGCCTGCGCATCCTTCCAGTGGACCGCGACCTAGCGCCGGGGATCGGCTTCGTGTTCGGCACCGAAACCGCATTGCGCGACAAGCATGCACAACTGACCGACCTTGTCGCGCGCTTTGCCCGTGCGCGGCGCTGGGCCGAAACGCACCGCGAAGCCTATGCGCAGATGCTGACGCAACAGACCGGCGTGCCGATCGCGGCGACGCAGCGCTACATCAACCGCAGCGTCAACGTGCCCGTGCCGATCGATGCCAGGCTGATCGCCGAGGAACAGGGCATCGCAGACCTGTTCCACACCGCCGGGTTGCTTGCCAAGCCCGTCCAGGTCGCCCCGCATTTCGCGCAGCTGTAACCAACGCCAAGGATCTTTCGATGACCAAGCGACAATTAAAGCTCGGGCTGGTGACGACCGGCGTGGGTGGTCCCGGCGACAGCAACCGGTGGCTCGATCCCGAAATCCCCGTCGATGCGAGCGTGAGCATCGACTGGTACATCGATATCGTCCGCCAGGCGGAGGCGGCGAAGTTCGACCTCGTCTTCATCGTCGACAGCCAGTTCATCACCGCCGACTCCCCGCCGCATTACCTCAACCGGCTGGAGCCACTGACGCTGCTCTCCGCGCTCGCCGTCGCGACGAGCCATATTGGGCTCGTCGGCACGCTGACGACCTCGTACAACGACCCGTATAATCTCGCCCGCCGCCTCGCCTCGCTCGACCTGATCAGCAAGGGCCGTGCCGGATGGAACGTGGTGACGACCGGCGATGCCGGCACCGCCGGCAATTACGGTCGGGACGAGCATTATGATTATGCCACCCGATACGGCCGCGCGTTCGAATATCTCGACGTCGTGCGTGGGCTGTGGCGTTCATACGAAGATGGCGCGCTGGTCCGAGATCGCGAGACAGGCGTGTTCCTTGACAAGACGAAGCTGCACTCGCTCAACCACAAGGGTGAGCATTTCTCCGTTGTCGGCCCGCTCAACATTCAGCGGTCACCGCAGGGCGAGCCAGTGATATTCCAGGCCGGTGATTCCGAGCAAGGCCGCGATCTCGGCGCGACGGTTGCAGACGCGATCTTCACGCACGCGAAAACGATCGAACATGGCCAAGCCTTCTACGCGGACTTGAAAGCGCGTGCCGCAAAGCTCGGTCGCAACCCCGACGAGATCGTGATCCTGCCCGGTTTTACGATCACGGTCGGCGATACCGACGAGGATGCACGAGCGATCCAACGTGCCTATCGCCGTGCCGACTAGAGTTTCGAACAAGCGCTGGCTGAATTCGGCCGTGCATTCGGCTGGCATGATTTCCGCCAGTACGATCTCGACGCCCCCTTCCCAGCCGCAGCGCTTGAACATGCGAAGAGCAGCTTCTTCACGCAGGCGAAATCGATCACCGCCACGGCGGTCGCGCGGCAATTATCGTTGCGCGAGACGGTCGACTTCGTGCGCGAACAGCACACCAGCCCGTTCGTCGGATCAGCCGAGACGGTGGCCACCGAGATTGCTCGCTGGTTCGAAGGCCGTGCATTCGACGGGATCAACGTCCACGCCGGCCACCCCAGCCAGTTCCGACGTTTCACACAAGAGGTCGTCCCCCTGCTTCAGCAACGTGGGCTGTTCAGGTCGGATTACGAACATACCACGCTGCGGGGTAATCTCGGCCTGCCATCGTTGACGTACTTTACTCGCTCAATCGACGTGGCCCTCGAGTAGTCTATTCGTAACCGTTATTCCTCGCTGACCCAAAAGGCGACATTCACGCGGCTCCCGTGCCTCCCCAAGTCCCGCCGCTCGTTCATGTCTTGAACATAGGCCGTCTTGACCTAGCCCGAGGGCTGCTCAGACATTCTTTGATGCTAAAGTGCCGACCGGTGGTAAGCGTCAACGAGCGTTTACAGCTGGCACCCCGCACACCGGCTACGCCAAAGACATTTATGAAATACGAGCGCCTCCCGTCAGTTCGCATCCACGACTGAAACGGAGGAAATACTACATGCGGAATGTGATCGCCCCGCCTGCGTAGACGCTGTCGCCATAGTCGGCAGATCGGAGCACAGAACCGGCGTCAAGATAGTCGAACAAGGCTTGCACGGTGACATGTGATGTCACTGACCATGCGATGTCAGCACGATATAGCCTCCCGATATCGGCGCCGCGGACGTCCTGGGTCCGCGCATAAGGCAGGGTCAGGCCGTTATAGACGGCGTCGCGGTCGTTGGTGCGCCGCAGCCATTCGAGCTCGGCATTGAGCCGGACGCGGGGGAGCGGCGTGACCGTGACCATCGGCGCGATCGCCGCGAGGTTGGACGGGCCGACGAAATTGCCCCAGCTGAAATAGGGCAGCGAGCCGAAGATCGGGTTGAACGTCTTCTTGGTGCCCGACGCGTAGCCGCCGCCGCTGGTCCAGTCGGCGTGGAAGCCGATACGCGGCTGCAGCCCGGTCTTGCTCAGCTGGTACGCGAAGGTCGAGAAGGCGGCGAAGGCCGAGACCTTGCGGTCCGCGAAGCTGCCCGTCTGCCGCGTGACGGTCGCGTCGAGCGTCAGCGCGCCGGCGCTGCCCCAGACGCGCGTGCCATAGAAATTGCGCCGGTCCGCCGCCGTCTCCGCACCCCAGCGGCGCGCGTCGTTCTCGTAGCGATAGACGAACGGATCGACGAACAGCCGCGCCTCGCCGAGCGGCGTCGCGAACGCGCCCGGTGCGAAACTCGCGTTGATCCCGCGGAACCGCTCGCCATGGTCGACCGGGTCGTCGAACACGCCGGTGCCGACCGCGGTCGACTTGAAGTCGAACAGGCCGATCCGCGCATGCTTGCCGTGTGCATAGAGCCGGACGCCGTTGAACGTCGTGTAGACATCGGGCGCCGGACGCAGGTTGACGAGGTTGGGCGGACCGTCCGCAAATTCCTGCCGGCCACCGATCGCACCGACCTTCACCCCGGCAATCGTCCCGCGCACCTCGACGAACGCCTGCTGCGCGATGAGGTCGTTGCGGAAATTGCCGTTGACCACGCCCGGATTGGCGCCGGTCGCCTGGCTGCTGTTGAGTTCGCCATAGAGCCGCACATGCTCGCCCAGATGCAGGTCCGCGCCGACCACGCTGCGCAACAGGAACTGGTCCTGGTCGCGCCCGGCGCGCAGGCCGGTCGAGGTGACGTAGTTGAGCCGGACGCGCTCCTCGTTGCTGAGGCTGAGATAGACCTGCCCGTCATCCGCCAGCGGGATGTATTTGAGCGCGTCGAATGCGTCCGGGCGGCGCTTGGGATCGGGATCGGCGAGGAACGACCAGTCCTCCGCCCAGCGCGAGAGAAAGAAGCGGCCGGCACGCGGGCTCCATCCGGCGCCTTCGGCCGGAAAGGGCGTGCGCTGCGCGGGGACCGGCCGCGGTCCGCCCGCGCTGCCGCCGCGCGCGTTCGCAATGACCGCCGGTGCACTCGCCTCGGGCGAAAGCGCAGGCGCGCCAGGGGCCGTCGGCTGTTGCGCGGGGGCCGCGGTCGGCGGCGCTTGCTGTGCGAAAACCGGTGTCGTGGCGATCAGCGACAACAGCGTGATGTAGCAGCTTCTGGGCATCGAACTCTCCTGGTCGCCGGCCGATTTACGAGCCTTGCGCGGTTGACATCGCGGACCAGATACCACATTTTGGCCAGATAGGAAGACGTCTGACGAATAGTCACAGGAGCAGGATGATGGTGACAACGCCCCCCAATATGGCCACCCCGGCGGTCCCGACCGACGCGCCCGCAGCCCCGCCGGTCAGCGACGGCGTCAAGGCGCAGCGGCAGGATTTCTATGGTCGCCTCGCGCAGCACGACATGGCGCCGCTGTGGGAAAGCCTCCACGCGCTGGTGCTGAAGCAGCCCGCGAGTCCGGCCGTCCCCTATCTCTGGCGCTACCAGGACGTGGTCCGCGATCTGCTGATGGAGGCGGGACATCTGATCACCGCGCGCGAGGCCGAGCGGCGCGTCCTGATCCTCGAGAACCCAGGGATGAAGGGCAGTTCGGCGATTACGCGCTCGCTCTATGCCGGGCTGCAGCTCGTCATGCCGGGCGACGTCGCGCCGTCGCACCGCCACGCGCAGAACGCGCTGCGCTTCATCGTCGAGGGCGCCAAGGCCTATACCGCGGTGAACGGTGAGCGCACGCTGATGAACCCGGGCGATCTCGTGCTGACTCCCTCATGGCATTGGCACGATCACGGCAATGACACCGACCAGCCGATGGTCTGGCTCGACGGTCTCGATATCCCGATCGTCGCCTTCTTCGATGCGAGCTTCGCCGAGGCGGGCAATGCCGAGATGCAGACCGAGATCCGCCCGGCCGGCGACAGCGACCTGCGCTTTGGCAACAATCTCGCGCCGGTCGACTGGATGCCGGCGAGCCAGAGTTCGCCGATCTTCAACTATCCCTATGGCCGCACGCGCGAGACGCTGGCGGCGATGGCGGCGAGCGACGCGCCTGACGGCTGCCACGGCCACAAGCTGCGCTACGTGAACCCGGCGACCGGCGGTCACGTCACGCCGACGATGGCGGCGTTCATGCAGCTGCTGCCTGCGGGCTTCGCGACCGCACCATACCGTGCGACCGACGGCGCGGTATTTTCTGTGGTCGAGGGCGAGGGCGAGAGCGTCATCGGTGGGCAGCGCTTCCGCTGGAAGCCGCGCGACGTGTTCGCCGTGCCGAGCTGGACCGAGGTGACGCACCATGCCGAGTCCGAAGCCGTGCTGTTCAGCTTCTCCGATCGTTCGGCGCAAGAGAAACTCGGCCTTTGGCGCGAACGCCGCCCCGCCGCCTGACCCCTTCAATCAAAGGTAATCCCATGACCTATGTCGTTCCCGCGCCCGAGCAGGCGACCGTACCCGTCGATGGCAGCGACGCGCTGTTCCCCGTCCGCCGCATCTACTGCGTCGGACGCAACTATGCCGAACATGCCCGCGAGATGGGCTTCGACCCCGATCGCGAGCCGCCGTTCTTCTTCATGAAGCCCGCCGATGCGATCGTCGGCGACAAGGCCGAGATCCCCTACCCGGCCAAGACCGAGGATTTCCATTACGAGATCGAACTCGTCGTGGCGATCGGCACCGGCGGGCGCGACATCGCGGTCGAGGACGCGCTGTCGCATGTGTTCGGCTATGCGGTCGGAATCGACCTGACGCGTCGCGACGTCCAGATCGCGGCGCGCAAGATGGGCCGCCCCTGGGACATGGGCAAAGGCTTCGACCAATCGGCTCCCTGCGCGCCGCTGATCCCCGCCGACCGCTTCGACCCGAGCAGCGGCGCGATCTGGCTCGAGGTTAACGGCGCGCGTCGCCAGGACAGCGACCTGTCCAAGTTGATCTGGAGCGTGCCCGAGGTGATCGCCTATCTGTCGGGCTATATGGAATTGCAGCCGGGCGACCTGATCTACACCGGCACGCCCGAGGGCGTCGGCGCGATCGTGCCGGGCGATGTCGTCATCGGCCATATCGACGGCATCGGCGATATCCGCATGTCGGTGGCGCGATGAATACCACCGAACGCCCGATCGCGATCGTCGGCGGCGGGATCGCCGGGCTGGCGCTGGCGCTCAACCTGCACGCGCGCGGGATTTCCGCGCGCGTTTATGAGGGCGCGGCGGAACTGCGCGAGCTCGGCGTCGGCATCACGCTGCTGCCACATGCCGTGCGCGAGCTGACCGCGCTCGGCCTTGGCGACGAGGCGGCCAGGCTCGGCGTGGAGAACACGACCAGCGCCTTCTACAACCGCTTCGGGCAAAAGATCTTCGCCGAGCCGCGCGGGCTGAAGGCGGGCTACCCGTTCCCCGAATATGGCGTGCATCGCGGGCGGCTGCACATGATGCTGTACCGCGCGGTGCTCGACCGGCTCGGTACGGACGCGGTCGTGACCGGCCACCGCTGCAGCGGCGTGACGCAGGACGGCGACGATGTGCGGATCGGCTTCACCGAGCCGACCGGCGCGCCGCTGCCCGAGGTCGCCGCCGCGGCGGTGATCGCGTGCGACGGGATCAATTCGGCGGTGCGCGCGCAATTTTATCCGGGCGAGAGCGTGCAATATACGGGCATCAACACCTGGCGCGGGACGACGCGGATGCGGCCGATCCTCGATGGCCGGACCTATATGCGCGTCGGGTCGATCCGGACGGGCAAGATGGTGATCTACCCGATCGGCGATGCCGATGAGAACGGGGAGCAACTCGTCAACTGGGTCGCCGAGATCGAGTCCGCTACGTCGGCGGCCAACGACTGGAACCGCACCACCGACGCGCGCGACGTCCTTCCGCTGTTCGCCGACTGGGTTTTCGACTGGCTCGACGTGCCGGCGATGATCGCGGGTGCCGACACGATCTTCGAATATCCGATGGTCGACAAGGATCCGGTCGATCGCTGGACGTTCGGCCGCGCCACGCTGGCGGGCGACGCCGCGCATCCGATGTATCCGCGCGGATCGAACGGATCGGCGCAGGCGCTGATCGACGTGCGAGTGCTCGCCGACTGTCTCTCTGCGCAGCCGGTACCGGACGCGTTCGCCGACTATGAGGGCCAGCGCCGCGAGACGACCGCGCGGATCGTCCGGACCAACCGCGCCACGCCACCCGACGTGATCAACATCCGGGTAGAGGAACTGACCGGCGACAGGCCGTTCGACGATCTGTCGCAGCTGATCAGCCAGGCCGAGTTGCAGGCGATGTCGGACGATTATAAGCGTGTCGCCGGGTTCGGCTTGCAGGATGTCGCGCGATGACCCCGGTTCTTCACGGTTATTACCGATCGTCTGCGGCGTTCCGCGTGCGGATCGCGCTGGCGCTGAAGCGCGTCGAGGCGCGGCACGTCCATCACCATCTGCGCCGTGGCGAGCAGCGCGCGCCGGACTATCTCGCGCTCAACCCGCAGGGGCTGCTCCCGACGTTCGAAACCGATGCGGGCAGTTTCACGCAGTCGCTGGCGATCGTCGAATATCTCGACGAGACCGTGCCAGAGCCGCCGTTGCTGCCCGCCGATCCGGCCGGCCGCGCCCGCGTCCGCGGTCTCGCGCAGATCGTCGCGTGCGACATCCATCCGATCGATAACCTGCGCGTCCTGAACTATCTGCGCCAGGAGCTCGGCCAGGACGAGGCCGGCGTTGCACGCTGGTTCAACCACTGGATCGTCGCCGGGTTCGACGCGATCGAGCAGCGCCTCGCCGAGCCGCACACGGGGCGCTTCATGCACGGCGACACGCCGACGCTCGCCGACATCTGCCTGATCCCGCAGGTCACCAATGCCGGCAATTTCAAGCTCGACCTTGCCCCCTATCCCCGCATCCGTGCGATCTACGATCACGCCATGACGATCCCGGCGTTTGCCGATGCGTTGCCGGCGCGCCAGCCGGACGCCGAATAGACAAGGGCTGGCCGCCGGGGTGGCGGCCGGCCCGGTTTTGCGGCAAGCATCCGGCATGGATCCTGCCGACATCGACCCGCAACCGATCGATCTTGCCTCGCTGTGGGACCGCCCCGGCTTCATGATCCGCCGCGCGCACCAGATCGCGCAGACGCTGTTCCTCGAAGAGACCGGCGCGCTCACCGTCACGCCCACCCAATATGGCATCATGAGCATCCTCGCCGCGCGGCCCGGCCTCGACCAGATCGGCGTCGCCAAGCTGCTTGGGCAAGATCGCTCGACCACTGCGATGGTGCTCGGCAAGCTGGTCGACGACGGTCTGGTGGCGCGCAACCTGTCTGCCGTCGATCGCCGCCGCCGCGAGCTGGCGCTGACCGAGGCGGGGCGGGAGACGCTGGCGGCGCTGGCGGACCCGGTCCGGCGGTCGCACGACCGGTTGCTGTCGGTGTTCGAGCCGGGCGATGCGGACCGGTTCCTGCAGCTGCTTCACCATTTCGTCGAGAGCTTCAACGAGGAGACGCGGACCCCGCTCGATCCGAGGCCCCGGCCGGCGGCGGCCCCGGCGCCGGTCAGTGGGGAGTCACGCCCGTCGCCAACGCGGTCGGCCGCCCGATCGCCTGCACCGCGGCAGCCGCAATAGCCGCGATCAGCACCGGGACCACGGCGATCAGGAACAGGCGCTGCGCCGACATGTCGAGCGCGAGCAGCATGCCGCCGACCAGCGGGCCGACGATCGACCCGATCCGGCCGATGCCCAGCGCCCAGCCCACACCGGTCGACCGGATCGCGGTCGGGTAGAAGGTCGCCGACAGGGCGTTGGCGCCGATCTGCCCGCCGACGACGCCGAACCCGGCTCCGGCCACCGCGATCAGCATCCCGACCGACCCGCCATGCGTCATGCCGATCGCCGCGATGCAGAAGGCCGCCAGGACATAGGCGACGGTCAGGATCCGCCCCGCACCGATCCGGTCGCTCAGCAGGCCGATGACGATCGTGCCGACCAGGCCGCCGAGCTGGAAGATCGACCCGGTGATCGCCGCCTGGCCCATCGAGGTGCCCGCCGCGGTCAGCGTCGTCGGCAGCCAGTTCACGATCAGGTACAGATCGAGCAGGCTCATGAAGAAGATGATCCAGAGCAGCACCGTGATCGGCGCACGTCCGTGACGGAACAGTTCGCGGACCGAGCCCGGCGCGGCGGCTTCTTCGTTGACGACGACGCGGTCGTCGGCGCCGGCCGCGGGATCGAGGCGACGCAGCAGCGTCGTCGCGGCGGCGTCCTGCTTGCCGCTCGCCGCGAGGAAGCGGAGCGATTCGGGGAGGCGCAACCAGAGCAGCGGCAGCAGCAGGAGCGGCATGACGCCCCCGGCAACGAACACCGATTCCCAGCCGCCGTGCGGGATCAGATAGGCCGCCGCGAACCCGCCAAGCGCCGATCCCAGCGAGAAACCGCCGAACATCAGCATGATCAGGAAGGATCGATGCCGAGCCGGGCTGTATTCCGACGTCAGCGAGATCGCATTGGGCATCGCCCCGCCAAGCCCGAACCCGGTCAGGAAGCGCAACACGAGCAGGCTCGTCGTGCCGTCGGCGAGCGGCGTCGCGAGCGTCAGCAGGCCGAACAACGCCGTCGAGATCAGGATGACGCGCCGACGGCCCAGCCGGTCGGCAAGCGGCGCGACGAACAGCGATCCGAGCATGATGCCGAGCAGCCCAGCGGCGAATACGGGTCCCAGCGCGCCCTTCGGCAACGCCCAGTCGGCGCTGATGCTCGGCGCGACATAGGCGATCGCCTGCGCATCGAACCCTTCGACGAACACGACGAGCGCGCACATTATGATCGTCATGATTTGGAAACGGCTGATCGGCCGTTCGTCGATCAGTTGGCTCGCGTCTATCGTGCGGTGCATGGCAACCTCTCAGTGCGCCCCCTTCATTTAGGAAGACGTCTCCCTATTAATGCCGCCGCGGTCATGCTCTGTCAACCGCCACCAAGCTGGGGATGCGTGGGCATGCGGTACCGGCAATGCTGTGCTAGTAACTCAACCGTTCCAACGGAACGCTCGTGACGCGCCCGCTCTGTCGGGCGGAAGCCTTCATCAGTTAACTAGAAAACATTTGTGAGAGCGCTCGGTAAAGCGCGCCGGTACTGGGAGCACTGGGCCCAGCCCGGCGTCGACGTAAACGACATACGGGTTTTGCCAGAATGAATGAAGTCGAACATGGACTGGAAGGACCCAGTTTCGGACGTTCAGTTGCCCTTCCCCGCTTCCCAACTTCAGCCGTTCGTTCATCGGGCTGGACAGTGGCGCTCGGCGGTCGATCCGTTGTCCGGACGGCCGGAAAAGAGATGAGAGGGGGTCATCCGCTTTCAGGATGGTGGGTAGCGTTATCCGGTATCGG
>Ga0308164_10002388_pt1 | contig 18872 bp, 17 predicted proteins | sample PhyTR2_FD_201031 | JGI IMG/M metagenome (GOLD analysis project Ga0308164, IMG submission 201031) | Phyllosphere microbial communities from UC Gill Tract Community Farm, Albany, California, United States - DLSLT.R2 | ecosystem: Host-associated > Plants > Phyllosphere > Unclassified | place: USA... | reverse complement strand
TAATGTTTTCATAATTTATGTTTTAGGTTAAAAAAACATAAAAATGAACTTATTTAGTCTGTTTGTCAATGATTTGCGTCACTATTGGTTGACTATTATTCAGGTCCGGGTTATCTTGTATTTGACGTGCATCATATTTTGCCCAAGGGAGGGTGTGCAACATGACCACTATCATCCAAAGACTTAATGTCGGTCATTTGACCTGTCCATGAAACCACGGAAATTTGAAATATACATTTAAATCTCTAATTATGTCAAACTTAGTTAAGTCAAATTTCTTACCATCATTCAGGACAATGATGGATGATTTCTGGAACACAGACAAATTTTTTAACCAGCAGTTTTCTGACGGTGATTTCCTTCCGGCCGTTAATATCCGTGATACGGAACAGCAGTACGAACTGGAGGTATCAGCCCCTGGATTTAAAAAAGATGAATTCAAAATTACTACTGACAAAGGTATAATGACAATCAGTGCCGAAACCAGTGCAGACCACCAGGAAGAAACCGGGGAATTCACCCGAAGAGAGTTTTCCCGTTCTTCATTTAGCCGGAGTTTTAGCCTACCGGCTAATGTTTTGGAAGACGAAATTAAGGCCAGTTACAAAGACGGACTTCTTAATATCGCCCTGAAGAAAAGCAGCAAAGCTATACCTGACAAAAAGCAGGTAGTTATCGATTAATCAAAACCGGCATTATGCCGGTTTTTAATTTCAAGAGAATGAATAATTTACCTTTAACATCACCGACAATACTGAAGCATTATTTGCTGGTTAGAAAATGGAGTTCAGATATCGAATTTTTTAATATAGAAACCTCATTTTTGCACCGGCTACTTGATGAATACTTTTTGAGTTTATGCAACAGTGATTTAATTACAGAGCTTAACATAACAGGTGAGCGGCTGCTCAAGTTGGAAAAACAACAAAGAAATGCTACCCAAGCCATCAGGAAGCAATTTCTGGAGATGAAGTGGATTTCCACTAATATGATTCGGGAAAGTAAAAACAGGATAACAGAAGCACAGGTGAATATTGGAAACCTGATTGCGCAGGTCACATTTGAGTTTAAGGAAGTCAAAATGGATGTTTTTAGATTGATTGAAAAACAATTGCAGAAGAACAGGCAGTTAGTGTTATAAACTTATTACAGATAAATTGATGTAACCTGTAAATGCGCTTTATCAATGTTTCTGGCATTTTGATTAGTAGCAAATGCCTCACGTATTTTGTGCCTGCCAGACTTGTTGGATGAGCAACATCAAGAATCAATTTGCTCAGGATCATAGTTTTGCATTTGATCTTAATTATTTGTGTTGGATAAAATCAAAGATTATGGAAACAATAAATAATCTCTCCGTAAATAACCTGCCAGCGGCTATTCAAACTATTTACTCCCGTAGATCAGTTAGAAGATATAAACAGAAAGAGGTGGCCAGGGAAGTAATTGAACAAATTATTGATGCTGGGCGAATGGCGCCTACAGCTATGATGGAACAGCCATGGAAATTTTACATTCTTACTAACCCGGAATTGATCGATGAGTTTTCAAAAGCGATTATAAAGACGCTGGCAAAAGAAATGGTGATGGCGGGGGCTTCCGGTATCGGCAAATTAGCCCTCGGTGCAGTGTACAACTTATTTCATAATAACGTGTTCAATGGCCCCGATATTTTTTATGGCGCACCGGTGGTCATTTTTTTAACGGCACCTAAAGACGAGCCCTGGGCCTGTTATGATATTAGCATGTGCGCCCAGAACATGATGCTGACAGCAACAGCGCTTGGACTTGACAGCTGCCCTTTAGGAGTAGGAAAGTACGTGGAGCATACAAGCATTTATTATAAGCTGAAGATACCTTACCCGGAACAGGTATTTCTCGCGCTAATTATAGGTTATGGAGATGAACATCCAAAAGCACGGGCCCGGCGGAAAGATAATGAGATTTTCATAGACCATGTGCCGTGATATTCCATTTGACGATAGTTTGTGGCGACATGCTTGTTTTAAGCAGTATTTAAAAACCGCCACCCAGCGGATAGCGGTTCTTTGGTATGCTCATCTAATTATCAAAAGCATACTCGGGTATTTCGATACTGAGGTCATTTTTTACAGAAGTAACGCCTGGTGCAGCCCATGCTGCTTCTGCAGCATCGTCTTTTTCCCTGAAGGACCTGACTTTTCCAGTTAGGGTAATCCTGTTTCCGGTTACGCTAACATGGATCGCTTTTGAATCAATACTGGCATGGCGTTGAAATGCAGCACTAATTTTTTGCTCAACGTCTTCTGCAGTTATTTTAGGTTTTAAATTAATCAGGTTGAGTACAAGTTTTACCCCGCTAAGTGCTTCGACTGACCGCTTAGCCTGCGCACGCTGGTATTCCCATTCTGCTTCGCCTTCAAGGGTAACAATACCACTTTCTACTTTAAGCTTGATTTTTTCGTCCTGTACCGCGGAATTCCATTTCAATGCATTTAACGCCGCCGCGGCAATTTCTGCATCAGTTTTAGCATGTCCAGCTGAAGGACCTACCATTAGATCTTCAGCAACAGCTTTTACCCCAGCCACACGTTTGGCCGCACGCTCGGCACTTAGCTTTTGTAAATAAGTGTCTACCATGCCGGCGAGGGTAACAACACCTTCCTTTGCAGCTACACCAATTTGCGAAGAACTTAAAGTTGGTTCCCATTTGAGTTCTTCCATTACATCCTTTTGAATTTGAACATCGCTTTTCATAATTTCTTGTTTAAAAGAGTTAAAAATTGATTACTTATTTATGCTAAATTCTGGATATACACCCAATCGTCAAATGTTTCGTGTTACAGCTCCATATGATCCTCGTCAACCAGACTGGCACTTGTACTAATCGGAATTAAGGAGCCAAAAGTCAATGTTTTAAGTCAATTAATATGGTGATGATGGTCAATACTTTCGCAGCTACTGGTAAGTAAATTTGGGAAGCATGGTTGTTTTTAAAAGCGATAGAATATATATTGATATGTGTTAATATTACCGATACTGTATTGTGGCTTTTTTATCTGGCTGAGAATGGTTATATTAGTATGAACGCATTTTTTGTGGAAACTTAAAAATTATTAGATTCCATGACCATAAATTGCATGATCAACCTGCTCAGCGACGCAATTAAATAATTCGGGCGAAGAGACCTTTGTAGAATTTAAAACACATAATTGGCATAGGATAGGTCTTAACAATATTATACACAATGCAGAATTGATAGGCGGTACCCTTTGCTTTAAAAGCCAAGTTATTGAAGGTGCCAGCTTTATGGTCTCCGTTGAAAAAATGAAAATTGAAGAGCAATTCAATAAATAATAATTTGTATGGAACAAAAAGCAAAAATATTGGTCATCGAAGATAACAATGACATCAGGGAAAGCACTTGTGAGATTCTGGACCTGGCCGGGTTTGATACATTCCAGGCCAGTAATGGTAAACAAGGTGTTGAAATAGCATTACGAAAGGTGCCCGATGTAATTCTCTGTGATATCATGATGCCAGAGCTGGATGGATATGGTGTGTTGCATATGCTCTCAAAGCATGCTCCAACTTCAACAATTCCTTTTATCTTTTTAACTGCAAAAACTGAACGGACAGAGATGAGAAAAGGTATGGAAATGGGCGCAGATGATTATCTGACCAAACCTTATGGCGAGTTGGAGTTACTTAATGCAATAGACTGCAGGCTAAAAAAGAGAAATCAGCAGAAACTGATTTTTAGTAATGCGCTTGACCAAATGGAAACGATATTCTCCGAGCGGAAAGGCCTGGAGAAATTAGAAAAATTAATTACGGAAAGAAAAATCAAGCCTTTTAAACGCAATCAGGTCATCTACTACGATGGTGACAATGCAAATTTTATTTACCTGGTGATTTCTGGAAACATAAAAACTTTCAAGCTTGCTGAGGATGGGAGGGAGCTATTAACAGGAAAATATGGGCCAGAAGAGTATTTTGGTGTTGCCCCTTTACTCGCCGGAGAAGATTACAGGGAAACGGCAACAGCAAATGAAGATGCCACTGTTTGTATGCTGCCAAGAGACATGATCGAAGAAATGATAGGGAAATATCCTGACGTAGCGGCAAATTTTATTAAACTGCTGGCTAATAATGTGCTTTATAATGAGGAACAGCTTTTACAGCTTGCCTATCACTCTGTAAGAAAAAGGATGGCAGAATTGTTGTTACGTTTAAAAATAAAATGTGATAGCAATGATTTAAGCACATTAAATTTATCACGCGATAATCTTGCAGGTATGGTAGGTATAGCCACGGAGACGGTCAGCCGTGTACTAGGTGATTTTAAGACAGAAGGCTTCATCTCCAGAACAGGAAATCAGATCCTTATCCTTAACAGCGACAAGCTGGAAAAAATGAAGAATTAAGCAGTTTCATGAGTGCCAATTTGATTTTTCCTGAATAATTAACACGATCACGGTTGTTCGAACCTTCCTGTTTTTTTTGTTAAACTGATTTTATAAAGAATGATTTCCAGGTTAGTTCCAATATCACTTTCATTTTCTGCAAAACCATGTGAAGGATGGGCCTGCTCTTCGGAAACCTGAGGCATAATATGTTGTATGATTTCCTGCATGATGCTAACCATCTCTTTTCTATCGGTAATTTCATGAAATTCGCCCCAGGCAATCACGCTTTTCCAGTTCGTGATGCTCTTAATCTGGTCTACCTGGAAGCACACCCGCGGATTCTTTCTCATGTATTCAATCTTTTTACCCTCTGCCGAGTGAGCGTAAATATTATTGTCCCGATACGCATAATTTATCGGCACGATATAGGTTGTGTTGTCTGCATGACATCCAATCCTGCCAACGGCCTGCTGATTTAGCAGTTCTTCTATTTGATAATCTTCAAGTTTTCCTAACATCGTTGTAAATTTATTTTAAGATAATATCCGGTTTCTTCCTGACTTTATTAATATCATAAATAGATATTTAGATTAAAATTTTGAAAATTGTCACATCTTATCTGTTTTTGAACTGATGATGTGTGATGAGTTTAATCTGTTGAAGGGAAGATAATTACCGCTACTTGTTGGTGGGCAATAATTTCCCTGGTTTCACTGTGGTCAAACAAGCGGGAAATGAAACCATTGGAGCCGTGTGTCATTGCCAGGATAACCGAACAGGTTTCTTGGCAGTAATCCTGCAGCCGTGGTACAGTGTGTCGCCCAACAATTTGTCCGTATGAAACCTTTTCTGGATCAAGTCCGTTAAGGTATTCTCTGAAGGTTACTTCTCTATCAATCCTGGTATTGCTGGTGTGGGGCCGCTCAACATGGACGACCTCAATTTGAAAACCCAGCGGGCTCGCGATCTCCATCAGGTATTTTAGGGCTGCTATATCGGCAGTGGCAAAATTGGTAGCAAAAACTACCCGATTGATGTCAGTGAGATCTGCGGCCTCAGGAATGACCAGTACAGGCTTCCTTGCATTATTGATGACTGCGGTAGTTTCACTTCCTGTTAAAAGATGGTCTAGTGCCCAGCCCGACCTGCCACCCATGACTACCATACTGATATCCATTTCATTTGACACCTTTTTAACATTTGCACCAAGGTTTCCTTCGCCGCTTCCACATCTGATTTTGGGACGGTAGGCATGATTTTGGTTTGCCATGGGCTGAAGTGATTCGGCCTCCTGAATTAATTTTTCCCTACTTTCCTTAAACAAGGTATCTGCAGTTCCAGTGATGTATGTCCCATAGGTATAGTCTGTGACGAACGGAACATATTGGATTGAATGATACAATAGCAAATCAGTGTTTAATTTGTTACATATCCTGACTGCGGTTGTAGCGGCGTGCACAGAATTTGAAGTAAAATCGGTAAGTACTAATAACTCTTTCATATTTTTTCGTTTTTACTGTTTGACCTGAATTTGATTACCCTAAATTACGATGCTTAAGGAATGTTGAGTATGATGGCGGACATTCTAATGCGTGATTTGCGTTACAGTGTTTAACCTGGCAATATGAGTAATGGTACAATATTGATCCTCATTAAGTCGTTTGCTGGTGTTTCATGAAATATGCGCCAGAAAAATGAATGTTTTTTATGGGTAAGTGCGAGAATTACGTTCTCCTTTTTATCAGTAAATCGGATCAGCTCTTCCCTGATATGGTCACCATTCAGGATAGTAAAAGAAACTCCAGGAATGTTGGCTTTTTCTAGTTTCAGTTGGAAATCACTGGGTGGATGATCCTTGCGAAGGCCATCATTACAGTGATCATGTGGGGTAACGTGACATAACTCTATAATGAATTTTAGTTCAGTAGCTAGCCCCACTATAAATTCTAGGTTGTTGAGGTCTGTAGTGTAAAGATCAGTTGCAAAAACTATCTCTTTTAAGGGAAGATTTAACCCTGTTTCCGGAATTATAAACACCGGAAGTCTCGCAATATTAATAACCTCCTTGATATCACTGCCAAACAAAAATTCGCTACCTTTATTATGCCGGCTTCCCATAAAGATCATTTGCACATCCTTCTCTTTAATAATTTCCGAAACACTGTCTGCAAGATTGCCACCGCGACTAATGGTAAAGAGGTTTACGCCAGCTTGTCCATTATTGCATGAAGACATTTTCTGCTGAAGTCTTTCTTTTTCTAGTTGCAGCATATCTATACTGTCCTGTTCCAGCATGTGGTAATATTCCATTGGCCAGGGCATGGGTTCCGTACTTACGCCAATGGTTGCTATTAGGTAAGCATTTAGCAATATTACCGCAGCGTTCAACTTTTCTCCGATAATCGTCGCCTCCTCTGCAGCCTTTTGCGCAGAAGGCGAAAAATCTGTTAATACCAATATTGTTTTCATATTATTAGGATTATTGTTTCTTAAAAATTACGAGTGGAGTTGCCGATTTAAATGCATAGTCAACGGTGATACTTGGAAATAAAATCTTGTCAAGCATAGTCTTATTTTGATTACTAAACATAACCATCAGGCAAGTAGCCAAATCCTGAATTGCAATTTGGATGTTTTCTGTAATAGGTTTACTCCAGTCGGCTGTTTTTAATCTCAATTTGACAGGATAGTCCGTCCTTCCTTTTAGCATTTGTTCGGTCAGGGTGGAATCTATATTTGCATCTTCCGGACCTAATAAATGGAGCAGGATTAAATTTGCAGTGATTGATCTTGTAAAATCCGCAACCTGTTTGATTTCATTTTCAATATTGGTAAAATCACTTGCCCAAACTACTGATTCAATGGTATCGGTGCGGAAGTTGGCAGGAATAACTATTAAGGGAATATCACAGTGATTAACTAACTGAGACACTACACTACCTAGCATTCTTCTGAACCGGCTTGCACCATTCGTACTGATGCAAATAAAATCAAACTTATGCTGCGTGGCGTAGTGTATGATAGCTTTGCTTGCCGGGGCAGCATTTACTACCTCATATTTAAATGTGCATGGAGCATCACTGATCTTGTTAACCACTTCCTTTATAAAAGATTTCAGCTTTTTTTTGCGTTGAATGATATTCCTTTTTTCATACGACTGGTATTTATGGTCGTTCCAAAGTGTAGGCTGCATTATATGGCATACGTGAAGGAAGGTTAATGTATAATGGCCTTTACGGGCCAATTCAATAGCGAGACACACTGCTGCGATAGAATTTTGAGAAAAGTCGGTAGTTACTAATATTGATTTCATTTCAATAATGATTTAGGTAACTTAATTTTAAACAGCTCTGCACAGATAAAAACAGCTGAAGAGGCACAGCCTACCATTATAAACTCTTGAACATTAAGTGCTTCTGTGTGAAAGACCGGCTGCAAAACCGGGAGATATGTAATTAATAATTGCAGTATGCAAACAAGTGCAACACCTGATATCAATTGCTTGTTACTGAAAACGCCAACGCGGAACAGCGACCGGCTTTCAGACCTGGAAGCAAGTACACTGCCCATCTGACTTAAGCATAAGGTATTAAAGGCCATTGTCCTCCATGCATATCCCCTTTCAATTGCCCAGCCCTGAACAAACAATACTACCAGAGCGATAAAGATGCCAAATAATAGAATATATAAGCCACGGCCATCGCTGAAGACGCCGTCTTTGGGCGACCGTGGCGGTCTTTTCATTATATTAGGTTCAGCTTTCTCATAGGCTAAAGAAACAGCGGGAAGGCCATCAGAAATTAAGTTGGTCCATAAGATGTGAATGGGTAATAGTGTTAAAGGCAATGCCAGAACTGGACATAGCAACAGCGTCCATAGCTCACCTGAGTTTGTTGTTAAAAGGTATTTGATAGATTTTAAGATATTATCGTAAATTCTCCTGCCTTCGGCCACTGCTTCTACTATTGTGGTAAAATTATCATCGAGCAACACCATATCTGCATGTTCCTTTGTGAAGTCTGTGCCGGTTAATCCCATGGCCACACCAATATCTGCTGCTCTTAAAGCCGGTGCATCATTTATCCCATCACCTATCATAGCCATAGAGTGCCCTTTTGTCCGGAGCATGTTGATAATTCTGAGTTTTTGATCTGGTGACACACGTGCATATATTTTGATGTTTTCTACTACAGAGAGCAGTGCACTGTCATCCATTTTTAACAATTGCTGACCAGTTAATAACTCTTTGTCTTGCTCATCGATTAAGCCAATGCTGCGGCCTACTGACACCGCAGTTAGCGGATGGTCACCGGTTATCATCACAATATTAATCCCAGCCATTTTACAGATAGCAATAGCATCGGCAATTTCCTCCCGCGGCGGATCTGTCATGCCTGCTACGCCGAGAAATTTGAGGTCGTGTTCGTGCAGTGCACTTGTTGGCTCTACGGGAAGTGTATCCCAGTAACGATAGGCAAATCCCATTGTTCGCTGACCTTTAGCTGCCATTGCTTGTATTACCTGGTTGACCCCATCAATATCTGCATCCAGACAGCGATGGATCAGCAAATCTGGCGCACCTTTAGTAAAAGATATTATTTTATTGTCGAAAGTATGAAAGGTCGTCATCAGCTTACGCTCGCCATCAAAAGGGATTTCTGCCAGTCTTTTATATTGATCAGGGTTTATCTGTTGTGCCCTGGCAATGTTCATCAGTGCAACTTCTGTACTTTCACCAATACCAGACTGAGCTTTATCTGGTACCACATCATTATTCAAAGCAAAAGCGTGTAGTAATAAGCGGATTTGTGGCTGATCCTTTAATGACGACAAGTTGTTGACGCTGATCCATTCATCATTTACAAAAAGCTGCGTGACCTCCATCTTGTTCCTGGTGAGTGTTCCTGTTTTATCTGTGCAGATATATTTTACTTCTCCCAGTGTTTCAACCGCCGACAAATTACGCACTAATGCGTAACGACGAAACATTCTCCTGGCCGCTATAGCAAGGGACATCACAATAATGGTAGGCAGTGCTTCTGGTATCGCCGCTACAGCCAAAGAGAGGCTCGTTAGTAACATGTCAATCATTTTATTACCATGAAGCCAGTTGCTGATATAAAATATTAAGCACAAAATCAAAATTACCACGGTAAGTTTTTTGGTGAAATCTGACATGTTTTTTTGCAAGGGGGTATTCGTTTTTTTCCCCTGCAGCATTTTTGATATAGCACCGAGTTGTGTATCCATTCCAGTACATACTACGGCGACCAACGCATGACCATGGGTAACAAACGTACCTTTGAAAGCCATATTTTTTTGATCGCCGATCGGTAGGGACGACCCCGTTATTTGACTTCCGTTTTTTTCTACAGGTAATGATTCGCCGGTCAAGGCGGATTCATCTAACATAAGATAGCTGGCAGTCAAAATCCGCACGTCTGCTGGTACGACGTTGCCTGCCTCAATCGATACGATATCGCCAGGAACAAGCATTCTTTCCTCCAATTCGAATAACTCGGCATCCCGAAATACTTTCGTATCGGTTTTGATAACTGTTTTTAATGCTTTGATTGCCCGCTCAGTTTGCAATTCCTGGTAAAATCCAATAAAAGCATTTAATAATGAAATAAGTATGATTACAAAAGCATCAACCGAATTGCCTGTAAACCCTGCAAGTAACGCTGCAAATAATAAAATTATTACCATCAGATCTTGAAATTGTGAGAGGAATAGTTGAACGTTGTTTCTTTTTTTTCCTTCCTTTAGCTGGTTAGGGCCTACTTGCTGCCATCTACAACTTGCTTCCGAAGAAGTTAGCCCTTCTTCAGTTGTGTGGAGGTTTGCTAAGACCTGTCTTATACTCATTTGATACCATTCCATTATGATATTTGTTTGATAGTGTTTTGTTCTTTAAATATCTGCAAATCAATTTATTGGTTGTGTGATACAGTTCATCAATTGCAATGATTAAGATCACTCTACCTGCATTAGGATTCACTTAAATTTAGTTGGTTATACTACCCTGATAAGGCAGCATAACGAAATCCACTTATTACTATATCATTGAATAAAGGATCATGAAAACAGTAAATGTTAATTTTATTGGTTACACCACCCAATATTGGTGGCTTATGTTATCGGCTGGAATATTATTTATTGGACTCGGTGTTTGGATATTGGCTTCACCTGTATCATCTTACCTGTCTTTAAGCCTGTTGTTTGCGTGCGGAATGCTTTTCGCCGGAGTGTTTGAGGTTATTTTTGCCATAGGTAATCACAGAGCGTTGGATGGGTGGGGCTGGACGCTTGCCGGCGGTATAATTGATCTGCTACTTGGTGCATACCTGCTGTCATATCCTCTGCTGAGTATGATACTTTTGCCAATGATTATTGGATTATGGATGCTATTCAGAGGATGTATGGCAATTGGCAGTTCATTAGAATTACGGGCGTACGGTATACTAGATTGGATATGGCTACTGGTTACCGGTATATTTATTGTGCTTTTATCACTCCTAATTATTGCCCATCCATTACTCGCTGCATTTAATGTAATCATTTGGACCGCTTTTGCCTTTATTTTATCTGGCATTTTTCGGATATTCCTGTCAATTCAACTTAGAAACCTTGCTGGGAAAAAACGCTGAGCAATCAAAATCGGTATAATATACTTTTCTGAATTCATGATGATGACCAGTTTACACTTACATCCTAAATATTCGGATAAAATATAACATAAATATGTGTTAATTTAAACGATAATTGTTGACAATTTCTTTTTTCAATTTGGATAATATTGATTATATTAGGGTGAATAATGTAATCATGGAAAGTTCAAAATTATTATACTCCATCATAAATACGGCCATAGATGGAATATTAACAATTGATCAACATGGTAATATCGAAAGTATAAACCCTTCTGCCTGTCTGATTTTTGGGTATTCTCAATCTGAGGTAATCGGAAAAAATATTTCGATGCTGATGCCGCAGCCAGATAGGAGTAAACATGATGGGTACCTTTCCCACTATCAGGAAACAGGTGAAAAACGCGTTATTGGTAAAGGAAGGGAGGTTAGGGGACTAAGGAAGGATGGCTCTACATTTCCATTTAGACTGGCTGTCAATGAAGTGCGGTATGACGACCGAATTATTTATACTGGTTTTGTTCATGATCTATCGAGACAAAAGGAGGCTGAGGAAAAGTTGGCGGACTATACAGTTGAGCTGGAAAATTTAGTCGACGACCGCACAAGAACATTAAAAAAATTACTTGATTCCCTTAAGTGCGCGAAGGAGGAAGTGAGCCTTTCCCTGGAAAAAGAAAAAGAACTGAACCACATGAAAAGCAGGTTCGTATCGATGGCTTCCCATGAATTCCGAACCCCGTTAAGTTCTATACAACTTTCGGCCTTATTGATTGAGAAGTACTCCATCGATTGCAATGACATCCGAATCTTTAAACATATCGATAAAATAAAAAGTGCGGTTTGTAACCTGACAACCATACTTGATGATTTCCTTTCGCTGGAAAAGCTGGAAGCTGGGAAAGTGACGGTCTCATTTACAACGTTTAGTATTGTAACACTTTCTGAAGAGGTTGCAGAAGAGATGCAGCTGATTGCCAAGGACGAGCAGAACATTATTTATCAGCACTCGGGTTTGGAGAATATGGTATATCTGGATCTAAATCTGATCAGAAACTGCATGATCAACCTACTCAGCAACGCAATTAAATATTCTGGCGAACATACCTTTATAGAATTTAATACAGAAATAAATGATAAATACTGTTTGGTTACAATAAAGGATAACGGCATTGGTATACCGTACGACGACCAAAAAGTATTATTTGAACCCTTTTTCAGGGCTCACAATACCGGCACCATACCAGGTACAGGATTAGGTCTTAACATTGTCTTACGTTATGCAAAATTAATGGGTGGTACCCTGTGCTTTACAAGCAAGGTTAATGAAGGTACAAGCTTTACGTTAAGTTTTGAAAAATGAAAATCGAAGTGGCAACCTCATAAATATTAATTTGTGTGCTTAATCCATACGATGATCGTGTGATCACTGTCATCACCTATGGTAATACTTATCACACTATATGTGCAGCAATTAATTGAAATTTAGATGATTAATTTTAAATTTTCAATTATGTCAATTTTAATAAAATCGGCTGTTTATCAAATCCCGGTATCCTATATACGGCCACGCCGTTTGTCTTTCATCATCTATTCATTGTTGATGATATTTTCTTCTTTATCTGTATCTGGGTGTGGTAACGTTAGAGGGGAACAAGATTCAATGGCACGTGTTATACAGCAGCAATTAAAAAAAATTCAGCCAGAACTGTATTTTCCTAATACGGTAGCAAGATTTTATAGTGCAAATGCCAACCACCTGAACTGGGTTTTTCCTGATAGTGTGAAAGCACATGGATGGGAAGCACTACTCATGCTGGATTGTGTAACACAATTCGGATTGTCTCATGACGATTATCACCCCGGACAACTATTATCAATTGAAATGCACCGCCTCATTAGAAACTATGATAGTGTCCCTGCTGAGCAAAAGGCAGTGTTTGATATCATGTTAACAGATGCCATGCTGACATTTATAAACAACCTGCATTACGGAAAGTTAAACCCTAACTACAATGCCAGGCAATTAGACAGGCACGATTTTGTTGGCTTTAAAGCAGATTGCGCACTGCGGCATGCATTGCGAAAGAAAGATTTTATGACAGCTGTATTAGGCGTTCAACCACAAGGAGAGGCCTACCGTAGGCTTCAAAGCCGGATGCGATTGATTACCGGACAATATGCAGGCGATTGTTACGAAGTACCCGATGGGGATGTACGAAAAATTGCGATAAATATGGAACGGTTGAGGTGGAGTGGAAACGAGACTATGCTGGGTTATATTGAAATCAACATCCCATCAAATAGCCTCAGATTACAGTTGCGAGATACAAGTTATCAGTTTCACTTGAGTATTGATACAACTAATCATCAAACGTTTGCAACCAAAAGTGAAGTTAACCGGTTCGAGCTATATACACATAATGGCATTTCCAGTATCAGGCTGTATTTGGGGAAAAGACAGACAAACCGTCAATCTTATACCGTAATTCGTGATGCGGAAAATTTTGCGAAATTACTGCTTGGCACAGGTGGGAATACAGAAAAAATAAATACGGCAAATAAAGCACTGACACGTGTTTATATTCAAAAATTTACTATGAAAATACCTGTTCCGTTACAGGTAACATACCTAACCTGCGCAGATATTGACGGTATGCTTGTTTTTTATAATGATATCTACCAGATAGACAAGGGTCTTGAAAAAGCACTTTATGCCAAAACTATAAGTGCACTAAATAAGAGCAGGCGTTATGACCATAAATAACTTCGGTATTACCGGCTTAACCAAAGCACAGGTGTTGATTGCCAGACGTAGATCTGCCCAGCCGCAGAAGGGCAAAAGAAAACATTTTTTTTTGCAAGCCCTTAAAGGCCTGGTTAAAGAACCAATGGTAATACTTTTGCTGTTAACCTCTTTGATTTACTTCCTGAGCGGACAGATTGGGGATGCAATCGTCTTGTGCTGTTCTACTGTTTTTGTAGTTGCAATCTCATTGTACCAGGATTCCAGGAGCAGGAGCGCAATGGAAAAATTAAAAAAATTTAGTCAGCCCGGATGTAAAGTAATAAGAGATGGCAGGATCTGCCTTATAAAAACGAACGAACTGGTATTAGGTGATAGCCTTGTTATTGAAGAAGGCAATTCCGTTTCTGCAGACGGTGTAATTACGCATTCGAATGATTTTGCAGTCAATGAGTCATTGCTCACCGGTGAGGCAGTGCCTGTTTTTAAGGATAAGGACCAGGCAGACAATTTTGTTTACCAGGGGACTGCTGTATCCAGTGGTTTGGCAGTTGTTACTGTGGTAGCTATTGGTGATGCTACACGACTTGGAAACATTGGCCGGGATATGGAGGCTATCAAGCTTGAAAAAACGCCACTTGAAATTCAGATCGGCAGCTTTGTAAAGACAATGGTATTTGCAGGAATGATCATTTTTATACTGGTTTGGGCCATAAATTATCTTCAAAGTTTTCTTATTTTGGATAGCTTGCTGAAAGCTCTGACACTCGCTATGAGTATCTTGCCCGAAGAGATTCCGGTGGCATTTACAACCTTTATGGCTTTAGGAACCTGGCGGTTAATGAAAATGGGAATTATTGTCAAACAGATGAAAACTGTGGAGACGCTTGGCAGTGCTACCGTAATTTGCACAGATAAAACAGGGACACTTACAGAAAACAGGATGACGCTGGCAAAGGTATTTGTAGCTGGTTCAGCCGGTATTTCGGGAATTGATAGCCAACCTGGACAGCAGGAACGGGATTTGTTGCGAATGGCCATGTGGGCCAGTGAACCAATTCCATTTGACCCAATGGAAATTGCCCTCCATAATTCATATGGAAATTTATATGCGAAGGACGAACGGAAGGATTATCAGATGGTGCATGAATATCCTCTGGAAGGCCGGCCACCAATGATGACACATGTTTTTGAGCGTTCCCCAGCTCAGCGAATCATAGCTGCTAAAGGAGCAGTGGAAGCCATCATCAGCTGTTGTCAGCTAATTAAGTCCGAAATTGTTAATATTCAAACAATAGCAAACACTTTGGCAGCAGAAGGATATCGTGTACTTGCGGTAGCAGAGGCCTGTTTCACAGGCAGCATTTTTCCGCCTCGGCAACAGGATTTCCAGTTCACATTTAAAGGCCTTGTTGCGTTTTACGACCCCCCGAAAAAAAATATTGAAATGGTACTCCAACACTTTTATAGGGCAGGGATTAAAGTGAAAATTATTACTGGTGATCACGCTGCAACAACTGCAGCAATTGCCAGACAAGTAGGAATAAAGGGATATGAAAAATGTATATCTGGCGAAGAATTGCTGAAACTACCTGAAAATGAATTAAACCAGAAGGTGATGGAGACGGTAATTTTTACGCGGATGTTTCCCGAGGCGAAACTGCGGGTAATAAATATCCTCAAGTCGGCGAATGAGGTTGTAGCCATGGTTGGAGATGGAGTGAACGATGGCCCTGCGTTAAAGGCTGCACATATTGGTATAGCGATGGGAACTAAAGGAACTGAATTGGCAAAGGAGGCCGCGGCTTTGGTTCTAATGGAAGATGACCTTGCGAAAATGGTAGATGCCATTGCTATGGGGAGAAAAATATATGCAAACCTGAAAAAAGCAATTCAATATATTATATCTATTCATATTCCAATTATCCTTGTGGTTTTTATTCCACTTGTTTTAGGCTGGCGGTATCCGGTTATTTTTTCTCCACTGCATATTATATTTATGGAACTGATTATGGGCCCAACCTGCTCCATCATTTATGAAAACGAGCCTATAGAGGCAAATACCATGTGCAGGGCACCAAGGCCATTTACGTCCACCTTTTTTAGTCGTAAAGAGTTGTCTACTAGTATTCTACAGGGAATAGTGATTACCGCTGCCGCTTTAATTTGTTACCTGTATGCTATTGCTCAATCCTATAATGAGGCTGTTACCAGAACAATGGTTTTTTCTGTTTTGATTGCTGCTAACGTTATTTTAACGCTTGTTAACCGCTCATTTTATTACTCGCTTATTTACACCCTCCGCTACCGTAATAACCTGGTAGCCATTATTATATCAATCACATTGATAACTTCGTCAGCGTTAATTTATTTGAAGCCATTATCCAAATTGTTTGGCTTTCATAGTTTGCCGCTGTACCAGCTTTTCATCAGTATCTGTATTGGTTTTCTTGGGGTAATTTGGTATGAAGCAATAAAATGGAATAAAAGAAAAGCTGGTTGAACGCAATTGGTATAATAATGATCATAAGCTTCACAACACAATGCCCGACAAGCTTTTTAACGGATCATCATGAATTTGGGACTCGGTTTTTAGCGGGGGAATGATCAATAAGGGAATATGGTGGCCGGAAAGATACTTGTCTAATGTTCCTTTCTGAAATAAACGAAATAAAAATGAATGATGGCTGCGGCTCAACGCCAATACTTCAGAACGGTTTTCATTGCAATAACGTTTGAGGCGGGGAATTAGAGCTTTACCGTAAACACTGTGGTAGCTGATAAGTTCAGGCCGTTTTACCAAGTGTTTCCTAATGAGTTGGAGTATCCGGGAATTGTCATTCATATCCACCTTATTATACTTCTTTATATTTACTATATCAATATGGGCACCCAGATGCTTAGCGAGCATAAAAAGGTATTCCAATGCTGCTCCGTCCTGTTCGAGAAAGCGTGTAGCAAACGTTATAAATCTGATACTGTTGCCATTCCAGTGGGGCGGAATAACCAAAACAGGAACAGTAGAATGGTGGGTAACAGCGGTAGTTCCACTTCCCAAAAAAAAATGTTCTGCAGAGGAACCAGTACAAGCACCCATTACAATCATTTCTACAGGATGCTTATTGAGGACTTGCTTTACGTTTTCGTCCAGATCGCCCTCCAAAATGATGGCTTTAATCTTCGGCTGAAAATTGTCAGGATGACTTTCTGCGAATGTTTGTTTAAGTTGACTGGAAAGAATACTGATTTTAGTTTTACGCTCTTGTTGAGAAAGAGTGGATTCGGTTAGCACAGGCAAGCCAGGGTAATAAACAACTGTAGTAATAGCGTCATTGGAATGAAGCAAAATCAGGTCTTTGTGGAGCTGTCCGGCAAGTATCTGGCCTGCGTCAGCAACATTTCTTTCCTTATCAGAAAGGGATGTTAAGATTAATATGGACTTTTTCATGATTTTTAGCGATTAGTTCTTTAAGCTAACCTATTGAAATTAGCTAAAATTCCGTGGATGTGTATTGATTGAGATCATTGTTCAATGTGATGTGGGTCAGCGTATTAAAGTGGTATAGTTATTAAATTTACTTTGACTCCCGGATCTGCTAGCGCGTGTTGTCAAATAGTTTAATATTTAACCAATTTTCATGTGATGAAACCTATATTAGTACCAACAGATTTTTCAAAGCCCGCTGGGAACGCAGCAAAGTATGCCATAAACCTTTGTGGGATATTGAAAACAAATATCTATTTGTGCCATGCATTTCTTGTTCCGGCTGATGCCATGGGAAGTGCGCAAACTGCCTGGCCCCTTATCGACTATTCATCATTAGATAAATATTACGAGAAAGCATTAAACAAACTTGCAGGTAAGCTGGAAGATTATGGACAAGAGATCCCCGACGGCAAAAATTTTCAGCCTGTCATTTCATGTGCTGCCGAAAGCGGCGAAGCTATTGAGGTAATTGAGCAACAGGCTGCTAAAAATAAACCGGGGATGATAGTTATGGGTATGTCTGGTGCAGGTGCTATAAGCCGTTTTTTAATTGGCAGTGTAAGCCGGCGACTGTTACAAAAGTCCAGTTACCCTGTATTACTAATTCCACAAAAGGTCCGGTTTAAGATGTTGAAGAAAATTGCATTTGCTACCAATTTGAACGATAATGATATAGACGTAATCAACTCTTTTGTAACATGGATAGCTTTTTTTAATGCTGAGTTAGTGATTGCACATATTGTTGATGACAAGGATGATCCTGTTTTACATCAGAAAGAAGTTGATGAGTTTATGAAAAATGTGGGAAATAAAATCAACTACGATAGGATTTATTTCCGCCAGGTAGCTAGTCATACAATAGATGAGGGACTTGATTGGTTAGCTGGACATGGACAGATTGATATGCTGGCTATAGTGCATCATCAACATGGTGCATTGTCAAGGATTTTTCTACACAGTCATACATTGAAGCTTGCAGGGCATACTCACTTACCGCTATTAGTATTTCCCTCGGGAAGGCATTTCACATTTTAATAAAGCATAACCTCATAAAAACATAATGAAAACTTTAAAATATCTAAACGTCTCACGCTGGTTAATTTCAGCTGCAGGAGTATTATTACTGGGGATGGGGATTTGGGTTATCGCCTATCCCTTTGAATCATACATTTTTATGAGTCTTTTACTTGCAGTTTGTATTTTCATTACAGGTGTTATCGAAATTATATTTTCAATGATAAATTTCAAATTTATTGAAGAATGGGGATGGATATTATTAAGTGGCCTTATTGACTTTTCTGTAGGAGGATATCTGCTATTGTACCCGTTAATTACAATGGCTGTTTTGCCAATTATTATTGGACTTTGGATTCTCTTCAGGGCTTTTTCCACTATTTTAGGTGCATTGGAAATGAAGAAATATGGATTGCGTAGCTGGGGCTGGTATTTGTTGGCCGGATTGCTGATAATATTATTATCAGTGTTCATTTTAACCAATCCATTTTTTGGAATTATTAACCTTGTTTACTTTCTCGGCGCCGCACTGATTTGGACCGGCATTTTCAGAATATTAATGGGTTGGAAATTACCTGATTTTGCGA
>Ga0308164_10002385_pt1 | contig 18907 bp, 15 predicted proteins | sample PhyTR2_FD_201031 | JGI IMG/M metagenome (GOLD analysis project Ga0308164, IMG submission 201031) | Phyllosphere microbial communities from UC Gill Tract Community Farm, Albany, California, United States - DLSLT.R2 | ecosystem: Host-associated > Plants > Phyllosphere > Unclassified | place: USA... | reverse complement strand
TCAGCGAAGCTGCCATGCTCGGCAGCGACGGCGGGCTGGCGCGCTATCGCATCCGCATCGCGCCCTGGATCTGGCGGCTGGCGCATGTGCGCAACAGCCGCGTGTGGCAAGAACGGAGCGTGCTCGACATCGTCGACGCCGTCTTCGACGCCTACCGGCCACAGGCGCAATGGCGCTGGAGCGGCGACGTCGCCGCCGTCATGGATGAGGTCCCGCCACGCAGCTATTGCTGCCAGTACCGCGAATCCGACCTCGATTTCGTGCGCCGGCTGCTGGACGAAGAAGGCCTGTGCTGGCGCGTGGAGCAGGACGGCGACGGTCACGCACTGGTGCTGTTCGCCGACAGCACGCGCGCCGGCGCGCTGCCGGAAGATGCCAGCAGCGCCGCCGGCGACGGCATCCGCTACCACGGCGCCGGCGCAGTGGAGGGCGCCGACACGGTGCAAGCGCTGGTAGCGCAGCGCCGCCTGCATGTGTCGCTGACCACGCTGCTGAGCGGCGACTACAAGGCCAAGCGGATCGTGGCGGCCGGCTCGCCCGCGCTGCTGCGCAGCGGACAACATCTGCCGCCGCTGGAAGACTTCGACGCACCGGGCCAGTACGCATTCGCCAACCGCGCGCAGGCGATGCGCCACGCCGACCTGCGCATGGAAGCGCAGGAAGCGCGCAGCCAACTTTGGTCCGGTCGGTCGACCGTGCGCACGCTGTGCGCGGGCACGCGGATGACGGTTACGGACGTGCCGGTCCAGGCGCCGGACTTGATGGTGCTGCGGGTGAGCAGCGTCGGCATTAACAATCTACCGGCAGCAGGGCAACAGACGTCGGCAGCCTCGTTCGAACCGCTCGCCGGGCTGCTGCAGGCGGCGCTGCCGGCTGACCTCCCGGAAGAATTCGACCTCGTCATCGCGCAGGCGCGCGAGACCGGCTACGCCAACTGCTTCGATGCGCTGCCCGCCGGCGTCGTCTGGCGCCCGCTGCCCGCCGGCAAACCGACCGCCTTCGGCAGCCAGAGCGCCATCGTGATCGGCGCCGACGGCAGCGCATGGCCCAACGGCGCCGATGAACTCTACTGCGATCGCCTGGGCCGCGTGCGCATCCGCTTCCACTGGCAGGACAACGCCGCCGCCTGCTGGGTGCGCGTGGCCCAGCGCGCCGCCGGCGGCGGCATGGGCAGCCAGTTCCTGCCGCGCATCGGCCAGGAAGTCCTGGTGCAGTTCCTGGAGAACGACATCGACCGCCCAGTCATCGTCGGCGCCTTGTACAACGGCCGCGGCGAAGGCGGCATCGCGCCGACCCCGGGCGGACGCACCGATACCGCCGCCGACCGCAGCCCCTTCGAACCCGCCCACGACCATGCCCGTTCGGGCCAGGGCAACCACGCCGGCGGTAACAGCCCCGTATGGCACGGCGCCTCGGCCGACAGCGACGGCCACCGCACCCCGGCGGCGCAATGGGGACTGCGCAGCAAGGAGTTCGGCGGCTTCGGCTACAACCAGCTGCTATTCGACGACACCGACGGCCAGGGACGCGTGCAGCTCAAGTGCACGCATGCGGCGTCCTCGCTCGACCTCGGGCATCTGATCCACGCGGCCGACAATTACCGCGGCAGCTTTCGTGGCGTGGGCGCGGAGTTGCGCAGCGATGCCTACGGTGCGGTGAGAGCGGGGAAAGGCTTGCTGATATCGAGTTACGGCATTGTCCACAACGCGTCGGCGCGTGAGCCGGTGGGCGAGAACGATGCGGGGGTCGGGCTGTTGCGGCAGGCGGCCAAGCTGGCGGAGGCGTTTCATGTGGCTGCGTCGACGCATCAGACGGTGGGTTTGGCTGCGCATGTAGGCGCCGGGAAGGCTGGCGCAAGTGTGCTGGATGACGGAGCTGCGCCGCTGAAAGCAGCGCTGGCGTCGCTTGATGCGTTTGTCGATCGTCATGGTGCGACGGCAACCGCACGCTCGGATAGCGACGTCCAGTTACCGCAATCGCGTGATCCTCTGATTGCTATTAGCGCCAAGGACACTTTTGGTGCGAGTGCGGGGCAAAGTCTGCAATTTGTTAGTGGTGAAACTGTTTTGTTGGCGAGTGGTCAGGATACCCACGTCACCGTGGGTGGGCAGTTGCGCTGGCATACATTGCAGGCTGTTGGTGTGCTGGGAAGTGCCATCAAATCAGGAGAGGGCGGACATGGAGTGGAGTTAATTGCGGGGAAAGACGCTATCGACATTCAGGCGCAGGCGGATGAGTTGACGGCGCAGGCACGAGATGAAGTCAACGTTGTGAGTGCGAATGGGCATATTGATTGGGCTGCGGGGAAGCGCATAAGTCTCTCAACAGCCGGCGGCGCGATTATTACCATTGAATGTGGAAATATTTCTTTGCATTGTCCGGGAAAGCTAAAAATTTATGCTGGTAAAAAAAGTCTGACTGGTCCAGCGAAAATTAATTACCTACTGCCACGCTACGGTATTTGCGAAGATTGTATTATTAAAGCAGCAATCCACGGAAATCCATTCACCCCGCGCAGGTAATCATGACCTATGTTGATTGGAAAATATTAAGGATGAGGTTGAATCGAGACCTCGAGGTTTTTTATAACGGCGGCGCATTTGCAAGAGAAGAAGTAAAACACTACGCTTTGATAGACGCAGCTCACTTACACGCTGCAAAGCGGATCGATATGATTGAAAGGCTACCGGAAAATATAAGTTTATTCGGCCTATCAGAGGAAAGAAATATTGCTCGTTTTGGGCCTCTACTTATTCCTCTCGGCAAAACCGCACAGTCGTTCTCTAGCCAGATAACACTAGAAACAATGCGCTATGGATGGACCGTTAGCTATATTAGTTCAACCTTGTCGCCAGAGGATCTTTCTATTCATTTGGCAGGATATCTGAATGGCGTTCTAGCCGATAGAACTGATGTTGTAGTTCGTTACTATGACACGAGGTTGTTCTCCGATTTCCTGAAAAATTTTAATCTATCAACGTGCTCAGAATTGTTTGCGCCGATCGCTATTTGGGCTTGGTGGGATGGGCAAATGAAATTTCAGGTTAAAGAAGGCGATTTTTGCTCGAGCTATACGATTATAGAAAACTTAAATATATCAGTTGAGCAGCAGGAAGCAATGGCCGTTGCAGCAACAGACAATTTCATTATTGGCAGCATTATTTTCCAAGTTGAGTCTGACGAGTTCGTGAGATGGCTTCCTCATACACTGCATCTCGCAATGAGAAAAAAACTCGCTGAAGCACGTGCATTGGGTTTATCTAAATTATCTGATTTGCAGACCTACGTGGCTATTTCCTTAAGCATACACCCAAATTTTTTTGAGATGGTGCCCGATTTTAATTGTGAGCAATGCAACCTCAGAGAAGGAAAGATTGGGATGGAAGAAATTATTTTAAGAGTGCCAGATTGCGAGTGGAACAGACTGGGGACACTAGGAGAGACAATAATTGAGTGTTTTCGCCAGTCGGTTAATCAAGAGGTTTTTGACGGTATGAACGAGGAATGTTGATTAATGAGCGCCAAGATAAGCCCAGCTGATAAAGCGCGTGCCACAGCAAGTGTAGCACTTGAATCTAATAACCGACCGGTCGATCCCTCATGTACAGACTGCTCGGAAATTCCGCCTGTGCGCGCTATTATTCTATATCCGAATTTAGGTACGCCACTGATCGTACATCCGGAGGAAAAAAAGTTAAATATCTTCATCGCTGCGGAGGCAAAGTCTAGGATGCTCTTCGGTATTTCTCAAGCGATGATGGATTTCCCCGCGTTAGCGCCGGTCGGCTATATATATGTTGACAAGCATCTGCGTATTTATTCCATCAATTCTAAAAAAACAAAAGACGATACGAAAAATGGGCGTCTTTGGAATGATGGAAAAATTTGCAGTTCAGCATTTAAAAATGTGAAAGTTTGGTGCCTCGGCCGTTTGCAAGAGGGAATAGTAAGAGACGTGGATGGTAAGATTTTTGCGAATATACGATTGGACACGATAAAGAGATATAACGAGACAGTCGCAGCTCATGCAGATAGTACACAGCCTTTGTCGCAGAACGTGCCGTTGGAGTGGATATATCAAGTACAGATAGATAGCGAGTCTCTTCCACAAAAAATGAAGCCTGGGCAAATAAAATCACTTGCATGGATGCTAGCGATACCAGATTCGTATAGAAGAATAAAAGAGCTTTCTGAAATATTTGATTGGGAGTATCAGGATAAACTCATCTATGATTTTCTCGCGATGCAGAAAAGTAAAGCGGAGAAACGGCATGTTACCGACTTATATGAATTCGATCTGCATACGGGCACTTCTAATAAACTTCCGGAAATAAAGAGAACTATATCAAAACGTCTGCAAGCTTGGCACCCCTTTATGCTTGGGAAAAACCAGACGCTAAAGATCGGTCATCTTTCCGATGTCCATGTAAATTGCCGTCAGTTTTCCTTGGCCAATTCAAATGTATGTGTACTTGAAGGAGTCTCCTCAAAGGTAGGGTTAAGTGTTGATAACTGCTTCATAGCACTTAAAGAACTGTTTGAAAGCATGAAGGAAAATGGAGCTGACGCTATTTTTTTAACTGGGGATCTACTTGATTTTAATCGAAACCTCGATCCGCGGAAAGTGTTGAGTGGAGACCCGAAGGATCAGTGGGAAGCGTACAATCTCGCAAAAAACTTAAGTGATGATAACTTATATCCCCGTGGGATAGATGACATGCTTGTCTTTTCATTGCTACGTTACAGCTATGAAAAGTTGAATCTTCCTGTTTATCTAACCACTGGAAATCACGAGGCCTATGACGTTCCTTATGGAATTTCGCCACGGGCAAACCCGTTTGTGCTTGAACAAGCATATGAACAAGCAAGTCACGATAAAGACGTCGTTGTACCGGCGAGAGTCCGTGCAGTTGCAGAGGTTGCTAAATATAGTGCGAAAAAAGTACGGGGATTTTCGGAAAGAGTGAAAAACATCCCTTATGTTGGCTCTGAATGGGCGAATACAAGCGGGTCCGCCGATAAGTTGCTTGCAAAAGCGTTAAACAAATTAAAGGTTTCGGCAGATCCTGATGAATTTGATCTACTTGATACAAAGATGAACGAAGGGATCCCAGCCGATCATAACTTAACGATATACGAGGCTTGTCTAATTTATGGGCCCAGCTTCCCCCAAGTTGCCAAACCTTTTAATTTTGTTCCTGAAAATTATGATTGGTTCTTCACTCTTTTTACGCCACTGGCGGATTTCAGAATTAATTTCGGAAATCAAACCCTGATAGGCCTAGACTGGGGAGATAGTGAAATAATGGTAAATCTGGACATGTCAGGCAAAGAGGCTTGGGCGACCCCATGGAACACAGATGCGTTACTTGGCGCTGTATCAGGCCTACCGCGTTCGGATAAGTCAATAAACGAAAAACAAAAAGAATTAATAGAAGAGGCGCGCCAAAGTGGAAAGGTAGTAATGCTTTTCTCTCATTTTACTTTAATAAATTACGATACGCCGGTTCCATTAAGCCACGTGAGTAAAAAATTTATCGCCAGTGACGATGTGTTCAATGAATATACAAAAGGAACCTTCAGCAGGGAACGGAATTGGTTATATTCAAGGTTGAATAATGGAATTCACTATACTTTATCTGGGCACTCGCATCGAAGTGCGGTGTATTGCTTGAATAATACTGATCATAGTTCTTTACATGTGAACGGCTATCAACCGGAAGAATTAAATGGAAAAAACGATGCTGCCGATACCGAGCACGTTAAGTTATTTAAAAACCGAAATTTATCGCGGATTACGGTTTCGTCATGTGGTGGGCCGATAGGTATTCAAAATATTAGGGGAGAGCTTTATGGCTGGAATCTAATGCCGCCTTCAGGAACTCTTGTTGATATCAAAGCCGACGGAGCGCGAGAATTACAACGGGTGGCAGTAAAAAAATACAAGCAAGGGAAGCCAAGATTTTGCGTAGCCCTTGATTTCGTTCAGGTACATAAGAAAAAGCAAATCGTTGCCTGGATTCCAAAAGGGGAAGCAGGCCATTACTGGCTCATTATTGGAAATATAGCGGAAGCTAAACCGTTTATCGCTGCGCTAACGTTCTATATATGGGATAACAAGAAAAATAAATTTAAAAAATATTTAACTGCTATTTCTTCCGCTCCAAACAGTGCTTGTCTTTACAATTGCTATATAGAAGATTTTAGAGATTTTTTCGAGATGGGAATATCAAGAAGTAGCGCAGACCGGCGGGTATTCGCGCAATTAGATTTTGACCACAGTCTTGCTGGAAATCCGATGTATTCGCATTACAATTTCAATGATCCCTGGATATTTCGGGTAGACGTCACGAGTAATGGCGATGCACAGCCTTTCATTGCGCCAAGCACAGGCGGTCGTGCCGAAGTGCCCGATTGGGGATGGTTGGCAAAAGTCAATCCAAACCGTTATCCGACTCCAACGACGAAAGTACAAGATGTCAAATCTAACTCTTAAAAATCGAAGGAATATTTTATTATCTTTCCTGAGCATATTTGCCACAAGTGCATTGCAAGCCTGTAATAACAAGAAGGGTAATCTCCGAAAGGACCGCGCCGTGCCGACCGCCCTAATGCCAGACGATTTCAAAATATTAGAGAATAACATTAAAAATCCCGGAATATATGCAGACACCCGAATCAAGATATCAGGCAGAATATTTAATAAGAATCTTCGATTTGAAAAATATTATTGGAAGGATATTGAATTCATAAATTGTGATTTTATTGGTTGTACCATGCTCTCTGGTGCATTGGTAAATGTTAAATTTTCCAATTGCTTGTTTTTTGCAAATGCGTGGCACGGAAAAGTTTGGGAGGACGTATATTTCGAAGATTGCGCTTGGCGTGGGCCATTTAGAATGACCGCAAATGGCGGGAAGAAAAATATATGCTTTGATCGCTGTGAATTCGTGGGGGCTACTGCAGAAGAAATTGGATATGGTAACGAAGCAGAACAGTATGGTGTTATTGGCGGAACAAGTGGTGGAGTTCGCTATGAAAACTGCTCGTTTGAGAGGGTATTCATAAATGGTGGCATGTTTACCGAACTTGAAAGCTGCAGTGTTTGTGATGCGGTTCTCTATGGGAAAGACAACTCATCACTTGCGCTAAAACACATAACGGGAAAGAAAAAAGTAAGAGTTGATGAAGGAAATTTTTTGAACGTCATCGTAAAGAAATCAAATTTTGAGGACCTTTTGAGCTTCAACGAGGCAAAAATTGAACATGCAGTTTTCGAAGATGTCATCGCTAACTTGGATCTTACTCTTTTGAAAGCAAAAACGGTCGAAATACGCCACATGACATTTTCGAGTCCTGTCAGTCCTAAGCAAGGTTACCAATATGGTCTTGTGTGCGAATCTGCAAAAATAGGCAAACTCGACATCGTGAACAGCTCTTTTCAAGGACCCGAGGCTGCTCTTTTTCTGCAAGGAGAAAAGCAACGAACGGATGAGACTGACGATATGAATGAAAAGTACGAAAATGTTTACTCTACTGCTATACAAGATTTAACGATAATAAACACACCGGTTCGCAACGCAAATTTTACGTATATGGAAATATCCAATTTCAAGTTGGCTAATTCCACAATAGCAAACGTTGATTTTTCTAACTCTAAAATCTTGAATTTTTCTACTGAAAGTGTCGTTTTGGCAGGGCGCTTGAAGTTTGAGAACACCGTTATCCTCAAGCGTGATACGACGCTCCCGATTTGAGGCAGTGAATTAGACGTCCACGGTTTGTTGAACTATAAAGCCTTCGACTCACGCAGATCTTGAAACAGAAAAACAAAAAAGGCACCATGATCACTCATGACGCCTTCAATGCTACAACTAAATTCGTGGTAGGCCGTGCGGGATTCGAACCTGCGACCAACGGATTAAAAGTCCGCTGCTCTACCAGCTGAGCTAACGACCCGAAAGAAGCAAGATTATAGAGCCGATCCGCAGGGCTGTCAAACGTTCATGAGCCGGCCCGATCCCGGAACCTTTATTTGACGGCGGCCAGGCGGTCCTTTGCGGTCTGCGCCGCATTCGTGTCCGGGTATTTCTTGATCAGCTGCTGCCAGGTCTTCTTGGCGTTCTTGAGGTCTTTCAGCTCGGCGTAATTGCTGGCGATGTTGAGCATCGCGTCCGGCGCCTTGGGGCTGCTGCCGTAGTTGGACAGCACGACTTCCTGGGCGGCGATCGCGTTCTTGTAGTCGCGCTGCAGATAATACGCATTACCGATCCAGTACTGGGCGTTCGGCGCGTAGGCCGAGGTTGGGTAGCGGCGGATGAAGTCCTGCAGCGCGGCGAGGGCGCCCGGGTAATCGGCGGAGGTGACGCGGGCATAGGCGGCATCGTAGGCCTGCTTTTCGGTCGGGAGCACTTCGGCGGCCTGGCCGTCGATGGTTTCCTGGCGCGGCTCGAGCTTCTTGATGCGGTTATCGAGGTCGGCGTACAGGTCTTTCTGGCCTTTCTGGGCCATGGCGATCGCGTTGCCGACCACTTCGATCTGGCCGCGCAGGCGCGCGATTTCCTGCATCGTCTGTTCGTGCTGGTTCAGCATGTCCACGGTGACGGTCTTGTCGGCCTTGGCATCGATGCGGGCGTTGAGGTCACGGGCCATGGCGTCGACCTTGGCGCGCAGGTCGAGGATGGCGCGGCGGGCTTCGTCGTCGTCGAGCAGGCCGGCGCTGGCTTGCAGGGGCATCCAGGCGGCCAGGGCGAGGGCGACGGCCGCGAGGCGGAACTGGGACAGTTTGATCATCTTCGACTCTTTCTTGGTACGTGCGGAACTGTTGAAATCAAATGGAAACAGGGCGGGAGCAGTCTGCACTGCTTCCCGCCCCGCTGTCAATTGGCCTTGCGGGCCGCTTGATTACTGATAGACGATGTCGGCGCGACGGTTTTCGGCCCAGACGGATTCGCCGCTGCCGGTTGCTTTCGGCTTTTCTTCGCCCAGCGAGACGGCTTCGATCTGGTTGTCCGACACGCCCAGGGCGGCCATCGACTTGCGCACGGCTTCGGCGCGTTTCTGGCCCAGGGCCAGGTTGTACTCGGTGCCGCCGCGATCGTCGGTGTTACCCTGGATCAGGATGTGGCGCTGCTTGTTTTTCGACAGGAAGGCCGAATGGTTTTCGACCACTGGCTTGCCGTCGTCGCGCACGACGTAGCTGTCGAAGTCGAAGTATACGCTGCGGTTGGCCAGCACGCCTTTCGGGTCGTTCAGCGGATCGACATTGCCGGTTTCAACCGGACGGATGTCGCGGCTGGTGTCAGCCGGCGGCGCGGTGTTGGCGACCGGCGGCTTTTCGACGACCGGTGCTTCCTGCAGTTTGGTGGGCGACGAGCACGCCGACAGCAGGGCGGCTGCGGACGCGATGAAAGCTACACTCTTGAAGTTGCTCATGGTTTTTCTCCTGGTCAAAAAATTGTTACTTCATAAACGGGCCCCAGCTGGGCTCCCGAATGTTTCCCGCCTGGGTGGTCAAGCGCTGCTTGACGCGTCCATCGACCGAGACGACCGCCAGTGCGACGCGGCCGCCGCCCTTGTTCGCATACATGATGTATTTGCCGTTCGGCGAAAAACTCGGTTCGGTCGCCCCATCGGCCAGGCGCAGTTCCTGGCCGCTTGCGAGATCCATCGCGTACAGGGAAAAACCGCCGTCGCGTTGCGAGATCCAGGCCAGCGTCTTGCCGTCCGACGCCACGCGAGGGCTGATGTTGTAATTGCCTTTGAACGTGACACGGGTGGCCTGGCCACCGCCCACGCCCATCTTGTAGATTTGCGGACCGCCGCTGCGATCGCTCGTGAAATACACGCTCTGGCCGTCGGCCGAGAATTGCGGTTCGGTGTCGATGCCGTTGCTGTTCGACAGGCGGCGCATGCCGCTGCCGTCCGCATTCACGATGAAGATCTGGGTATTGCCGGTTTTCGACAGGGCCAGCGCCAGTTTGCTGCCGTCGGGCGACCAGGCCGGGGCCGAATTGCTGCCTTTTTCATTCGAGATGACGGTCCGCTGGCCGGTTACCAGGTTTTGCACGTAGATCACCGGCTTGCGCAATTCGAAGGAGACGTAGGCGACCTTGGTGCCGTCCGGCGACCAGGCCGGCGAAATGATCGGCTCCTTGCCGTGCGCGGCGACCTGCTCGCCTTCGCCATCGGCATCCGCTACCACCAGCTGGTATTCGCGTCCCGCGCGGTTTTCCTTGACGTAGGCGATGCGGGTCGAAAAGACGCCGCGGGCGCCCGTCAGTTTTTCGTACACGTCGTCGGCGATACGGTGGGCACCGAGGCGGGTATTGCGCGGATTGAAGGTGTCGCCCAGTTGCGATAACTGGGTTTTCTTGACGGTGTCGTACAGCTTGTAGCGCACCTCGAGGCGGCCGTCCGCGGCGCGCGTGACCGAGCCGACCACCAGCGCATCGGCGCCACTGGCTTTGAAGGCGGCCATGTCGACGTTGGCGCTGTCCGAAATGGTCTGGCGCGCGTCGATGACCTTGAAGACGCCGCTGCGCTGCAGATCGGCGCGGATGATGGCGGAGACCTGTTCCGGCGCGACCGATTCATCGGCGAAAGCCGCCACCGCGACCGGAATCTGATTGCTCCCCACGCCGGCGATTTCGACGCTCAGCTGGGCATGTGCAGCCGTGCCCATCAGCAGGGTGGCCGAAAACAGCAGGGTATGTAATTTCTTCATGAGTGTCTCTGATAAGTTGGGGCTGATTCCATTAATCCAGATCCTTCAATTTGAAGTTGACCGGAAGAGAGCGCTCTACCGTACCATCTTTCTTCTTTGGTAGCGGTGACGATTTGTTAATACTGCGTTCCACTGCATCGTCGAACTCTGGAATGCCGCTGCTCTTGACCTTCTTCACCGAGACGATGTCACCGGTCGGCAATTGGGTCACGATGAAACTGACGGTCGGATTACCCGGCACGTCGGTGCTGCCGGCGTAATTCGCATTGCCCTTGATCTTGGCGGCGATGGCGCCGAGATAGCCGGCGTCGTGGCGCGGTGCTGTCGATTTCTCGGCGCTGCCGCTGCTGCCAGGATTGCCGCCGCCGGTCAGGCGCTGCATTTCGGCGTCGCGCAATTTGGCCAGCTTGGCGTTCTCCGCTTTCTCGGCTTTTTCCTTGGCGATTTTGTCGGCCTTTTCCTTGTCGGCTTTTTTCTTCTTGTCGGCTTCTTCTTTCTGCTTCGCCAACTGCTCGGCTTTTTTATCGGCCAATTCGCGTTCTTTCTTTTCCGCGAGGGCGCGCTCTTTTTTCTCGGCCAGGTCGCGTTCCTTCTTCTCGGCGAGGTCGCGCTCTTTTTTCTCGGCCAGTTCGCGTTCCTTTTTATCGGCCAGCGCCTTGGCTTTCCTGTCGTCCGCGCGCTTCTGCTCGGCCAGCTCGCGCTCGCGTTCCAGGCGTTCTTCTTCCTGCTGTTCCTGCTTGCGCTTGAGTTCTTCCTTGCGCTTCTTCTCGCGCTCGAGGGCGATGTCCGGCGTCTTCGGCGGCGCCGGCTTGGTAATCGCGGGCGGCGGCGGGGGCAGCGGTTCGGCCACGCGCGGGGTCGGCGGCGGCGGCGTTTCAGGCTGCGGCTCGGGTTCCGGTTCGGGGGCCGGCGGCGGCGGTGGTGGGGCCGCGGTTTCCGTCTTCATGTCCCAGACTTCGGCTTCGACCGCGACCGGCGTGTTGTTCTGCCAGCTGACGCCTATCCACAGGAAGGCCAGCAGCAGGGCGTGCACGCCCACCGCCATGCCGATCGACGGCCAGCGGTTCGGTTCGGGCGGCACCCGGTAGGGCGCGGCGTCGGGCTTGATGGCTGACATCAGTTCGTCTTCATCCGTTCGTCGTTACTTCGTCGCCAGGCCCACGCGATCGATCCCCATCCGCTTCGCTTCCGAAATCAGCTGGATCACGTCGTCGTACTTGCTCTCGCGGTCGCCGGCGATCATCACCGGATAATCGGGATGCTCGGCGTGGGCCGCGCGCAGGCGTTCAAGCAGGGCGGTGCGGTCGGCCACGTCTTCGAGGCCTTGCGGCGTCTTGCCGTTGATGCCGATCGCCAGCTGGCCCTTGTCCTTGACCGCGATCTGGATGTAGTCGCTCGGCGGCTGGGTCGAGCGCTCGGCGCTGGGCAGCTTGATCTCGCTCGGATTCTGGGTCGGCGGCACCGCCATGAAGATGATGAGCAGCACCAGCATCACGTCGATGTAGGGCACGACGTTGATCTCCGCCTTGAGCTTGCGGCGGCTGCTGCGCATGTTGCTGTTGAAAGCCATCTCGGTTCCTCGCTGCGGCTGTCAGCGCGACTGGCGCTGCAGGATGTTCGAGAATTCCTCGACGAAGCTCTCGAAACGGATCGCGAGGCGGTCGATGTCGTGGGTGAAGCGGTTGTAGGCGACGACGGCCGGGATCGCCGCGAACAGGCCGATGGCGGTGGCGATCAGCGCTTCGGCGATGCCGGGGGCCACCGTCGCCAGGGTTGCCTGCTGCACGCTGGCCAGGCCGCGGAAGGCGTTCATGATGCCCCAGACCGTGCCCAGCAGGCCGATGTAAGGGGACACCGAACCGACCGACGCCAGGAAGTTCAGGTGGGTGTCGAGCGAATCGAGCTCGCGGTGGAAGGCGGCACGCATGGCACGGCGGGCGCCGTCCAGCACGGCGTTCAGATCGAGCGCGTCGCGCGATGCCTGCTTGCCCTTGATGAACTCGCCCATGCCGGCTTCGAAGATGCGCGCCAGCGGACCGCTCTGGTCGCGCTGGCTGCTGGCGCTCTGGTGCAGGGTATGGAGGTTGCCGCCGGCCCAGAAGCTGCGTTCGAACTGCTCGGTCTGGCGGCGCGCGGCGCGCAGCGCGAATACCTTGCGGAAGATATAGGTCCAGCTGAACAGCGAGACGGCGAACAGCAGTGCCATGATCAGCTTCACGAGGATGTGGGCGTGGCTGATCAGGTCAATGAAGGAAAGGTCGGGGACTGCGTTCATCGGTGTGCGGTCTCTTAATCAAATAGGTGTGGTCAGGCGGCCCGCATTTTATCAGCGGCATGGTCGGGGATGGAACGGGGACGCATCGTGGCCGGGTCGACGCAGCCGACTTTCACGACGGCGCTCGACAGCAGAGTGTCGCCGCGCCAGGCTTGCTGGGCAAACTGGACCGAAGCGCGGCCGAGTTTTTCGATGCTCAGGCGCAGCGTCAATTCGTCGTCCAGGCGCGCGGCGCCGAGATAATCGATGCTGGCGCTGCGCACGACGAATGCGGCGCTTTCACGCGACAGCAAGTCGTGCTGATGAATGCCAAGCGAACGCAGCCATTCAGTACGCGCCCGTTCGTAGAACTTCAGGTAATTGCCGTAATAAACAATCCCGCCGGCATCGGTGTCTTCGTAATACACCCTGACCGTCCAGGTAAACACTGAAGGCATTTCAGCTGCCATAAATGATAATGGGAAACATTTTACGCCATTTGGCTGTTCTTATGTACTCTGGCGTACATATCCGCTGGCATGGAACGGGTAGTAGACTTGACATACGGATGTCAAGCCAACAATTGTAACACTTTTTCACAACATCGGCCGCCGGCGAAACATGCGCAGGTTTCAGCGCACATCACCACAGTTCGGGGTCAGAGCACATTACTTGTCAATATTCTGACAAAAACATTGCATTTGTGTCGCCGCGCACGCTGCGTGCCCTTCAGAGGGCGCTGCACGCGGCTCCACCGCAGGATTCCTTCAGAGCTATTGCCAATAACCGGGCTCTGACCCCGGATTTCGGCAATGTTTCTTTACCGCTGTTGCCAAGAAAAGTGCTCTGACCCCGAATTTCAGGTGCGCTTGATGTTGAAGGCGCCGAAGCCCTGGCAGGTGGGCATCAGTTCGATCAGGTTGACGTTGACGTGCGGCGGCAGGGTGGCGATCCAGTAGGCGGTGGCGGCGATGTCGTCGGCGCTCAGGGGCTGGGTGCCTTCGTAGACCTTGGCGGCGGCGTCGTCGTCGCCTTTCAGGCGCACGTTCGAGAATTCGGTGCCGCCGCACAGGCCCGGCGCCAGGTTGGTGGCGCGCACGCCGGTGCCGACCAGGTCGGCGCGCAGGTTCAGCGTGAACTGTTCGACGAAGGCCTTGGTGGCGCCGTAGACGTTGCCGCCCGGGTAGGGATAGCGGCCGGCCACCGAACCCAGGTTGATCACCAGGCCGCTGCCGCGCTCGACCATCGACGGCAGCAGCGCGTGGGTCATGGTCACCAGGCCCTTGACGTTGGTGTCGATCATGGTATTCCAGTCTTCCAGCGGCACTTCATGCGCCGGCTTCGTGTTCAGGGCCAGGCCGGCATTGTTGATCAGCACGTCGATCTGGCGCCAGGACTGCGGCAGCATCGACAGCGCTTCCTCGATCGAGGCCTTGTCGGTGACGTCCATCTCGATCGGCAGCGCCGAGTCGCCCAGTTCGGCGGCCAGGGCGTCCAGGCGCGCCTTGCGCCGTGCCGCCAGCACCACCTGGTGGCCGTTCTTGACGAAGGTGCGCGCCATCGCGGCGCCGAAGCCGGCCGATGCGCCGGTGATGAAAACGATCATGATGGAATTCCCGCTGGGGTAATGAAAATGACTGGACTGCGAAATGACATAACTGGCAATTGTAGCCGAAATGCCCATGCAGATGAGGCCTGCCGCCCCGTCATGCCCATTCCTTGCTTCCCAACCGTCACATCACTTACAATCGGCAGCTCTGTACTTCTCACGTAACTGGCGAAAACCGTGCCACCGCGCGGCGAAGGTGGGTGTCCACCGGGGAACGTGAGATGCCGTCTTTGCCGTTCGCCTGGGCAGCCATCCACTGGTCAGTGCCCGTTCGCGGCCTCCGCCCGGATCCAGCGCTGCCTGTTGGCTGGTACTCTTATCGATTGGAGTTTTTTCATGTTTGCAAAAGATCACACGCTCGCCAATGTTGACCCGGATCTGTGGAATGCCATCCAGAACGAGAACCGCCGTCAGCAAGACCACATCGAGCTGATCGCATCCGAGAACTACACCTCCCCGGCCGTGATGCAGGCACAGGGCTCCCAGCTGACGAATAAATATGCCGAAGGCTATCCGGGCAAGCGCTACTACGGCGGCTGCGAATACGTCGACGTGGTCGAACAGCTCGCCATCGACCGCCTGAAGGAACTGTTCGGCGCCGAAGCCGCCAACGTTCAGCCGAACTCCGGTTCGCAGGCCAACCAGGGCGTGTTCTTCGCCGTGCTCAAGCCGGGCGACACCATCATGGGCATGTCGCTGGCCGAAGGCGGCCACCTGACCCACGGCATGGCGCTCAACATGTCGGGCAAATGGTTCAACGTCGTGTCCTATGGACTGACGCCGGAAGAAGACATCGATTACGACGCCATGGAAGCGCTGGCGCGCGAGCACAAGCCGAAGATGATCATCGCCGGCGCCTCAGCCTTCGCGCTGCGCATCGACTTCGAGCGCTTCGCCCGCATCGCCAAGGAAGTCGGCGCCTACTTCATGGTCGACATGGCCCATTACGCCGGCCTGATCGCCGCCGGCGAGTACCCGAACCCGGTGCCGCACGCCGACTTCGTGACCTCTACCACCCACAAATCCCTGCGCGGCCCGCGCGGCGGCATCATCCTGATGAAGGCCGAGCACGAAAAGGCCATCAACTCGGCGATCTTCCCGGGCATCCAGGGCGGCCCGCTGATGCACGTGATCGCGGGCAAGGCGGTGGCTTTCAAGGAAGCGCTGTCGCCGGAATTCAAGGCCTACCAGCAGCAGGTGGTCAAGAACGCCAAGGTGCTGGCCGACACCCTGACCGCACGCGGCCTGCGCATCGTGTCGGGCCACACCGAGTCGCACGTGATGCTGGTCGACCTGCGTTCGAAAGGCCTCACCGGCAAGGAAGCGGAAGCCATCCTGGGCCAGGCGCACATGACCTGCAACAAGAACGGCATCCCGAACGACCCGCAAAAGCCCTTCGTCACCTCGGGCATCCGCCTGGGCAGCCCGGCCTTCACCACGCGCGGCTTCAAGGAAGAAGACGCCGCCAAGGTCGGCCACCTGATCGCCGACGTGCTGGACAACCCGCACGACGCCGCGACCATCGAGCGCGTCAAGGCGGACGTCAAGCAACTGACCGACAAGTACCCGGTCTACGCAGCGTAAGCAGTACCACGGGCGTCCTGCGGGACGCCATTTTTCCAGCAGCAACCCGGCGCCCCATGAAATGTCCGTTCTGTCAGCATGAAGACACCCAGGTCCTCGATACGCGCGTATCCGAGGTGGGCGACGCCATCCGGCGCCGGCGCCGCTGCGCGCAATGCGACAAGCGGTTCACCACCTACGAACGCATCGAACTGTCGATGCCGATCATCGTCAAGAAGGACGGCAGCCGCACCGAGTACGAACCGGGCAAGCTGCGCGGCAGCCTGCGCCTGGCGCTGCGCAAGCGACCGGTCTCGGCCGAAGCCATCGACGCCGCCGTCGCCTCGATCGAGGAAAAGCTGCTGACCAGCGGCCGCCGCGAGATCGATACCGGCCATGTCGGCGAACTGGTGATGCAGGAGCTCAAGCGGCTGGACAAGATTGCCTATATCCGTTTTGCGTCGGTCTACAAGAATTTCGAGGATTTGGCCGAATTCCAAGAGGCAATCGCCGAAGTCGGCCAGCCCCGCAAGTAGCGGCCGTCGTAAACACCCCATGGCGGCGTTGCAGCGTCTTGCCGTACTGGCGTACTGTCTGCGACGCTGCGCCTTGCCCTGGGGCGTTTGCGACGGCCGCTGAGCCGCGGGCTGGCAAGCTTTATTCAAGGCGGCGTTGCAGCATATTTGCGTATTGTTTGTGACGCTGCATCCTGCCCTGGGAAGTTTGCAAGGGCCACTGCGCTGGCGACTATCTACCGTCGTTTTTAGTTCCATTTGCACGCTTGAGGCGCCACACCGCTGGTCCGGTCTCGGCTGTATATCGTCGCATCTCCTGTTCCTGAACGCGGAGGTGTGCGATGCGCCCGGTGCCGGCTTGCGCTGGTTTTACCCTGATCGAAGTGCTGGTCGCCCTGTTCGTGGTCGCGCTCGGCTTCGCCGGCGTGGCCGGCGTGCAGGCCATGGCGCTGCGGTCCGGGCGCGAAGCGGCGCACCTCGCCGACGGCCTGCAACTCGCCGCCAGCCTGGCCGAGCGCATGCGTGCCAACCCGGCCGCGATGGCGCTCGCCGATGCCGCCAATCCCTATTTGCAGCTCGACTTCGATGCCGCCGCCGCTGACCCGCCGGCGGCCGCGCCGTGCTTCGGCGACGGCGCATGCGGCAACGCCGAGCTGGCGCAATTCGACCTGATGGAAGTCACCAGCGACCTGGCCGCGCGTTTTCCGGGCGGGCGCATCCTGGCGTGCCGCGATGCGGCGGGCGCGTCCTCCTGGACGTGCGACGCGCAGCCGGGTGCGCCCATCGTGATCAAGTTGGGCTGGCGTGAGCATGGCGAAACGGCGGCGCCGCCCAGGGTGTTGCTGCCGGTGGCGGGAGGCGGCGTATGAGGCGTCGACCTATACGCGACCGGGCTCAAGGCAGCAAACGTGGCAGCAAACGCGGCAGTGAACTCGGCAGCAAATTGGGCAGCAAATGGCGCAGCAAACGCGGCCGCGAGCGCGGCCTGAGCCTGGCCGAGATGCTGGTGGCGCTGGCGGTCGGCCTGGCCGTGCTGCTGGGTGCGTCCCGCCTGCTTGGGTTGGCCAGTGCGGCCTACGCAGCCCAGATGGAAGCCGCCGCGGTCGACGATGGCGGCCGCTACGCGCTCGACCTGATCGCCCGCGCGCTGCGCCAGGCGGCCTGGATCGATCCGGCCCAGCTGGCTGCCGATCCGGCTGCGCTGCCGGCGCACCTGGCCGGGCTCGATGCGCGCTCGCTGAACAAGACCACGCCCGCCATCGAGAGCCCGCTGCCTGCCGCCGTCAACGGCAGCGACGTGCTGGCGCTGCGCTTTCCCGGCGCCGGCGCCGCGCCCGACGGCGACGGCAGCATCCTCAGCTGCGCCGGCTTCGCCCATGCCGAAGGGGAAGAGGGCTGGAGCATCTTCTACGTAGCGCGCAACGGCGACGGCGAAGCCGAACTGCGCTGCAAGTACCGCGGCGCCGCCAACTGGAACGCCGACGCCCTGGTAGCAGGCGTCGACGGCTTCCAGGTGCTGTACGGCGTGGACACCGACACGCCGCGCGACTTCGTCGCCAACCGCTACCTGAACGCGTCCGCCATCGCCGCCATGGACGCCGCGCTCGGCCTCGGCGCCGATGCGGACGCGCTCAACCGGCACACCCACTGGAAGCGCGTGGTCAGCGTGCGCATCGGCCTGCTGCTGCATGGCGCCCGCCCGACGCGCCAGGACACCAGCACGCTCGGCTACGACCTGCTCGGCAGCGCTTATGCGGCGAGCGCCGGCGCCGGCGGCGCTGCATCGGACCCCGGCACCTCGCTGCACGAAGCGGCGATGCCGGCCGCGCTGCGCCTGCGCGAGCGGCGCCTGTTCACGGCGACGGTGGCCCTGCCGGCGGGCCTGCCATGAACTGCGCTCTGCGGCAAGGACGTCGACGGCCGCCGCGCGGCATGGCGCTGGTGTCCGCACTCGTGCTGATGATGGGCGCGCTGATCCTGGGGATGTCGGTGGCGCGCACGGCCTTCGGTTCGATGGCCTCGGCGCGGCTCGAGCGCGAGCGCGTGCTGGCGCGCGCCACGGCCGAGGCGGCGCTGCGCGATGCGGAGGCCGACATCCGCAGCGGCGCAGCACTGTCGTCGGCGCGCGCCGGCTGGTTCGCTGGAAGTGGGGGTGGCGGCGGCGACGGCTTCGTGAGCGGCTGCGGTCACGGCAGCCAGGACCTGGGATTGTGCTTGCCGGCCGCAGCGCCGCTGCCGGC
>Ga0308164_10002384_pt1 | contig 18923 bp, 15 predicted proteins | sample PhyTR2_FD_201031 | JGI IMG/M metagenome (GOLD analysis project Ga0308164, IMG submission 201031) | Phyllosphere microbial communities from UC Gill Tract Community Farm, Albany, California, United States - DLSLT.R2 | ecosystem: Host-associated > Plants > Phyllosphere > Unclassified | place: USA... | reverse complement strand
CCTACGGCTTTCTGAAGGACTGCTTATACCGTTCTGAGTCATACAAGGTGACTTTGGCAGACGCTTACCGATTTTCTACAGCCCAGCTTTCCGGTCTCCGCCCGCTTAGTGAGGCGGCTATCGCCGCCAGGGGTGGTTAACCCCTGTGGCGGGTCGCTGACCGCAATGGAGCCACTTGGCTGGATTCTTCTATGAGGGTGTCCAGGAAAACGAGCACATTTTCGGAAGATATGAGGTGCAAATGCGGCGGCGTTCCTCCGCCCCGTATGCACATTCCAACGAAGTGAAACTTTTCACCAAACCTCGAAAACACAGGCCCTCCGCTCATCCCATTCAGGTCAACAGACGGAAGGTGTTGGTCAAGCTTCATCGAGTAGATATCGTCCGTGAGCGGACGGTCGGTTAACAGCCCGGACGCTACGAATGGGTGTTCCTCAATGTCGAAATTCTCGGTGTCAAAATTGTCCTCAAACTCTGGGTAGCCTACGGCATAGACGCGTTGACCGGGACTTATGTCCGAGACCTTTCGGCATAAACCATCGAGATTCCATGACCACCACTCGATACCAGGAGCGGTACTGGCAACATCGATCTGCCATACGAAGACATCTTCTGAGTCGTCTTGATGGTCTTCTGACCCTGCGAGCGGATGTCGTCCTGCATGGACTGGTAAAATGTCCTTGGACTCAGCCAGCACTAGCCTGAAAATCGCAGGATCTACTCCGCCAACGACGTGCTTAGCAGTAATCGCGAATTGTATTCCTTTGTAGGTAACTACAAACAGCGATCCTTTACCAAATCGGGCGTTATGCATGCATGGCTTTCCCGGCAGCGTTTGCCACAAGACCGGACGCGTGCCTGTCAGCAATGCGCTCTCTATGTCTGTCCACGCAGCTTTTTCCGCCAGCTCTCGCCAATAACGTGCCTCACTCTCAAACTCTTCATCACTCATAAGCAGTTCGTCCGCATTACTGGATGTGAGTAATCGGTCGAGTTCGAAGATGGCAGGGCAGTACAACCAATCCGCCGCGTTTTTGAGGTCGTTGAAGGCTAACCGATCGGCCCTCCCAACCCATCGCATGGCTTTGCCGTAAGCGTCGATGCCCAATCCTGCCTGCTTACCAAGTAGAACGGTTCGGTAGGCCTCGTCGCCTGATTTTTCTACCTGCTCTGCCAAAAAGGGCAGTGATGCTTCGTCTATGATCCTGTATCGCTCGACATAAACTTCCGGCTCTTCCAAGATGTAATTGCGCTGCGGAAGAAATTGCGGGGTGCTCAAATTTAGACTCCTGATCCTCCCTCATGGATCACTGAAAGGGGAGGATTTCCTCGGTTCTGGTTATGCGTGCTCAGTGCAGGGGTGATTGTACTCAGGTCGGGGCTAGTTGAGACCAGCCCCAGCCATGCAGACTGGGGCACTATGCTGCACCTCTTTGCCAAGTTGATCCTGGCTTACCTCAGTCTTAAGAGGCTGCGGCGAAAGCATAATGACAGCAGCAGTCATACTGCCATGCCTCCCCGATTTCAGATCAGTCGGCGGTTGAAATGCCTGATTCTCTGCGCCAGTCCATCGTGTATAGAAGCTTCTGAGCGTTTAAGTATAAAACGGCGCATGACTCGACAAGCGTCTTCGCCGAGTTTGACTCTACTATTTCTCCATCAAGCGAAATGAAGCTTTGCTGGTTGAGAGACAGATACACGTGCAGTATATTCTCAATCGCCTTGTTTTCGATGTTTTTGAAAAGAATGGAGTCATGAACTAAGTAGGGAATGGTTGTATGTCTGAGTAGTGAGGTGTCTAGAAGGATTAAGTTCGAATAGGCCTTGCCAGTGCCGGTGTCTTCCGGTATTTCATAGCTGTATTTTTCTGGCTTAAGTTCGAGCTTTGGCGACGCTCGCATCTCTCCATAAATAAAGTTGACAAGTCCTTCGATGTCATTATTCAGGCTTTTTTCAAGTTCCGATAATATGAATAATTTATCTTCTTTTAACTTGTCCTTGAGTCTTTTAATTGTTTTTTTAAGTTCGGTGAATTTATCGTATAACTCATTTTCTTTGGTTAATTTGGAAAGCTCCAAAGAGATATCAATTACCGAGTCGACGATGAAGGCAGGATTGCCGGAGTTTTTTAGTGCCTTGGCGATGGCGGCGTTGCATGAGGCAATTTGCACATCAACTAATGCCAGTTGTTCGGATAGCTCCTGCTCTTTTGCTTTGATTTCTTTCCGTAGGATTCGGGTCAGTCCGTTATGGAAGGATTCGATGTTGTCCAGTTTTTCCAGGTTGAGTGAGGGTATTATTTCAAGCAAGGGCTGGAAGCTTCTTTGGGTAATATTTTTATTATTTTCTAGGTTGGCCTTCACTCGTTCAAGTTCGCTGGAGATAGACATCCTGATTTCGAGCAGCTGATTTTTTTGAGTTTTTTGCTCTAGCACAGAGTCGTCGATCAATTCGTTGATGGACATCGCTAGGCTAGAAATTTCATTTCTGATGTTGTCTAGGCGGGATTCATTAGTAGCGATGTCTTCAGCGTTTTTGGTGTATCTGGTCTTGTTGATTTTTGGAATGATGCTCTGTTTGGCTGCAGCATTAAGAGATTTTTGCTCAGCAAGCAAATTAGACTGTCGAATTGACATATCTTCAAGCGGGCCAAAGCGGTTGAATACCTTGATCAGCCAATCAATACATTGAGATCCGCTCTCCTGCGTGAAATCATGCAGCGGTCTCCTGACGTCCAGGTTGTCCCGGCCCCACACACGTGTCACTAAAGACACCACGGATCGGAAACTCAGACTTTCAATTGTGCTGGTGTAGTGGTTGCGCAAGAAACCAAGGTAGTCCGAAATGCTTATTTCTTGCTTGCCTCCGTCTAGCCCATGAATATATACCAATGTCGGGCTGCCAGTATTTCTTTCAAATGTGTATTCTTGATCCAGGCGAAGTTGGAAAACGTAGCTATGGTGCCCTAGTTTCTCAGCCACATCTTTGCCATGGGTTATCAGCGTATCACCGCCATACACAAAATCGATAATTTTAAGAAGCGTTGATTTGCCTATCGAGTTGGAGTTGGCGCGATCTCCCACGACGATATTGAGCTTTTCCTTGAATGTGATGCGCTTTTCAGTGAACCACTCGCACTCGATGTATGTCAGCATCTTGAAACGATCCCTGTTGTGAGGTTTACCTGGAGAGCATCACTTAGATATAAGATTTCTACGGCGTAAAGAAAGATCTCAATGGAGCCAATGCTTGAGGTTTTTTTGTACAGCTCTACAAGCGACATGGGTTGCTCAACGGCGGTGTACACTTTTTCTGCATGACCTAGAGATGACTTCGTGAATGGTATAAATTTATTTGGTGTGATCATTCGAAAATCTCGCAGTTCTGAATGAAAAATGACGCGATTATTTCCGAGGCTTCATTGGAATCGGATCCAGAGCGGTGACAAATCCAATCCACAATGTTCTTGAATATTACTTGTTGGTTCTGTGTTTGCTTTTTTTGCAGTAGGTAGTAGGTTTTGACCTGTAGGGAAATCATGATGGAGGAGTCCGGGGACTCTGCCTCCACCAGTTGAAGTTTCTTTCGAACGAACGAAAAATAATTGCTGACGTTTTCCTTGATACGATTCTTAGTCAGCCGCGTCATGGTCTCATTGATCTTGTAACTCAACTCTTTCGGCTCAAGACTTAGCTCTACGTCCTCGTCTGAAACATGTTCGAGCGCGTCAATTATTTTCGCGATTTCGTTCTCGATAGCATACTCATCCATGAGCTTGGCCTGGCGGTTGTGCTCCATGATTGATTGTTTTAATGCGACCATCTCCCGATAGCCTTCTACTGTTCTCGGGTTGTCGAATTCAGTATGGCACAGGATGCAAAGGGCGATGAGGTTGTCCGGATGATCCACGTTCTCGTGAAGTCTGAATTCGTCCTTGAGAAGCTCCAATTCTTTAGGCTTGGGATTCAATGGGTAGATATGCGCAAGTTCATACTTTTTATTTGAAGTCTTGGCTTTCTCGTACATCAGAGGTTTTCGGCATTTAGGACATTTGGCCGAAACCTCGCCCACCAACATGATGTTGGTGTTCTCGGAGAAACTCTTGCGTTTGTTCGTGGGCATGCTCTGTTCCTTGAGAGCGGGCGAGCAAAAGGAGCTCTGCCGAATGATAGCGGAATGAGATCGCGCGACAAAGTGTCTTGGGTGGGAGGTGGGATACGCATGGCTGGCGCGCAAAGATGCTGCCTGAAGTGCGAAGCATGAAGAGGGCTTGGTTGCGGCTTTTCCCGGAGCGCGATTCTGCGGCTTCCAGAACGCCAATCAAAGCAGCGATGATCATACGAGGCATCGCTGGCGTAGTGCGCGTATACCAGCTGTTGAGCCAGAGCCTTGCTGTGGTGGGCTAGATCGTGGCGTGCAGATCTAGTGCTCACTTACATTCCCCTCGCAGGCCGTTATGGAAATAGCCGAACATTCGACTGGACTAATGCTAGCCTCCAGATATCTCCCAAGGCCTCTGGCTGAGGTAGCTTAATCAATAGATGATCTGCCAACCCAGCAAGCTGTTAACCCAGGCTGACGCAGGGCGGAGGCCTTTACGGCGTATACCAGGGGCATGGGCATCAATGCATCTATCCTCGGAATAGCAGTTCACAGCGACGATTGTCGAATCAGGGTGGGTAGGTTCGTTGGAGCTTTACGAATGAGCATGATGCAAAACGCTGTCACATCCATTCAGCTTGGCGTGGAGGATTTTCATAGCGACGACCCGAGAAGGGTTCTCTCGGCGATCCGCAACCTCTACGCGGGTTTACTGTTGCTGTTCAAATGTAAGCTGCAGCAACTCAGCCCATCTGGATCGGATGAAGTTTTGTTGAAAACGGATATCAGCCCTGTCATTGACGCTGAGACCCAGGCCGTCATCTGGAAGGGCAAGGGCAAGAAAACCGTTGACTACATGGAGATCCAAAATCGGCTTACATCGCTCGGCATTGCGGGGGTTGAGTGGAAGCTGCTTGAAAATCTTCAGAAAATCCGGAATTCAACTGAGCACTATTACAGCCTGGTCTCGCACTCCCAGATGCAGGAGGCCATCGCTAATTCGTTGCAGCTTATCATCCAGTTCTGCCAGCCCCACTTGGGCGAAGACCCTGCGAAGCTGTTGGGGCGGTCATGCTGGCAATCTCTAGTAGAGGTCGAGCAGGTCTACGCTCGACAACACGAAGCGTGCTTGAAATCGTTGGAGCAAGTTGACTGGGTTTTTCCCGAGCTTGCCGATGCTGTTGACGAAGTGCGCTGTCCCCAGTGCGACTCTCAGCTGGTTCGGGTCGGCGATCCGACGCTCGATCCTGAGAGCTTAGAGTTCGACTGCATGGTGTGTCTGGAATCCAGCAGCTACGAGGCGGTCATGGTGCCTGCCTTGGCGGAATCGCTAGCTGGCATAAATTACGTGAACGTAAAAGATGGTGGGGATGCGTGCAGCGAAACGTGCCACGAGTGCGGTAACGACACCTTCCTCGTGGAGCATGGGCAATGTGCAATCTGCTTTGCTGAACTGGACTACACGGAGTGCGCTATGTGCAGCACTAGCCTAGGCGTCTATGACCAAGATTCTGGCGGCCTATGTAGCTACCACCACCATCTTGCCCTCAAAGACGACTAAGCCGGCTACCGGGCTTTCTTGAACGGTTTGAAAAGCTTGTCGGGAACGATGTAGAGGTCTCCATTTGCGCGCGAGCAAGCCACGTACAGTTTGTTTCGAGTCTGTGGATTGGCTTCGTGTAAGTTGCCATTCTGGTATCGTTTCCAGGTGTCAGAGCCCAATACGACACACACGTGCCCGAAGTGATCCATGCCTTTGCTCGCTCCCCAGTTGAGCGAGTGGCAATCGTATTTATCGTGTTCTTTCAAGAAGAGCTTCACGACGTTTGGATCGGCGTAAAGGGTTGCGGCTTGTTCAGGTTTTTCGATCGTAATGATCTCACTGACCCGCTCCTGCTGCGCGCCGATGGTGATCTGCAGCTTCGCATTGATGAAATCGCAGACGGTTGTTGAGCACCGCCAGCTGTGCCCCAGAGTGGTTTTGTCCACCTTGATTCCAGCCTCACGGAATCGTTTCTCGTACTTGGTGATGTCGTCATGCAGCGATTTGTTAACCGAACCGTCCCGACTGGTATCGTAAGTATGCTGATAGAAGTCTCCAACAAAGGTCATACTGGCCTTTGCTTTCGAGATATCCAGCAGTAGGTTGAAGTCGTGGCCGGCGAAATCCTGCACCTCGTCGACGTAGACACAGTCATAGAAACGCTCGACCCGCGCGCGTATCGCCGGTATGCATTTTCTCATCTCCAGCAATTTAGCCAGGCGGTTGTAGTAGAGCCTTCGACTGCTATCCCTAAAACGCGCCATATCGCTGAGCGGCGTCCGAGGGTTGGTTGGCAGTCGAAAGTTCATGCCCCGAGTATTGAGCTCTAATTGCAGCAGTGGCCGGTAACAAAAACCATGCAAAAAGGAGAAGTACGTCATGACTGTGATGTTGGGCGGAATCGTCCCGAATTTTTGGATGATGCGGTGTCGAAGGTGGCGATAGTTGTTCTCGGTATAGGTGACGATCAGGGCGCGCTGGTCAAGGCTCAGGCGATCAATCACCAGGCTGGTTTTGCCGGATCCGGCGACCGCGAAAATCACGCTCTTATCCACTTGATCGCCTCCTGGATGTAGGCCGGTGCGACAAGTTCTTCTGGTTTCTTCGTAAGTAGCTCGAACGCCACATCCGCCTTGTTTTTAAGCATGTAATCCTGAACCGTCAGGGTCTTGCGCGCTCCCCCGAATAGATCGTCACAGATTTTTTGGTTGTCGAGATAAAGGCCGATCTCGAACGTAGAGCGCTCATTGTTCCCGTCAGCGAAAATCCGGGCACCGTCGTACAGGCAAGCCTTGTAGTTCTCGACGCAATTTTGCTGATGGTCATGGTCGTTGTCCCGGATTGCTGCGACTCTGATCCCAAGGAGATTGCCGAGCTCTAGATAGCGTTTGAAGCTGGTACCACCGATCGAGATGATGTGGACGTTGTCTGACTGCGGAGTGGTTCCAGCGTGCTTGTTGTAGAAGTGTTCCAGAAGGATGAATTCGGCATCCCCCTCGACCAAAATGACCCGATTCGACAACGAAAACTCAAGCACATTGTTGTCCGGGGCCTTCATGAAGAATTCGGCAGTGGACTCCGTCAGATCTTTGAGTCGGCCTGCCTTTTGTTCGGTTCCCAGGAGCAGGGCTCGACGAAGATCGAGTCGTGAGCACATGTGGCTACTGTGGGTGGCGATGAAGAGTTGAGTTCCCTGGGTGCGGGTCAGACGCTCTACCAGGCGCTTCATGTTCGTGTGGCTCAGATGGTTCTCGGGCTCTTCGAGCAACAACGCGTGTAGACCACCTCTGGCATCATGTTTCTGCAGCGCAAAATTGGTCTTGATGAAACACTGCTCACCCTTGCCACGGTTTTCGATTGGGATCCCTTCCTTGGTGATCACCAGGTCAGATTCCAAATTCGAACGCACGCTGGTTCGCAATGCGAACTGGTACTCGCCCAGCTTGGCATTCAGCTCCTTGAGACTGTCTCTTTGGAAGCCTTCCTTGCCCTGACGGTATTGGTTTTCGAGCCGATGGCGGTCTGGCACCTGGGTGTGGAAGCCGAACACCGTACGTGTGTACTCCCGCGCGGCGTACTCGGTGTCGATTCGAGAGCTGTCGATGAGTAGGTGCTTCACAGGCCTTCGATAACTGACGTGGGGTGCCCCGGAAAAAGTGGAGAACTGCACCGCGTAGTATTCGTATGGAAAGCTCTCTTTGTTATCCCGAAGCAGTTCAAGAATGGTTCCGCCGAAATCCTCCACCAAGGGAACGATGGCCATGCGCAGGCCATCACTGTCTGCCCCCGTCGAGTTCTGGCGTCCGTACAAACCCTGGTCATCACCCGCTTCAAGAAAAACGTCCACTATCACCTCAGGCAGCAAATCGAGGCGGGCAGGGCCTGCCAGGAATTTCCTCACTGCTGATTGGTTCAGTAGCGCTTCGTAGCCAATGGTTTCGACCCGGCTGCGACTCGCACTTAATGCGAGGTCAAGGGCCAGTAGGACGCTACTCTTGCCCGTCTCATTGTCCCCGATCAATACGTTGGTGCCGGCATCAAACTGAAGAGTCAGATCGCCAAAGCTTTTGAAATTGTGCAGCACGAGTTTGGTGATGGCCGGCATGAGCGTTTCCTGTTTGACCTTAGGCAGGGGAGCAAGCGTTCATCAGTCGATTTTGGAGACTTGGGCCTTCAGAACCAAAGTCAACGTGAGTCTGCGTTTAGTGAGGGTCTTGAAGCGCCCCTCCCTAGGGGCTTTCTCGGGTGCGGTTGTGGAGTGTCTCCACATGCCCAGAACTACAACCTCATCGTCCTTTTCAATGCCTTTGAGCCATGCTGGATCCCTGGCCCAAATGCTCACTTCCAGGCCAATGCCATTTTCTGCGTCATCCGGATCGGCTCGGAACTTGTTCATCTGCAGGTTGATAACGTTTTTGGTTTTATCACCCCTGATTTCAGTCCTGACGCTGCTCACAGCACCCTGAATCGCGACGGGGTGTTGAATGGCGTTGTGCGACACAGCGTAATACGCCTCCCCGTGGCGTTCCGGCTCGAAATAGAACTGATTCCAGGCGACCTTCACGTTGCCCTCAAACACCAGCTCCAGATGCTGTTCGATGTCATGGTCTTTGTCACAGAGCGCGCGGAGCTTCAGGGCTCGCTTGGCGGAATTGATGTACGCAGGAAGAAGATTTGGGTTGTGGGTGTAAGTCCGACCCGCTGTCGCCCGAGTGCCCCCATCATCCTCGAAATTACGACCACCTTTTTCCAGGGCTTTCTTGATCATGACCAGGCGCATCCGATAACGATTGTGCTGGATGCTCTCGATCAGGTCTTCGGAGGTGCTGGCGATCTCGTTAATTTCCTCGTCCACACCGAATCGACAGTTCGCGGCATGGGCACCTTTGGGATAGAGGCGAAAATAGCCCTGGACGAAAACAGATTTGTCATACATTTCCCGGGTGTACGGTGGGTTGTGAGCGACTGGCGTTCCGCATTTGCATTGAAGAGGTTCTGCACCTGTGCCCTTGGTGTATGTGTCTGCTTCCCATCTATCGCCATTCTGGTCAAAGGCATGATCCATTTTGATGCCCATAATCACTCCTCATGTCAAAGCCGGATCTGATCCCAACGCATATCGAGCCAGCAGCCATGGTCGTTCTGCCGGCGACTGCGTGGTATCCGATACGGTTGCGCTCCTGATCTTGCGAATAGTTCTAGCGTCCGGGCGTCCAGTTGTCTGGCTATGGGCCATCAGTGTACTGATCGAGGGCTAGCCTGCAAGCATGGGGTCTCTTCATTCGGAGCTGCTGTCCGTCCCCGCAATGCTTGGTTTGATGACATCAAGACGAGGCTGAGTTCGGGCATGTGTTCGGCTGATTGCTTGTGTGGTAACACCTGCCTCGCCTCGCACTGCGACCCCCACCCAGTCGTTGACATCCATCCGCCTAATCACCTCGTGAATTGATCTCAATGTGTATGGGCTTCAAGCGTTGTGGTGGCGCCTGATGACGTTCGGCCTCTGATAAACTCCCTGTTTTTTTGCGGTGTGGTTAGCGGATGACAATGGAGTGGCAACCTTCTTTTCTATCGCGTTTATTCAGAAGAGCTGCTTCTTGGCGTCTGACGATCGAGAATGACGAGCTGAGCGTCAAGCTGGACGATCAAATGTATTCGATACCTCTCGAAGCGTTCTCCTCGCTGCGCTTTCATCACCGCCTGCTGTGGACGAATGTCACTGTCTGGATTGGTCATGAAGTTCATCTCGTTGGTTTGCCTCACGCAGCGCGCAGCACCCTTGATCATCAGCTTCGGGCTGTAACGAGCCGGCAGCATTTTCGGGCTTGCTACGCCAAAATCATGGCTTGGCTGAAAAAGGTCGAACAGGTCGCGGTTACAGCGGATGCAGAACACCGCTGGCTGACGCACGACATGCAGCAGGAGCTTCTCTCCAAGCGGGATGCCCTAGAGGTCGACGATGCAAAGCTCAAGGCGTTGTTTGATTCTCCAGTGATCCAGGCAGCGATGGGGGATAACAAGCCGCGAATACAGGAACGGTTGCGCTTATGGTCTCAGGACTGGATAGAGCATTGGAAAGCTCGTAATCACTTACACATGATCCGGGAGCTTGATGCTTGCTCAGATCTTCTGGATAACGTTGAGTCCAGAGAGCTCAATGATGAGCAAGCAAAAGCCGTTGTTTGCTTCGACAACCGGGTTCAGCTTATTGCCTCCGCCGGCTCCGGCAAGACGTCTACGATGGTTGCCAAGGCTATCTACGCGGTTCATCGCGGTTTTGTAGCCCCATCCGAGATCATCATGCTGGCCTTCAACAAGGATGCTGCGCAGGAGCTGCAGGAAAGAGGCGCTCTGTCTCTCGCACGGCTCGGCATGGCCGGTGTCACGATCAATGCGCTCACATTTCACTCACTGGGCCTCAAAATCATTGGCGGCGCTACGGGCAAAAAACCAAGCGTCCCTAAGTGGGCTACCAAGGCGGATCTTGGGCTGGAGAAGCTTGGGGTGATTGTCGATACGCTTAAAGACAGGTCAGATGAGTTCCGCACCAAGTGGGATCTTTTCCGGTTGGTCTTTGGGCGGGATCACTCCGCTACGCCGCTGAGAGATGTAGCGGAGGCCTTCGACGGTGAAGGGGAGGCTCGGCTAATTACACTCAATGGTGAGCATGTCGCGAGTCAGGAAGAGCGCTTGATTGCCAACTGGCTTTTCTACAATGGTGTTGAGTACGCCTATGAACGGCCCTACGAACACGACACTGCAACCGCCGATCACCGTCAGTATGTGCCTGACTTCTATTACCCGCAGTTAAACCTTTACCACGAGCATTTTGCTTTCGATGCAGAGGGGCAGGCACCCGAGCATTTCGTGAATTATGCAGAAGGCGCTGAATGGAAGCGGAAGACCCATGCCAGCTATGGCACCCAACTGATCGAGTCGACTTCACACCAATTGCGCACGGGTGAAATCTTCAATCATCTATCCCGCGAGCTAACGTCGCGAGGCGTGGAGCTAGATCCAGACCCCGACCGTCCGATCCCGGACTCCGGCCTGGTACCGCTGGATCATATTGACTTGGTGAAGGTGCTCAGATCATTCATCTCGCACTACAAGAGCAATAGCCTGACGGCGGCAATGCTGTACGAACGGTACGACGCTCTTCCGATCGGCGTCTTCAAGTTCCGGTACAAAATGTTCCTGGAGCTCGCGATCCCGGTGATCGAAGGCTGGGACGCTGCCCTAAAAGAAGACCGTGGGATCGATTTTGAGGACATGATTAACCTGGCCGCTGATTGCCTGGAACGTGGCTACCCGTCGCCTTATCGCTTGGTCATGGCTGACGAGTACCAAGATGCCTCGCGCGCGCGAGCTCGGCTGTGCCGGGCGTTGGTTCAAGAACCCCACAGTCACCTATTCGCAGTGGGTGATGACTGGCAATCGATCAACCGGTTCGCCGGCGCCGATGTAAGTGTTATGACTGGCTTCGTGGAATGGTATGGCCATGGAGAGGTGTTCCGGCTTGAGAAAACTTACAGGTGCCCACAGGCCATCTGTGATGCCTCCAGCCAGTTCGTGGCTAAAAACCCGGCTCAGTTGCAGAAGACTGTGATCTCTGTGACGGAGCCCATCGGCCCCGCATTCCAGGCGTTTCAACTGTCTAGTAGGGATCAGGTTCGGGATGGCTTGCGACAGTACCTGGACGGCCTATATCAGCAGTTGTCGACCGGCGTCACCCCAGGAGCCAGCGATAGATTGATATCGGTCTTCGTCCTTGGGCGCTACAAATCTGACGCCCAGTTCATCCCCCAAGGATGGGAGCAGCGCTACGGCGACAAGCTTGAGATCAGATTCAAAACCATCCACACCTCAAAGGGCGACCAAGCCGACTACGTATTGCTGCCAGGGATGATGATTGGAGGGTTCCCAAGCTTGAAAGGGGATGATCCAGTCTTCGGCCTGGTGATGCCAGAAGGTGACACCTATCTGCATGGAGAAGAGCGCCGGCTTTTCTATGTTGCGTTGACTCGGGCGCGTAGGTCGGTTGCCATGTTCACCGTAACTGCCAGAAATTCGCCGTTCTTGACCGAGCTGGCGAAGGACGGTGTGGTCATGGTTACGGACATGAAGGGTGAACCGATCCAAGAGGAACGTTGCCCCGTCTGTCAGCATGGGGTTGTGCTTCAGCGCACGGGTAAGTTCGGTGATTTCAAATCCTGCTCGGGCTTTCCTCGTTGCAAATACAAGCCTGGGAAGCCGAGACGGCAGGGAGCCCGACAGCCAAAGTTGACCCGTCGTCGGTATTGATTCCGGCGACTGGATCTTGGCTTGATCACCATGGTACATATATAAGCGTCTCTCTGGACGCTCTGTACAAGGCAGCACTTTTGGCTGGGCGGCAGCTCTCTGCATGCTCGTCCTGTTTAACCTCGTCATGGTTGATGTGATGGAAGAAGAGCTTGTTGGCACCGCTTCGTTCTCTGAAGCGCGCGCGTCATCGTCCCTCAGGCCACAGGTTGTACGGTGGGACGAAAGATGTCACGGATGAAATACAGGCGTTCGTTCACTTGATGCAGCCGAGCTAAAAAGGTATCCATGAACTCATCGGTAACCTCGAAGTGCTTCGCCGGTTTGCCGAAGGTTAGCGTCTGGCCCTGACCTCTGGGCTCAGTCGCATCCTGGCGTCGATGCAGAATTTGGTTACCAGCCGTGCTGGTGATCGGGTAGGAGTGGATGATGTCCGATCGCTCATCGTTGAGTGTCCTGAACAGCTCATAGGCTTGTTGTCCGGCGGCGAAGGCTTCCGGTTCCAAATGCTCGATCTTTGCCACCGTTTGCTTAAACGCGTCTGCAAGGCGACCGCCCGTTTTGGCTTCGAGCTCGGTACGAGACTTCTCGGGATCCATATGGCAGATCACCTCCGCCATAAAACTGCTGACCGAAGCGAATCCGTAGACAGCGGCCCCCAGACGAAATACATAGCGGTCACTCTCGGGCAGGGCGATTCGAGTCAGCCGCCTGACATCTGCGAAATCCTTTTCGATGCTGGTCATTTCTCATTCCCTTGCTGGGTCGTGGGTAAAGCTGCACGCTTGCCGAGGCCGAACACGGCGCGTTGCGCGCAAGCTATTCGGATCATCGCCTAAATTTGTTGCATCGAGTAGAGTCTGGCGCATGTTCCGCCTGCGCCCTTTCCGATGCGAGGCCTGAGGCGGCTAAGGCAGATCACGACGCTGGCAGCTGGAAATCCCGGGCAGCCTTGTCATCGATGGAATGTGAGGGCGTGAATGCAAATCAGCCGAAAGCTCAACCTCTACGAGATTGAGGATCTTTATCAGTCGCTAGGCACTGATCCCAACCTCAGGCTTCCCCGCAGCATGAGCCACGGCGGTGGGCTGGGTGTTGATGCAGCACTGGCTCAGTTCATCGTGACCTGGGCTCGTGCCTACGATAAGACCGTCCTTCACCTGTACTCGCCTGCTGATGAAGCGATCGCCCAAATCACGCAGTTGGCTCACAGCGCCGCCGGATTCTTTGCCTTGATCATGTGCAGTGAAGTGCACGCCCAGGATCATCAACTGATTGATCGGCGAGAAGCCCTCATGGCGATCAGACCCCTGGTCGATGCAATGTTTGCAGGTGATCTGCGCAACACTTCGAACCTGAGAGGCGCCCGCCCAACTGCCATCAACCTATTCTGCGTGAACAATGCAAAGCGTGAATTCATCAAGCCGTTCTACTTCGATCACTCCGTCCCAAAAGTCCAGCCCAGGACGTGGTTCTCAACGCTCGTAGAGACGTCGTCGAAGCTGATGACCACTCGCAGTGACCAAGGTGCATTGCTCAGATCAGGCCTCCCTGCACTGGGCAGCGTACTCTGGGAGCTGATCTCGAACGCTGACCAGCATGCTGTCACCGACGTTGACGGGAACAAGTATAAGAAGGCGCTGCGCGGCACCTCGATCAAGCTCAACAGGATGAGTCGTCAGGATGCGCTGGATTACTCCGACGTTGAGCCAGAACTTGCTCGATTCATTCTGAAGCGTTTTGTCAAAGCTGAGGTACTGGAATTCCTGGAGATCTCGGTCATCGATAGCGGGCCTGGCCTGGCCCGGCGATGGCTAACGGTCAAGGAGGAACGACCAGTCGAATCGTTGGAGGGGCTGAGCTTAGAGGCTGAACTTGAGGCCACGCTCGACTGCTTCAAGAAGCACGTCACTTCCAAGACACAGTCTCCGAATTCGGGAATGGGCCTGCACAACGCTGTTCAGGCACTCAACAAACTTAAAGCTTTTGTACGTGTCCGGACGGGGCGGCTTTCATTGCACCAGGCCTTTCATGGAAGAGATGAGGTTATGGAATTCGAACCGTCGACTCGATTTGGTGGCCGAGTATTGGCTGCTGTCGAAGGCACTGTCTTCACGATCTGCATTCCGGTGAATTGACATGTTCGATCTCGTGGATTTTGAAGTCGAATTGAGTCACGCCGGGAAGCCGGTTCACGCGGTGGTGTTTTTCACCGGCCCTGATCTCCTGACCGAGACGCAAGCAGCGCACGCGCTCCAGCACCAGCTCGCCGGCTATGTCATGCCCGACCTCCTGATGTTTCTTATGCCGGCCTACACCTTGGCCGAATTTCGCGCTCAGCAAGCAGACACAACATCCCCGCTCATGGCGGAGCTAAGCCGCAAAGGCCCGGGGTCGCCGCGCACCTATGCGTGTGCGTTCTACGACGTAAAGGGTGTCATAACAGAGTATGTCCACATCTCAGGGCCTGAGGAGGGCTTGGCAACGCTCATCAAGGACAAATCCAGGGCCATTGCCAAAGCCGGTCTGACGAACCTTGTCGAGCGCTCCAGTGTTCTAAAGAAAGCGCCTGCGGGTTTCTTCTATTCAAAGCCTTCCTCTCGGGCCTCAAATTATTTCATCCGCGCTGAAGACCTCCTGTCCGAGACGTTGCACGCTTATTACCTGGCATTCGCATGCCTGCCCTTGATCGAAAAGGCCACGGACGAGGGCGCGTCTTGCCCTGATACCCTCTACCTGGACACGATTGCCTTGCTGCCCCTGGCGATGTGCATGCAAATGTACCTCATGAAATTCGGGCTGCCAGGCTTCGCCAACGTCCGTTCATTCCACTCGCACGAGGGACTGATCAAAGACGGGCCTTTGCCCAAGGCGGTTTCCGCCTTGTGCCTCATCTCTGCCTCAACCCAGTGCGGCCTCGCGCAACAGTGGGTAAAAGTGAACAGCGCTCCTCCAGAGCGTGTGGCGACCATCCTCTCCTTCGAGCGGTCATCGGATTCCTGTTCTGTCCTGTACACACTCAAGCAGCCAGACGACTTCGAAATACTGGGGGAGGGTGAAGCGGGCGGTATCCGTCTGATTCGGATCCATGGTGAGCGATTCGTTGCAGAGCACAGCGAAACTAAGGCGCTGAACATCGGAACCGATCATGCGCCGGCCTTGCTGCAAAAACTGTTTCACTCCTTCATGGGGGCGAACCTTTTCAGCTGCTACGCCCATGATCGGCCAGGGCTCAGGCCTCGGACGGTGTGCATCGATAAAGACAATCTGGTCGCTGCCGAGGACTTCGTGGAATGGTTCGAGCGGGTGTTATTGGAGGAAGCGGTCGCATCGACCCGGTGGATCATTCACGATGACGACAGGGCCAGCGAGGCTTTGGCCGACCGGGCAATCGCGTACCTTGCGTCCTGTGGCGTGACGGTCGAGAGCAAGGTGTCATTTGATAAATTTGATGCCAGTGTGGATTTTGACGGGTCTGTCATTATCATTGCAGCTGCTGCTGAGCGTGGGTCGCGCCTACAGAGCGTAAGCCGTCGCCTGCGCACCGCGCAGCAGTCCGGCACCCGGTTGTACATCACTGGGGCACTTTTCGGGCGCAGCTATGCGCTGATGAAGGATCTGCAGAGCAACCTGACCCAGCCCGCCAAGGATCACAGTAGGTACGTTTTCAAGACCTTCATGGAAATCCCTGCGGCGGAGCTGGCCTGCACGAACCACTGGGCCGAAGAGCAGCGCCTGCTCGACTCTTTGCACTCAGTCGTCGACACATTCTCAGCGCCAATAACGCAGCGCATGGAGGTGTTTGATAACGCAGGCACAGGTGGGCTCGGGCAGCACCCTTTCTGGCCCAGTAGCAACACCAGTGAACCGATGACCCTGAGCCGAGGTTTCGCATTTGTCGACGGTACGCAAGATGTGAGGATCGCGACGTCGACTGACATCTACCTCACCATCCTGTGGATTCTGCAGAATGCCCGGCATAGCGATAAAGTGCAGAACGCCAAGCGACTGGAGTCCGGGGAGCTTCAGCAAGTGCTCCTCTCGCCCGACGTGTTCTCCCGGTTCGACGATGGTGTTATCCAGGCTGCGTTCTTGCGTGCCGCGCTACCTGCCGAGCTCGATTACCGGGCTCAGGAAACCCACAGCTTGTCGATGAGCGATATCATCAAGCGTGTCGCCGCAGGGTATGGCCAAGAGCGGGGAGAAGCCGCCTTGGAGTTCGTGATCGCGCTGGCGATCGGAAAGATCCGCCTGCATAAAGACATTGATAGCCGACTGCGCGCTAGCTTGATCGAAACGCTCTCGCCGCACCTTCCAGAAATCCCTTATTTGCTCGATCCAAATTATGAACCGCCGTTGTGATCAACTTGAGGTAAGTGTGATCGCGTCCGCTAAAAATGGGCGGACACCATTGCCCTTAACAATGGATTTCATAAGGTGTGTTGAGCATCCGCTTAAGAAGCACATGCGCTCACACGCAGGTGGATCCGCGATTGCACCAGATGAAAAGTCCACCTGAAAGCCGGTCGGGATTGGTCATGGCATTGTGCCCCAGGTTAGCGGTCGGTCATGCAGCCTCCAGTGCGCGATCCATAGCGCTCGACAAAGCCTCCTCACGCTCAATGTAGTCTTCTTTGGTGAGCTTCCCTTTCTTGAAGTCCTCCAAAAGCCGTTTCCTACGCTTTTCGAAGCTCTCGTATGCCCTTGCCATATCGACATTTCGAATGATCTGCTCGTATTTGGATTTTTTTCTGAAGGCTGCGTCAACGTAATCCAGCAAGCTTTCCAATGTCGCGTGTCCGGTTTTGGCCATGGCGCGTTCTGCCAACATCTTGTTGGTCATTAGCGTTTGCCTAAACGAATTGGGGCTGAGCGCCTCGGTCTCGGCAATTAGCTGGGCGACGATGTGCGTACAATAGGCGTGTCTGAATAGGTGCGCGCATGCCTGCTCCTCAATACCCGCTGCACGGCGAATATTCGAGAACTCCGTCGTGATGGTGTCGATCCCAAGAGGCCGACCACCTCGCTCAGTGACAAACAGGAAGTCGTGATCCGGGATTCCTTTGAAGCGTTTCATGATCGAGCGCCGGTCAATACGGATGTAGTCCATCAGCTCGTCGATCAATAGCGGGCTGAGCTCAAGCTCCCGTGTGACACCTGTTCCTCCCTTCTTCAGGGTCTGGACATGAACCACCGGCATCTTGGCCTTGCTGGCTGCAATCACCTGAGACACTGTAATCGGCTGGACTTCGGCCCGACGGGCGCCCATCTCTTCAAACAATGAGATCATCACATGCCGGCGGCGGCAGAGAAATTCTGATGTGGACATCTCGTCAATAGTGTTCCTGAGCTTTTCGACCGTGGCTTCACCGATAGGGCTACGACTCTTTCTCGCACCCGGCGTCCTGAATGACCTATGGTGAACGCTTGAGTGTTTATAACTTTTACCATTCCGATAACTTGTCGAGTCCACCATTTCAACCGAAATGGTTCCTCCGACGCCCACAAAATTGTGAATACCGTGCATTTCTCCTACGTGGGCAAGAAAGCTCAAACATCTACGTCCAATATCTGTGATGGTTCGCTCATTCCGCTTGCGCTTGGCGGGATTGTTTTTCCAAGTTTCCTTGCGAAGGCCGTATATGAAATGGCAAAAATCGTCGTCAGATAGCGCGATGAAATTCAAGCGATTGTAGTAGCAGAATCTGATTAAATGACTCAACTGGCCAGCGTACTGTCCAAACGTGCCTCCTTTGGTTCCTGACCTCGAAGGGCCATGCCCCCCACGGCCAGACTGCATGCGTAACTGGATCATATAGGCATTGGCTTGTAGGCAAGGCGAACCGTCGGGCCAGGACATGAACGAAATCATGTTGCCGTTCACGGTCTGTAGCGTGTCATTCGACATATAGTCATAAAGCCTCAGCTCAGGGATGGGCGTGAACAGCTGAGACGATTCCGGGTAGTTAACGATTCGTTTTGCCATTGGGCACCACCTGCAAATGCTTCTGCATGGATAGAATTGTCACATCGTCGAATGGGGCAGGATTAATGCTCAAAATCTTTATTATTCGATCGATGGCTTTCTGAGTTTTAGACTGGCGCAGGCCCACGTTGGTCATACTTAAGAGACTAATCAGGTCTCTGCGATTAACCTCCAACGCCTGTACCAACACCATATTGACAGCGTGAAGAGAAGCGACAGACGCTTCGAGATCAGCAATTTGATCCTCCAAGCCCTTGAGTGATCGCTTCTTTGGTTCTGCCTGTTTATCATTGACCCCGAGGATAGCCTGTTGAGCATGCACCCTCAGCTTGTCCAAGAGTGCGAAATCCCGATCAGGCCCATTGTCGGAAAGCCTCTTTTTGAGGGTATTCAAACTGATAGGCTGAATACGCAACGGCTTACCCTGAATCTCCGACTCCATGTCCAGGGTGCACAGGTTGCCCTGGCTTTTGAGCGCTTCAAGAATTT
>Ga0308164_10002381_pt1 | contig 18942 bp, 13 predicted proteins | sample PhyTR2_FD_201031 | JGI IMG/M metagenome (GOLD analysis project Ga0308164, IMG submission 201031) | Phyllosphere microbial communities from UC Gill Tract Community Farm, Albany, California, United States - DLSLT.R2 | ecosystem: Host-associated > Plants > Phyllosphere > Unclassified | place: USA... | reverse complement strand
CAGGCGCAGGAACTTGCGCCGGCGGCGCAGCCTGCCGCGCCCGATCCGACCGCTGCGACTGCAGCGCCGGCCAACACGCAATAAATGCCGAGGAGCAGCAGATGCGATTTTCCGAAAAGGTAGTGATCGTCACTGGCGGCGCCAGCGGCATTGGCCTGGCCACGGCACAGCGTTTCGGGTTGGAGCGGGCAAAGGTGGTGATTGCGGACAAGGACGGCCAGCGAGCGTCAACCGCCGCGCAGCAGTTGCTCACGGGAGGCGCATCTGGCGTTCTCGCGCGCACCTGCGACGTCTCGATGGAAGCGCAGGTCAGAGCAACGATTGATGCCGCCATGGATCACTTCGGCCGGCTCGATGTGGTCGTCAACAATGCTGGCCTGATGACCTTCCATCCCTTGGGCAGGTTGACGCACGAGGACTGGCGACGGGTATTGGATGTGGATCTTCTGGGCGCGTTCTATTTCATCAAACATGGCTTTTCCGTGATGAAGCCGGGAAGCGCAGTCGTCAACGTCGCCAGCATTCATGCGATCCAGACCAGTCCGCTGGATGCGCCTTATGCCGCTGCGAAGGCAGCGATGCTGTCGCTCACACGCAGCGCTGCGATTGAGGGCGCGAATAAGCAAATACGGGTCAATGCAATACTGCCAGGCGCGATAGACACCCCCATGCTTTGGGATAATCCCAACGTTCGATCCGGCGCAGAAAATATCGACCCTAAAGATGTTGGCAAGCCCGAGCATGTGGCGGCAGCGATTGCCTTTCTCGCGTCGGACGATGCCGCCTTCATTCAAGGCACGACGCTGATCGTGGATGGTGGCCGCCTGGCCCGGCTTTGAATGGATTTGCCCTGCGCTGTGTTGACTGTCGTGGATGCGGCGATCAAGATCGGAAGCTTTCAGCCTGTAGACATTACCCTTGTCCTCAAAAAGCGCGCTATGGGAGTCTGTCTGGCCCGTTAGCTGATAGCAGGTGAAACCAGGCGCCGCTCAACAAGCATTGCGGACCCGCTGTACCTTCCGCCATTTGCAGCGCATACAGCGCACTACCTTATGGTTGTCGGGGCGTTACGCGGATTGGCTTCCACATGCATGACCGCAAATGGGAACGCCCGGGAGGGTGCCCCGGGCGGCTGACCCGCTAACCTCGTCAACATACCGGGCGCTGTCAGGGAGGTGGCGGGGTACCGCGGAACCTGTCATTGGCAGAACCGGCAACGCGCCTCGAGAACCGATCCGCGCTGCAAGCACGCAGAACAATCTGATTAAAACTTTTCGCAGTCGCCCTTTTGCGCCACCGCTCGCGTTGTGACCTGACGTGCTTTGGGTGCGGGTGCAACCGTTCTGACCGTGCGCGTGGCCGGCTGCGCCACTGCCTTCGCAGCACCCTGCACCCGGAAGATGCCCACCGTTTTCGACAGCATGGCGGCCTGGTCTTTCATTGATTCGGCTGCGGCTGCGGCTTCCTCGACCAGTGCGGCATTCTGCTGTGTGACCTGATCCATCTGGGACACCGCTTCATTGACCTGTTCGATGCCGACGCGCTGCTCGCCGCTGGCAGCCGCGATCTCACTGATGATGTCCGAGACGCGCTTCACGCTGGCGACCACTTCGTGCATTGTCGAGCCTGCCCTTTTCGCCTGGTCCATGCCGATATCCACTTTTGAAGCGGAATCCTCGATCAGGCCCTTGATTTCGCGCGCTGCGCCGGCCGAGCGCTGCGCCACGGTGCGCACCTCGGTAGCCACCACCACAAAGCCGCGCCCCTGCTCGCCGGCACGTGCCGCTTCCACGGCCGCATTCAGCGCAAGGATGTTGGTCTGGAAGGCGATGCCGTCGATGGTGCCGATAATCTCCGCAATCTTTTTCGAGGATGCTTCGATGACGCTCATAGTGCCGACGACTTTGCTGACCACCGTGCCGCCCTGCTGCGCCACTCGGACGCGGCGCGCGCCAGCTGATTGGCTTGGCTGGCGTTTTGCGCATTCTGCTAGACAGTCGAGGTCAGTTCTTCCATCGAGGAAGCCGTCTCTTCCAGGCTGGAAGCCTGCTGCTCGGTACGGGCGGACAGGTCCTGATTGCCGCTGGCGATCTCCGCGGAAGCCGTGCCGATCAGGTCGGTGCTGCTGCGTACATCCGTGACGATATGCACGAGGCTGGCATTCATGTCGCGCAGCGCCGCCATCAGTTCACCAGTCTCGTCCTTCGAATTTACTGTCACATTGCCCGTCAGATCGCCCTGCGCCACCAGCTTGGCCGCAACCACCGCTTCATGCAGCGGACCGGTAATGCGACGGCTGATCCAGGCCGCGAGCACCAGGCCGATCAGTGCGGCCAGCACGCCTCCACCGATCAGGGTCGCGCCGGTCAAGGACTTGAGCTCCGCGGCATTTTTTTCGCGCTGCACCAGCAGCGAGGCTTCCGCATCATGGATCTGGCGCAGCTGTTCGCGCATGGCGTCCATGCCCTTCTTGCCGCGGCCTTCCTGCACCAGCGCCACCACATCCTTCATGTTGTCGTCCGATGCCTTGCGCCGCGCCTGGATGACCGGTTCGACCGCATCCTTCATCCACTGCTGCCGCTGTTCAGCGAGCTTGGCAAACCGCTCCTGCTGCACCGGATTGTCAGCGGTCAGCGATTTCGCCTTGTCGAAATGCGCCTGGAACTGCTCCACGCCAGCCTTGTATGGCTTTAGCGAACCGTTCTTGCCGGTCAGCGCGAAGCCGCGTTCGCCAGTCTCGATGTTGATCAGGTTTTCCAGGATCGCTTTTCTTTCACCTATCGCTTCATAGGTGTGAATGTTCCAGTCGTTGGCCTGTCCCAGCTTGGCGAAATTACCGTAAGCGACCGTAACCAGAACGATCCTTTTGGTTCAGTTATGCGGCCCATCGCCATCGGCGATGGAGGAACCCATTTGGGTTCCTTGTGCTTGTATCGGTGTTAGTTTCCAAAACGCGATGGTGCAAATGCAACTTTTGGTACAAATTTTTGCGGCATATGGCGGGCTTGCACGGCGTGCCGCAGGACATCTAGCCGAATCACCGTGAAGAAGGGAGATAACTCCTGGATGCTTTTATATCGCCAGCAGTGGGAATAAGTGAGGCCTTGTGTTTGGCTACATGCCGCCTGGCGATCATGGTCGCCTCGACTGTGATCTGCTATCTCACGAGCCGACGTGCAACACATTACAGCCAGGTCGGAGCTCCCATCAGGGCCAAGACAACCAAGCCAGGGCACATGCCGTCCCTCCTTTGAAAGGCCGCTATTGTGATAACTGAAAATATCAGCTTAGCGATTTATCGTGTTTGTTTCACAGAAGCGGCAAGCTAGCAGGACGGTGCCGGCACGAGCTTTGGCTTGATGCCATTTGATCCGATGCACGATCCTGACGACTAGGACCCGGCTGGTATCCTGCCGCCCTCTTTCCGGCATGTCTTGGACTCCATGTTTGAATGCCAAAGGGCTCCGGCTTCACTACCCCAGAAAACGGCATCAAGCCAGCCGTATAAGGTAGCTCGGGGGCCGGCAACAGCCACCCTCTCTTTGTTTTCCCGCTCTGCGAAGCCATATTGGCGAGCACTACATAGCAATTCTCCATTGAGCTTCTCCGTAGTTCCCACCGGAATGCCCATTCCGCTAAAACGCTGGCCTTCGCAATATCATGTGATTACTTATCTGCGCAATGCCGGCGATTGGCACAACGCCGAAATCTCCTCATGTACCTCTCAAAGTCGGCTGTTCCACGGCAGTGGTTTAGAGTTCTGCGCGTCTTCAAACATGGCCACGGTGGCCGCAGAAGGTGTCCATTCCAGCACTGCCTGCAAACTGTCGATAATGTTTTCGATCGTATAGGGTGGCGCCCAAAAACGGTTCGGTGTCGGTGAAGCATCCCTTGCAGCTTCTTTCGCCGCGAAAATGGCATTAGCGTAGATTCCCATCATGGACATCCTTTGTTCAAGCAGTGACGATGGTATGTGAGAAAGTAAGCTGCGCAGGTGGTCCAGGCACTGGCGATAGCCTTTATTCCATCGGTCACCAAGATATTGTCGGATAAGGTCACGACGATTCATCTGCACGTTCGAAAGAAAACGGATGTAAGTGCCGCCCTGTTCCTCTCCTTCGGTGATTTGGTCAACCGGACGGACTAGCGCCTCAAGTACTTCGCGCACACCACGCGGCCCGCCGTTCTCCATCATACGGTCGATCATCACCTGACGTAGTTCGTCTACCTGGCGTGCGCCATCGATCAGGAGCTCACCAATGAGTGCTTCTTTCGAACCAAAGTGATATTGCACTGACGCATTGTTTCGCTGCCCGGCCTCCACGACAATATCCTTGACCGAGATGCTCTCGACGCCATGCAGCGCAAATAATCGTCGCGCTACGGACTTCAATTTGTGACGAGTTTCTATGCCGTCTGATCGTCTGATTTTCGTTGTTGACATGGTTAGGTAAGCGTGTAGACTTAATTAAGGTATTGTACCTAACTAAGTGGTTTTCGAGATGGTTTTAGCTTAGAGGCGCGGAGTAGGTGCATTCCATAACCAAATAGGAGACATGCAGATGCGCATCATAATAGTGGGCGGCGGTATAGGCGGAATTTGCGCGGCACTCGCACTGCGAGAACATGGTGTCGACGCAGTTGTGCTCGAGCAGGCGAAAGCACTAAAGGAAGTCGGTGCCGGTGTGCAGATTGCTGCGAACGGCGCCCTCGTATTACGCCGCCTCGGGTTGGAGAAAGGCCTTGACGCCATGTCCGTAAAGCCGGTTTCACTGGAATACCGCGACATGGAATCTGGCAAGCCGATGGTGTCATGGCCAACCGGCCAAAAGTCGACAGAACTGTACGGAGCACCTCTTTATAACGTGCACCGTGCTGACCTGATTGATATGCTGGCTAACGCCCTGCCGCCCGACTGTATCAAGTTCGATGCGCGTTGTGCAGAAATTGGCCAGAGCGAAGATGGCGCCTGGGTGCGACTCGAGTCCGGCGAAATCATTCAAGGCGATGCGATTGTTGGCGCAGATGGCATTCATTCAGTGGTTCGGGAAACGCTCTACGGTCCTGCCGAAGCGAGCTTTGCCAACCTACTAGTGTGGCGCGCGCTAATCCCGGCTGAGCGCATCAAGGATTGCGCTTTAGAAGAGCGCGGAAACTACTGGGTCGGGCCGGGGCGCAGTATCGTGTCCTACTGGGTGCGCCCAGGAAAGCTGTATAGTTTTCTGGCATCCGTTCCGGCTACCGAGGTCCACCGCGAGTCGTGGGCCGATAGCGGGGACGTCAACGACCTCATACGTTCCTTCCAGGGTGCCGAGCCACGGGTTCAGCGCATGCTCCAAGCCATCGACAGTGCATTTATCACCGGCATGTATTACCGTGATCCATTACCGCGATGGACCGAAGGCCGCATCACACTCATGGGCGACTCCGCGCATGCAATGGTGCCTTACCTCGCCCAAGGTGCATGTCAGGCGATTGAAGACGCATGGGTGCTGGCACACTGCCTTTCCCGCCACGGCGCTGATGATATCAACGGCGGTTTGCTCGAATACGAAGACCGTCGCCGTCCGCGCACCACCCGTGTTCAGGCCGCCGCTCGCAGCATGGTCAAGCTCGTCCATGAAGCAGAGCAGGACCGCATCAATGCGCGCAACGGCCGCTGGAAGGGTATGGCACGGATCGATCCCCTGGGGCAAACTACCTGGAGTTTCTGCTGGGGTTACGACGTTATTCAGGCCGCGGAAGAGCCGTCCGGGAATGTGCTTGGACTGGCCGCAACACGCGAGGGCGCAAAGATGCAACGTCCTGAGAGCCAGCGCGCATTCGATTTATGGAAGAACGCGTTTTCCCAAGAAGACGTAGCGCGCGGCTATGATGGCATGCGGGAAGCCTATGACCGTCTGCTGCTAACGCATTTCCCGGCACCGCCGAGTGTGCAGGCAACACCCATCGAGATGGGCGGTGTGGCGTGCCTACGAGTAGGGGCCAAGCATCCACGGTCTGGCTCGACTGTACTACATTTCCACGGCGGCGCTTACGTGATCGGCTCTGCGCAGGGGTCGGTGGAGTATGCTGGCCGACTAGCCAACGCAGTCGACGGTCACTGCATCACAGTCGACTATCGGCTGGCACCGGAGCATCCCTATCCTGCGGCTATTGATGATGCCATCAACGCATATCGCGGCCTTCTCGACAGTGGAATAGCCGCGTCCGATATCTTTCTGAGCGGCGAATCCTCTGGCGGTGGTTTGGCCGTGGCACTGGCCATCTCATTGCGGCATGCAGGATTGCCGCAACCTGCCGGCATCGTAGCGGCATGCCCGTTCGCGGACCTGACACTGTCGTCGGAAAGCCTCACCCGGTTCCACGGAGATGATCCAGCCGCAAACCGGGACATGCTGTCATATTTGGCGTCATCGTATTTCCAAGGGCATGAACCGACGGACCCGCTCGTGTCGCCGGTGTTTGGCGACCTGTACGGTCTGCCACCTATGTTCCTGGGTGTGGCGACCAATGAGGTGCTGTTCGATGACACCACCCGGCTCGCGGCGCGTGCCAAGGCTGCCGGCGTGGATGTCACCCTGAAGACCGTGGACGATTCAGTCCATGTCTTCCCTTTATTTTCTTTCCTTCCCGAGGCGCGTGAATTCGTGGACGAGTTCGCAACTTGGGCCCGCCTACGCCTAGGAGGAACGATAAGACAATCGGTAGCGGCATAAATAAACTAGAACAGGACCAGGCGGACTCTTTAAGTTGCAAGGGTCGCCAGGATTCTGCCGCTGCAGGAAATCTGGCAGGTTACTGCCGCCACCAACTAGGTTAAGAGGAGACAAAATGAAGCAAATGTCGAAAAAGTATCATTGCGCGGCCGTGGCATTGGGCGCCGCCGCACTTCTTGCGAGCAGCATGGCTTCTGCGCAGACCAAAGAGAACTTTTCCCAGAACACGGTGAAAATTGGGGTGCTAACCGACATGTCGGGAATTTTTGCTGACTTGGCTGGCTCTGGATCGGTGGCTGCCGCGCAGATGGCCATTGACGATTTTAAGGAGCAGTCCAAACCGACGTTCAAGATTGAGCTTGTGTCGGCCGACCACTTAAATAAAGCAGACATCGGTGCGAGTCGGGCAAGAGAATGGTACGACGTGCAAAACGTCGACATGATCACGGATGTCATTAACTCGGGCGTGGCGCTGGCTGTGGCCAAAGTCGCGCAAGACAAAAATAAGCTTGTTATGGTGACCGGCGCTGGCGCGACGCGGCTGCATAACGAGGATTGCAACCCTAGTACCATTCATTATGGATGGGATACCAGGACCTTCGCTAATGGCCATGTGCGGGCACAGGCGGAACAAGGCAAGAAAAGCTGGTATTTTGTGGCGGTTGATTACGCGCTGGGACGTTCGCTCGAGCAAGACGCAACGGAAGCGATCAAAGAAAACGGCGGAACGGTAATTGGAACGGTAAAGCATCCAATCAGTGCAGCGGACTTTTCCTCATTCATGCTGCAGGCCCAAAGTTCCAGGGCGCAGGTAATAGGTCTTGCCAATGCGGGTTCTGATCTTATCAACGCGGTAAAAGCGGCCAATGAATATGGAATAACAAAAAAACAGCAATTATCTGCCTTGGTGGCCTCAATCATCGACGTCCATGCGATGGGGCTTAACGTTACACAAGGCATGGTCATTGTTGAGGACTTTTACTGGGATCTAGATGATCGCACCCGCGCCTGGAGCCGGCGATTTTTTTCAAGCCAGAAGAAGATGCCGAATTTTGTTCATGCTGCGACCTATTCGTCGGTCCTGACTTATCTCAAGGCTGTGCAGGCTGCAGGAACCGATGCGCCATCCGATGTTGTGAAGCAAATGAAGAAAATGACGATCAACGATGTCTTCACCAGCAACGGCAAGATACGCGCCGATAACAAGATGGTGCACGACGTGTACGTGATGGAGGTTAAAAAACCAGGAGAATCCAAGTTGCCTTGGGATTATTATCATGTCCGCCGCACTTTACCCGGCAGCGAAGCTTCGCAACCGCTGTCTGCATCCAAGTGCTCTTTGGTAAAGCAACCGGCATAGAGTGTTTTTGTTCTGACGCATTGGCTTATTGTGGGAGAATTTGAAGAAGGCCAGCAAGCGACTTTCGATCCTGTCCAGGGTCCGAAGGGCGCGCGGGCTTTCAACACCAAGCCAGCCGTATAAGGTAGCTGGGGGGCCGGCAGCCGCCGCCCTCCCTTTATTTTCCCCGTAGTGCCTGCACGGGAATCATAGTTGCGGTTTGAGACAATCTCGAGGTTAGGTAGTTGCGGTATTGCGTGTAAAACTTAGAAATGTGTTTTTATAACTTGGCCCTTCTGGTCTCGCGAAGTGGAAGTGGGCACTTGTCATGCGCCAAACCGGCCAATGCTGAAAGGCACGGCGTCTTAAATGCTGTTTACATCTCCACCCACGCAACTTTCGCAAACGATGCGAACGCGGCGATTAACGCTGCTTTAGAAGCCTCGCTTGCGACAGCTCGATTCCTAGAATCTAGCACTCTTTGCATCAAGCCAATTGCCGATTCTTTCTGAAACTGTCGGGCCAGGATAGCCTGTACGGCAACTCGGCCCCTGCCTCCCGGCCGGCTGGGGGCAGTTGACAATGTGAATCACCTTTCTAATCGGCTGAAGCTGAAGTAATGGCAACGACTTTGTTACTGAGGTCGTCAATGTGACTTTACTTGATTTAAATTTTATCTGAAATAAATTTAAAAAATTTCTTTCTCGCTAAACTTGAAAACAGCCACTTCAACACCGCACAGCTCCCTGAAAACTGTTATACGTCTCTCTGTTATGTTGCAACGCCAGACATAAGTTCTTTGTAGTTCCCGCTCTAGATTTGATCGCTTATAGCGCGGTCACCGAGCTCGTAGCGTGCTCTAATCGCATCGTTCCGTGGTTCTAATGGTTCTGGTGCAAACAGCGGTTGCTGATCCGGTAAGCTTGAGTTCTGGGCAAATTGGAGGATTAGAATGGGTCGGCGCAAAAGCATGGAAGAGCTGTTCGCAGGTCGCCACTTTGATCGCGAGGTCATCATTCTGTGCGTGCGATGGTACTTGCGCTTCAAACTCAGCTTGCGCGATCTCGTGGAGATGATGGCCGAGCGCGGCTTGTCGCTGGCCCACACGACGATTCTGCGATGGGTACAGCACTATGCGCCCGAGTTCGTCAAGCGCTGGAACCGCTTTGCCCTGCCTGCGAGCTCATCCTGGAGGGTCGATGAGACTTACGTGAAAATTCGGGGCCAGTGGCACTATCTCTACCGGGCCGTCGACCGGGCCGGAAAGACCGTGGATTTCCGGCTCAGCGCCCGGCGAGACGTAACAGCAGCCAAGGCCTTCTTCCGGAAAGCAATCCAAAGCCAGGGAAGTGTGCCGCGGACGATCACCCTTGACGGTTATGCCGCCTCGCATCGGGCAGTGCGTGAGATGAAGCGCGATGGTCTCCTGCCCGTCGACACGAAGCTTCGATCCTCCAAATACCTGAACAACCTGATTGAGCAGGACCATCGGCACATCAAGTCCCGGGTCAACGTCATGCTCGGGTTCGAACGGTTTAAGAATACCGGCGCCCTCATTGCCGGCATTGAGCTGATGCATCGCATTCGTAAAGGCCAGTTCGAAGTACACAGCGCCCTCAAAGAGACCGCTGCGCCGTCAGTATGGAATGCCGTGCTCTCCGCTTCATGAGCGGACTGAGAAACAGGGCGTTTTTTGCTTTGCCCATCTATTTGCACCACAGCCGCGCGGGTCATCGAGCCGGAGATCTCCTGGGACGTCGCACAGGTGTGGAATGGCCGTTACCAGTCACATGCTGCCACTGCCTGGATGCTTGTCTGCCAGGAAATCCTGGGAAACCGCCTCTAGCAGCATGCCGGCAAATAATATCTAGGGTCAGGCATATCGCCGGCCTGCCACGAAAGGCTGACTACTGAAAAGCCGGAAAGCGCTGGTCGATGCGGGAAGGGGGACAGGCAAGCAGAACCTGGTGCTTCCGGAGTTCCATGTGCCCGCAGCCAGCCGACATCGTCGTCATCGCGCTCCCACGCAGTCATCCGCGACACCAAGTTCTTCTACCGGGGCCGCTGGTCCTGCAGCGTGAATATTCCCGCATAGCCGTCCCTGAAGCTGGGCGGCAATTCGATCACGCCCGGCTCGACCCGGGCATGGCGCGACGGTTCGCCGCGCACCATGCGGTTGCGGTGGCGGCTGTCGATGACCGGGTCGGTATACGCAAACGCGTCTGCTGCGACGTACTGGATGATGTACGTGGTCCGCGCCGCATCGGACAGGTTGGCGCTGGAACCATGCACCGCCAGGCCATGGTGGGCAACAATGTCGCCCGGGTCGAGTTCGTTGTCCACGATCTGCGCCATATCCGCAGCCGTCATGCTGGCATTGCAATTGAGCGTATAGAGCCCCTGGTCCCAGTGACTGCGCGGCCCTTGTCGATGGCTGCCGGGTATGGTCTGCAGGCAGCCGTTGCCCGAGCGCGATGGGTTCAGCGGCACACTCAGCGCCACGATGTTGCTGTTCGTATGCGGGAATACCGCCCAGTCCTGATGCCAGCCGATTTCAGCGCCGCCTTCGGGCAACTTGAAATTGACCTTGGAATGGTAGAACTTGACCGGCCCACCGACGAGGTCGGCCGCAATGTCGCCAAGGACCGAATAAAATGCGGTGTGGATAAAAACCGGGTCAAGTTCGGTCGGGCTGGAAATACGACGGATGCGCGGCCTTTCGGGCGTGTGAAAGGCATCGAGGTCGATATGCGCTGTCTTCTCTGTCAGTTTGCCGGCTTCCGTGCAGATCCGGTCGATTGCTGTATTCAAGCGCTGCAGCAGCGCCGGCTCCAGCATGGCGCGCATCGTCAGGAAGCCGGCGGCATGGTATTGCGCGATCTGCGAAGCGCCTAGCACTGGCCGGTGAGCGGCAGCCTGCGGTGCCATGGTGCTGCCCTGCCCTGCCGCATTCATGCCGCCACCTGGCGTGTCGTCAGGATAGCGTCGCTGCCTGGCTTCAGCGGCGCGAAGTTGGTCGAACGGACATAGTCCGGGCGCGGGTTCGGCACATCCAGCGGCTTGTTTGCCACTTGATTGTAGACCACGTAAATAGCCCAGCGGTCATGCCGCGACAGGTTGTGGCCGGACGCGTGCAGGATGTTCGGATGAAAGAATACGACGGTGCCGGGCTCGCCGGTGATGGGTACCGGCTCGGGGCTGCGTTCCATGATGTCTAGCAGCTCTTCTTTGGGCACTACCCAGAATTTGTAGGCAGTCGCTTCGTCGAAGCGCGGCTCCAGGTTGCCGACCTTATGGCTACCCGGGATGAAATACAGGCAGCCGTTGAATTCGGTGGGCTTGTCGAGCATGACCAGAGCGGTGGTCAACGCCGGCTCTGGCACGCCATCCTTGCGCCAGGTGCCGTAGTCCTGGTGCCATTGCCAGACCGAGCCATCGATCGCTGTCTTCAAATTACACTTGGTATGGTAGACATACAGGCTCTCGTCGCCCAGCACGCCTTGCGCCGGCTCGAGCATGCGCGGGCATCGCGACGCCGCATGAAACACGGGCGACGCGGTCGGGCCGTTGTCCTCATGCACCCGGTAGATTGTCTTGGCGACGCCACCGCTGCGCTCGCGCACCAGGTGGTCGGTGTCGATGTCCTGGATGCGGCGCAATTCGGCCTTCATTGCGTTCACTTCGTCTGTCGAAAAAAGACCGGGCATGACCAGAAAGCCATCGCGGTCGTACGTCTCGAGCTGGGTCTTGCTGAGTTTCACGGCTGTCTCCTTAATTTAATCGGATGCGGTGCGGCGATCCCGCTTAAGTCAAATCATAAGCCGGTTATACTCATACGTAAAATAGCGAATTGGTTCGCTATTGATACCTTAAAGGTACCGAAATGGATTTGCGCCATTTGCGCTATTTCATCGCCGTCGCTGAAGAACTGCATTTCACCCGTGCCGCCCGCCGCCTGCATATCGCGCAGCCGCCGATGAGCCGGCAGATCCGTGAATTGGAAAAAGAGCTGGGCGTCACTCTCTTCAATCGAACGCGGCGCCAGGTCGAGCTCACCGATGCGGGGCAGGTGTTCCTGGTCAAGGCTCGACAGGTACTAAGGGCAGCGGAGTCGGCGGTACTGGAAACCCAGCGCGCCGAGCGCGGCGAAACCGGCAAGTTGGCAGTGGGCTTTTTCGAGCAGACGGCGTACACCTTGCTGCCGCCCATCCTGCGCGCGTTCAATCAGCGGTTTCCTGAAGTCGACGTGCAGCTGCGCTGGTTTCCTGTCATCGGCCAGGTCGGTGCGCTTGAGCAGGGGGAGGTCGACATTGCTTTCGTCCGCCCGGTTACTGACCTGTCGGCAGTGGCAAAGCAACTGCTGCTGACGGAGCCTTTCGTCGTCGCAGTGCCGGCCAGCCATCCGTTAGCGGCACGCGACGCGGTGTCGATCGAGGAATGTGCGAAGGAACGGATCATTAATTACACCCAGCACCTGGCGCCCGACTACCATGCTGCGATCATGCGCGCCTGCGCGCTGGCCGGCTTTGTGCCGGAGCGGCCGCTCGACGTGGGCCAGGTCTACACCGCGCTGGGCCTGGTCAGTGCCGGGGTTGGCATCGCGTTCGCGCCCGCTTCAGTGCAAAGAATACATTTTGATGGCCTGCTCTACAAGCCGCTGCGCGGCCGGCCGCTGGAAAGCATGACGTATCTGGCCTGGCTGCAGCCAGCGCCGCCCATTCTGCTGACGGCCTTTGTCGAGATTGCGATGCAGGTCATGGGAGAGGCGGCCATGAACACGTTCTGACAACGACCCCATGCGCTGTATGCTCGGACGAGGCCATAGCCAGATTTGGCAAAGCGGAGAGCGTGGAAAATGGTCGAGGGACGGGTCTTAATTCTTTCCGATGCCTGCGCTGAGATGGACGGCCTCTCCCTTTAAGCCGCTGCGACCGGGCATCCACATTTTGAACAGGCTGCCAAATGAAGACCATGCTTAATGCTATGCGCTCCAGCAATAACATAGTTGGATCATTTAACTGGTCTGGTTCCCGTTAGGCATGATGCCTGACCTGGTCGCTATGATTGCTGCAACATCGTGCGCGGGAAGAGGTTTGGTACACAGATAACCTTGGTAAGCGTCACAGCCATGCTGAAAGAGAAAGTCCCGTTGATCTTCTGTTTCCACGCCTTCGGCGATAACTTTCAGTCCCAGGTTGCATCCTAGTGCAATGATCGTGCGAGCGATGACTGCATCATTCGCGTTCGTCAGCAGGTCACGGACAAACGAGCGGTCAATTTTCAACATATCCAACGGCAACCGCTTCAGATAGGCCAGGGAAGAATACCCGGTGCCAAAGTCGTCCAGTGCGAAGCTAATACCGCGCGCTTTTAGCACATTCATTTTGCTGATGGTGCCTTCCAGGTTTTCGAACAGCATACTTTCCGTCAGTTCGAGTTTAAGCCGCTGTGGAACTGCACCGGTGATGGCCAACGCGCCTAACACTTGCTCGACAAAGCCGGGATAATGGAATTGACGGGCGCTGACATTCACAGCAATTTCCAGATCCGCCAGCTTCGGTACGGCAGCCCAGCTTGCCAACTGCCGGCATGCAGTCTCCAGTACCCATTCACCCAAAGGCAGAATCAAACCAGTCTCTTCAGCTAGCTGGATAAACTCCAGTGGGGAAACCATTCCCCGCTTGGGATGCTGCCAACGGATCAGGGCCTCTACGCCAGTTATCCGGCCAGCCTTGTCAACCTGCGGCTGGTAATGGAGCAGGAACTGTCGTTCACGCAAGCCCTGCCGCAGGTCGGCTTCCAGCGACATCCGTGCGGACACTGCCGCCTGCATTCGTGGGTTGAAAAAGCACAAGGTGTTGCGGCCCGCTGCTTTGGCCTGGTACATGGCCATGTCGGCCTGCTTCAGTAACTCGCCGATGTCAACCTCGTCATTCTTAAACAAGGTGATGCCAATACTTGGGGTACTGTTATGCTCGTAGTCACCCAAGTGGTAGATTTGATTCAGGGCATCGAGAATGCTTTCGCCCTTGGACGTTGTTCGGGCTACCGCTTCCTCGATGTTCTCGCCAATTCGCTCTAGCAGCACAACGAATTCATCGCCTCCAAAACGTGCAACGGTATCCGTATCGTTGACGCAAGCGGTAAGCCGCAGACCGACCTGCTGCAGCAATAGGTCGCCTGTCGCGTGGCCAAGGGTGTCGTTCAAAGATTTGAAGTCATCGAGATCGATAAACAGCAGCGCACCCACATGGCCGCTCTGTGTGCCGGCTGCCATTGCCCGCTCTAGCCGATCCATTAAAAGCTGGCGGTTTGGCAATTGGGTCAGCGGATCATAGAAAGCTAGCTGCTGGACCCTGCGTTCAGCCGCTTTGCGTAGGCTGATATCAGTTTTAATTGCGAATATTGATTTCGGCTGGCCGGCTTCATCGTGCACCAGCGTCCACTGCGCCTCGACGGGCAGCGTCGTGCCGTTCTTTCGACGCTCCGTAATTTCACCGCTCCACTCTCCAAGTTCTATCACCTGACGAGTGGCATCATGAAGGTCGGTCGGATCTTCGTAGAGAAGCTCTGCCACCGAACGGCCGATAGCTTCCTCCGCGGTCCAGCCATATAGCCGTTCGGCGCCCTTGTTCCAGTAGTGCACGCGGTTGTCGAGCCCACGCACGACTATCGCGTCCTTTGCCTTGTCCAGCAAGGAGGCTTGTTCGCGCAGACGCGCATCCGCTTCCCTGCGCTCGGTAAGGTCAACCATGGCGCCCGTTACACGTGTTGCCTTGCCCTCACCATTTCGGATGATGAATCCACGGTCAAGGACATACGATATCGAACCGTCCTTTCGAACAAAATTGTATTCATCGCTCCAGCGGTCGCCCTCACCCGTCAGGGCAGCATCGAGACTGTTTAATACCCGGCTTCTGTCATCCTGGTGAATGCGGTCGCTCCACAGGTTGATTGACCCCTCAAATTCCTCGGGAGCGTAGCCGAACAGATTCATGACGCTTTCGCTGCGCCAGTTCGTATTGCTAATCAAATCGTAATCCCAGAGCGCATCATTGGTGCTTTTTGCAATGATTCGAAACCGCTCTTCGCTTACCTGCAACGCCTCCTGGGTTTTTTTTGCCTGTGTAATGTCGTGGAAATAGACAGCCAGGCCGTCTTCCGATGGATAGGCTCTGACCTCGGACCAAACATGGTAAGGAGCATAAAACTCCTCGAATGCGACCGTGCAATTTTCCTGCACCGCTCGATGGAATTGACGATAGCCGATTTGCCCCTGCAAAGCGCCAAATTCTTCCCACAGCACTTTACCAAGAAGCTCTTGGCGCGGCCTTTGAAATAGTCGTTCCGCCTCCCTGTTCAGGTAAGTGAATCGCCATTGACGGTCCAATGTATAGAAGGCATCCGTGATGCTGTCCAAGGTCGTCGTCATGCGCTGCTCCAGAAGCTGCGCATTTTCCTCAGTACGCTTTCTCTCGCTGATGTCCTGGAAAGCGCCTTGGATGCCGGTAATCACATTTTCCACATCGCGTACCGGTTTGCCATTTGCGCGCACCCAGACCGTACATCCCGTCACAGTGATTATTTGCAACTCTTCATCATAAGGCACGCCATTTTTGATGCAGGCATCAAACCGTGCCTGAATTTTCTGACGCCATTCTGGTGCATAAAAGTTAATTGCTTCTTGCGGCGTGGGGGACGTATTGCATGGCACTTCATGAATTCTGCAAACTTCATCAGACCAGAATACGTGGCCCGTGCCAACATCGAATTTCCAGCCGCCTAAATGGGAAATCCGACTGGCAATTTGAAGCAGCAACGCATTTTTTTCGGCTTCATGTTGGCGCATGATGCGGTCGGTGATGTCCTGCACTGTGCCGAAGAGAATAGCCTGTCCATCATTTCCATGGATCAGATCTCCGCGCGAATGAACATATCGGACTTCGCCAGTAGGTCGCTTCATCCGGCATTCGATATCGAGTGGTCCCTCGTTTCTTGCAGCTCTGTCGATCGCATAAAGCACTCGCTCCCGATCCCCGGGGTGCAGAAACGAAACAAAACTATCAAACCCGTGCTGAAGATCGTCGTGCCGAATGCCCAAGATGACGCAGGTCTCTTCTGACCAAGTTATATACCTGCCTTCAACGGCGTCAACGTGGATTTCCCAAAAGCCAATATGCGCGATGCGCTGAACGGTACGTAGTCGGTCATGTAACTGTTCAATTGACGGCGAAAAGTTTGCAGAAACCATTTAGTGTTTTCGGTCTTCCAAAATTCATTACAAAGACGTTGTCCGAAAGGACCATTGAACCGGCACGAAATTCCAAGATTGGCAATCTGGTCTCGAAGAAAAATGAGAACCACCGAAAATTTCAACCATTTGATGGACGGTCCCATGATTAAGACCGTGCTGAATCATATAATCGATAGAATACGACCAAACTGCAAAGCCCTTATCGCAAATCTTTGACAGCCTCAAACTTGTTGCGAAAAATCAACTCCGGCAACAAGTTTGCACGTCGTTCACCAGTAATTTTTAGGCAAAATATCGCCCTTCAGGGCTTTTCATTTCCCACATTTCAAGAAAAAATTTTAATAAATACGCGTTCAATTCATTCCCGCCTGGGGAATGGCCGCATATCGACAGTTAACGAATGGTTAATCCAGAGGTGAGACGGTGGCGAACTTGCTGATTAATGGGGCGCGCAGAGTTTAACACGGCCTAACGCAAGACTTCCGAGGTGCCTGCGGTCATGGCTGCCTGGAGTCTGCTATGAACGACAGACGGGTTTAAGAATCAATTGCGGGTATGAATACCCATGAGCCCTGTTTCAGTGACGTCAGCGATGAGGGTTAGAACTTCAGCGCTTCTTATTTGACATTATTGCCATGGGCGCAGATTCGATACGCCGCGCTGGCCGGCACGCAATGGAGCGCAACGGAGCGCACAGGCGAATGCTGCCGCACGACTAGCCGCCTTGGGCGTGGATTGCCAGCAGCGCCCGGTTAATTCTTGGCAGGCAGTTCCAAGGAAATGGCCCAAAATTTGCGCACGCTATTGGGTGGGCATAGCGTGAAGCCCAACGTCATTGCGGAAGGCGTCGAGCCCGACGAACACGTCGCTTTCCGGGCGCTGGCCGGCTTTGACGAGGCGCAGGCTTATCGTGCTACCCACCCGCTAGCAGCCGGCCACCTGGCGGTTTTCATGAATGCCATGCAACGTACTACCGCGCCGCAAGCATGACGCCTCGGTACCGGCCGGCAGCGTAATGTCAGAACGCGGCCAGTACGATCTTGCCGCGTGCCCTGCCCGACTCCAGCAGTGCGTGGGCGCGCTTCAGATTGGCTGCATTGATGACGCCGAAACGTTCGGTCGCCGTGCTGGCCACCGTTCCCGCATCGACCAGCCCGGCTATCCGGGACAGGATGTCCTGCTGTGCCTGCATGTCGTCCGTCTGAAAAATCGAACGGGTAAACATCAGCTCCCAGTGCAGGGATACGCTCTTGCGCTTGAGCTGCCGGACATCGATGGGTTCGGGGTCGTCGATCAGGCCGAACCTGCCCTGCGGCGCAATGGCCTCGACAATTTCCGCGTAATGCTGGTCGGTATGCGTGAGACTGACGATGTAGTCCGGCGCCGCGGCGCCCACGCGCGCGAGTTCGGCGGAAAGCGGCTGGCTGTGGTCGATCACCTGGTGAGCGCCGAGTTTCCTTACCCATTCCTGGCTTTCAGGGCGCGATGCGGTGCCAATGACGGTCAACGCAGTCAGTTTGCGCGCCAGCTGCACCATGATGGAGCCGACGCCGCCCGCCGCACCGACGATGAGGAGGCTCCGGCCTTTGTCGGCTGCGCTTTCTGCGCCATCCACGTTCATCGGCACCTGCAGGCGGTCGAACAGCATTTCCCAGGCAGTCAGGCTGGTCAGCGGCATTGCGGCGGCGTCGGCAAAGTCCAGCGAGGCAGGCATCGCGCCGACGATGCGCTCATCCACCAGCTGAAGCTCGCTGTTGCTGCCCTGGCGCAGGATGGAGCCGGCATACCAGACGCGGTCGCCCGGCTTGAAGCGCGTGACTTCCGGGCCCACCGCGCGGACCACGCCGGCGGCGTCCCAACCCAGCACCTTCCATGCGCCGTTTTCCGGCTGGCTGCCTTTACGCACCTTGGTGTCGACCGGATTGACCGAGACCGCGCGGACCTCGACCAGCAGGTCCCGGCCCTGCGCAACCGGGTCGGGCAGGATAGTGTCGATCAATGCATCCGGGTGGTCGATCGGGTGGCTTGCCTGGTAAGCGACGGCTTTCATCTTGTAACTCCTTGTGGGGTGAATATATTGCATTCATTATGATCTTCCCGGCGCGGCTGATAAACTGGCAAGCTCGCGATTTACTTTCAACACAATTTTGAAAATCCGGAATCTTCAGGATCTCGAAGTCTTTGTCGCCGCCGCGGAAGGCGGCGGATTGTCCGCCGCCGCCCGCGCGCTTAACCTGTCGCCCGCGGTTACCAGCGCCGCCCTCAAGCGGCTCGAAGCCAGCCTCGGCGTCGCGCTGTTCGTGCGGACCACGCGCAGCATGCGACTCACGATAGAAGGGGAACGGCTGCTGATGCGGGCGCAGCCAGTGCTGGAAAGCCTGCGCGCGGCCGAGAACGAGGCAATGGCGCGGCAGGCGGTGGTCGAGGGACAGGTGCAGATTTCCCTGCCGTCCGACCTAGGGAGGAACCAGGTGCTGGCCTGGCTCAACGATTTCCAGGAAAAATATCCGGGCGTGCAGCTGCGGCTGCATTTTTCAGACCGTCTCGCCAATATCTACCGTGACCCGGTCGACATTGCGATCCGCTTCGGCAAGCTGCCCGACTCCAGCATGGTGGCGCTGCCGCTGATT
>Ga0308164_10002380_pt1 | contig 18957 bp, 16 predicted proteins | sample PhyTR2_FD_201031 | JGI IMG/M metagenome (GOLD analysis project Ga0308164, IMG submission 201031) | Phyllosphere microbial communities from UC Gill Tract Community Farm, Albany, California, United States - DLSLT.R2 | ecosystem: Host-associated > Plants > Phyllosphere > Unclassified | place: USA... | reverse complement strand
CTGGCCTTGCTGTCTCGTCGTCAGTACTTGAGCCGGATGGATCGTTTCCAGCATGGACGTTCGGCGCGAACTTTAGGACCTGAGGGGCCGGATATCAACAAAAAATGTCGCGTTTTTGCACAGGGCTTTTGAGTTGCCTTCCCAAAGACCTGTTTAACCGACCTGCATGACAGGCAGATGTTCCCCACCTCCGTCGCCATTGCCTTTTCGCAGCGCTCCAGGCCATCAACTTTTCAACGCCAGGCAAAGCGAATCAGCCTGTCAGTTCTGTCAGTTCTGTCAGTAGACGGATGCAGAGGACGCGCGCTCAATAAATAGCTCAGACCGGCTTTTCAGGTAACGATCATGGATGACCGACACCCTCACGCCGCCAGCTCCGTTGCGCCCAGTGCAGTTCAAGCAGAAACCCGATGGCAAGCCTTCGGCTTCGGCTCTGCCGAAAGCCATCGCCAACGTCACGCCCGTGCCAGGGCACACACCAACTTTCAGACGACTAACATTTATGTAACGAAAGGCGATCGGCTGGAAATAACCGCAACCAGTCTGTACATGAATCTGGTGTCTGCAGTGATCGGGGTGCCCGAACTGGATACACCCACCCCTTACCCGCTGAAACGTGGCCTGAACGTCCTTGTCGCTACCAACACAGGCCTGCTGGGCTTTACCAATCTGGACCCGCTCGGACACGTGATTCTGGATATAGCAGGACAATACAACCATGTGCCGTTTTTCAGAATGGACATGACCAACCTGGAATGGGAACAGCAGATGGCGCAATACAGCAATGCGCCCGTCGTGCTGCTGACCAGCCCCAGGGCCATCATCGTGGTGCGGTACAACAGCGCTCGGAACTATCTGTCCAATCCAGAGGAATTGATGGCCCGTTACGACAAGGCCATCGAGGCTCAGGACCGGATTTCGGGCGTCGAACAGTACGGCACTGAAGAATGGTCGCTGGACCCCAGCAAACATTTTTATGTAGAGGCCGATAAGGGTTACATGTTTGCTAAAAACGGCCATATGGGGTTTAACGGGGCAACTCCCCTGGCCCAATTATTGTCAACCCTCTCTGACGACGGTTGGGGGCCTTGGCACGAAAGCGGTCATCAACGGCAACTCGCCCCCATGACATGGGGCAGCGGCACTGGAATGACAGAGGTGACGGTCAATCTCTACTCGATGGCGACCCAGGAGTTTTTTTGCGGGCGTGCCCATAACATCGACTCCAGGTACACGGCCGTAAAACAATACCTGCTCGGCACAGTGCGCGAATATGACGACATCAAAGACGTCATGCAAAAACTCGTGATGCTCTGGCAATTGCGTCTTAGCTTCGGTACTTCGTTTTACCCGCAATTGCACCAGCGCTATCGGCTCATGAACAACCCGCCCACCGTCAACGATGATAAAGCGCAGCGCTTCATCGTCGAAACCTCGCTGCTGAGCCATCTCAACCTAGCGGAATTCTTTGATCGCTGGGGATTGTACCCAATCCCTGAAACCCTCAACCAGATCGCCGACCTGCCCGCATTGACACTGGCCATTTGGGAAAATGACGCTGAGACGACGATCCCAATCGATCTGCCATTGCTCACTTATATCCCGCAGCTTGCGCATATCCTGTCCAGCGTGCACGGTACCTTTCAAGACCGGATAAAGTTTACCGTTGCCGAGCAATGGTACACGCCATACCGTTACGAGATAACGCTCAACGGAGCGTTAGTGGCGTGGGTAGACAATGGCGAATGCGTGGGTTGTGAAGCGCGTATCGAAGAAGGCGTCGCCTACGTGGAAGCCAGCACACCCATCTCCGAAGGGGATGAGGCGTCGGTCAAGGTGTTTGCTGGAGGCAAGCTATATACCGCGGCCAGTACCGCATCACGTCCCATCCTGCTGTTCAATATCAAGGCATTGTTTACCGATGACCGTTGCGCTGAACTCAGGCCCGGCATTACCCAGCCAAGGCTTGACGTTCTTTTCTCCAATCTGGATGAAGACCGGACCGATGAACTGCACGGTCGCCTATTGAACCGTGCACAACGGTTACTCCTGCAAAAAACTATAAGAAGCGTGATCGTCAGTGCAGGACTTGTCCAGGTGACGTTCGAGGGTGAGGCTTTCAAGAGTCATGATTATACGATTATCTTCGGAGCCCCTCCTTATGCGACGCTTGAAAAAGGCTACCCCAACGGCTCCGAACTCATCGATAACACCTGGATACGCCCCGGCGGCGTAGGCCATCAAGAGGTGACCATCACGGCAGCTGGAGGCATCGGGAAAACTTATACCCTGTTCTCCGGCAACGTCGAGCAGGCAAAAATCGCCCTGCCTATCCGCCAGCTCTTCACGGACTCTACGATGACCCGACTGGTAGCAGGTGTCGATCAGGCAAGCGTTGATGCCCTGTACATGACCGTCAACGGCAACCCGCTCATCAGCGTGACAAACCGGGCAGCGTACCGTTCTTATCTGGCCATTGCCCAGAGCCTGTTGTTACGACTGACCGTCGCGAAGGTCGTCAGAACAGATGACCTGCTGGAGGTGTATTTCGAGGGCGACACGTTCAAAAAGCATAACTACAAGCTTTTCGTCAACGACCTCTATGCCTCCGAGATCACCCAAGGCAACGCCTACTATTCAAGTGTGTCCAACCGGGTCTGGACCAGCAGCAAGAAGTTCGGGGGTAATGACCACTGTAAAGTGATCGTCGAGTATCAGGGGGTCGTGACAACGTTGTATGAGAGCGATGCTGCAGACGCCATGACGGCGTCTGCATTGCAGGAAAGCGACGCCACTCAATGTGGCCTGGAGAAGTTCCAAGTGTGAACATTGCCGCCAGCCATGACGCCGGCGGCAACGCAGCCGGTCAGGAAGCCACTTGCTCGGCTGGCGAAACAATACTGGTCTTCATGCCACGCGAACGGCCCGAGCTCAGATAAGCCGCAATGGACTCTTGCGTCACTTCACCCAGGAACACGTTCTCGGCATCCAGCACCGGCAGCCAGGCACGGTTGAACTCGTACATGCGCGACAGCAGGATGCGCAAATGTTCGTCGTAAGCGGCAGTGGCGTTGAATTCACGCAGGAACTGCGCGCACGTGCCCTGCTGACGGTGCAGGTCACGACGACGCACATAGCCCATTGCCTTGTTCTCGCTGTCGGTGACAACGATATAGCGACGGTCGTTTTCGTCCATCACTTCCAGTGCGTCGGCAACCGGAGTTTCCGGGCTGACCGACGGCGCGTTGTCGGCCGCATCTTCGGCCTTGACCAGCAGCAGACGCTTGAGGGTGCTGTCCTGGCCAACGAAGCTGCTGACGAAGTCGTCAGCCGGATGAGCGAGCAAGGTGTCCGGATGATCGATCTGCAGCAGTTTGCCGCCACGGAAGATAGCGATTTTGTCGCCCAGCTTGATGGCTTCGTCGATGTCGTGGCTGACCATGATCACGGTCTTGTTCAGCGCGCGCTGCATCTCGAAGAACTCGTTCTGGATCATCTCGCGGTTGATCGGGTCGACCGCACCGAACGGTTCGTCCATCAACAGCAAAGGTGCGTCGGCTGCCAGGGCACGGATCACGCCGATACGCTGTTGCTGGCCGCCGGACAGTTCACGCGGGTAACGATGCAGGTACTGCTTGGGCTCCAGTTTGATCATGCTCATCAGTTCGCGAGCACGGTCATGGCAACGCTGCTTGTCCCAGCCGAGCAGCTTGGGCACGACCACGATGTTTTCTTCGATGGTCATGTTCGGGAACAGACCGATCTGCTGAATCACGTAGCCGATGTTGCGACGCAGGGTCACTTCATCCAGATCAGTGGTGTCTTCGCCATTGATCAGCACTTTGCCGGAGGTCGGCATGATCAGGCGGTTGATCATTTTCAGCGTGGTGCTCTTGCCGCAGCCCGAGGGGCCGAGAAAGACACAGATTTCGCCTTCGTTGACCGTGAGGCTGACCGAATCGACAGCCTTCACTTCTTTGCCGTTGCTCTGGAAAGTCTTGGAGAGGTTCTGGAGTTCGATCATTTCAGTAATCCTTTTGGAGTCAGCGTGCGTTGCAGCCATTGCAGGAGAAGGTCGGCGATAATGGCCAGAATGCTGACCAGTACCGCGCCGACGATCAGCATCGACATATCGCTGCGGCTGATAGAAGCAAGAATGAGTACACCCAGACCACCGGCACCGATGGTCGCGGCGATGGTCATGACACCGATATTCATCACCACGGCGGTGCGCACACCGGCGAGGATCACAGGCACTGCGATAGGCAGCTCGACCATGCGCAGACGCTGGCCGAAGGTCATGCCGATGCCTTTGGCGGCTTCGCGGATACCCGGTTCTACGCCCGTGAGGGCCAGATAGGTGTTACGCATAATCGGCAGCAGCGAGTAAAGGAACACCGCGGTAATCGCCGGCATCGGGCCAAGGCCCTGGCCGAACTTGGAGTAGAACGGCAGCAGCAGGCCGAACAGGGCAATCGACGGCACGGTCAGCAACACCGTGGCGCTGGCCTGCAAAGGGCCCGCCAGCACTGGAAAACGCGTCATCAACACGCCCAACGGCACACCGACGACAATCGCCAGGGTCACGGCGATGCCAACCAGCGTAATGTGCTGCCAGGTCAGGTGCAGGACCTGTGCCCAGTCCAGATGGGAGAAGGCGCTCAAGAAACTCATATCGTCTCCTTCCTTAATTCAATGGGTGCTGACGCAGAAAATCTGCAGCAACCGCGGATGGGCTTTCATGGCCGACGTCGACACGAGCGTTGAGGTCGATCATGGTCTGGTTGTCCAGCAGATCAGCCAACGGCTTGAGCAGCGTCTCGATGTCCGGATGCTTATCCAGATATTCCTGACGAATCACCGGCGCCGCGGTGTAGTCCGGGAAGTAGTGCTTGTCGTCTTGTAGCACTTTGAGCTTGAACGCGTTCAGGCGACCATCTGTGGTGTAGACAAGCCCTGCGAACACCTGACCGTTCTGCAGCGCGGTGTACACCAAGCCCGAGTCCATCTGCCGAGTGTTTTCACGCCCCAGATTCATGTCGTAATGCTTGACCATGCCGACCAGGCCGTCGGACCGGTTGGCAAACTCGGTGTCCAGCGCGACCAGATGCCCTTCTTTGGCTTCGTCTTTGAACACCTTGGCCAGGTCGGACATTGTGTTGACCTGCGGGTACTTGTCAGCAATCTTCTGCGGCAGCGCCAGCGCATAGGTGTTGTTGAACTTCGACGGCGAAAGCCAGATCAGGCCTTTCTTTGCATCGACTTCCTTGACCCGCGCATAGGTCTGAGCGCTGTCGAGTTTTTCGTCGATGTGGTTGTAGGACACCAGCGACACACCGGTGTATTCCCACAACAGATCCAGCTGACCACTTTCCTGTGCGCTGCGCGCCAGATTGCTGCCCAGGCCGCCAGTGATTTGCACGTCGTAGTTCTTGGTCCGCAGGTATTGTGCGGTCAGTTCAGCGAGGATGGTCTGTTCGGTGAACACCCGTGCGCCGACACGCAACAGCGGCTTTTCTGCAGCTTGGGCCAATGCCGGAAACAGCAAGGCAAAGCCTAAAAACAAGCATATTCTTTTCATGAGATTTCCTTCGCTCAGCGAGCCAGTCCGCGTTCCAGCCAAAGACGACTGGCCAGTATCACCAGACCATCGAGCAGCAGCGCCAGCAGAGCGGTACACGCCGCACCCAGCACCAATTGCGGTTGGTTGTTCAACGCAATGCCCGGGAAAATCAGACTGCCAAGGCTATTGGCACCGATGAGAAACGCCAGCGGCGCGGTCCCGACATTGATCGCCAGTGCGACCCGCACGCCACCGATGATGATCGGTACAGCGTTGGGCAACTCGACACGCCACAGCACCTGGCGCGGAGTCATGCCAATACCGACGGCAGCTTCCTTGAGTGAACCCTGTACGTTTTTCAGGCCTTCGTAGGTGTTACGCACGATCGGCAACAGCGAGGCGAGAAACAGCGCGAAGATCGCCGGCCCGCTGCCGATCCCGAGAATCCCGAGGGCAATGGCCAGAACGGCGAGAGGAGGAACGGTGTTGCCAATATTGAATATCTGCATGAAGCGTTCGGCGCGTCCAACCATACTCGGTCGGCTGAGGGCAATGCCCGCAGGGATGCCGACCACCAGGGCCGCCAACATTGAAACCACAACCAGAATCAGATGAGCCTGAAGATAGAACAGCAGGTCATCCTGGTATTGCTTGATAGTACTAACGCCGATCCAGTGGATCAGCAGGGCCAGGAGTGCGATCGCAACCGCACCTCCCAATAGCCCCTTGCCATAGCGATTTGCCACAGGCGGACTCCTTATTTCAGTCGGCGAACGCGTTGACCTGGACGTCCGGAAAGGACGCCGGCAATAACGTTCGCGAAGAGCAGCGGGTGGGTCGCCGGTAAGGGTTTAACCTCGGCGAAAACACAAGCCATAAGCGCAGCTTCGTCAAACCAACATGCTGATGAATCAGCCCCTTGCGTTGGCTTCGTTGCGAGCCTTGACGGGGGAGTGGACGTCTCCACGACCTGAAAGGTTCCCACACGAGACATTATCTGGCCATCGTTTATTGTCTGAACGGTTCGGTTATTGCCGCGAGTTGAGCTATAATCTGCGCCCTTTTTCAATCCCATCCCAGGCGATTTCCCATGACCCAACAGGCCGCCGAAGTCGCGAAACGCCGCACTTTCGCCATTATTTCCCACCCGGATGCGGGTAAAACCACCATCACGGAAAAACTCCTGCTGATGGGCAAGGCCATTTCCGTCGCCGGTACGGTCAAGTCGCGTAAATCCGACCGTCACGCCACCTCCGACTGGATGGAAATGGAGAAACAGCGTGGTATCTCCATTACCACGTCCGTGATGCAGTTTCCGTATCGCGATCACATGATCAACCTGCTCGACACCCCGGGCCACGAAGACTTCTCCGAAGACACCTACCGCACCCTGACGGCGGTCGACTCGGCTTTGATGGTCCTCGACGGCGGTAAAGGCGTCGAGCCGCGCACCATCGCGCTGATGGATGTCTGCCGTCTGCGTGACACGCCTATTGTCAGTTTCATCAACAAGCTCGACCGTGATATCCGCGACCCGATCGAGCTGCTCGATGAAATCGAAGCGGTCCTCAAGATCAAGGCGGCACCGATCACCTGGCCGATCGGTTGCTACCGGGACTTCAAGGGTGTCTACCACCTGGCCGATGACTACATCATTGTCTACACCGCGGGTCACGGCCACGAGCGCACCGAAACCAAAATCATCGAGAAGCTCGATTCGGACGAAGCCCGCGCCCACCTGGGCGATGAATACGAGCGCTTCGTCGAGCAATTGGAGCTGGTACAGGGTGCCTGCCACGAATTCAACCAGCAGGAATTCATCGACGGTCAGCTGACCCCGGTGTTCTTCGGTACCGCGCTGGGCAACTTCGGCGTCGATCATGTACTCGATGCCGTGGTGAACTGGGCGCCCAAGCCGCTGGCACGTGTGGCCAACGAGCGCACCGTCGAGCCGGCGGAAGAGAAATTCAGCGGCTTCGTGTTCAAGATCCAGGCGAACATGGACCCCAAGCACCGCGACCGCATCGCCTTCATGCGTATCTGCTCGGGCCGTTATGACAAGGGCATGAAGATGCGCCATGTGCGCCTGGGCAAGGACGTACGGATCGGCGACGCGCTGACGTTCTTCTCATCGGAACGCGAGCAGCTGGAAGAAGCCTACGCCGGCGACATCATCGGCTTGCACAACCACGGCACCATCCAGATCGGCGATACCTTCACCGAAGGCGAAGCCCTGGGGTTCACCGGTATTCCGCACTTCGCACCAGAGCTGTTCCGTCGCGTACGCCTGAAGGACCCGCTCAAGTCCAAGCAACTGCGTCAGGGTCTGCAACAGCTGGCCGAAGAAGGCGCCACGCAGGTGTTCTTCCCGCAGCGCAGCAACGACATCATCCTCGGCGCCGTCGGTGTGCTGCAGTTCGATGTGGTCGCCAGCCGTCTCAAGGAAGAATACAAGGTTGAATGCGCCTACGAGCCAATCACTGTGTGGTCAGCCCGCTGGATCGACTGCGACGACAAGAAGAAGCTCGAAGAGTTTGAGAACAAGGCGGTGGAAAACCTCGCAGTGGACGGCGGCGGTCACCTGACCTACCTCGCCCCTACCCGCGTGAACCTGGCGCTGATGGAAGAACGCTGGCCCGACGTGAAATTCCGCGCCACCCGCGAGCACCACTGACCGGCCGATGGCGTCGCTGTGTGACGCAGAGCGTCACGAACGGCATTCCCACGCTGGAGCGTGAGGAACGATAGTTCTCTAACTATCGTGCCGATGCTCTGCGTCGAGCGTGAGGAATGATAAGCGTCCGAGAGAACACCTATCGTGCCGATGCTCCGAGTCGGCACGCCGTTCTGGACGCTCCGCGTCCTCGCTCGACCGGCATTCGCTGATCTGGATCAACCATCCAGCGCAAAATGAGAATTAATCTCAATAGAGCCTTGCTATTATCCCGATAGGAATTATTCTCATCTGACTTACACAGGAGATGAGACATGACCTATTTGATCGATGCATGGCTGGACAGACCCCACCCTTACCTGAGAATTCTCCATCGCGAGACGGGGGAAGTGTGTGCCGTACTGGAAGAGGAAGCGCTGGAGGAGCTACGCGATCAGGGCGATCTGGATGTGTGCAGTTTGAGTTCCAGCGAGCCATTGGTGCTCAAGGAACTGGTGAGAAACCTGTTTTTGTTCTGCTACGCGCGGGCGTTGCGCCCCATGGGTGAGTTGCACTGAGCATGAAGCATCAGCACAACTGCGTCGCTGAACGAATCGGCGCGATCCGTTCAGCGACTATCTGCATCGACCGGGTCGCTTACAGAACGTCCAGCAGTTCCACATCAAACACCAGCACGCTGTGCGGTGCGATGCTGCCTACGCCCTGAGCGCCGTAAGCCAGCTCGCTCGGCACGTGCAGACGCCATTTGCTGCCGGCGTTCATCAGTTGCAGCGCCTCGGTCCAGCCGGCAATCACGCCGCTGACAGGAAATTCGGCCGGCTCGCCGCGATCGTAGGAGCTGTCGAAGACGTTACCGTCGATCAACGTGCCGTGGTAGTGAACGCGTACCTGATCTTCACGGGTTGGCTTAGGGCCAGTGCCAGCGGTCACGACTTCGAATTGCAGACCCGAAGCCAGGGTGGTCACGCCTTCGCGCTTGGCGTTTTCAGCCAGGTAGGCCTTGCCGGCGCCCGCAGCCTGCTCGGCTTTGGCGGCTGCTTCAGCCTGCATGATTTCGCGGATGACCTTGAAGCTGGCGGACATTTCTTCCTGACCAACACGGCTTGGCTGACCGCCGAACGCATCGCGCAGGCCTGCCACGATGGCTTCCAGATCGACACCCGGTGGCGGGTTGTCGCGCAACTGATCGCCCAACTGACGGCCAATGCCGTAGCTGACGCGGGTTTCGTCGGTGGACAGATTGACTTCGGACATGACACTGCTCCGTAGAGGGGCACGCAGTCGGTATCACGCAAAACCTGAACGGCAATCACGCTATACGCTGATGCGCCCCGAACCAAAAGGCCGAGCAGCCTAGCACAATTGCCGCTGCAGCCCCTACCGCAGCAGCAATCCGCAGTTGGCGATCAGGACCATGAAGAATGAAACGAGATCGGCAGGCGCATTTCAGAGCGGTCATTGACAGGCATGCCACACAGCTCGTCATGGACCACGCAATGGACCAGGTAAAAAGGCACCACCGGTATTTCCTTGAGCAAGTCCCGGGCGTGCTCTACCGAGCGAAGATGCAGGGTCTTGCCCGCTGGGTCCTTGAGCATCGCCGAAGTGCCATTCATGCGCACATCCAGTAGATAGATGCCGCCTTCGATGGAGATCAGGTTCAGCTCATCGACCCGCCCGGCCTGGGCGTGGCCGATAAATTCCTGATAATTCATGATCGAACCTCCTGCGCAAACGCCTGATGCATCGGAACGGACGTTTTACAACACACAGCGCCGACATGCCAGAAACGATAATGCCCGCCCCTGTCATTCAGCGTTGTCTCAGTGCTTGGTGACCTTGTCCAGATAGCCCATCGCAAACGCCGATATCACGAACGTCATGTGGATAATCACGTACCACATCAGGTATTCGGGCTTGATGTTGGTGGCGTCCATGAACACCCGCAACAGGTGGATGGAAGAAATCGCCACAATCGATGCTGCAACTTTCATCTTCAGCGAAGACGAATCCATCGTGCCCAGCCAGTTGAGCTTTTCCTTGTCCTCGTCGATGTCCAGCTGTGACACGAAATTCTCGTAGCCGGAGATCATCACCATCACCAGCAAGCCACCGACCAGCGCCATGTCGATCAGCGAGAGCAGCACCAGAATCAGGTCTGCTTCGGCCAGCGAGAAGATGTTGGGAATGACGTGAAAGATTTCCTGGAAAAACTTCAGACACAACGCCAACAGGCCAAGGGACAGGCCGAAATAGATCGGCGCCAGCAGCCAGCGCGATGCGTACATGGCATTTTCAAAAAAACGTTCCATTGATACTCGCAAGGTGTTTTAAAGGAGCGGGCGAGTATATCAGCGGTAATGCGCCGCTCTGAGCGTGCGACAAAATAACGCACAGCGGCCGTTAGCGCGCTGCTGAGGAAGCTGATTCAAGCCTAGAACAGCGACGAGCTTTGACAGACCATCCTGTCGCCATTGATACGGCGCAGTTCAGCCTGGACGTGCAGGGCCCAGATGGGTACGTCATCGGCACATTGATAACCATGCAACGACAGGCTTTCGATAACGCTGGTGAGCACCGATTGCGCTTCGGGCAAGCCTCTGAAAGGCCCCTGGGACTTGATTGCGGAAGGCTGTTCTGCAGCCATTCCGGCCGCGAAGAGCACCATCCACTGTCCGCTGTCACTGCGCAGAGGCCGGATGACACACTCGATACGGGTCATCAGCCCCATGCATTCTCGGGTAAGGCAAAGGCTACGCTGCATGATGCGCTCCTGATCAGCAACAGTATTCATCCTTCTCGTTTAGCAGGATGCACGCCAATCTCCTTGGCCACTGCGATCACCTCAAGACTAGAAGAAAACCACCACGCGAGAAACTATCCCTGATGAACGGAGCACCGGGCGGCCCTCACCGCCCGGCGCCTGCGCGGTCAGACCTTGAGTTCAGGCTGCAACTGCGCAGGCTCCTTTTCCAGCTCTTCCTTGAGGTCTTCGTCGCTGAGCATCTCTGCGATATCGCGCAGACGCTCCACCACGCGTGCATTGACGCTGCCCTCAGGGAACTCGCCGTGCTCGTCAGGCGCACCGGCGGGTTCGCCCACCAGCAGGCTCAGCGCCTCATCGGCCTGACGCACCGCGTAGATGTGGAATTGGCCGGCACGTACAGCCTGCACTACACGCTCGTCCAGCATCAGCGTGGTGACGTTGGCCTGCGGAATGATCGCGCCCTGCTCGCCTGTCAGCCCACGGGCTTCGCAGAGGCGGAAGAAGCCCTCGATCTTTTCATTGACCCCGCCCACCGCCTGAACTTCGCCAAACTGGTTGATGGAACCGGTAATCGCGAAGCACTGCTTGAGTGGCGTGCGTGACAGCGCCGAGATCAGCGTGCAGACCTCGCCCAGCGACGCACTGTCGCCGTCCACGTAACCATAGGACTGCTCGAGCGCGATGCTCGCGGAAATCGCCAGCGGGAATTCCTGGGCATAACGACTGCCGAGGTAGCCGGTAAGAATCATCACGCCCTTGGAGTGAATCGGCTGGCCAAGGTTGACCTCGCGCTCAATGTCGACGATCCCGCTGCCGCCCGGGTAAACCGTGGCGGAAATGCGCGCGGGCACGCCGAAGGCCGAGTCTCCGACTTCCAGAACCGTCAGGCCGTTACACTTGCCGACTGCCGCGCCGTCAGTGTCGATCAGGATCACGCCAGCCATCATGTCATCGAGAATCCGCGCCGAAACCCGCCCGGTACGGGTGGCCTTGGCCTTGAGCGCACGCTCGATATGCCCGGCGTCGGTCTTGTCGTCGTTGGCCAGCTGGCGGATGAAATCGGCCTCGCTGACCAATTGAAACAGGTCGCCGATACGCGCCGACAAACGCCCCTGATGCTCGGCCAATCGGGCGCTGTAAGTCGCCAGTCGCGCCACTGCGTCTGCGGTCAAAGGCGCCATGCCCTCTTCCGAGGTGCGGGTCTTGAGCAACTGAGCGAATTGCTCGAGCGTTTCGTCGACCATCGGAATCTCTTCATCGAAGTCGACCAGCACCCGGAACATCTCCTGGAAGTCAGGATCAAGGTCTTGCAGGGTGTAGTACAGCGAACGCGAACCGATGATGATGATTTTGACGTTCCACGGGATCACCTGCGGCGTCAGGCTCACGGTGGCAACGCGGCCAAGCTCGCCCAACGGCGACTCCATCTTCAGCTTGCGCGATTGCAGGGTACGCTTGAGCGCATCCCAGACGAACGGCTCGCCCAGCATCTTCTCGGCTTCCAGAATCAGGAAACCGCCGTTGGCGCGATGCAGCGCGCCGGGGCGCAGTTGCCGATACGTGGTGTACAGCGCGCCCTGATCGGTGCTGTATTCGATGCGCCCGAACAGGTTGTCATAGGTGGGGTGCTGCTCGAAAACCACCGGCGCACCGCCATCACGAGTATTCCCGACCACCAGACTCGGGCTGTACTGCTCTTCCAGCAGCTTGCGCGCCTGGGCGTCGGTCTTCGCGTCATCGACCAACTGCTCGACCAGCGTCTTGAGCAGGTACACCTGCATGGCCTGCAGGTAGGCGCAGACCGCAGCGTTCTCGGCGTATTTTTCCGAGAGCGGTGCCAGCAAGGGTTGCAGGGTCAGGGTGATGGTTTCTTCATTCAACTGACGCAGCTGATTGTTGGACTCGCGCTTCCACTGCGGCAGGCTGGCCAGCTCTTCGTTGAGACGCTCCTCGAGCGCGGAGATATCTTCGTGGAAGCGCTCGCGATCCGCTTCGGGCAGTTGCGAAAACTCGGCCTCGTCCAGCGCCTTGCCATCGGCCATCGGCGTGAACGCGATGTTGGAACTGTCGCGATACAGCGCGATGTCCTTTTCCAGTGACAGGCGCTCGATAACGTCCAGAGCGCGGTCGTAACGCTGATTGAACGCACGGTCGATCGAGCTTTTCTTCTGCTGGTAAGACGGGTGCTCGAAAACCGCCGGGAAGGTCACCAGCAGGTTGTCGATCAGGCCGCCGATGTCGGCGGTGAACTCATGAGCTGTGCCTGGAGGCAGCTCCAGTGCCTTGGGCTCGCGGGGCTCGTCGAAATTGTTGACGTAGACCCAGTCCGACGGCGTCTGCATCCGCTTGCCTTCGGCCTTGAGGTAGCGTTTGACGAACGAAAAGCGCCCGGTGCCGGGCTCGCCCATGACAAATACGTTGTAACCGGGGCGCGGCATGGCAACGCCGAACTGCAGGGCCTCTACGGCTCTCTCCTGGCCAAGGACACCGCGAAAAGGTTCGAGCTCATGGGTGGTCGCAAAGCTGAACTGCTCAGCGGAAAACGGACGGGTCAGCGCGTTGGGCGCCAGGCGTAGGTTGGCTGCGACAGAATCGGGCATCAGTAATCCTTACATCAGGCGGGGCAGATGTCGGCATTCTGGCGCTCGCTGTGCACGACTTGCAAGGCAGGAAAGAGCCGAAAAGCATTTGCGTGTGTAGCGTCACCCGCCGCGTTCTGAAAAAAGCCGTTTTCAAGTAATAATCTGTAATCCCTCACGGAACCCTTGGAACCTGCCTAAACTCCAAACTGCACAGGTGGCTGCTGGCTAACCATCTGTCTTGATGTGACAACTCAAGAAACTCGACCCTTGGCTGAACTAAAAAGAGAAAAAGCTATGAAACGGATTCTTCTTGGAACGCTCTTCGCCGCTGTATCGATCAACGCTATGGCTCAAGCACCAGGCGGTCCTGACTGCGGTTGGGGCAACATGCTGTTTGAAGGTCAACGCGGTACTCCAGCTCACTTCCTGGCTTCGACCACCAACGGTACTTCGGGTAACGCCACCTTCGGCATGACCTCCGGCACCAACGGCTGCTCCACCAACGGCGCACTGACCTATGGCGGTAAATCCTGGCTTGCCATGAACGGCATGATGGATGAACTCTCCAAGGACATGGCCATGGGTCAGGGCGAAGCACTGACGACCTACGCCGTGGTACTGGGCGTTGCACCAGAAGACCGCGAGCACTTCGCCGCCGTCACTCACGAGCACTTCTCGCAAATCTTCAGCAAGGCCGACGCCACTGCCGAAGACGTCCACACCAACACCGTCAATGTTCTGAAAAACGATCCGACTCTGGCCAAGTACGCTACCCAGGCTTAAAGTCGTTCGCCCGCCCTTTGTTCGCAAAGGGCGGGATTCCCTTTTCTGACTAGTTGCCCTCTATGCTCAAACGTCTTGTATCGCTGGCGCTGTTCGTCTGTGCCCCTTTTTTGTCCGCGGCACCTCATGCCAGCGCTGAACGTTTGCAGCAATTGGCCAATGAACCGTTCTGGATTTCTCTGGGTCACTACGAAGCCGGCAAGCTCGGTGGCTGGCGCAGCTATGTCACAGACCCGAAATTCTTTCTCGCCGCCAACGGTGCACACGACCCGCAGGCGGAGCTAAGCGCAACACTCGACGCTATTTACGCACCCGTCAGTAACGAACAGACCCACGCCCAGTGCGTGTACCCGGCACGCACTCGCTGGCTGCGTGACCAGTTGCACCTGACGAGCCTGCCGACCCCGGACTGCAAGGAATTCAAAGCCTGGTACAAGGATGTGGCCCCGGACAGCACGGTGCTGATTTTCCCGGCCGCTTACCTCAATAGCCCCTCGTCGATGTTTGGCCATACGCTGCTGCGCATCGATCCGGCCAGCGCGAAAACCAATAACACCACCTTACTGAGCTACGCGATCAACTTCGGTGCCTACATCGAAGGCATGGACAACAGCATTCTGTACGCGTGGAAAGGTCTGGCAGGCGGCTATCCTGGATTGTTTGCGCTAGTGCCGTATCAGGAAAAACTGTCGGAATACCGCAGCCTGGAAAACCGTGACCTCTGGGAATACCGGCTGAACCTGACTGCGGAAGAAACCGGGCGCATGGTCGAGCACGTCTGGGAGCTGAAACAGATCCGCTTCAGTTATTTCTTCTTCGACGAAAACTGCTCGTACCGGCTGCTGGAATTGCTGCAGGTCGCCCGCCCGGGCCTGAAGCTTACCGATCAGTTCGGCCTGACCGCGATCCCGACCGATACGGTCAAGGCGATCAAGGCCGCCGGGCTGGTGGAGAAGATCGACTATCGCCCGTCACGCGAACGCGAACTGCTGAGCCGCGCCGAACCGCTCGATGCAGACGAGCAACAGTGGGTATTGAAGGTCAGCGCCGACCAGAAGCAACTGCAGAACAGCGAGTACCTTGCGCAGCCCAAGGAACGCCGCGCGTTGATTCAGGACGCCGCGTATCGTCTGGAACGCTACCGCGCCAACGGCCTTGAGCGCGATACACAACGCTCGCAACGCAGCTTCGAACTGTTGCAGGCGATCAACCAGAACCCGCCGCCACAACTGGACATCCCGCGCCCCGGCCTGCCGGAAGAAGGCCATGAATCACGCACCTGGCAGCTGGGAGCGGGCACACGCGGTGACAAGGCGTTTGCCGAATATGGCCTGCGCATGGCCTATCACGACCTGAACGACAACGCCTATGGCTTCCCGCTGGGTGCGCAGATCGAGATTCTTCAGCTCAAGGTGCGTCAATACGAAGGCAATGACTGGCAGGTGCAGCAACTGGACCTGGCGACCATTCGCTCACTGACTCCGCGCACTGAACTGCTGAAACCCTGGTCATGGCAAGTCACCGGCGGCCTGGAACGGGTTCTCGGCAAGCACGGCGACGAAAACCTCGTCAGCCATGTCAACGGTGGTGGCGGCGGCACCTGGCAACTGGCCGATGACATGCTTGGCTTCGCACTGGGCACCGTGCGGGTCGAACACAATAACGATTTCGCCGAATTCATCTCCCCCGCTGCAGGCTTCAACACGGGCGTGCTGTGGCGCAACCCGCTGGGCAACCTCAGCCTGGAAGCCAAGGGCGACTATTTCACCAATGGCGAAGTGCGCCGCAGCGTCAGTCTCAACCAGCAATGGGAGCTGTCCCGCAACCTCGGCCTGCGCCTGAGCGCCCAGCGTGAATTCAGCCAGATGAGTTCGCCACAGAACGAAGTGATGCTTGAGGTGAAGTGGTATCACTACTGACCGGATCAGTAGCGAGTCGCCGGCAGTGTGCGTCGAAAATAAAAGCACACTGCCATTACACGCTCCCTACATCGCTTTTACAAATAACTCACAAATTACCTTCTAGACTCCTCTCATAAGCAGAGGGAATCACCATGAAGCGGTATTGGCTGTTGTTGTCGCTGGCCATCGTGCTGGCGGGTTGTCAGTCCACCCGTGACCAGATGCTGGCGGAGGGTTATCCGCCGGGTTTTGCAGACGGCTATCAGGACGGCTGCAGCAGCGGCAGGGATGCAGCAGGCGCCACTACCGGCCAATTCCGCAAAAACGTGCCCCGTTACTTGAAAGACAAGCTCTACGCCCAGGGCTGGACCGATGGCTTTCGTCAGTGCGAGACCTCGCAGGACAATCGCGACCGGCTCGATCCCGGCCAGGTCTTCAATGAGCGTGACCGCGCCTGGGAGCGGGAAAAGACCCGCAGTGCCGCCAAGGCCTACCGCCCGAACTGACCCACAAAGCCTGGAAAATCGACGAAACCAATGATGCCCTGCTGTGGCCCAAAGCCTATTAGGGAGGACATTTCATGAGCCGCGCATTCGTAAACGAAGACAACGCTGCCGCCGAGGCCGAGCAACCGGTAGAGCGGCTGGTCAGTACACAGATCAACTACGTCACGGCCGAAGGCCTGACCATGTTGAAGAAACACGTCAGCAGCCTGCAGGCGCAGCACAGCACGCAAACCGCGTTGGGCGAAGCGGCAGACAAGCAGCGACTGGCCGATCTGGAACGGGACCTGCGCTACTTCAACCAGCGCCTGCAAAGCGCGCAGGTCGTCGCACCGGCCGTGTCGACCGAAAAAGTGCAGATAGGCAGTTGGGTAACGTTCGCGGATGAACAGGACAACCAGCAGCGCGTGCATCTGGTCGGAGAGGATCAGGCCGATGCAGCCAAAGGACAGATCAATTGGGGGTCGCCACTGGGCCGCGCCCTGATCGGTGCGCAGAAAGGCGATGAAGTGTTGTGGCAGCGCCCGGCGGGCGATCAGTCGATTGAAGTGCTGCTGATCGAACCTGACGCGTGAGCCAGCCGACCAGCGGCAGCGCCGCTCCTTGCAAGGAGCGGCGCGTGCCTGAACGCTGATCAGGCCAGCTTTTTGTGACGCACACGGTGCGGTTGGGCAGCCGCTTCGCCCAGACGCTTCTTGCGATCGGCTTCATACTCGGTGTAGTTGCCTTCGAAGAAGATCGCTTGCGAATCGTCTTCGTACGCCAGGATGTGCGTGGCTACACGGTCAAGGAACCACCGATCGTGAGAGATCACAATGGCAGCGCCCGGGAAGTCCAGCAGCGCTTCCTCCAGTGAACGCAGGGTCTCCACGTCGAGGTCGTTGGACGGTTCGTCGAGCAGCAGCACATTGCCGCCCTCTTTCAGGGTCAGCGCCAGGTGCAGACGACCACGCTCACCACCGGACAGGTCCTTGACGAACTTCTGCTGATCGCCGCCCTTGAAATTGAAGCGACCGACGTAGGTACGCGACGGAATCTCATAGTTACCGATACGGATCACATCGGAACCGTCGGACACTGCCTGGAACACCGATTTGCTGCCGTCAAGGTCATCACGGCTCTGATCCACGCAGGCCAGCTGCACGGTTTCACCGACTTCGATGCTGCCCGAATCCGGCTGTTCCTTGCCCATCAGCATGCGGAACAATGTCGACTTACCGGCACCGTTACCGCCGATCACGCCAACGATGGCGCCTTTAGGCATGGAGAACGACAGGTTGTCGATCAGCACGCGGTCGCCATAGCCCTTGGTGACGTTCTTGAACTCGATAACCTTGTCGCCCAGACGCGGACCGGCCGGGATATAGATCTCGTTGGTCTCGCTGCGCTTCTGGAATTCCTGCGACTGCATCTCTTCGAAGCGTTGCAGACGCGCCTTGGATTTGGACTGACGCGCCTTGGCACCCTTGCGGACCCATTCCAGCTCGTCTTTCATAGCTTTTTCGTGAGCGGTCTGCTGCTTGGATTCCTGCGCCAGGCGGTCCGACTTGGCTTCAAGCCAGCCGGAATAGTTGCCCTCGTAAGGAATGCCCGCGCCGCGGTCGAGTTCCAGAATCCAGCCAGCCACGTTGTCCAGGAAGTAACGGTCGTGCGTGATCGCAACCACAGTTCCCGGGAAGTCGTGAAGGAAATGCTCCAGCCAGGCGACCGAGTCGGCATCCAGGTGGTTGGTCGGTTCGTCGAGAAGCAACATGTCCGGTGCGGAGAGCAGCAGGCGGCACAGCGCGACACGGCGCTTTTCGCCACCGGAAAGGACCGAAACCTTCGCATCCCAGGCCGGCAGGCGTAGCGCGTCGGCGGCGACTTCCAGCTGACGCTCCAGGTTATGGCCATCGCTGGCCTGCAGGATGGATTCGAGCTTGGCCTGCTCGGCCGCCAGCTTGTCGAAATCAGCATCCGGCTCGGCATATTCGGCGTAGACCTGATCGAGACGCGCCTGAGCGTCCTTGATCACGCTGACCGCCTCTTCGACGACCTCACGGACCGTCTTGTTCGGATCAAGTTGTGGCTCCTGCGGCAGATAACCCACATTGAGCTCCGGCATCGGACGCGCTTCGCCATCAAACTCGGTGTCGACACCCGCCATGATTTTCAACAGCGTGGATTTACCCGAACCGTTGAGGC
>Ga0308164_10002379_pt1 | contig 18958 bp, 19 predicted proteins | sample PhyTR2_FD_201031 | JGI IMG/M metagenome (GOLD analysis project Ga0308164, IMG submission 201031) | Phyllosphere microbial communities from UC Gill Tract Community Farm, Albany, California, United States - DLSLT.R2 | ecosystem: Host-associated > Plants > Phyllosphere > Unclassified | place: USA... | reverse complement strand
TGCGCCAGATCGCGACGGCGGCGCGCGCTCGGTCGGAGATGGGGACGAGCCGCTCGCGCCCGCCCTTGCCGCGCAGGATCAGGAACGGTCGATCGGGATGGACCGCGTTGCGCGGCAGGCTGACGAGTTCCGTCGCACGCAGGCCGGAGCCGTAGAGAAGCTCGAACAAGGCGGAAAGGCGCAGGTCGTTCGGGTCAAGCGGATCGCGTGCGGCGCGTTCGGCGATCGCGGCGAACAGGCGGTCGACATCGGCGTGGCTGAGGATCTTCGGCAACGTGCGCGCGGTACCGGGTCGGGGCAATGCCTTGCCGGGATCGTCCGCGCGGTGGCCTTCGTCAGCGAGGAACGCGAAGAAGCGGCGGAGCGAGGCGGACTTTCGGCCCACGGTCGAGCGGGACAAGGCCGACCACCCGCTCGCGAGCTTGGCCAGCGCATCCGCATCCGCGCCGACCAATCCACCTTCCAGCGCCTGCGAGGCAAGCGTCAGGTCGCTTCGATAGGCGGCGACGGTGTTGGCCGCGGCACCGACCTCCGCAGTCATCATTTCCAGGAACCGATCGATCAGCGCGCGATCGCTGGCGTGACTCACGCGCGCGCGATCGCCTCGGCCGCGATCATCCGCGCTTCGCCGTCGAGACCGACGCCGCGCAGTGCGCCGACGATGCGGTACAGTGCTTCCGGAGGGATGTCCTTCCAGCTCCCCGCCTGCATGCCGACGGCTGCGAGCAGGACGACCGTCCCGGCCTGGCCGTCACGGGCAGCGCGATCGAGCGCGCGGGTCCACGCATTGTCCGCGCCGATGCGAACGCCGAGCGACTGTGCCGCACGTTCGATATCGCCTTGGTTGAGACGACCAAGGCCTGCCAACCCTGCGAACAACATGCGCTGCTTCAACGCCGAATCGCCTTCGCCACCGGTATAGGACGCGAGGTCGGAATAGCTGAGGCGGCGATACGCGTCGGGATCGCTGAGCATTATCATCGCCCAGGCGTCGCTGCCGACGGGGACCGAGCCCAGCCAGCGCGCTGCGGTGCGGTCGAGCCCCGCGGACAGCATCGAAGCGACCAGCAGATCCGCGTCAGCCTTTGCCAGATTGGGGTTCAACCGGGACGCCGCCCGCGCGGTCAGCACGAGCCGCGCATAGCTCGGACGCGCGTTCGCGCCGCCCCACAACTGACGGAGCGCGGTGAGCCGTGAATCCGGGTTGCGATCGGCATAGGCGGTCTGGAGATCGTTGGCGGTCGCGGTCGCGCCACTCTGCGTATCGTCGTCGGTCGCAGCCGCAGCATAGAGATCGACGAGCGCCGCGCTGGACAGCACGCCCTGCCCCGCCGCAGCCTCGGCCGGGGCCAGCCGATCGCCGAGCGCGACGGAAGGCGACAAGGCCTGCCAGTATTTCACCTGTGGACCCGCGGTACCGTACAACTCGTCCGGCACGGTGACGCCGGTCGCCATCGCGAGCCCGAACCGCCACGCGGTCAGCCGGTCGACGCCGTCCCATTCGATCGTCACGGCCTGACGCCCCTGCGCCCCCGCACCGACGACTTTCTGCGCGAGCAGCAGGTCGACGCCGCTGGCGACGTTGCGACGCTTGGCTGTCGCGATCAGCGGGCTCGCCTGCGCGGGATTGCCCGACAGCCCGGCGCACATCGCCTGCGCCATCGTCCAGCCGCGCGCCGGGGCATAGCGCATCGCCCCCGTCACCAGCGGACACAGGCCCGCCGGATCGCCCGTCGCCAGCGCGGTGTTCATCGCGACCTGATAGAGTTTCGGCGTGTAATTGTCGGTGTCGACGTTCTGCGCGACCGCACGCGCCGCGACCGATTCGCCCATGCGCAGCAACAGCCACGCGCGCTCGGCAGCGAAGTCCGCGCCGTTCGTGCGGCTGGGCGTGTCGACATGCGACACCAGCGCACGCCGCAACAGGATCGACATCCAGCGCGACGGCAGCGGCGCACTCAGGCGGCGCATCAGCGTCTCGACATACTGGCCGTCCGCTTCACCGAACGCATCGGTATCGAGACCGCCTTCGCTAGCCGTAACCGGACCGACCGTCGCGAGCGAGCGCCGCGCGGACGCCGGCATCTCGTATTGCGCGAGCACCTCCGGATCGACCGGCGCAGGCGTCGCGACAGGGGGCACCAGCGGCGCGTCGCCCGGCGTCGTCGGCGGCAGGGGCTGGATCATAGCGCCCGGTTGCGCGGGTGCCGGAGCCGGAGCGGCCGATTGCGCGGGATCGGTCGGACGTGCCGGCTGCGTACCGGCAGGCGGCGTCGGTCGTGGCGCGGGCGCAGGCGTCGGCTCGCCGAATCCCGGCGGCAGGATCGATTCGGGGCGATCCTGTCCGATCGCCGGTGCCAGCGCGACCAAGGCTCCGACGGCAACCGCCGCCGCTAAGGATGCCTTAAGAGAGGTTCGCAAGCGTCACGGCCTTTTCGACATGGCTCTGCGGACGCTCGGTCGCGCGCCCTGCCAACAGGAACAGGCCGCCGACCACGACCACAAGAACGACGACGACCGAGACGATGAAACGGGACATACGACGTAACCTTGTAGTGGACGGGGGTAGTGGACGGGGCAGAAAATCGCGCGCCAAGAGCTTTTGCCCTCGCGCGGTGCCGCTGTATAGCGCGGGCTACGATGTTGCAAAGCCACAACCCTTCCGGCGGACCCTCGGGCGGTCGCCGCCCTGCCCCGATCGATCGCCCGATTGTTCTCGTCGGGCTGATGGGCGTCGGCAAGACCACCGTCGGCCGCCGTCTCGCGCTGCGCATGAACCTGCCGTTCGTCGATGCCGACCACGAGATCGAGGCCGCATCGGGGATGACCGTCGCCGAGATATTCGCCAAATACGGCGAGGACTATTTTCGCGATGGCGAGCGCCGCGTGATCGCACGACTGATCGACGGCACGCCCAAGATCATCGCGACCGGCGGCGGCGCGTTCATCAACGACGACACGCGGGCGCTGATCCTGCGCGATGCGGTGTCGGTGTGGCTCAGCGCGCATCCCGACATCCTGGTCGAGCGCGTCGGCCGGCGCGACACGCGGCCGCTGCTCCGGAACCGCGACGCGGGGAAAGTGCTCGCCGAACTGGCGCGCGTCCGCAACCCGATCTACGCGCAGGCGCACATCCATATTGTCAGCAACAAGACGCCGCACGAAGCGACCGTCGCCGCTATCCTGAGGGCGCTTGGCCGATGAAGACCGTTACCGTCGAACTGGGTGCGCGGACTTACCCGATCCATATCGAAGCGGGCCTGCTCGCGCGGGCGGGTGTGTTTCTCGCGCCGCTCGCGAAGGGTCGGCGGGTCGCTATCGTCACCGACGAGAATTTGTCGGTTCACCTCGAGACGTTGCAGGTTTCGCTGACTGCAGCGGGGATCGCATCCGAGGCGATCGTGCTGGCACCCGGCGAGGGCAGCAAGAGCTGGTCGACGCTGGAGATGCTGTGCGACCGGCTGCTCGAACTCGGCGTCGAGCGCGGCGATCAAGTCGTCGCGCTGGGCGGCGGCGTGATGGGGGATCTGGTCGGGTTCGCCTGCTCGATCCTGAAGCGCGGGTGCAACTTCGTCCAGATCCCGACGAGCCTGCTGGCGCAGGTCGACAGCTCGGTCGGTGGCAAGACCGCGATCAACACGAAGGCGGGCAAGAATTTGATCGGCGCGTTCCACCAGCCGGTGATGGTGCTGATCGACCCGCAGGTGCTCGACACGCTGCCGATCCGCGAACTTCGCGCCGGCTATGCCGAGGTCGTGAAATACGGGCTGATCGACGACTTCGCGTTCTTCGAATGGTGCGAGGCGAATGGCGCCGCGTTGCTCGCGGGCGACATCAGCCTGCGCGAATACGCGATCGCGCACAGCGTTTCGGCGAAGGCGCGGATCGTCGCGGCGGACGAGCATGAGACCAACGGGACGCGCGCCCTGCTCAATCTCGGCCACACCTTCGGGCATGCGCTGGAGGCGGAGACCGGGTTCTCGCAGGCGCTGATCCACGGCGAGGGTGTCGCGGCGGGTTGTTCGCTGGCGTTCGGATTCTCGGCCTCGCAAGGGATTTGCTCGGGACAGGATGCCGAGCGAGTAGCAGCGCATTGGCGCGACGTCGGGCTGCCGGACAGTCTGGCTGCTGCGAAGATCGGCGCGAGCGGTGAGCGGCTGGTCGATCACATGCGGCACGACAAGAAGATGGCGGCGGGCACCCTCCCCTTCCTGCTCGCGCGCGGGATCGGCCAGACGTATCTCGACAAGACCGTCGACCTCACGAACGTCGAAACCTTCCTCGACGCGCAGCCTCGCTGATGCCCAACGGTGTCGCCAAACAGAATTTGCCGACCAAGGTGTGCCCGGCATGCGAGCGGCCATTCACGTGGCGGAAGAAATGGGCGCGCGACTGGGACAGCGTGATCTACTGCTCCGACGCATGCCGGAAGAAGCGGTAATTCTTTGATCCTCCCCCGCAAGGGGGAGGTGGCTGGCCCTTGCCAGACGGAGGGGGAGGAAAGGGCAACCTCTGTTCCGTGTCCTCCCCCTCCGTCACCTGCGGTGACACCTCCCCCTGGCGGGGGAGGATTACGAACGTTAGGGGCGCGCCGCGCTCCAAGCCAGCCACAGCCAGCCACCGATCAACAACGCCCCACCGATCGGCGTAATCGCACCAAACCAGCGCGGGGCGCCCAGCGCCATCGCGTACAACGTCAACGCAAAGATCGCCGCGCCGACCACGAACAGCCAAGCCGGCCCCCGCGCCTCCATCCGCACCGCAACCAGCGCCGCGACCACATGGACGAGCTGATACTGCGCGCCGGTCTTCAGCCACTCCGCCGCCGACCCGCTCGCGCCGTGCGCCCCGAACGCCCCCGCCGCGACCGCGATCGCGCCCGACAAGGCCGCAAGAATGGCGATAATCATTGCGTATCATTTCCCCAGGGAAAGCGTTTCGCGGTCTCGGCACGCGCCGCGCGCATGTCGCCGGAATCGATCTGCAACTGCAACCGCTCCTTGTCCCGCGCCCGGTATTGCTCCTCCGCGCGGTCGATATCGGCCGGCGCGATCTCGAGCCCGCGCATGACCAGGCGCGCCATCTTCACCGCGGACTCCATCACTTCGCGCACCACCGCGGTCGCCGACGTGTTCTTCAACTTGACCAGAGCGCGGCGATCGAACGCGCGGACATAGATGGCAGCATCCGGGAAAGCCTCGTGCACGCCCTCGATCGTGTCCGGATCGAGCTGGTCGCCGTCCATGCAGAAGCAGATGATCTCCGCCTCCGACGCGCCCGCCTGCCGCAGCAGGTCGAGCCGCGTGCCGTCGCCGTAATAGACCTTCGCACCGAACTCGCCGGCGATGTCGATCATCTCGATATCGGTGTCGATCAGCGTCACCGGGATATCCTGCGCGAGCAGCATCTGGCCGACCGTCTGGCCGAACCGCCCATAGCCGACGATGATCGCATTCGCGCCGTCGACCTTGGGGCCGTCGCGCTCCTGCCCCTCGGCGATCGGCTCGGTCCGGAAACGTCGCGTGATCCCCATCAGGAACGGCGTCGTCGCCATCGACAGCGTGATGATCGCGCCGAACAGGCTGGCCGCCTGCGGTTCGATCAGCAACCCGGCCTGCGCCTGCGCGAACAGCACGAAGCCGAACTCGCCGCCTTGGCTCAGCAGCAACCCAAGCGCGAATGCCTGCCGCCACGTCATCTTGAACGCCATGCCGATCAGCATGATGACGCTGGTCTTGGTCGCGATCAGCGCGGCGGCCATCGCCATCACGAAGAACGGGCGTTCGGCGATCGCGCCCAAGTCGAGCACCATGCCGACCGCGAGAAAAAACAGGCCGAGCAGGATCGAGCGGAACGGCTCGACGTCCGCTTCGAGCTCATGCCGATACGGGCTGTCCGCGAGCATCACGCCGGCGATGAACGCGCCGAGCGCGGTCGACAGCCCGAGCCATTCCATGATCGCGGCGCTGGCGATGACCGTGAACAGGCCGGCGAACACGAACATCTCGCGCTCGCCGAGATTGCCGATCAGGCGGAAGAACGGGCGCAACAGGAAGCGTCCCGCGACAACCAGGCCGACGACGGCGAGCACCGTATAGATCGCCAACAGCCAGCCGGGAGGCGCATTCGCGTCGGCCGGATTGCGGCTCATCGCCGCGACGATCGTGATCAGGGGGACGATCGAGAGGTCCTGGAACAGCAGGATCGAGAACGCCCGCTCACCGAACGGGGTCTTCATCCGCCCCGACGAGCGCAGCATCGGCAGCACCTGCGCGGTTGACGACAGCGCCAGCGGCAGGCCGAGCGCGAGCGCGGCGGGCAGCGAGAACTTCGCGCCGACCCAGACGATCGCAGTAATCGCGAGCCCGCAGATCGCGACCTGGAGAAGGCCCAATCCGAAGATTTCCTCCTTCATCTTCCACAGCCGCGACGGATTCAGTTCGAGCCCGACGATGAACAGCAGCAGCGTGATGCCGAGTTCGGCGAATCCGAGCTTCGACTCCGCATCGCCGACCAGGCCGAGCACATGCGGCCCGACGACGGCGCCTGCAACGAGGTACCCCAGCGTCGCGCCGAGACCGAGCCGGCGGAACAGCAGCACGAACATCAGCCCGAACCCGAGCAGTACGACGCCGTCGCGGAGCAGCGACGGCGACGTGCCCTCCGCCATCAGACTTTCGCCTTTGCAGCGGTATCGGCAGCCTCGGCCGCGGCCTCGAACGCGAGCCGGATCGAGGGGTGGCGCGCGGTGTAGTCGAGCGCGGGGGTGAAGATATCCATCCCCGGCCAATCCGGTGCATCGCCCTCACGCGCAAGCCACGCCGTCAGCGCGTCACGTGTCGCGGCGAGTTCGGCGGGGGTGCGGCCGAGGATATTCGACGCGAGAAGAGACGACGATGCCTGGCCTAGCGCGCAGGCGCGGACCAGCAGGCCGACCTCGCTGACCTTGCCCTCGTCGTCGACCGCGACGTCGATCGTCACGCGGCTGCCGCAGATCGGCGAGCGTTTCTCCGCGGTCGCCATCGGCTCAGGCAGGCGTTCATGGTGCGGGATCGTCGCGGCAAGACGCAGGATCTCGGTATTGTAGAGGGGCGCGCTCATGGCTTCGGCTCGCTTGCACTATCGGATCGGGAGGGGTCGGATTTGGAAGGCGGCGTGGTTGCGCCGAAAACGGGTTTGCCGCGGCGGCGGCGATCGACGAAATCGGCGATCCCCGCGCTCGTCGCGTTGAGCAGCGGGTAGGTCCGCGATGTCGTCATCCAGCCGGGCCGCCGCGACGGGCCGCCGCTCATCGTGTCCATGACGAGCGTCGCGAGCAGGAAGACGAGGCTGGCGAGGATAAGCCCCTTCAGTGCGCCGAATCCGAAGCCGAGCGCGCGGTCGACCGGGCCGAGGATCGACGTCCGCGTCCGCGCCCCGATCGCGTTGGCGACCAGCCGCCCGCCGATATAGGTGACCCCGGTGATGATCGCGAAGGCGAGGACCGCGGCACCACCGACGGTGCCGACCATCGGCGACAGCGCGGCGGCGAGCGGGATGTGGAACAGCTTCAACATCGCAACCATCGCAACCCAGGCGAACATCGACAACACTTCGGTCACGAACCCGCGCACGAGCCCCAGCACCGCAGACCCAGCGACGGCGATCAGGACGACGATGTCTAGGGCGGTGAGGTTCATGGTCTCTGGAATAGGGACGCTAGGCGCGAACCGCTAGTGCGCGCGGCGACCGACGCGCTCTAGTGGTTCAACCGAACACACTATAGCGCTCGCGCCACGCGGCGACTTCGTCCTGCAGATGCGCGGGTGCAGCCTCGCCCGATAGGACGAAGCGGGCGACGTCGGTGTCGGGATGCATCAGCATTTTCTTTGACCCGTCGCTGAACCAGACCGGGACCAGCTGGTCGCACACGCTGTCGAGCACCGCGGCCGCCATGCCGTTCGCAATCGCGTCGCTGCCGGCGAGGACGCGGACGTTGATCGAGACGCCTTCGAGGCAGTTTTGGGGTTCCTTGACGAAATTGAGCGACACGAGAAGCCCGGACCGGTCGGGCCGTGCTTCGTCGGGCAAGCTCGCAACCCGTCGCCAGGCGCAGAACCAGGTGCGGCAGATGCGCGGGCGGACGGCGTGGATGCCGCACCCGTTATTTGAGAGGTGGATGCACGGCGTTCCCGCGGGTTTTCCGAACTCGGGGGTGTCTACGGTCAGTTCGGTGCAGCACGCGGTGCAATCTCCGCACTCTCGATTGGGCAGGATCGGCCCCAGCAACGTTGTTTCCACGTCGGCTTGGGGCTGCATCCGCGTGCGCGCGTCCGTCGGAGGCGGAGTTTCACGCCGATCCACGGTTCAATTTCCTTCGGAATCCACCGTGAAAACCATCGGCTTGCCCCGCGACATCGGCTCCCACCCCGCGGACAACGCCGCCCGCACGCCGCGCGTGATCGTCGCGTCGTCGATCTGAAGCCGCCCGCGCGGCAACCCCTTCAACAGGCGTTTCGGCGCGGGGAACTCGAGCAGGGCTTCGCGTTTGGCGTCGTCCTGCAACAGCGAGATCGTCATGCCTTTCCAGCCTTCGGTATCCGTGTGTTGCGGTTCGCGCTGGAGGTGCCAGTCGTATCGGGTGCCGTCGACCTCGACGGTACCGGTATTGCTTTTCGTGTTCGCCATGCTGGCGGCCATAGCATGGCTGTCGCGAGAGGCCATGCGTTCGGGGGTGGCGGATTTGCGGGACGCGGTGCTTTTGCGCGGTTTGGTCGATCTGTGCCTGACGATCGCAGCTCGTGCACCACCCCGGCTGAGGCCGGGGTCCAGTTGGAAAGGTCGCAATAACTACGCGCAACGGATGCCAGCCACGTCCCCCAACTGGGCCCCGGCCTCCGCCGGGGAGGTGCCTCTCTGGCATAGGTAACGAACACGTTAGGAGAGCGCGGTACGTGGCTTTGAAACGGTGCCTATCCCGAGCGGACATTAATGCGTGCTCGCACGCAGTAACGACCCGCGAGCTTGTTCTCCCGCGAAGGCGGGAGCCCAGTCTGGGTCCCCGCCTTCGCGGGGAAACAAGCTGCCTTCCTAGAGTGGGTTACCCCCGCCCCATCATGTGATCGACGAACGACGCCAGCGTCTTGAACCCCGACAGCTTCATGCCGCTCTTCTCCCCCGTCATCGACGCCGGCACCAGCGCGCGTTCGAAGCCGAGCTTGCTCGCCTCCTTCAACCGCAGCGGACCATGCGCGACCGGGCGGATCTCCCCCGACAGCGCAACTTCGCCGAACGCCACCGCATCGACCGGCACCGGCCGCTCCGACATCGCAGAGATCAACGCCGCCGCAACCGCCAGATCCGCCGCAGGGTCCTGCACGCGATAACCGCCGGCGATGTTCAAATACACTTCGGCATTGGAGAAGCTCAGCCCACACCGCGCCTCCAGCACCGCCAGGATCATCGCAAGACGCCCCGAATCCCAGCCGACCACGGCGCGCCTTGGTGTGGCCCCCGACGCCAATCGGACCGTCAGCGCCTGGATCTCGACCAGCACCGGCCGCGTCCCCTCAAGCGCCGGAAACACCGTCGCGCCGGTCATCGCGTCATCACGATGCGTCAGGAACAGCGACGACGGGTTGCCGACCTCCGCCAACCCTTCGGTCTGCATCGAGAATACGCCGATCTCGTCGGTCCCGCCGAAGCGGTTCTTGATCGCGCGGAGGATGCGGTATTGGTGGCTGCGCTCGCCCTCGAACGACAGCACCGTGTCGACCATATGCTCCAGCACGCGAGGCCCGGCGATCGAGCCGTCCTTCGTCACGTGCCCGACCAGAACGACGGCGGTCCCGCGCTCCTTGGCGAAGCGGATCAGCTCCTGCGCCGACGCGCGGACCTGGCTGACGGTGCCGGGCGCGCCCTCGATCAGGTCGGAGTGCATCGTCTGGATCGAATCGATCACCAGCATCGCCGGCGGCTTGGTCTGCAACGTCGTCAGGATGTCACGCGTGGAGGTCGCCGCCGCCAGCTGCACCGGCGCGTTGCCGAGCCCGAGCCGTCGCGCGCGCAGACGCACCTGATCCGCCGCTTCCTCGCCAGACACGTACGCGACCGATTGCCCCGCCAGCGCCATCTTCGCCGCCGCCTGCAACAACAGCGTCGACTTGCCGATGCCGGGATCGCCGCCGATCAGCGTCGCCGAGCCCTCGACGAACCCGCCGCCCAGCGCGCGATCAAGTTCGGCGATGCCGGTCGCCATCCGGTCCGGCAGCTTGATCTCGGCATCGAGCCCGACGAGCTGGATCGCGCGCCCGCCGGTCTGGAGATTATGCTTGGAATGGAACGGGGTGGCGGCGGTGTTCGCCTCCTCGACCAGCGTGTTCCACTTGCTGCAATCGCTGCACTGCCCAGCCCAGCGGTGCGATACCGATCCGCAGGCCTGACATACGTAACGCTTCTGGGGTTTTGCCATACCGCCGATGTACGAGAACGATACGGGAACATCAATGGGCGGCGGCCGGCCTATGTTGCGGATTTAGTGGCGCTTGGCGGCGCACGGCGTTATCCGCGCGACGATGCACGCCACCGACCTGCGCATCGCCCTGTTCAGCGGCAACTATAATTACGTACGCGATGGCGCAAACCAGGCGCTGAATCTGCTCGTCGGGCATCTGTTGTCAAAGGGCGTGACGGTGCGTGTCTATTCGCCGACCAACGCCAGGCCGGCCTTCCCGCCGACCGGCGATCTGGTCGCGGTGCCGTCGCTGCCGCTGCCGGCGGGACGTGGCGAATACAAGATGGCGCGCGGGCTGCCTGCTGCGATCCGCCGCGACCTGGATGCGTTCGCGCCGAACATCATCCATGTGTCGGCGCCCGATTTCCTGGGGCATCGCGCAATCAGCTATGGCCGGCGCAACGGCATCGCCACGGTCGCCTCGCTGCACACGCGGTTCGAGACGTATTTCCGCTATTACAAGATGGCGTTCTTCGAGCCGATCATGGTGAAGATCCTGACGCGCTTCTACAATCGTGTCGACGAAGTGCTGGTGCCGGGGCGCGGCATGGCGGAGATCGTCGGCGACTGGGGCGTGACGACGCCGACCGCGATCTGGTCGCGCGGGGTGAACCACGACCGCTTCACGCCGACGCGACGCGATCTCGAGTGGCGGCGCGCGCGCGGGATTGCCGACGGCGAAGTCGCGGTCGGGTTTCTCGGGCGGCTGGTGAAGGAGAAGGGGCTCGACGTCTTCGCCGACGTGGTCCGGGAGTTGGAAACGCGCGGCGTGCCGCACAAGGTGCTGGTGATCGGCGAGGGGCCCGCGCGGAGTTGGTTCGCTGAGCGTGTCCCGGGGGCGATCTTTGCGGGGTTCCAGTCGGGCGACGATCTGGGGCGCGCGGTCGCGTCGATGGACGTATTCTTCAACCCGAGCGTGACCGAAACGTTCGGCAACGTGACGCTGGAGGCCATGGCGGCGGGTGTTCCCGTCGTCGCGGCGCGGGCTTCAGGCGCAGTCGGACTGGTCGATGACGGCGTGACGGGATTTCTTGTGCCGCCGACCGATATTGCCGGGTATGCGGATGCAATCGGGCGGATCGTGTCGGAGCCAGGCCTGCGCGAGACGATGGGTTGGGCCGGACATGACAAGGCTGCCGGGTATCTGTGGGATACGATCAACCAAACCGTGCTGGATACGTATCTCGAAGTGATGGCGCGGCGGGATAAATGATGCTCTGACCTTCCCCCCTCCCTGGAAGGGAGGGGTTGGGGGTGGGTCGGGTTCCGCATGCTTGAGCGGGAGTGGCGCAAACCGGCCTACCCACCCCCGGCCCCTCCCTTTCAGGGAGGGGGGCAGGTTGCGCTATGCTCGGGGCGCAGTCACCCAGTCGAACGTCAGCGGTGCTTCGCGGAAGGCGAAGCGGTCGAGGTGGCTCGATACCACCCCGCGCATCCGGTCGACGTCCTCGCCCTCCGGCACCGTCAGCGCGACGTCGAGCGTCTCGCTGTCCGCGCGCATCTCCAGCACGACGCCGTTTGGAAAGGCGATGCGGCCCTCTTCCTCCGAGAAGGTGACCTCCATCTTGTGGCTCCAGTGTTTGGCGAGCTGCTGGAGATACTTGCTGGCCGAATGCGTCGGCACCCTCGCGACCGAGACGCTCACTTGAGCCGCTCGATCTTCTGCGCGGCTTCGTCGAGCAACGCCGCGACCTCGTGCAGCGTGTCCTCGTTGACGTCCTCACGCATCAGCCGGTGCTGGAGCACCTGCCGCAGATTGCCCATCGCCCGCCGGATCGGCGCGCCATCGGTCCGCTCGGACTCCGCCCCGACTGCCGCCAGCCGCGCGAAAAGCCCGTCCACCACGACCGCATTCTCGGCCAGATGCGCGCGGCCCTCGTCGCTCGCCGCAAAACGCTTCTTCGCACCTTCCGACTGCTGCTCCTCGATCAGCCCCATCTCATCGAGCATGCTGAGCGTCGGGTAGACGACGCCCGGGCTCGGCGCATAGCCACCCCCGGTCAGCCCCTCGATCTCGCGGATCAGGTCGTAGCCGTGCCGCGGCGCGTCCGCGATCAGCTTCAGCATGACGAGCTTCAACTCGCCGCCATCGAACAGCCGCCGCCGACCACCAGGGCCGCCGCGTCCATGCCCGTGTCGACCGTGGCCTTCGTGACCCGGCCGACCCCGGCCTTCGCCATCAGCCCGCGGGCCACCGGTCCAGGCTCCATATCCCATACCAAAACGCATTTGAGTGTTCTCCGATATATCTTCATTCATGAATTGCGATATATCGCAGAATGTTTTCGGTTCAAGTGGCGCGGCAATTTTTATGTCTCCTTCCCTGTCATCCCCGCGGAGGCGGGGACCCAGACCCTCGAACCGAGCGAGCATGCATGCCGTCAGCCAGTATGGATCCCCGCCTTCGCAAAGATGACGACGCTTGTGACGATGACGATGCTTGGGAGGAAGACGATACGTCTCGGGATGACGAGCGCGCTTGGATGGCCACGGATGGGCAAACCGGCCCCCCGCCCCTATCTTCACCCCATGGCCGATCTCTTCGCGGGCTTCGAACCCGCCGCCCCCACCGAAACGCATCCCGAAAACGCGCCGCTCGCCGATCGCCTGCGCCCGCGCACGCTGGACGAGGTGGTCGGGCAGGATCACATCACCGGCCCCGAAGGCGCGATTGGCAGGATGGTGTCGGCGGGCCGGCTGTCCTCGATCATCCTGTGGGGCCCGCCCGGCACCGGCAAGACCACCATCGCGCGGTTGCTCGCCGATGCGGTCGACCTGCGGTTCGTCGCGATCTCGGCGGTGTTCTCCGGCGTCGCGGACCTCAAGAAGTCGTTCGCCGAGGCGCGCGAGCACGCCAAGATCGGCAAGCGCACCTTGTTGTTCGTGGACGAGATTCACCGCTTCAACCGCGCGCAGCAGGACGGTTTCCTGCCCTATGTCGAGGATGGCACGGTGACGCTGGTCGGCGCCACGACCGAGAACCCGTCGTTCGAACTCAACGCCGCTCTGCTCAGCCGCGCGCAGGTGCTGATCCTCGAACGGCTCGGCCGCGGTGCGCTCGAACAACTGCTCGACCGTGCCGAGACGGAAATGGAGCGCCCCCTCCCCCTCACCCCGCCCGCCAAGGACGCGCTGATCGCCAGCGCCGATGGTGACGGCCGCTTCCTGCTCAACCAAGCGGAGACGTTGTTCTCGGTGAACCTGCCCGAGCCGCTCGATCCCGCCGGGCTCTCGAACTTCCTGCAACGCCGCGTCGCGGTGTACGACAAGGATCGCGAGGGGCATTACAACCTCATCTCCGCGCTCCACAAATCGATCCGCGGGTCGGACCCGCAGGCCGCGCTCTATTATCTCGCGCGGATGCTCACGGCGGGCGAGGAACCGCTGTTCCTGCTCCGCCGCCTGACGCGCGCGGCGGTCGAGGATATCGGCCTCGCCGACCCCCAGGCGCTGGTCCAGTGCATCGCCGCGAAGGATACCTACGACTTCCTCGGCAGCCCCGAAGGCGAACTCGCGATCGCGCAGGCCTGCGTCTATCTGGCGACCGCGCCGAAATCGAATGCAGTCTACAAGGCGCAGAAAGCGGCGTGGAAATCGGCGCGCGAGACGGGCTCGCTGATGCCGCCGGCGTCGATCCGCAACGCGCCGACCAAGCTCATGCGCGATATCGGCTACGGCAAGGGCTATGCGTACGATCACGATGCGGAGGATGCGTTCTCCGGCTCGGATTACTGGCCCGAAGAGATGAGCGCACAGACCTTCTATACGCCGACCGAACGCGGGTTCGAGAAACGCCTGTCGGAACGGCTCGCCTATTGGGATGGCCTGCGCGCCGAAAAGCGGTCGTGAAGGATTGGGACGCGGTTGCGGCGTACGCGCTGTCGCTGCCCGAGACCGAGGCGTCGACGTCGTACGGCCAGCCCGCGATCAAGACGCGCGGCAAGATGTTCGTCAGCGCCGGCCATGTCGATGGCAGCTTCCACGTCCGCAGCCCGCATGACGAGAAGGCCGCCCTGATCGCGACCGATCCCGAGACCTTCTGGCAGACCCAGCATTACGAGACCTGGCCCGGCCTGCTGGTCCGCTACGGCGCGCATGATGCCGAGCGCGTTGCCCGCGTGATCGCCCGCGCCTGGTGGGATCAGGCATCGGCCAAGCAGCGGAAGGCGTATGGCGATCGCCCCTGACCGCTTCGGCCATTTCGCCGCGATCGACTGGTCTGGCGCGGTCGGTCCCCGGCAATCGGGGGTCGCCGTGGCGATCTGCGCGCGCGGGGCCGCTGCACCGACACTGATCGGAGCCGAGGGCGGCTGGTCGCGTACCGCCGCGCTCGATTGGCTGGCGAACGCGATGCCGCCGGATACGCTGGTCGGGCTCGATCTCGGGCCATCGCTTCCGTTCATCGACCAGGACGCCTTCTTTCCCGGCTGGGCAGAGAGTCCGTCAGATGCGCGCGCGCTGTGGGCGCTGGTCGAGCGGATCTGCGCGGACGATCCTCATCTGGGGGCCAGCAGCTTCGTCGATCATGACGAGGTCGCGCGGCATCTGCGTCGCCACGGCGGGCGCAAGGGCGAATTCTTCGAAGGGTCCGGCCGGCTCCGCATGACCGAGGAGGCGCAGCGGCGGCAAGGGCTGAGCCCGACCAGCAACCTCAATCTCGTTGGCGCGGCGCAGGTCGGCAAGTCGAGCCTGACCGGGATGCGCGTGCTACACAGGCTGGCCGGCCACGTACCGGTCTGGCCGTTCGATCCGGTGCCGTCGCAAGGTCCGCTGATCGTCGAGATCTACACCACGATCGCCGCACGCGCCGCCGGCATCCGCAAGGGGCTCAGCAAAATCCGCGATGCCGAAGCGCTCGACGTGGCGCTGGCCGCGATCGGCAGCGACCCGCACGCACCGCTTGCGCGCTACGACGACCACGCCACCGACGCGATCCTCACCGCCGCCTGGCTCCGCGCCAATGCCGATCGCCCCGAACTCTGGCACCCGGCAGCGATGACATCGCATATCGCGCAAACCGAGGGCTGGACCTTCGGCGTATCTTGAAGCATGGGGTCGCGACGCACCGGGCAGCGCCCGACGCAAGGGCCGGTTTAGCTCAGTTGGTAGAGCGCCAGTTTTGTAAACTGGATGTCGCGGGTTCGATTCCTGCAACCGGCACCATTTCCGACTTTCGATAAACGATGTCGCCGCCGCCACCTGCATGGCATCGTTCGGTAGCGCTCGAGCTCCACCCCCCGCATCCCCGACATGAAAAATCCTCCGCGCCCCAGGGCACGGAGGATCTTCATTCGGCCCCATTGGCTCGCGTCGACTGACGCGAGCCAGAGTTGGATCAGAACCGGACGGTCGCACCCACGGCCAGGTTGCGGCCGAGCGAGTCGTAGCGCTGCGGGATCGTGTTCGTGCGCGCGAGGGCGACGTTGTACGAGTCCGGAACGATCGGCGCGCTCTTGTCGAGCAGGTTGTTCGCGATCAGGCGCAGCGAGAACTGCTTGTCGATCGCGAAGTTGAGCGCGAGGTCGAAGTAGCTCTTCGGCGAAACCCGGTAGTAGCTGGTCCGTGCGCGTGCATCCGTGCCGCCGATCGCCTCGTCGCCCGAATTGTCGGCATTGGTCAGCGAGCCGACATAGCGCCAGTTGAACGACGCGCTGAAGCCACGGTCAAGCGTGGTGTAGGTCGCGCGCAGGCCGTGCGACCATTTCGGGAGCAGTTGTCCGCAGCCATTACCATAGTATCCGGCGCAGTTACGCTCCGGCTGGACCGGCGAGTCCTGGCCCCCTGCGAAGGTCGCCAGCGACCCGTTGAAATTCCAATCGATTTTGCCGGCGCCGGCAAGGTCGAGCGTGTACTGCGCCTGGAAATCATAGCCGCGCGCGATCGACGTGTAGTAGTTCGTCGTGCCCTGCCGGATGAAGCCCGTGGTCGGGTTGCTCCCGGCCGTCGAATACAGCGTACCGGTGCCGGGATTGCGGACGATGCCCTGGCAGAAGAACGCGTCGCCGTTCGAACGCTGACAGCCATCGGTGTAATAGCTGAAGTCGTTATAGCCGAGCGAGTCGTTGATCTTGATCTGGTAGCGATCGACCGAGAACACCAAGCCCTTCACGAACCGCGGCTTCACGATCAGGCCGTAGGTCTGCGTGTAGGCGGTTTCCGGATCGGCGGTGTAGCCGCCCGAGCGCACGGTGCACGCCGCCGAGCCGTTCGGGGTGGTGCCGTTGCTGCACAGCAGGGTCTGGCTGCCGTAAAGCGCATCCGACAGGCCGGTTGCACGGCACACTTCGCGCGACGCGATCGGCGCGCCGTAGGTCACGCCATTAGCGCCGTTGACGACCGTCGGTGCGCAGAAATCGTTGAACGTGCCTGCGCCGCCCGACGCGAAATCGACGTTGGTCGCCTGGCGGATTTCGGTCACCGTCGGCGCGCGCTGCGCCTTGTTGAACGAAGCGCGGAACGTCAGGTCGCTGACGGGGGCGTAGATGCCCTCGACCTTCCAGGTGTTGAACGTGCTCGGATTGCTGCTGTACTTCGACACGCGGTAGCCGCCGTTCACCTGCAACAGGTCGGCGAAGCGCTTGTGCTCGACCAGCGGCGCCTGGACCTCGATATTGGCCTCCCAGACGTCCTGCTTCAGATAGCTGTCGGTGCCGCCCAGACCTGCGCGATACACGCTGTCGGCGGTCGATTTGAGCGTATCCTTGCGATATTCCGTGCCCAGCGCGATCGCGACGCCCTGCTCCGCGAACGGCGAGGTGATGCCGTATTTGCCGAGATCGCCGGTGACGTTGGCCTGTACGTCGTACAGCGTGCCGGTGGTCGCCGACGTGCCCTGATCATACAGATAGTCGATCAATGCCGGGTTGGTATTACCCGCGCTGAACGCATCGAAGGGAACGCAGGCGGCATCCGTGGTCGTCGCGCAGGTCGGTGCGGCGCGCGTGCCGCCGACGTTGATCGAGTTCCGAAGGTTGGTCGCGTTGACGAAGCTCGGCGTGTAGTCCTGATGGTTGCGGGCATAGACGCCGCCGACGTCATAGGTCCACGCGCTGCCGACCTTGCCGCGGACGCCGCCGGTCAGGCGAACGCCGGTGTTCAGATACGCGTCGGGCTGATCGTTGCCCTCACCAAGACGATAGCGAACATCGATCGGTGCCGTCGCCACCGTGCCAGCCGCAGCACCGCAGATCGCGGTTGCCTGCGACGTCGACAGGAACGGGTTGTTGCAGTTCACCTGCACGCTACCGCCGGCGATCGCCGGATAGTTGTTGTACGACTTGTCGCGGAACCAGATGCCCGACGCATACAGCTCGGCGTCGGGTGCGATGTCGAGGCTGACGAAGCCGCCGGCGTTCACGCGCTCGGATGGGCGCTGATACGCATAGTTGCTGAAATAGTTCGAGGCGTTGCCGGCACCCGGACCGAACGGCACGAAAGTACGCGTGCCGTTCGGGTTGTTGACGAGCTGCGCGTTGGCGTTCGCACCGCTGAGTGGCGTGATAAGCCCGCTCGTCGAGCTGCTCGGGGTCAGGCCGCACGACAGCGGTGCGTTCAGACTAGTCTGCGTCAGATAGCAGCCCGAGTTCGAGCGCGCCGACAACAGCACTTCGTCGGTATGCTTGTAGTTGACGAAGCCGTTGATCCGCAGCGCGCCGTCGAACAGCTTCTTGCCCGCGGTCAGCGTGACGTCGGCACGACCACCGTCGTTGGTCAGGCCGCGTGGGCTGCTGAAGCCCGACGAACGCGCCAGCGACGAGACGACCGTGTCCTTGTTGTTGTGGTTGTAGAAATTGTAGTTGCCGTCGAGCTGGATGCCTTCGAAATCCTTCTTCAGGACGAAGTTGACGACGCCCGCAACCGCGTCCGACCCGTACACCGACGAGGCACCGCCGGTCAGCACGTCGACCCGCTCGAGCAGCGACGGCGGGATGATGCCGACGTCCTGGCCGTTCTGCGTGCCGAGGCGCTTGCCGTCGATCAGGACCAGCGTGCGCTCGAACCCGAGGCTGCGCAGCTTGATGCGCTGGCGACCGTCGGAGTCGTTATACGTCTGCTGGCTGTCCGGCGCGATCTGCGGCAAGCGGTTCAGCACGTCCTCGACGTTGACCGCAGCCTGCGCGCGAATGTCCTGCGCGGTGACCGAGGTGATCGGGGCCGCCGACGTCATGTTCGGACGCTGGATGCGCGAGCCCGTAACGACGATCGTGTCGTCCTTCGGCGTGTCGCGATCGACAGCAGTGGTTGCGGTGGTGGCATCCGCTTCGACCTTGGCTTCGGCGGGCGTGCTCGCGGCAGCCTGGGCGGGCGTCACGGCCTGCGCGGGCACGTCCTGTGCGAACGCCGTGGTAGCGGAAAACACGAGAGATCCGACGAGCGCGATCCGCGAAACAGAATGGCCGAAGTTCATACCTACCCCTAAAAAAGCCCGGTTGCGTGATAGCGCTATACCGGTTGCCCGTACTGGTT
>Ga0308164_10002378_pt1 | contig 18974 bp, 19 predicted proteins | sample PhyTR2_FD_201031 | JGI IMG/M metagenome (GOLD analysis project Ga0308164, IMG submission 201031) | Phyllosphere microbial communities from UC Gill Tract Community Farm, Albany, California, United States - DLSLT.R2 | ecosystem: Host-associated > Plants > Phyllosphere > Unclassified | place: USA... | reverse complement strand
ACGGATCGAATTGCGCAACGTCTACAAGATCTTCGGTGCGCACCCTCAGCAGGCCTTGGCGCTGCTGCGGGCCGGCCAGAGCAAGGACCTGGTGCTGGCCAACAGTGGCTGCGTGGTGGGGGTCGACGACTTGTCGCTGAGCATCGAGGCGGGGGAGATCTTCGTCATCATGGGGCTGTCGGGCTCGGGCAAGTCGACCCTGGTGCGCCATATCAACCGCCTGATCGACCCTTCCAGCGGCGAGATTCTGGTCGACGGTGAAAACGTGCTGGCCTATAACGCCGAGCGCCTGCGCGAGCTGCGCCGCAAGCGCATCAGCATGGTGTTCCAGAGCTTCGGCCTGCTGCCCCACCGCAACGTGCTGGACAACGTCGCCTATGGCCTGGCCGTGCGCGGCGAGAGCAAGGCGCAGTGCCGCGAGCGGGCTGCCCACTGGGTCGAAGCCGTGGGCCTGCAGGGCTATGAAAAGGCCTTCCCCGACCAGCTGTCCGGCGGCATGCGCCAGCGCGTCGGCCTGGCCCGGGCGCTGGCGGCCGACACCGACATCATCCTCATGGACGAGGCCTTCAGCGCGCTGGACCCGCTGATTCGCGCGGAAATGCAGGACCAGTTGCTGAGTTTGCAAGGCAGCCTGCACAAGACCATCGTATTCATTACCCACGACCTCGACGAAGCCGTGCGCCTGGGCAACCGTATCGCCATCCTCAAGGATGGCCGGTTGATTCAGGTCGGCACGCCGAGGGACATCCTTCAGACGCCTGCCGACGATTACGTGGATCGATTCGTGCAGCGCCGTACCGCGACGCTTTGAGGATTCGCCTGCATGCACAAGACGCTTTGGCAGAACTGCCACGCCGCGACCATGGTCGGCGGCCGCTACTCGATCATCGAAGACGCGGCCATCGTCACCCTCGGCGATACCATTGACTGGATCGGCCCGCGCGCCGAGGTGCTGGCCATGGCCGGCGTGGAAGTGGTCGACCTGGGCGGCGCCTGGGTTACCCCGGGGCTGGTCGACTGCCACACCCACACGGTGTTTGGCGGCAACCGCAGCGGTGAATTCGAGCAGCGGCTGCAGGGCGTGAGCTATGCCGAGATCGCCGCCGCGGGTGGCGGTATCGCCAGCACCGTGCGCGCCACTCGCGCCGCCAGCGAAAAGGAACTGTACGCCAGCGCTCGCCAGCGCCTCGACGCCCTGCGTCGCGACGGCGTGACCACGGTAGAGATCAAGTCAGGCTACGGCCTGGACCTGGCCAACGAAGCGAAGATGCTGCGCGTAGCGCGGCGCCTGGGCCAGGAACTGCCGGTGACGGTGCGCGCCACCTGCCTGGCGGCCCATGCCTTGCCGCCGGAATACAAGGACCGTTCCGACGAGTACATCGCGCATATCTGCGACGAAATGCTGCCCGCGCTGGCAGCCGAAGGGCTGGTGGATGCGGTGGACGCCTTCTGCGAATACCTGGCGTTCTCGCCGGCGCAGGTGGAACGAGTGTTCATCAAGGCCAAGGCGCTGGGCTTGCCGGTCAAGCTGCATGCCGAGCAGTTGTCGTCGCTGGCAGGTTCCAGCCTGGCGGCGCGCTACCAGGCGCTGTCGGCCGACCACCTGGAGTTCATGACCGAGGCCGACGCCATCGCCATGGCCGCCAGTGGCACCGTGGCGGTATTGCTGCCCGGTGCCTTCTACTTCCTGCGCGAAACCCAGCTGCCGCCCATGGAGGCCCTGCGCAAGCACGGTGTCGCCATCGCCATCGCGACCGACCTCAACCCCGGCACCTCGCCCGGCCTGTCGCTGCGGTTGATGCTCAACATGGCCTGCACCCTGTTCCGCATGACCCCCGAGGAAGCCCTCGCGGGCGCCACCCTGCACGCCGCCAAGGCGTTGGGCCTGGACGCCAGCCATGGCAGCCTGGAAAAGGGCAAGGTGGCTGATTTCGTCGCCTGGAACATCGACCGCCCGGCCGACCTGGCCTACTGGCTAGGCGGCGACCTGGGCAAACGGGTCGTGCGCCACGGCCTTGAAGTGACTTTCTGAATCAGGAGACAGTTGTGGAAAACGTATTCAGCTTCAAGCAGGGCACCGTCCCCCTGTTGATCAGCATGCCCCACGCGGGCCTCAACCTCACGCCCACCGTGGAGGCCGGCTTGGTGCCGGAGGCCATCGGCCTGCCAGACACCGACTGGCACATTCCGCGGCTGTATGACTTCGCCGAGGAAATGGGCGCCAGCCTGCTGGCCGCCGAGTACTCGCGTTTCGTGATCGACCTCAACCGGCCTGCCGATGACAAACCCATGTACGTGGGCGCCACCACCGGCCTGTTTCCCTCGATCCTGTTCGAGGGCGACCCGCTGTTCAAGGAAGGCCAGGCGCCCACCGCCGAAGAGCGCGCCACCTACCTGCAGAAAATCTGGGGCCCTTACCACCGCCAACTGCAGGAGGAGCTGCAGCGCCTGCGCGATCAGTTCGGCTACGCCCTGCTGTGGGACGCCCACTCCATCCGCGCACAGATCCCCCACCTGTTCGAAGGCCAGCTGCCCGACTTCAACCTCGGCACCTTCAACGGCGCCAGCTGCGACCCGAGCCTGGCCGCCGAACTGGAAGCGGTGTGTGCCGGTGCCAGCGGCATCACCCACGTGCTGAACGGGCGCTTCAAGGGCGGCCACATCACCCGCCATTATGGTGACCCTGGCCAAGACATCCATGCCGTGCAGCTGGAACTGGTGCAGCGCGCGTACATGGAAGAAGTGCCGCCGTTCAAGTACCGCGAAGACCTGGCCGCGCCGACGCGGGAAGTGATCAAGGGATTGCTGCAAGCGATGCTGGCCTGGGGCCAGAAACGCTACGGCTGAATCCCCTTAGATCCAGAAGGGGCATGCTTCGAACGGCAATTCGGGTTTATGATGCCAGCAGGCAGACTATTCCCCCTTACGGAGCGCGTGATGCAGACCTTGTACCCGCAGATCAAACCCTACGCCCGGCACGATCTGGCCGTAGAAGAGCCCCACGTGCTGTACGTAGACGAAAGCGGGTCGCCCCAGGGTTTGCCGGTGGTGTTCATCCACGGCGGCCCTGGGTCCGGTTGCGACGCGGCCAGCCGCTGCTATTTCGATCCGAATATGTATCGGATCGTAACTTTCGACCAGCGCGGCTGCGGGCGCTCCACGCCGCACGCCAGCATCGAAAACAACACCACCTGGGACCTGGTGGCCGACATGGAGCGCATCCGTGAGCACCTGGGCATCGACAAGTGGGTACTGTTCGGCGGCTCATGGGGTTCGACCCTGGCCCTGGCCTATGCGCAGAAGCATCCCGAGCGCGTGCACGGGCTGATTCTGCGTGGCGTTTTCCTGTGCCGCCCGCAGGAAATCCAGTGGTTCTACCAGGCCGGTGCCAGCCGCCTGTTCCCCGACTACTGGCAGGACTACATCGCCCCGATCCCCCAGGACGAGCGCGGCAACTTGCTGCAGGCTTTCCACAAGCGCCTGACCGGCAACGACCAGATCGCCCAGATGCACGCGGCCAAGGCCTGGTCCACCTGGGAAGGGCGCACCGCCACGTTGCGGCCCAACCCGCTGGTGGTCGATCGCTTCTCCGAACCGCAGCGCGCGCTGTCCATCGCCCGTATCGAATGCCACTACTTCATGAACGACGCGTTCCTGGAGCCCAACCAACTGATTCGCGACGTGCCGAAAATCGCCCACTTGCCGGCGGTGATCATCCACGGCCGCTACGATGTCATCTGCCCGCTGGACAACGCCTGGGCGCTTCACCAGGCCTGGCCGAACAGCGAGCTGAAGGTGATCCGCGACGCCGGCCACGCCGCCTCCGAACCCGGCATCACCGATGCCCTGGTGCGTGCCGCCGACCAGATGGCGCGGCGCTTGCTGGACCTGCCACTGGAAGAGGCATGAAGGGGTTGCTGCAGCGGGTCGCTTCGGCCCGCGTCGAAGTGGCGGGTGAAGTGGTAGGGGCGGTCGACCAGGGTTTGCTGGTACTGGTAGCGGTCGAACCCGGCGATACCCGCGCCCACGCCGACAAACTTCTGCACAAGCTGCTTAACTATCGGGTGTTCAGCGACGAACTCGGCAAGATGAACCGCTCGTTGAGCGACGTCGCCGGCGGTTTGCTGCTGGTATCGCAATTCACCCTGGCGGCCGATACCCAAAGCGGCCTGCGCCCGAGCTTCTCCACGGCGGCGCCACCGGCACTGGCCGCGGAACTGTTCGATTATTTATTGGAACGGGCAAGGTCTGTGCATGCCATAGTGGCAAGCGGCCAGTTCGGCGCCGACATGCAGGTGCACTTAGTGAACGATGGCCCTGTGACCTTCCTGTTACAGGCCTGAAAGCGGGGCGTTCGCGGTTTTGGTAATAAAAATCTACATATGTAGCAAAAAAACATCATCGCGCCTGATGCGTTGTCTTTCGGCGTGCTAGATAATCGCGCGCATTGGGACCGTTTTCGCGGTCCGTTTGACCTGACTTGAGGGTGCTCCGTCGCCGCGTGGGGAATCATTGCGCCCATTCGTAGTCGGAACATTGCTCGCCAACCCGGCAATCGTAGCTGGCCGTTGGTTTTTTGATCTGTTTTTCGGCGAGGGTTGCTCGTGATTGTTAGTTCCTGTACTGCACCAAGAACACCAGGCAAACGCCTGCGCAGCATGCTGCTCGCCGGTTCGGCGCTGTTTTGCCTGTTCAGTGCCAGCCAGCTCTGGGCTTTCAGCCTCGACGACGTAGCGGAAAAGGCCAAGGACCTCGCGGCGAAGAAGTACGAAGCGCCGAAAAGCAACCTGCCTGCGGTGTTCCGTGACATGAAGTTCGCGGACTACCAGAAAATCCATTTCCGTAACGACAAGGCCGAATGGGTCAACGAGAAGACCCCGTTCCGCCTTTCGTTCTATCACCAGGGCATGCATTTCGACACCCCGGTGAAGATCAACGAAGTGACCGCCAGTTCGGTCAACGAGATCAAGTACGACGCCAGCCGCTTCGACTTCGGCGACCTGCAGTTCGACCCCAAGGCCACCGAACAGCTGGGCTATGCCGGCTTTCGTGTGACCTACCCGATCAACCGCGGCGACAAGCAGGACGAAGTCATGACCCTGCTGGGCGCCAGCTATTTCCGCGTGATCGGCAAGGGCCAGGTCTACGGCTTGTCCGCGCGCGGCCTGGCGCTGGATACCGCGCTGCCGTCGGGTGAGGAATTCCCGCGCTTCACCGAGTTCTGGGTCGAGCATCCAAACGCCGACGACAAGCAGCTGATCATCTACGCCCTGCTGGATTCGCCACGTTCCACCGGTGCCTACCGCATGGTCCTGCGCCCGGGCACCGACAGCGTGCTGGACGTGCAATCCAAGGTGTTCCTGCGTGATCACGTGAGCCGCCTGGGCATTGCGCCGCTGACCAGCATGTTCCTGTTCGGCCAGAACCAGCCGTCCAAGGTGCTGAACTACCGCAAAGAGCTGCACGACTCCACCGGCCTGTCGATTCACGCTGGCAATGGCGAGTGGATCTGGCGCCCGCTGAACAATCCTAAACACTTGGCCGTCAGTAACTTCATGGTCGAGAACCCGCGTGGTTTCGGCCTGCTGCAACGCGGCCGCGACTTCAGCCGCTATGAAGACCTCGACGACCGCTACGACAAGCGCCCAAGCGCCTGGGTAGAGCCGCGCGGCGACTGGGGCAAGGGCACCGTCGACCTGGTGGAGATTCCGACCGCCGACGAAACCAACGACAACATCGTTGCGTTCTGGAGCCCGGAAAAAATGCCGGAGCCGGGCGAAGCGCTGGAGCATAACTACCGCATTCACTGGACCATGGACGAATCCGAGCTGCACTCGCCAGACATCGCCTGGGTCAAGCAGACGCTGCGCTCCACCGGCGACGTCAAGCAGTCCAACCTGATCCGCCAGCCTGACGGCAGCGTCGCCTTTCTAATCGACTTCGAAGGCCCGGTGCTGAAGTCGCTGCTGGAAGACGCCAAGGTGCGCAGCCAGGTCAGCGTCGGCGACAACGCCGACCTGCTGGAAAACAGTGTGCGCTACAACCCTGTGACCCAGGGCTGGCGCCTGACCCTGCGGGTCAAGGTCAAGGACACCAGCAAATCGGTAGAGATGCGCGCTGCACTGGTGCAGGACGCCTTGCCGGGCGACGCCACTGACGAAGCGGCGAAAACCGAGCTGGCCAAGGGTGCGAAGAGCAAGCCCGCCGCCAAGCCTGCCGAAACTGCCGCCGACGCCGATGCTGGCAAGGACAAGGCAGTCGCCAAGGCCGACAAACCGGCCGAAGGCAAAGACGCCAAGGGCGCCGACGCCGGCAAGCCTGTGGAAGCCAATGCACAGCAGGATACCGCCGCTGTCCCAACCACCCCGGAGCCGATCAAGACCGAACAGGTGTTGACCGAAACCTGGAGCTATCAGTTGCCAGCCGATGAGTAATTCACCCGCACAGCCAGAGTCTCTGCAGGAGTACCTGGCCCACCTGCCCATGAGCGAGGAGCAGCGCGCCGAACTGGCGAGCAGCACCTCCTTCGGCGAGCTGCACCAGCGCTTGTCGGCCAGCGGTGCCCCTGCGGGCGCCGAGGCGGCCCACGGCTCGGTCGGCCAGCGCCTGACCCTCAACAGCGCCGCCGAGCTCGAAGAGCACGGCATGCTGGTGCTGGATGCCAACGGCCGCGTGCGCATGAAGGCAACGCCACCGATCAACCGCACCAAAGTGGTTCCAGAGCCCTGGAAGACCAACGTGCTGGTGCGCCTGTGGCGGCGGCTGACCGGCAAGCCGGCAGCGCCGGAACCCACCAGCGACAAGCGCGACCTGCCCAAGGCGCGCTGGCGCTGGGTGGGTTCGATGCGCCGCTACATCCTGCTGATCCTGATGCTCGGCCAGACCATCGTCGCTGGCTACTACATGAAAGGCATCATGCCGTATCAGGGCTGGGCGATGGTCGATCTGCAAGAGATCATGCACCAGTCCTGGAGCACTTCGGCCCAGCAGGTACTGCCGTACGTACTGCAGACCAGCATCCTGGTGCTGTTCGGTATCCTGTTCTGCTGGGTATCGGCGGGCTTCTGGACCGCGCTGATGGGCTTCCTCGAGCTGCTCACCGGCCACGACAAGTACCGCATTTCCGGCGCCAGCGCCGGTAACGAGCCGATCGAGCCGGGCGCGCGCACCGCGCTGGTCATGCCGATCTGCAACGAAGACGTGCCCCGGGTGTTCGCCGGCCTGCGCGCCACCTTCGAATCGGTGGCTGCCACGGGCGACATCGACCGTTTCGACTTCTTCGTGCTCAGCGATACCAACGACCCCGACATCGCCGTGGCCGAGCAACAGGCTTGGCTCGACGTGTGCCGTGAAACCAAGGGCTTCGGGCGTATCTTCTATCGCCGCCGCCGCCGCCGCGTGAAACGCAAAAGCGGCAACCTCGACGACTTCTGCCGTCGCTGGGGCGGCGACTACCGCTACATGGTGGTACTCGACGCCGACAGCGTGATGAGCGGCGAATGCCTCACCGGCCTGGTGCGCTTGATGGAAGCCACGCCAGACGCGGGCATCATCCAGACCGCGCCTAAGGCGTCGGGCATGGACACCCTCTATGCGCGCATGCAGCAGTTTGCCACCCGGGTCTACGGTCCGCTGTTCACCGCTGGCCTGCACTTCTGGCAGCTGGGTGAATCCCACTACTGGGGGCACAACGCGATCATTCGCATGAAGCCGTTCATCGAGCACTGCGCCTTGGCGCCGTTGCCGGGCAAGGGCGCCTTCGCGGGCGCCATCCTGTCCCACGACTTCGTCGAAGCGGCGCTGATGCGGCGTGCCGGCTGGGGCGTGTGGATCGCCTACGACCTGCCGGGCAGCTACGAGGAATTGCCGCCGAACCTGCTCGACGAGCTCAAGCGCGACCGGCGCTGGTGCCACGGCAACCTCATGAACTTCCGCCTGTTCCTGGTGAAGGGCATGCACCCGGTGCACCGTGCGGTGTTCCTGACCGGCGTGATGTCCTATCTCTCGGCGCCGCTGTGGTTCTTCTTCCTGGTGCTGTCGACGGCGCTGCTGGCGGTCAACACGCTGATGGAACCGGCCTACTTCCTCGAGCCGCGGCAGCTGTACCCGCTGTGGCCGCAGTGGCACCCGGACAAGGCCATCGCGCTGTTCTCGACCACCATCGTGCTGCTGTTCCTGCCCAAGCTGCTCAGTATCATTCTGATCTGGGCCAAGGGCGCCAAGGAATACGGCGGTCGTTTCAAGGTCACCCTGTCGATGCTGATGGAGATGCTGTTCTCCATGCTGCTGGCGCCGGTGCGGATGATTTTCCACACCCGTTTCGTACTGGCCGCGTTCCTCGGCTGGGCCGCGACCTGGAACTCGCCGCAGCGTGACGATGACTCGACGCCATGGAGCGAAGCGGTCAAGCGCCATGGCCCGCAGACCTTGCTGGGCTTCTTGTGGGCGGCGCTCGTGGTGTCGCTGAACCCGAGCTTCCTGTGGTGGCTGATTCCGATCGTGGGTTCGCTGATGCTGTCGATTCCGGTGTCGGTAATTTCCAGCCGCACCAACCTCGGCTTGCAGGCGCGCGACGAGAAGCTGTTCCTGATTCCCGAGGAATACGCGGTGCCCAAGGAGCTGCAGTCCACCGACGAGTACACCCACGAGAACCGTTGGCATCAGTTGAAGGATGGCTTCGTGCGTGCGGTGGTCGACCCACGCCAGAATGCCTTGGCCTGCTCGCTGGCCACGGCCCGCCATGGCCAGGCCGAGCCGATCGAGTGGATGCGTGCCGAGCGCGTGCGTACGGCGCTGACCGTAGGGCCCGAGAAGCTCGACGGTGCTACGCGGCTGTTCCTGCTGAGCGACCCGGTAGCGCTGTCGCGCCTGCATTCGCAGGTGTGGAGCGAGCAGAACGAGGCGTGGCTGGGTGCGTGGCGCAAGTCGGTCGAAGCCGATCCGCATGCGCCGTTGTTGCCGCTGCAGCCTGAACTGGCGTTGGCGGGGAACATGTCCCACGCCTGAGGTGGTTAGCTAGCTGGAACAAAAAAGGCCCGGGATGATCTCCCGGGCCTTTTTTTGCGTTGGGAGGGAGGGCCTCATCGCGGGCATCGCCCGCTCCAACAGTATCCGCAGCGAGCTTTGTTGGAGCGGGCGATGCCCGCGATGAGGCCAGTATGGCTGGCCAAGAAATTCAAACCCTGAACCGCCCCACCAACCCCTGCAAGTGCGTGCCGAGCCGCGCTAGCTCAATACTCGAGGCCGCCGTCTCCTCACTCGCCGCCGAAGTCTGCTCCGACACATCCCGCACGTTGATGACGCTGCGGTTGATCTCTTCGGCCACCGCGCTCTGCTGTTCCGCCGCCGTGGCGATCTGCTGGTTCATTGACTGGATCGCCGACACCGTTTGGGTGATGTTCTTCAATTCCAGACCCGCCTTGCGCGTGAGCTCGACGCTGCTGCCGGTCAGCTCCAGGCTGCTGCCCATGGCCCGGGTGACCTGGTCGGTGCCGTTCTGCAGCGCGCTGATCAAGGCTTCGATCTCTTTGGTCGAGGTCTGGGTGCGCTGGGCCAGGCTGCGCACTTCGTCGGCGACCACGGCAAACCCGCGGCCTGCCTCGCCGGCACGGGCCGCTTCGATCGCGGCGTTAAGCGCCAGCAAGTTGGTCTGCTCGGCCACCGACTTGATCACGTCGAGAATGCCGCCGATCTTGTCGCTTTCCAGCTTCAGGTCGTTGACCGCCTGGCTGGAGTGGCCCACCTCGCTGGCCAAGCGCTCGATCTGGGCGATCGCCTGGTTGACCACGCGATCACCCTCACGGGCCTGCTGATCGGCCGCCACGGCGGCCTCGGAGGCTTGCTCGGCGTTGCGCGCGACTTCGTGCACGGTGGCAGCCATTTCGTTCATGGCGGTGGCCAATTGGTCGGTCTCGACCTTCTGGCTGCTGACCCCGGCACTGGTCTGCTCGGTGACCGCCGACAGCTCCTCGGCGGCGCTGGCGATTTGCGTGACGCCTTCGCTGATGCCGCCCACCAGCCCACGCAGGGCAACGGTCATGCGCTGCATGCTGTGCTGCAGCTGGCCCAGTTCGTCGCTGCGGCGGACGTCGATATCGTGGGTGAGGTCGCCGCTGGCGACGCGGTCCACGGCGATCAGGGTCTGGCGCAGCGGGACCACGATCTGGCGGGTGATCAGCCAGGCGGCAAATACCCCGAGCAGCAGGGCCAAGGCGGCTGCCAAGGCCAATAGCAGCTTGCTGTTGGCCGTGTCGGCGTCGCGCTTGGCGTCCTGGGATTGGTCGAGTGCCAGGCTGTTATCCAGCAATTGCGTGCCGGCCTCTTGCATGCGCTTGAGCGCGGCGAGCTCTGCCGCGTCGTCGAATTGGCCGCTGCCGCTGGCACCGCGCGTTCGCACGGTGTTATCCAGGGCCATGAACGCGCTGCGGTAGTCGGCGGCCGCAGCCACCTGCTTGTCCAACAAGACGATATCGCTAGGCACCACCAGCAAGCGTTTGGCACTGACGATGGCGGCGTCTACCTTGTCCATCTCCGCCAACACCTCGCCCGAGCCTTTCGCGCCGCGGTTGGACTCGTAGGAGATGCGGGCGATGCGCAGGTCGCGGGTACGGTCGCTGAGCTGGCTGATGACCGCGATCTTTTCGCCCCGGGAAATCAGGCTGTTGAGGCCGCTCCAGCCGGTGGCCGTGATCAGCAGCGTGAGTGCCAGCACCACGCCGAAGCCCAGCGTCAGCTTGGATTTCACTGAAATGTTGGCGAGTGAGCGGGAAGCCCGAATAGACATTGAAAGCACTCCGTTGCAAGGGTGGCACTGTGAAAAACGCTACCTCACGTATCGGCGCAAGGTAGGGTTTCTGCAGTTTCCGGATGGGACGAATCTGTATCAGCTTAATACAAGCGCGCCAGAAGCGCGGTGACGGCGGTTTCTACCCGCAGGATACGTTCGCCCAGCTGCACGGGCTGCAGGCCGGCCTTGGCCAGTAGCTCGACTTCGTAGGGAATCCAGCCACCTTCGGGGCCGATGGCCAGGGTGACGTCACGGTCGACGGCACGGGGGCAGGCAGGGTAGTCGCCCGGGTGGCCAACCAGGCCGAGGGTGCCTTCGGCGATGGCCGGCAGCCGATCCTCGACGAACGGCTTGAAGCGCTTCTCGATCACCACCTCAGGCAGCACTGTATCGCGCGACTGTTCCAGGCCCAGGATCAACTGCTCACGGATCGCAGTAGGCTCGAGAAACGGCGTCTGCCAGAAGCTTTTTTCCACCCGGTAGCTGTTGACCAGAATCAGCCGCGGCACGCCCATGGCGGCCACGGTCTGGAACACCCGGCGCAGCATTTTTGGGCGGGGCAGGGCGAGGACCATGGTCAGCGGCAGCTTGGCGGGCGGGGGCTGGTCGAGGCTGATCTGCAGTTCAGCCTCATCGGCGCCCAGGCGCAGCACTTCGGCGCGGCCCATCAGCCCGCCAATGCGGCCGACGCGCAGGCTGTCGCCAACGGCCACGCGCTGCACTTCCTGCATGTGGGTCAGCCGGCGGTCGCGCAGCACTACCCTGTCGGCCGAACTGAAGTCGGCCTCTTCGAGCAACAGCAGGTTCATGGGCGGGTCGCGGGCGGCTGGTCTTGGCTATCGGGCTCGGCGTCTTCTTCGTGGTCGCCGCGTTTCTTGATCATGCCGCCGAACAGCAGGCCGATCTCGAACAGCATCCACATCGGCACCGCCAGCAGGGTCTGCGAGAAGATGTCGGGTGGGGTGAGGATCATGCCGACCACGAAGCAACCGATGACCACATACGGGCGGGCCTTTTTCAACGTCTTGACGTCGACCACGCCGATCCACACTAGCAGTACCACCGCCACCGGGATCTCGAACGCCACGCCGAAGGCGAAGAACAGCGTCATGACGAAATCCAGGTAGTTGGTGATGTCGGTGGCCATGGTCACGCCCACAGGCGTGGCGCTGGCGAAGAACTTGAAGATCAGCGGGAACACCAGGAAATAGGCGAAGGCCATGCCTGCATAGAACAGCACGATACTGGAGACCAGCAGCGGCACCGCGATACGCTTTTCATGCTTGTACAGGCCCGGAGCGATAAAGCCCCAGATCTGATAGAGGATCACCGGAATGGCAATGAACAGCGAGACCATCATGGTCAGCTTGAACGGCGTCAGGAACGGCGAGGCGACGTCGGTGGCGATCATCGTCGCGCCCACTGGCAAATACTGGCGCAGCGGGGCGGAGACGATGGTGTAGATCTGCTGAGCGAAGGAAAACAGCCCGGCGAACACTACGAGGATTGCCATCACGCAACGCAGCAGGCGCGTACGCAGTTCAGTCAGGTGCGAGACCAGCGGCATGGGCTGGTCGTTTTCCGGGATTTCGCTCATGGGGCTCTTGGTGGCAAAGAGGTTTCAGTGGCCGGCTTCGGCGCGGGCGTAGGCACGGTCTCGATGCCCGCAGCGTTGGCGGCGGTCAGCGGTGGGGTTGGCAACGGCGCAGTAGTGCCGGGAACTGGCTCCAGCGGGGCCATGTTGCCTTCCGGTGCGGCTACGCTGGCAGCGGGCTGCGGGGCTGGCGCGTCGGTAACTGGCGCAGGCTCTGCGGTCGCCAGTGGCGTCGCAACGGGCGCAGTGGCCTCGGCGGCGGGCGCCGGAGCCGGCTGGCTGGCCTGCGGGTTGAGAATCTTGCGCGCCTCCTGCTCCAACGACAGGATGTGCTCGTTGTGCAACTGGCGGCGGATTTCGTCGGCGCCTATTTCCCGCTCAACTTCGTTCTTGATCGCGTTGAAGCTGCGTTTCAGGCGGCCAATCCACAGGCCCGCCGTACGCGCGGCACCGGGCAGGCGCTCGGGGCCGAGCACCACCAGGGCGACGAGGCCGACGAGCAGGAGTTCGCTGAAGCTGATGCCGAACATAGATCAGTCTTTCCTGATGGGCTCTTCGACTTTGTGGTGCTGGCCGTCGATGGTGTGTGGCTCGTTCAGCGGCGAAGTGGCCTGGGGGTGCACCGGCTGCGCTGGCTGCACGGGTGGCTCCTGCGGTTTCTCTTCGTCGTTCATGGCCTTGCGGAAGCCCTTGATCGACTCACCGACGTCGGTGCCGAGATTCTTCAGCTTCTTGGTGCCGAAAATCAGGACCACGACCACCAGAATGACGATCCAGTGTTTCCAGTCAAAAATACCCATGGTGCAGCTCCTCGTGAGAATTCGTTAGGCGGAAGGCGTCCGAGCGGCCTTTTCTGCATGGCCCGAGAGGCCGAAGCGGCGGTCGAGTTCGTCCAGTACCGCCTGGGGATGCTGGCCGAGGGCGGCAAGCATGATCATGCTATGAAACCACAGATCGGCGGTCTCGTAGATGACATCGCTGCAATCCCCGGTGATAGCGGCATCCTTGGCGGCAATGATGGTCTCGACGGATTCCTCGCCGACTTTTTCCAGAATCTTGTTCAAGCCCTTGTGGTACAGGCTGGCGACGTAGGACGAGTCGGCAGCGGCGCCCTTGCGCTCTTCGAGCACCTGGGCCAGGCGGGTCAGGGTGTCAGTCATGGGAAGATCCTGGCGAATAGATGGCGTGCGGGTCCTTGAGGACGGCATCGACGGTGCGCCACTCGCCATTCTCGTACACGCGGTAGAAGCAGCTTTCGCGGCCAGTATGGCAAGCGATGTGGCCGATCTGCTCGACCATCAGGATGATCACGTCGGCGTCGCAGTCCAGGCGCATCTCGTGCAGTACTTGCACGTGGCCCGACTCTTCGCCCTTGCGCCACAGCTTGCCCCGCGAACGGGACCAGTAGATGGCGCGGTTTTCGGTAGCGGTCAGGCTCAGCGCTTCGCGGTTCATCCAGGCCATCATCAGTACGCGCCCGGTTTTGTGATCCTGGGCGATGGCCGGTACCAGGCCATCATCGTTCCAGCGGATCTCGTCCAGCCAATCTTTCATCTTCGACTCCGACAACAATGCCCCTAGTGTGCCAGTGCTGGGCGCCACTGGCTATCGGCGAACGACCAGATACAAGCCGCAGGCCAGCATGATCCAGCACGGCCAAGCCTGCAGCGTCTCGATCGCCGGGCCGCTGACCGCCAGTGTGGCGCCACCCACCAACAGCAGCGCACCGGCCAGGCGCAACACCCAGCCGTCGTTGCCGCGGCGCCAGCGTTGCTGGTTCTTCTTGCTGTGGGGCTGGGCGTTCTGCTCCAGCAGGTCGCGGGTCATGCCGATCAGGTGGGGGATTTGCTCGATCTGCGCCTGGGCGCTGTGGAACAGCGATTTGGGGCTTACGCGCTCGCGCATCCAGCGCTCCAGGAACGGCTGCGCGGTGCTCCACAGGTCGAGGTCGGGGTACAACTGGCGGCCCAGGCCCTCGATGTTGAGCAGGGTTTTCTGCAGCAGGACCAACTGCGGCTGCACTTCCATGTTGAAGCGCCGCGCGGTCTGGAACAGGCGCATCAGCACCTGGCCGAAGGAAATATCTTTTAACGGTTTTTCGAAGATCGGCTCGCACACGGTGCGGATCGCCGCTTCGAATTCGTTGAGCTTGGTTTCCGCCGGCACCCAGCCGGAATCGATGTGCAGCTGCGCCACGCGGCGGTAGTCACGCTTGAAGAACGCGAAAAGGTTGCGCGCCAGGTAGTCCTGGTCTTCAGGGGTCAGGCTGCCGACGATGCCGCAGTCGATGGCGATGTACTTCGGGTCCCAAGGGCTGACGGTACTGACGAAGATGTTGCCCGGGTGCATGTCGGCATGGAAGAAACTGTCGCGGAACACCTGGGTGAAGAAGATCTCGACGCCGCGTTCGGCCAGCAGCTTCATGTCGGTGCGCTGGTCGGCGAGGGTGGCGAGGTCGGTGACCTGTACGCCGTAGATGCGCTCCATCACCAGTACTTTCGGCCGGCACCAGTCCCAGTACACCTGGGGCACATAGAGCAGCGGCGAGTCTTCGAAATTGCGCCGCAGCTGGCTGGAGTTGGCCGCTTCGCGCAGCAGGTCGAGCTCGTCGTAGATGGTCTTTTCGTAGTCGCTGACCACGTCGACCGGGTGCAGCAGGCGGGCATCCGCGGAGAGCTTTTCGGCCCAGCCGGCGAGGATGAACAGCCACGCCAGGTCTTGGCCGATGATCGGCTTGAGGCCCGGGCGCACCACTTTCACCACCACTTCGTCGCCGTTCTTCAGGCGCGCGCTGTGCACCTGGGCCACCGAGGCCGAGGCCAAAGGCTCGACGTCGAAGCGGCTGAACACGCTGGTGATCTTCTGGCCCAGTTGCGCTTCGATCAAGGCCATGGCCGTTTGCGAATCGAAGGGCGGCACGCGGTCCTGGAGCAGCATCAGCTCGTCGGCGATGTCCTCCGGCAGCAGGTCGCGGCGGGTGGAAAGGATTTGCCCGAACTTGATGAAGATCGGCCCCAGGTCCTGCAGCGCCAGGCGCAGGCGCGCGCCACGGTTGAGCTCCAGGCGTTTGCGCGGCAACCAGCGCCAGGGCATGGCGAAGCGGGTGATGCGCAGGAACCAAGGCAGGGGCAGGGCGAAAATCAGGTCATCGAGACGGTAGCGGATCACGACGCGCTGGATGCGCAACAGACGGCGGACGGCAAGCAGCTTCATGCGTTATCGCTGGAGTCGAGGGATCGGGAGAGGCGCTCAATACGCGCCTCGAGGCGTTCGGTGTCGATCTTGAGCTGGTCGAGCTCGGCGAAGCGGGCTTCGGCTTCGCGCTCGCCCACCAGGGTGCGCGATTCTTCCGCGAGGAATTCGCCGAGGTTCTGGCTCAGGCTGTCGAAACCCTGGCGCGCCCAGCGTGCGCGGCTGTGCACGTGGCCGCTGAACAATTGCGTGGCCACCGGGCCGAGCCATTGTTGCAGCTCGTACTCCCAGTCCAGCTCCAGGTCTTGCAGCACTTTTACCAGGTCCAGCAGCACCGCGCTGTCGCCGCTCAGGTCTACCTGGGGGCTGTGCAGCACGGCGGTCTTGTCTTTGCTCAAGGCCAGTTGCACCAGGCTGCTGGCCGGGGCCCGCAGGGTGCAGTCGGCTGGCGCCGCCCATTGGCTGGCCAGCAGCAGGCCTTCGTCGCTGGGCAGGATAAACAGCTGCAGCGCCGGGCTCAGGCAATCGATTTCGATGACCTTGCCCTGCAGGCGCGCCAGCCGCGGCAGGGCGGTGCCGTCCATGCGCAGCACACGGTTGAGCCCGCGCTCGACGCTGGCGATCAGGCCACGCAGCAGCATCAGGGCTTGATACCCCGGTGCAGGGCGACGATGCCGGAGGTCATGTTGTGGTAGGTGACGCGGTCGAAACCGGCCTGCACCATCATGGCCTTGAGGGTTTCCTGGTCGGGGTGCATGCGGATCGATTCGGCCAGGTAGCGGTAGCTTTCCGAGTCGTTGGTGATCAGCTTGCCGGCCAGCGGCATGAAGGCGAAGGAGTAGGCGTCGTAGACCTTGGACATGATCTTGTTGGTGGGCTTGGAGAATTCCAGCACCAGCAGGCGGCCGCCCGGCTTGAGCACGCGCAGCATGGAAGCGATGGCGTCTTCCTTGTGCGTGACGTTGCGCAGGCCGAAGGCGATGGTCACGCAGTCGAAGTGGTTGTCCGGGAAGGGCAGCTTTTCAGCGTCGGCCTGCACGAACTGGACGTTGCCGGCCACGCCGAGGTCGAGCAGGCGGTCGCGACCGACCTTGAGCATCGAGGCGTTGATGTCGGCCAGCACCACTTCACCGGTAGGGCCTACCAGCTGCGAGAACTTGCGGGCCAGGTCGCCGGTACCGCCGGCGATGTCCAGCACCTTGTTGCCCACGCGCACGCCGGACAGCTCGATGGCGAAGCGCTTCCACAGGCGGTGCATGCCGCCCGACAGCACGTCGTTCATCAGGTCGTACTTGGCGGCTACCGAGTGGAACACCTCGGCGACTTTTTCCGCCTTCTGGCTTTCGGGCACGTTCTTGTAGCCGAAGTGCGTGGTGGGTTCGGCATCGCTGCCTTTGCGCTGATCATTCATATCGCTGTCACCGGGAAAAATTATCGCCATTCTAATCCCCGTGGCCGGCTTTGTCTTGGCAACGCGCAGGTGGATCGCGCTTTGCCTGATCCGGGCTACTATAGGCATCTTTACCAACGCCCCCCGGAGTGGCCGATGAGTCAGATCAGCGTAGAGCGCAAACACAGCCTGGGGCGCCAGGCCGCCAGGGAGAAAGCCGAACTGCTGGTGGAGAAGCTGGTGAGCAAGTACGACGTCAAGGCGCAGTGGGACGGCGACACCGTGGAGGTCAAGCGCAGCGGTGCCAATGGCCTGATCAGCATCGACGACGACACCATCCGCGTCGACCTCAAGCTGGGCATGATGCTGTCGATGATGAGCGGCACCATCGAGTCGGAAATCGAGCGCGTGCTCGACAAGGCCTTGCAGGCCTGACCGCTTTTAGGTCGAGGATTCTAAATTAGCCGACTATCTTGAGTGCACAGCCCCGCCGTCTGTGGGTTCGGACAACCCTTCGAACACGAGGTGCACCATGGCAACTGCCCCACTCAAGAAAGCCGCTCCGCTGAAAAAGAAAGCCGCCACCGTGGCCAACAAGGCCCAGGCGGTGAAGACCGAAACCGTGGTGGAAGTGCGCTCCTACGCGCGCAAGATCTGGCTCGCGGGTATCGGTGCCTACGCCAAGGCCGGCAAGGAAGGCCTGGACTACGTCAAGGACCTGATCAAGACCGGCGAAGGCGTGGAGAAGCAGGGCAAGAAGGTCATCGACAAGGAACTCAAGGCGGCCAACTCGCAGATCGATGACGTGAAGGAAGACGTCGCGGTGGCCAAGGGCAAGGTCGTGGTACAGATCGACAAGCTGGAAAAACTCTTCGACGCGCGCGTGGCCAGTGCCCTGAACCGTATCGGCATTCCGTCTCGGCATGACGTCGACACACTCTCTGCTAAGCTCGATGCATTGCTGGCAATGCTTGATCGTGTGGCGCGTAAACCATGAAGGAGAGCGGGATGGCTGTTAAGAAGAAAGTCGAGAAAACAGGCAGCACCTGGGTCGGCGGTATCGAAAAATACTCCCGGCAGATCTGGCTCGCCGGTCTGGGTGCCTATTCGAAAATCAGCAACGACGGCAACAAGCTGTTCGACACCTTGGTGAAGGATGGCGAAAAGGCCGAAGCGCAGGCCAAGACCGAGGTCGACAAGCAGGTCGATACGGTGAAGTCTTCGGCCAAGTCGGCGCGCTCGCGGGTCGGCGATGTGAAGGACAAGGCCCTGGGCAAATGGAGCGAGCTGGAGGAGGCGTTCGATACCCGCCTCAACAGCGCGATCTCGCGGTTGGGCGTGCCGAGCCGCAATGAGGTGAAGACCTTGCACAGCAAGGTCGACGCGCTGACGCGGCAGTTGGAGAAGCTCACGGGTGAGTCGGCCAAGGCGCCTGCTTCGAAGGCCAACGGTGCCGCCAAGCCGGCTGTTGCGGCGAAGCCGGTACCCAAGATGGCGGCGTCCAAGGCGGCGCCGAGCAAGACTGCGGCGGCCAAGCCCGTGCCCAAGGCGGCGGCGAAACCGGTAGCGGCGGCCAAGTCGGCGGCCAGCAAGGCTCCGACGGCGGCGAAAACCGCTGCGTCGAAAGCGGCCAGCAGTACCAAGGCGGCGGCCGCGAAGCCGGTGGCGAAAGCCAAGGCGGCGGCGAAACCTGTTGCGAGCAAGGCGGCTTCAGCGGCCAAGGCAGCGCCCAAGCCTGTTGCGTCGAAACCGGCAGCGAAACCAGCGGCCAAGCCTGCCGCGAAGAAGCCAGCAGTGAAAAAGGCTGCGGCGCCCAAAGCTACGACAGCGGCCCCGCCCACTGCCGCACCCGCTACAGCGGCCAGTTCGACTGTACCGCCAGCAACACCATCGCCCGAGGTCGCAACGCCCTCACCTCAAGCCTGAGCCCTTGCACGGCCCCGTTGGAGCGGGCGATGCCCGCGATGAGGCCGGTGCAGGCCACCTAAAAGCTCGCGGGCATCGCCCGCTCC
>Ga0308164_10002377_pt1 | contig 18975 bp, 20 predicted proteins | sample PhyTR2_FD_201031 | JGI IMG/M metagenome (GOLD analysis project Ga0308164, IMG submission 201031) | Phyllosphere microbial communities from UC Gill Tract Community Farm, Albany, California, United States - DLSLT.R2 | ecosystem: Host-associated > Plants > Phyllosphere > Unclassified | place: USA... | reverse complement strand
ATGAAGAGGTTTGTATGTACGCGGTCATAAAAACCGGCGGCAAGCAGTATCGCGTTGCTTCCGGCGAAAAAATTAAAGTAGAACAGATTGCTGCGGACGTAGGCCAGGAAATCGTGATCGATCAGGTTTTGGCAGTCGGCAACGGCGCTGAGATCAAGATCGGCGCACCCCTGGTGTCCGGCGCCACCGTCACGGCTACCGTCGTGTCGCACGGCAAGCACGACAAAGTGCACATCTTCAAGATGCGCCGTCGTAAGCACTACCAGAAACGTCAAGGCCATCGCCAGCAGTTCACCGAACTGCAAATCGGCGCGATCGCTGGTTAAGGAGCTAGGTCATGGCACAGAAAAAAGGCGGCGGCTCTACGCGAAACGGGCGCGATTCCAAGCCCAAGATGCTCGGCGTGAAGGCGTTCGGCGGTGAGTTGATCTCCGCTGGCTCCATCATCGTGCGCCAGCGTGGTACCCGTTTCCACCCCGGCACCAATGTCGGCGTGGGCAAGGACCACACGCTGTTCGCCCTGGTTGACGGCCACGTGTCGTTCGCCATCAAGGGTGCAGCGAGCAAGCAGACGGTTTTCGTGACGCCCGCAGCTTAAGGCTAGGTCGTTCGTTACCCGCGAAGCCCCGCTGGTCGGGGCTTCGTGCTTTCTGGCCGATACCGGCCGCAGCTGGGGCCGTCATACGCGTTGCTCGCTGCCATCAGACAGGGAAATCCCAAATGAAATTCGTCGACGAAGCATTCATCGACGTCGCGGCAGGCGACGGTGGTAACGGCTGCGTGTCTTTCCGGCACGAGAAATACAAGGAATTCGGCGGCCCCAACGGCGGTGACGGCGGACGGGGCGGCCATGTGTTCATGGTGGCCGACGTCAACCTCAACACCCTGGTCGATTTCCGCTTTTCGCGGCGCCACGACGCCAAGCGCGGCCAGCACGGCATGGGCTCGGACATGTTCGGTGCGGCAGGCGAAGACGTCACGCTGAAGATGCCCGTGGGTACCATCATCAGCGACGCGGAAACCGGCGACGTGCTCTACGAACTGCTGGTGCCGGGCGAGGTGGTCACGCTGGCGCGCGGTGGTGACGGCGGTTTCGGCAACATGCGCTTCAAGAGCGCCATCAACCGGGCTCCCCGCCAGAAGACCATGGGGTATCCGGGCGAGCGCAAGAGCCTCAAGCTCGAACTGAAGGTGCTCGCCGACGTCGGCCTGCTCGGCATGCCGAACGCCGGCAAGTCGACGTTGATCAGCGCGGTGTCGAACGCCCGCCCGAAGATCGCTGACTATCCCTTCACCACGCTGCATCCCAACCTGGGCGTGGTACGGGTCGGACCGGAGCAGAGCTTCGTGATCGCCGACATTCCGGGCCTGATCGAGGGTGCCTCCGAAGGCGCCGGACTCGGCCATCAATTCCTGCGTCACCTGCAGCGCACCCGCCTGCTGCTGCACGTCGTCGACATGGCGCCTTTCGACGACGCTGTGGACCCGGTGGCACAGGCCAAGGCCATCGTCGGCGAGCTCAAGAAATACGACAAGGCACTGTTCGACAAACCGCGCTGGCTGGTACTGAACAAACTCGACATGGTGCCGCTGGCCGAGCGCCCGGCGCTGGTCAAGGACTTCGTGAAACGCCTGCGCTGGAAGGGCCCGGTGTTCGAGATTTCGGCGCTGACCCGCGAAGGTTGCGAGCCGCTGATCCAGGAAATTTTCCGCCACGTGCAGGCCGAGCAAAAGGCGTCGCAGCCGCCGGAAGATATCGATCCGCGCTTCGACGAGGCGCGGCAAGATGCCGACGCCGTTCCCGCCCCCGAAAAAGACTGACCGACGACACGCTTGCGCGATGACCACCACGACCACCACGACGACAACCGACGCCTCTGCCGCCACCCTTCGTGCCGCCCGGCGCATCGTGGTCAAGGTGGGTTCCAGCCTGGTGACCAACGACGGCCGCGGCCTGGATGCCGCCGCCATCGGCGAGTGGTGCCGCCAGCTGGCGGCCCTGGTCAAGGGCCTGGCCGACGGCGGCAAGCGCGAGGTGATCATGGTCTCCAGCGGCGCCATCGCCGAAGGGATGAAGCGCCTCGGATGGACCACCCGCCCGCACGCCGTCAACGAACTGCAGGCGGCGGCGGCGGTCGGCCAGATGGGGCTGGCGCAGATGTACGAAACCCAGCTGCGCGCCTGCGGCATCGGCAGTGCCCAGGTGCTGCTGACCCATGCCGACCTGGCCGACCGGGAGCGTTATCTCAACGCGCGATCGACCTTGCTGACCTTGCTCAAGCTGGGCGTGGTGCCGGTCATCAACGAGAACGACACCGTCGTCAACGACGAGATCAAGTTCGGCGATAACGACACACTCGGCGCCCTGGTGGCCAACCTGGTCGAGGCGGACCTGCTGGTCATCCTGACGGATCAGAAGGGCCTCTACACGGCCGACCCGCGCAAGAACCCGGGGGCGGTTTTCGTGCACGAGGCGCGTGCCGGCGATCCGGCCCTGGAGGCCATGGCAGGCGGCGCGGGAAGCTCCATAGGGCGTGGCGGCATGCTGACCAAGATCCTGGCAGCACGGCGTGCGGCGGGCTCGGGCGCCTCCACCGTCATCGCCTGGGGCCGCGAGCCCGACGCGCTGCTGCGCCTGGTGTCCGGCGAGCCCATCGGCACCATGCTGCTGGCCCACACCGCCAAGCAGCAGGCACGCAAGCAGTGGATCGCCGATCACCTGCAGTTGCGTGGGTCGGTCACGGTAGACGACGGCGCCGCAAGCCGACTGCGCGAAGGCACGGCCAGCCTGCTGCCCATCGGCATGGTGGCGGTCGAGGGTGATTTCTCGCGCGGCGACGTCATCGCGGTGCAGGACGCGGCAGGCGTGGAAGTGGCGCGTGGACTCGCCAACTACGCCAGCGCCGAGGCGCGGCTGCTGTGCCGCAAGGCCTCCGGCGAGATCGAGCGCCTGCTCGGTTATGCCGCCGAGCCCGAGATGGTGCACCGCGACAACCTGGTGCTGACCGGTCGCTGAAGACCGGCGGCGCGGGGTCGGCGACTAAAGGCCTCAGGGCCCCCGGCGCATCAGGTCGTTCTGCAGGACTTCGATGATGCGGCGGTTGGTGCCGCCCGGTGCCGCGTCCTGGCAGATGCCGGCTTTGGCGATCTTCATCGACTGCCGGGGTGCACCGCCGTCGGATAAGGACTGCCAGACCGGCTCGTTGACCGGTTTCCAGTCGCCGTCGGTGAAGTGACGGGCGTACAGCTTGACCTCGGCCGTCGCGCAGCGGATGCCCTCGTACATGGCCGTCATGGCGCTGCCATTGCGGGTCCTGGCGACCGATACGTATCGCACCACGCCGTCGCTGTCGGAGCTGATGGTGGCGGGGTCGATGCCGATGACGATGGCGTTGCCGGTCGTGTCATCGATGGTGATGAGCTTGTCGGGATTGAACCGTGGCGCGGCCTGGACCGGCAGCTCCGGATAGCCACCTTCGGGCGCACCGGAAAGCAGGCCGGCGAACGCCGGGCCGGCAGCCGTCAGGGAGACAAGGGCCATCGCCACGAGACGGACAAGAAACAGGTCAGCGCGGTGCATGCGGAGGCTCCAGCATGATGCCTGCCGGCGGAGCGCCGCCGCCGGAAGGATCGGGATCGAAAGTGGCACCGGGTGGCAGCTCGAAGGCGCCGGCCGGACCGCCGTGGGGGGCATCCCCTTCGCGCAGCGGCCGCATGCTGTTGCGCAGGTACCGGTTGCGCGGGTCTTGCCGTGGCAGGAAGCGTGCGAGTTCGGTGAGCGCCATTTCATAGACGCCCCGCTTGAACTCGACGACCACGTCGAGCGGCACCCAGTAGTCGTTCCAGCGCCAGGCATCGAACTCGGGGTGATTGGTAGCGCGCAGGTTCAGGTCCCAGTCGTGACCCATGAGCTGCAGCAGGTACCAGATCTGTTTCTGGCCCTTGTAATGGCCGCGTGCGTCGCGGCGGATGAATCGATCCGGCACCTCATAGCGCAACCAGTCGCGGGTACGGGCCACGACACGCACATGCTCCGGCCGAAGGCCGACTTCCTCGTGCAACTCGCGGAACATGGCCTGCTCCGGTGTCTCTCCGCGGTCTATGCCGCCTTGTGGAAACTGCCAGCTGTGAGTGCGTATGCGTTTGCCCCAGAAAACCTGGTTGCGCTGGTTGAGCAGGATGATGCCGACGTTGGGCCTGAAGCCTTCCCGGTCAAGCATAATCAAACCCCAAATTTTGAACTGAGACCATTATGCACGCGCGTTCTGCGCGTGAATAAGCAGGCAAGTACTCAGTGACAGACAGCAGGTGCGCCTGCTTGCAAGACCCCTGTCCGCACCTCGGCACGCCCCCATGAAAGCCTCCTCCTTCCTCGTCTCCACCCTCAAAGAAGCGCCCGCGGACGCCGAAGTCGCCAGCCACAAGCTGATGATGCGCGCCGGCATGATCAAGAAGCTCGGCGCCGGCATCTACAACTACATGCCGATGGGGCTACGGGTGATCCGCAAGGTCGAAGCCATCGTGCGCGAGGAAATGAACCGCGCCGGCGCCGTCGAGGTCGCGATGCCGGTGGTGCAGCCGGCCGAGTACTGGCAGGAAACCGGCCGCTTCGAAAAGATGGGCGCCGAACTGCTGCGCATCAAGGACCGTCATGGGCGCGATTTCGTCGTCCAGCCGACCAGCGAAGAAGTGGTGACCGATATCGCCCGCCAGGAATTCCGCAGCTACAAGCAGCTGCCGAAGAACCTGTACCAGATCCAGACCAAGTTTCGCGACGAACGCCGGCCGCGCTTCGGCCTGATGCGCGGGCGCGAATTCATCATGAAGGACGCCTACAGCTTTGACCGCAGCCCCGAAGCCGCCCAGGCCAGCTACCAGAACATGGCCGCCGCCTACCGCCGCATCTTCGACCGCTTCGGCCTGCGCTACCGCGCCGTGGCGGCCGACAGCGGCGCCATCGGCGGCGACCTGTCCGAAGAGTTCCAGGTCATTGCCGCGACCGGCGAGGACGCCATCGTCTATTGCGCCGACAGCCAGTACGCCGCCAACCTGGAAAAGGCCGAAGCGCTGGCACCTGCGCACTCGCGTCCCGCCGCCGTTCAGGCCATGGAAAAGATCGCCACCCCCGGCAAGAGCAGTTGCGCCGATGTGGCCGAGCTGCTGGGCCTGGACATCCGGCGCACCGTCAAGTCGCTGGTGCTGGCCACCGACAAACTGGACGACGCCGGCGAAATCGTCGGTGCCCAGGTCTGGCTGCTGCTGCTGCGCGGCGATCACGACATGAACGAGGTCAAGGTCGGCAAGCTGCCCGGCATGGAAGGCGGCTTCCGCTTCGCGAGCCTCGCCGAAATCGACGCGCACTTCGGCTGCAAGCCGGGCTACCTGGGGCCGATCGGCCTAAAGCAGCCGGCGAAGATCGTCGCCGACCGCGAAGTCGCCCTCATGGCCGACTGGATCAGCGGCGCCAACGAACCCGACTTCCATATCGGCGGCATCAACTGGGGGCGCGACCTGCCGGAGCCGGAACTGGTCGCCGATATCCGCAACGTCGTCGCCGGCGACGCCTCGCCGGACGGCAAGGGCACGCTCGCCATCGAGCGCGGCATCGAGGTCGGGCATGTGTTCTACCTGGGCACCAAGTACAGCAAGGCGATGAACGCGACCTTCCTCGCCGAGGACGGCAAGCCGCGTCACTTCGAGATGGGCTGCTACGGCATCGGCGTGACACGCCTGCCGGCGGCCGCCATCGAACAGAACCACGACGAGCGCGGCATCGTCTGGCCGGATGCCATCGCACCGTTTACCGTGGTGATCTGCCCGGTCGGCATGGACCGCAGCGAGCCGGTCAAGGCCGCTGCCACCGAGCTCTACGAAGGCCTGCTGGCGGCCGGCATCGACGTCATCCTGGACGACCGGGGCGAGCGCCCGGGCGCGATGTTCGCCGACTGGGAACTGATCGGCGTGCCGCACCGCGTGGTGCTGGGCGACCGCGGGCTGAAGGAAGGCCAGGTCGAGTACCAGCAGCGCCGCGACACCGAGGCCACCAAGATCGCCGTGACCGACATCCTGGCCCATGTGAAGGCCCGGATCGGCGCATGAAGGGCGGCCGGCGCGGCTGGCTTGCCGGCACGGCCGGCGCGCTGCTGCTGCTGCCCGGTCGGCCGGCGCAGGCCGGCGCCCAGCAGGAGGAGCCGCTGGCCGACGCGGTGCGCGGTGCGCTCAGCGCGGCGGTGGGCGACCGCGCTCCGCCCGTGCCCGAGTTCGCCGATACCGCGCGGCGCATCGCCTATCTGCGCTGGCTGGCGGCCATGTCCGAGCGCCTGCGTCCGCGCATGGCCGACGGCCCCACGCGGCACGAGTTCCTGCAGACGCTCTGGTACGAATCGCGTCGCGCCGCGCTGGACGAATCCCTGGTGCTCGGCCTGGTGCAGGTCGAGAGCGCCTTTCGCAAGTTCGCCGTGTCCAGCGTCGGCGCGCGAGGCTTCATGCAGGTCATGCCGTTCTGGATGCGCACCATCGGCAACGGCGAGCCCGAGCGGCTGTTCCACATGCAGACCAACCTGCGCTTCGGCTGCGTGATCCTGCGTTTCTACCTGCAGCGGGAACGCGGCGACATGTTCATGGCGCTGGGCCGCTACAACGGCAGCCGGGGCAGGGCGCCGTACCCGGATGCGGTCTTCGGCGCGCAGAAACGCTGGCTGTTCACCGACAAGCCGGCCTGAAGCCTGCCGGCCACACTCGGCGTTTTTGCAGCCTTCCCGACAAGGAGCTTTCGATGCCCAGCAAGAAGCCCGGCCTCTACGCCAACATCCACGCGAAACAGGAGCGCATCAAGCACGGCAGCGGCGAGAAGATGCGCAAGCCGGGCGCCAAGGGTGCGCCGACCGCGGAGTCGTTCGCGCAATCCGAAAAGACCGCCAAGAAGCCGCCGCGCGCCAAGAGCCACCGTCGCGTGCGGACCAAGCGGGCCAAGAACCGGCACCGCGCCCGCTAGCTAGGCGGGCAGCCGCGCCACCATGACCTGGTCGATGCGGAAGCTGTCCACATCCAGCACCTCGAACTTGTAGCCGCCCCAGCTGACGCTGTCGGTCCGGCGCGGCACGCGGCGCAGCATCACCATCAGGAAGCCGGCCAGGGTCTCGTACTCGCCGTCGTGCGGCAGTTGTTCCAGGTCCAGCGCATGCATGACGTCCTGGATGGGGGTCACCCCGTCGATCAGCCAGGAGTTCTCGTCGCGCCGCACGATCTGGGATTCTTCCAGCGGGGAGATCAGGTCGCCCATCACGGTGCTCATCACGTCGTTCAGCGTCACCACGCCGACCACCAGGCTGTATTCGTTGACGATCACCGCGAAGTCTTCGCCGACCAGGCGAAACTGCTCCAGCACCTCGGCCAGCGTCAGCCGGTCCGGCACGATCAGCACCTTGCGCACCAGCGCGTCGTCGGCCAGGGAGATCGGCTGGTTGTTCAACACCCGCTGAAACAGATCCTTGGCGTCGACATACCCGACGACCTGATCGATATCCCCGTCGCACACCGGGTAGGTGCTGAAGGGTTCGGCGGCGATGCGCAGGCGGATCACCGAATCCGGGTCGTCGCGGCGAAAAAACGCGATGCGGTCACGCTGCGTCATGGCGCTCGAGATGACCCGGGTATCCAGCTCGAACACGTTGGCGATCAGCTGTTGCTCGCCGGCTGCCAGCACGCCGGCGAGGGCGCCGGCTTCGGTCATGGCGAGGATGTCCTCGTAGGTGATCCGGTCGTCGCGCTTGAGTGGCAGTCCGAACAGCGCGAACAGGCCGTCTGCCGCCTTGCCGTAGAACCATGCGAGCGGCGCGAACACCGTCATCAGCAGCTGCATCGGCCGCACCACCCGCACCGCGAGCCGCTCCGGCGCCGTCATGCCCAGGCGCTTGGGGAACAGGTCGGCGAACAGGATGAACAGCGAGGTGACGATGAAGAAGGACGCCAGGAAACCGGCCGATCCGGCCGCTTCCGCGCCCAGTCCGAGGGAGAAAAAGTCGGTGAAGGCCGGGCTGAGCGCGCCTTCTCCGACGATGCCGCCCAGGATGGCGATGGCGTTCTGGCCGATCTGCACCACGGTGAAGTAGGGCCCGGGCTGCTCCTGGATGCGCATCACCCGCTCGGCGCGGGCCTCGCCCTCGTCGGCCAGCTGGCGCAGCCGCAGCCGACGCGAGGCGGCCAGGGAAATCTCCGAGACAGAGAAGAATGCACTGGCGGCGATCAGCAGTGCGATGAGAAGGAGGCTGGTGGACAGGGACATGGGCGCCGGCATTTTCGCCCGCAAACGCCCCCGCCGGGTCGATCCGCTCGCCTCAGTTCACGAAACCGATGCGGCTGCGTCCGGTCGCCGTGCGCGGCAGGTCGGCACATTGCAGGGTGCCGCGCCGTTCCAGCCGCGCGTTGCCGAACGCCACCATCAGCGCCCGCCGCATTTCGCGGGGCGCCAGGCCGGCCAGCCGTTCCAGCACCGCCTCGCCGGGACGCTCGTCGAAATGGTCGCCCCAGCCGTGGCTGCAGCGGATCGACTGGTACAGACGCCAGGCGATATGGCGCGCCTGCGCCTCCGTGGGCGAGGGCACCTCGAACACATTCATGCGGTTCAGGATGGGGTCCGGGATGCCGCGGGCGTCGTTGGCCGTGGTGATCCACACCACCTGGCTGGCATCGATCGGCACCTCGGCGAACTCGTCCACGAAGGCGCCGGCGGTGTCGTGTTCCAGCAGGCCGTACAGCGCACCCAGCGGGTCGTATTGCGCATCGACGCTGGCCTTGTCGATCTCGTCCACCACGATCACCGGGTTGGCGTACTGGCCCTCCACCAGGGCCTCGAAAACCTTGCCCGGCCGCGCGCCTTTCCATTGGGAGGCCGAGCCCGAGAGCAGCCAGCCGGCAGTCATCGATCCCATCGGGACCAGGTTCATGCCGGTGCCGATCAGGTCGGCCAGCGCGCGGGCGAAATGGGTCTTGCCGATGCCCGGCGGGCCGAGCAGCAGCATGGGGGTCACCTCCAGGCCGTCGCGGCTGTCCTGGGACAGCGCGACATGGCGGCGCACGTCGTCCAGCACTTCGGTGAAGTTGGGAAGGTCGTCGTAGAGGGCTGTCATGTCGGGGACGCCCGCCGGCTTCACCTGGAAGCGCTGGGGCCCGCGTTCGAGCATGCGTTCGTAGGTATTGCGCAGGCTTTCGTGCTCGCGCGGATCGCCGCTCATGCCGTGCAGCCTGTCGAGCTTGCGCTCGACATCGCCGGGATCGAAGACGCTGCGTACCTGGGCGACGGGCAAGGTGAAGGAGGCGCCGGGCGCCGTGAGTTGCCGTGATTCCATCAAACACTCCCGGTAGTGAGCCATGACGGTTTCATTGCAGCACAAGCCATGCCAGCCGTCCATGGAGCGAACGCCGGTGTAGCGTCCGTCCCACCCGGCTTATCCGGAGATGCCGGCCGCTTATCGCGAGAGCAGATCGAACAGCGTTCGCGCGATGACCTTGGTGGCCGCGCGCAAGTCCTGCAGGTCGAGCTTCTCGTCGGCACGCTTGGCGTTGGACTCGAGCACGGTGCGCGGGCCGGCGCCGTAGATCACGCCGGGAATGCCCGCCTCGGCGTACAGGCGCACATCGGTGTAGAGGGGGGTGCCCATGGCGGGGATGTCTTCGCCCAGCACGTCGCGCCCGTGGCGCCGGATGGCCTCGACCAGCGGCCGGTTGCCGGGCAGCGGGCGCATCGAGCGGGCCAGCAGCAGGCGGCGCAGGTCGACGGTGATGCCGGGCACCGTGGCCGCGGCCTCGGCGATGACACGGCGGATGTCGGCCTCGACCTGCACCGGGTCTTCTTCCGGGATCATGCGGCGGTCCAGCTTGAGCACCACCTTGCCGGGAACCACGTTGGTGTTGGTGCCGCCTTCGATGCGGCCGACGTTGAGGTAGGGGTGGCTGATGCCTTCCACATCGGAGGTCACCTGCCGGTACAGCGCGTTCTGCGCATACAGGGCGTTGAGCACCGCGACCGCGCCCTGCAGCGCGTCGACGCCGGTGTGCGGCACGGCGGCGTGGGCCATGCGGCCGTGCACCGTCACCTCCATCTGCAGGCAGCCGTTGTGGGCGGTGACGACTTCGTGGCTGAAGCCGGCGGCGATCATCAGGTCGGGCTTGGTCAGGCCCTTCTCCAGCAGCCAGCCGGGGCCGAGTTCGCCGCCGAATTCCTCGTCGTAGGTGAAGTGCAGCTCGACCGCGCCCCGCAGCGGCGCGCGGAGGGATTCGAGCGCCCGCACGGCGTAGGTGAAGCTGGCGAAGTCGCTCTTGCTGACGGCGGTGGCGCGGCCGTACATGTGGCCGTCCACGATCTCCGCGCCGTAGGGCGGATGGGTCCAGCCCTCGCCGGGCGGTACCACGTCGCCATGGGCGTTGAGGGCGATGGTCGGCCCCTCGCCCGTGTCGCCGTAGCGGCGGCGGACGATCAGGTTGGTGATCGACTCCATGCCGGCGGCGACCACCTCGGCGATGGGCACCGCATGCTTTTCGGCCTCGAAGCCGAACGCCTGCAGCAGCTCCGCGGTGCGCTCGGCATGCGGTGCGTTGTTGCCGGGCGGCGTGTCGGTCGGCACCCGCACCAGGGCCTGCAGAAAGGCGATTTCCTCGTCGAAGTGCGCGTCGATCCAGGCATCGAGGCGGGCGTACGGGGCGTGGTCTTGAGATTGGACGGACATCGGAAGGGAACCAGTTGAGGGGCGGTCGGGGCGGCGGTCAGACGGTGTCTGTCGCCAGGCCGGAGAGAAGATGGCCGAAGGCCAGCACGGCCAGGTCCATGTCGTGGGCCGTGGTGCTCTCCAGCGGGTTGTGGCTGATGCCGGCGTTCTCGCCGCGCACGAAAAGCATGGCCTGCGGCATGGCGATGTGCAGCTTCATGGCGTCGTGGCCGGCGCCGCTCGGCAGGCGGTAGAGCGGCAGGCCCAGCGCCTCGACGGCGGCTTCCCAGCGCCGTTGCCACTCGGGCGCGCTCGGTGCGGCCGAGGCGCGCATGGCTTCGTCGAGCTTCAGGGCCACGCCGCGTCGCGCTGCGATGGCGCGGGCTTCTTCCAGCACGTCGGCCACCAGGGCGTCGCGCTGCGGGTCGGTCGGCGCGCGCAGGTCCAGGCTGAACAGCGCGCGCCCCGGCACCACGTTGATGGAGCCGGCCGGCACCTGCAACTGGCCCATGGTGGCGACCGAGTCGCCGTCCTGCGCGGCGCGCTTTTCCAGGTACAGGGCGAGTTCGGCGGCGGCGGTGGCCGCATCGCGGCGGCGGTTCATGGGGGTGGTGCCGGCATGGCTCGCCATGCCGGTGAATTCGCCCAGAAAACGTACCCCGCCGTTGATCGAGGTGACGATGCCCAGCGGCAGGTTCAACTCGTTGAGTACCGGACCCTGTTCGATGTGCACCTCGACGAAGCCGAGGTAACGCGAGGGGTCGCGGCGCAGCGCCGGGATGTCTTCGAGCCGCAGGCCGGCGTGGGCCATGGCCTGGCGCATGGTCACGCCGTCGGCGTCGGTCTGCTCCAGCCAGGCGGGATCGAAAGCGCCGACGAGCGCACCGGAACCCAGGAAGGTCGCCTTGTAGCGCTGGCCTTCCTCTTCGGCGAAGCCGACGATCTCGATACCGAAAGGCAGGCGTTTGCCCGCGTCGTGAAGCTGCTTGACGCAGGCCAGCGGGACGTAGATGCCCAGGCGGCCGTCGTACTTGCCGCCGTTGCGCACCGTGTCGTAGTGCGAGCCGGTGAGCAGGGCGGGCGCATCGGCCCGGTGGCCCTCGTAGCGGCCGACCACGTTGCCGACCGCGTCGATCTGCACGCTGTCGCAACCGGCTTCGCGCATGTCCTGCACGATGCGCTGCGCGGCGGCGCGGTGGGCATCGGTCAGGTAGGTGACGGTGAGCTGGCCCTGCTCCTTGAAACCCGGGTCGCTGAACTCGGCCAGGCGCTCCTGCCAGTCCCACACCAGATTGCCCAGCTCGGGCTGCATGCCGAACTTGTCGGCCAGCCGGATTTCGGCGATGCGGTGAATATTGCGTAGCGCTTCCTCGCGCTCGAAGTCCGGAGGGTGGCCCAGCCGGCGTGCGAAGGCCTCGATGATCTGTGCGCGCGGCAGCCCCTCGCCACGGGCGCCGCGCACCGCCAGCACGAAGGGGAAACCGAAGCGCGCGTTGTAGTCGGCGTTGAGCTGCTGGATACGCGCGAACTCTTCCGGCGAGCAGTCGGCAAGACCGGCGCTTTGCTGTTCGCCGGTCGATTCGGCGGTGAGCGTCTGGCTGACCATGGCCTTGCCGGCCAGCTCGGGGTGGGCGCGGATCAGGTCGAGCTGCAGCGCTTCGCCGGCCGATGAAACGGTCTGCGCCAGCGCCTGCTTGAAGTGCGCCAGCGAGCTGAAGGGCGCCGATTGCGCGACGGTGCGCTCGACGATCCACGGCGAGTGCTCGTACAGGCCGTCCAGCAGCGCGGCGGCCTCGGCCGGGGTGGCGTCGTTGATCTGCTGCAGCGTCAGTGCGGTCGTCATGCGGTAGGTTCCTGGTAGGGGTGCGCGGCCATCCAGTGGCGGGCGATGTCGATGCGTTTGCAGACCCAGACGCGATCGTGCCGGGCGATGTGGTCGAGAAACTTCTGCAGGGCCACGATGCGCCCCGGCCGTCCCAGCAGGCGGCAGTGCATGCCGATGCTCAGCATGCGCGGCGTCTCGGCGCCCTCGGCGTACATCGCGTCGAAGCTGTCGCGCAGGTAGACAAAGAAGTCCTCGGCATGCACGAAGCCCTGCGGCATGGCGAAGCGCATGTCGTTGGTGTCCAGCGTGTAGGGCAGCACCAGGCGCGGCACGGCGGTGCCGTCGGTGCGCGCCACCTTCATCCAGAAGGGCAGGTCGTCGCCGTAGTAGTCGCTGTCGTACAGCGTGCCGCCCTCGTCGGCCAGCAGGCGGCGGGTGCGCGGGCTGTCGCGCCCGGTGTACCAGCCCAGCGGGCGGGTGCCGGTGAGCTTTTCGATGGCGTCCAGTCCCCGCTGCAGGTGCTCGCGCTCCTGCGCTTCGTCCATGTTCTGGTAGTGGATCCAGCGCCAGCCGTGGCAGGCGATCTCGTGGCCGAGTTCGGTAAAGGCCTGGGTCAGCTCGGGATGGCGCTGCAGGGCCATGCCGACGCCGAACACGGTCAGCGGCAGGCCGCGTTTCTCGAACTCCTTCAGGATGCGCCACACGCCGACGCGGGAGCCGTATTCGTAGATGCCCTCCATGCTCATGTGCCGGTCGGGATAGGCCGCCGGGTTGAACATCTCGGAGAGGAATTGCTCGGAGCCGGGGTCGCCGTGCAGCGTGGCGTTCTCGCCGCCCTCCTCGTAGTTCAGCACGAACTGCACCGCGATGCGGGCCTTGCCGGGCCAGTCGGCCTGGGGTGGATTGCGCCCGTAGCCGGCCAGGTCGCGCGGATAGGGCAGGGTGGAATCGTAGGTCTGGGCCATGGCTGGGAGGTGTTCAGGCGGCGAGCGCCTTGGCGATGTCGTTGCTGGGTGGGCGGCGGTCGAAGGCCAGGTTTTCCTCGACGTGCTGCAGGTGTTCTTCCATCAGGCGGGCCGCCCGTTCGGCGTCCTTCGCGGCGAGTGCCCGGACGATCTCGCCGTGCTCCTCGTACGAATGCGTGGCGGCCGCCGAAGACTGGTACATGAGCGTGATGAGCGCGCAGCGGGAGATCAGGTCGTCGAGCAGTTGTGCCAGCACGGTGTTGCCCATCAGCTCGGCCATGCGGACGTGGAAGTCGCCCAGCAACTCGGTGCGGCCGGTGACGTCCTCGCGCTCGACGGCGGCTTTTTCCAGTGCCACATGCGCCTTCAGGGCCTTGATGCGGGCGGGGGTGCTGCTGCGCACGAAGTCGCGCGCCATGCCGCTTTCGAGCATGCGGCGTACCGCGAAGACCTGGCGCGCCTCGTCGGCCGACGGTGCCGAGACGAAGGCGCCGCGCGCCGGCTCGAGCCGCACCAGCCGGTTCTGCGCAAGCTGGAACAAAGCTTGCCTCACCAGCGTGCGCGACACACCGAAATGGTCGGCCAGTTTTTGCTCGGCCAGCTTGGCGCCCGGATGAAGCCGGTGTTCGACGATGGCCCGGGTGAGGGATTCGACGATGGCGGTGGTCGAGGAACCGGCGGGAGGTGTCTGCATGAAAGGATGAGCTTTTACCTTGTCGAAGTTAAAAGTGTATACACTTTTGGTCGACCATAAATCGGGCGGCCCTGGCATCTTCGGCCGGGTCCGGCGTTTTTCTCTACTAGCAAGGAGCATTCCGATGGGCCTCAGCACCCATGTGCTCGACACGATGCACGGCTGCCCTGCGGCCGGCATGCAGGTCGCGCTTTTCAGCACCGACGGCGAAAGCGCCGTTCTGGTGCGCCGCTACACCCTCAACGCGGACGGCCGCACCGATTCGCCGCTGTTCGACAGTGCATCGCTCAAGGCCGGCACCTACCGGCTGAGCTTCGACGTTGCGGGCTATTTCGCGGCTCGCGGCGTGTCGCTGCCGCAACCCAATTTTCTGAGCACCGTCCTGCTCGACTTCGGCGTCGCCGATGTCGCCCAGCACTATCACGTGCCCTTGCTGGTCAGCCCCTGGTCGTACTCGACCTACCGGGGTTCCTAGTTTTGGCCTTCGGTCAGCGTGTCCAGCTGAAACTTGCCGCTCTTGTCCCAGAGCCAGGTGTCGGTGTAGGTCATGCGGCCGATGCGGGCCGGCGCGGGAAAGGGCGCGGCGCGGCGCACCGTGGCCTCGATCTCGCGGATGACTTCCGGGGCGTGGCGTGGCGCACGCATCCAGCTCATGCCGGTCACCCGGCCGGTGGCGTCCAGCTGCACCTGCAAGGTGCCGATGGCATACAGCAGCGGTGGCAGCCGGCCCTTGTAGATGCGATCCGCGTTCAGCCCGTAGAGATGGGTGGCGCCGTCCTGGCGATAGGCGCGTTCGGTGGTGGCCGCCGAGACGCGTGCCGAGCCCTTGGCGGCCGGCACCGGGCCGATCACCGCCGGGGCGAGTTTTTCGGTGGCGGGCGGCAAGGGCTGCGGCGGCCCGGAACGGCACGAGGCCAGCATGGCGGCGAGGCCGCCGAACAGGGCGGCGAGGCGACGGGGGCGCAGCAGGGGAGGGATGGGCATAGCCCGCCAGTGTCGCAGCGTTCGCCGGCCCCGGCTGGTACGGGGCAACCCGCATGAACCCGTTGCGCCGCCTGCTCGACGGCCTGGCGTGCGGCCCGGCCGTGCTGGTGAGCGTGCAATCGACGCAGGGTTCGGCGCCGCGCGGTGCCGGCACCTGGATGGCGGTTTTCGCCGGCCACATCGTCGGCACCATCGGCGGCGGCCGGCTCGAGTTCGACGCCACCGCCGAGGCCCGCGCCATGCTGGGCGGCGCAGGCGCAGGCGCCGAGACGGCTGTCCGGCGCTATGCGCTCGGCCCCTCGCTCGGGCAGTGCTGCGGCGGCGTGGTGTTCCTGCGCTACGAAAACATCGGCGCGGCGCACGGCCCCGCGCTGCGCCTGCGCCTGCAGGCCCACCACCTGCCGGTGGCGCTCTTCGGGGGCGGCCACGTGGGCGCCGCACTGGCCCGGGTGCTGGCGCCGCTGCCCTTCGCACTCACCTGGATCGACAGCCGGGACGAGATCTTTCCGCCGGACATCACGGCCGGCGCGGGCGACGTCGTCTGCGAGCATTCCGACCCGGTGCAGGCGGCGGTGCCCGGCCTGGTGCCCCGGTCGCGGGTGCTGGTCATGAGTTTCAGCCACGCCGAAGACCTGGACGTGGTGGCCGCCTGCCTGCAGCGCCAGCGCGTGCGGGGTGACCTGCCTTTCATCGGCCTCATCGGCAGCCGGACCAAATGGGCCGCCTTTTCCAGCCGGCTGCGTGCCCGCGGCTTCAGCGACGAGGAACTGCGGGCGGTCACCTGCCCCATCGGCGTGCCCGGCATCGCCGGCAAGGAGCCCGAGGTGATCGCCGTGGCGGTGGCGGCACAGTTATTGCAAACGATGGAGTCGTCGCGCGGGCCGTAGACCGGCTTTGTGTATACACTCGCGCGCACAAAAATTCCGGCCGCAGCGGAGCATGGGTCGTCTTTGCGAGGACACCCCGGTTCGCGGCCCATGCTGCTCAGAGCGCCCGCAGTGGTGAGTGGCACACACGCTAGAAAAGACGGCGACGCCCCCTCGCCGCAAAGGTCTCGACCGATGGAAAGCTACCTTCTCGACTGGGCCAACCTGCTGCTGCGCTGGGTCCACGTCATCACCGCCATCGCCTGGGTGGGTTCGTCCTTCTATTTCGTCTTCCTCGACAGCAGCCTGACGCCGCCCGAGGACGAAAGCCTGCGCAGGGAAGGCGCCACCGGCGAGCTGTGGGCGGTGCACGGCGGCGGCTTCTACCACCCGGTCAAGTACCAGGTGCAGCCGCCCAAACTGCCGCCCAACCTGCACTGGTTCTTCTGGGAGAGCTACAGCACCTGGCTGTCCGGCTTCGCGCTGTTCACCGTGTCCTACCTGTGGAACGCCGGCACTTATCTCGTCGACAAGTCGCTGATGGACTGGCAGCCCGGCGCGGCCATCGCGGTGGCGCTGTCCTTCCTGGTCGTCTTCTGGATGCTCTACGACGGCATCTGCCAGACCTTCGGCAAGAAGAAGAACGGCGACGCCATCGTCGGCGGCCTGGTGCTGGTGCTGGTCTGCGTGGCCGCGTGGCTGGCCTGCCACTGGTTCGCCGGCCGCGCGGCCTTCCTGCTGGTGGGCGCGATGATCGCCACCAGCATGAGCGCCAACGTGCTGTTCTGGATCATCCCGGGGCAGAAGAAGGTGATCGCATCGATCAAGGCCGGCCAGCCGGTCGACCCGATCCACGGCGCGCGCGGCAAGCAGCGCAGCGTGCACAACACCTACTTCACCCTGCCGGTGCTGTTCGCCATGCTGTCCAACCACTACAGCTTCACCTACAGCCACCCGCAGAACTGGCTGCTGCTGATCCTGATGATGTTCTCCGGCGCGGCCATCCGGCAGTTCTTCGTGCTGCGCCATGGTTACAAGCTGGGCCGCAACCGGCACCCGCTGCCCTATGCGCTGGTGGGCGTGGCGGTGATCGCCTCGGTCATCTGGTGGCTGCGGCCCGGGCCGCCGGCGCCGGTCGACCCCGTCGCGGCGGCCGCGCCGGTCGGCTACGCGCAAGTGCGGCCGGTGCTGGAACAGCGCTGCTACATGTGCCACGGCGCGACCATGCAGATGAAGAACGTGCGGCTCGACTCGCCCGACCAGCTGAAACTGCACGCCAGCGCGGTCTACCAGCAGGCGGTAGTCACCAGGATCATGCCGATGAACAACGCCACCGGCATCACCGACGACGAGCGCGCCTTGATCGGCCGCTGGTTCCAGGCCGGTGCCAGCGTGGCGCCGTGACGTGATGGCCGACAAGACCTTGCTCATCCGCAACGCGGCCTGCATCGCCACCCAGGACGACGCCCGGACCGAACTGCGCAACGCATCCATCCTGGTGCGCGGCAACCTCATCGAGGCCATCGGCCCGGCCGACGCCATGCCCCTCATGGCCGACGAGGTGATCGACGCGCGCGGCCACCTCGTGGTGCCCGGGCTGATCAACACGCACCACCACATGTACCAGTCGCTCACCCGGGCGATTCCGGCGGTGCAGAACGCCGAGCTGTTCTCCTGGCTGGGCGGGCTGTACCCGATCTGGTCGGGCCTGACGCCCGAGATGGTGAAGGTCTCCACCCAGACGGCGATGGCCGAACTGCTGCTGTCCGGCTGCACGACGAGCAGCGACCACCTGTACCTCTATCCCAACGGCGTGCGGCTGGACGACAGCATCGAGGCGGCCGCCGGGATCGGCATGCGCTTCGTCGCCTCACGCGGCAGCATGAGCGTGGGGCAGAGCCAGGGCGGGTTGCCGCCGGACGCGGTGGTCGAGCGCGAGGACGACATCCTGCGCGACACCCGCCGGCTGATCGAGACCTTTCACGACGGCTCCCATGGTGCGATGACCCAGGTGGCGGTGGCACCGTGCTCGCCGTTTTCGGTGAGCCGCGAACTGATGCGAGACAGCGCCGATCTGGCCCGTTCGTACGGGGTGAGGTTGCACACCCACCTGGCCGAGAACGATCACGACATTGCCTACAGCCGGGAGAAGTTCGGGTGTACGCCGGCGGAGTACGCGGAGTCCCTGGGGTGGCTGGGGCCGGACGTGTGGCACGCCCACTGCGTGAAGCTCGACACGGCGGGCATCGGTCTGTTCGCCCGCAGCGGGACGGGGGTGGCGCACTGTCCGTGCAGCAACATGCGGCTGGCGTCGGGGATCGCACCGGTGCGGCGGATGGTCGATGCCGGGGTGCCGGTCGGGCTGGGGGTGGACGGGAGCGCCAGTAACGATGGCGCGCATCTGCTGGGCGAAGCCCGGCAGGCGCTGCTTTTGGCGCGCGTGGGGCGGTCGTTGGAGCCGTTTGGGTGCGATGTCGCGTCGGCGGAGATGACGGCGCGGGATGCGCTTTGGCTGGCGACACGCGGGGGGGCGCGGGTGCTGGGGCGCGCGGCCGATATCGGGCAGATTTCTGTGGGGTATTGCGCGGATCTGGCTTTGTTCGATTTATCCGCTGTGGGGTTTGCGGGGGGGGCTGTGCACGATGCTGTTGCTTCTTTGATTTTGTGTGCCAGTGGGGGGGCGGCTTTTACGGTGGTTAATGGGCGGGTTTTGGTTCGGGAGGGGAGGGTTTGTTCTGTCGATGTTGGGGCGCTGGTGGGGTTGCATAATCGGTTGGCTGTTGAGCTTTGTTCTGGTTGAGTTCTTTTTAACTGCCTTCGGCTTGTTGCTTCTTCTGATCCCCTTCGGGGTGAGACCCTACGCCGGTGGCGGTAACTTTCTTTTCGCAAAAAAGAAAGTCACCAAAGAAATTGCTTCGGGATCGGGTAGCCATACAAG
>Ga0308164_10002372_pt1 | contig 19002 bp, 22 predicted proteins | sample PhyTR2_FD_201031 | JGI IMG/M metagenome (GOLD analysis project Ga0308164, IMG submission 201031) | Phyllosphere microbial communities from UC Gill Tract Community Farm, Albany, California, United States - DLSLT.R2 | ecosystem: Host-associated > Plants > Phyllosphere > Unclassified | place: USA... | reverse complement strand
ATACATAAAGAAAAACATCAGAAATGAGTTTTCTATGAAGACTGAAAATGATTTTCACTGCAATAAGAAGTATAATATTGCTTGCTACTCCCAGTCTCACCAATAATCGGCCTGGACGTGGTTACTGATTTGATGAGAGACGTATTAAAGCTGCAGAAAGCTGGGAAGAAATAGATGGATAGTTTTAAACATAAAAAACACTACTCCAATAAATATGTTAGTGCTTATAATCAAAGGCCAATTATATGCAACCATTCAACGTTGAAGTCTGTCAGGGTGATTCTACCCTTACCTATACCATTATTCCAGAGAACGATTATTATGCGATCATGTTTCATGATCGAATCATCGCCGCAATTGCCCTTCAGAAAGGAAAGTGGAGGGAAATACCGCTTGCGAGAGTTCACAGCCATGATCTTGAAATTGCCTCCAGCGGACTTCATCAGGAAGGCTCGTTTCTTAAATTACCGGTCGAGGAAATTGGAAATAAAATATCACTTCTTCAGGCCGGACTACCCGAATCAGGAAAAGATTGCAACGAATTAATGTAGAGCAGGTTTTTATTCTACGTAAAAATTTAAATCCATCTGGGATAATTACTACGCTTTGTTAACTTTTGAAAAGGAGGTAACAAAATAAAATGCTAAATTTAGCCCCTAAAAATCTAAATCATAATGGTTATCATTAATAGTTTTGAAGAATACAAGGCCTATCTGGGCCTTCAGATAGGCGAGTCCGGCTGGCATAAAATAGATCAAAAGCAGGTAGATGATTTTAATCAGGCCATTCAAGTGAGCATGTCAGCCGGCAGCCAGGAATTAATGGGTGAAGCGAAATCCCAGGTAGCTGATAGCTATCTTACCATTTCCTTAATCCCGTATTTATGGAAACAGATCGCTGACATACGGGAAGTTAAAATGGAGGTGAATTACGGGATAGAAAATTTTAGGTTCATTCAGCAAGTTCCTTCTGGAGCAAAAGTCAGGCTCCGTGCCAAACTAATCTCTATATCTGATCTTCGGGGAATTACTAAAGTAGTCATCCAGGCTGATCTTGATGTTGAGGGATATTCAGAAACGGCTTACACCGGTAATGTTATTTTCCTTTACCATTTCAAATAATTCTGAAAAGGATAACTTCAGTTGCTTTAAAGTCATCATTAATAGAAAAGTTAGAAATAAAATTATAACATTTTGATTTTCAATAATTTTGTTTATATTTGAGAACAAATTAAAATAAAATATAATGCAACAAGGAGTAGTAAAATTTTTCAATGAGACAAAAGGTTTTGGATTTATCGTGCCAGCTAATGGCGATGCAGAACTTTTTGTACATGTATCAGGCTTAGTAGATAATATTCGTGAGAATGATTCTGTAAGCTATGATGTAGAAGAGGGCAGAAAAGGCCTGAACGCAATCAACGTTAAGATAGGATAAGATAATAACCTTCATACATTGTTAGAAACATCTGCTTTAAAAGCAGGTGTTTTTTTTTGCATTTTTTTCAACGGATGTCAAAAAACTTAAGGGTTAAGTCAAACATAAAGTAGCTCGACGGGTTATAATCTAAATTTACTGATACTTTTTGGGGAATAATGGAAGACTTTCTTAAACATTTAGCTGGCATCTCTAATACTGACCCCCGTTTAATGGCGGCGGCGCTGAATGCATCAAGCAATGGGGTGGTGATCACAGATCATCGTCAGGTTGATGAGCCCGTTATTTATTGCAATGATGCCTTTGAGACTTTAAGTGGATATAAAAGAAATGAGATTATTGGCAGAAATTGTCGTTTTATGCAGGGTAATGACCGGAATCAGGAAGTAAAAGATAAAATTAAGCATGCCATTGCCAATGGTGAACATTGTCAGCTACTGATTCGCAATTACCGTAAGAACGGCAATTTGATCTGGAATGAACTTATGATCTCCCCTTTAAGGGATGAGAAGGGCGTATTGACACATTTTATTGGAATCCAGAATGATGTAAGCGAAAGAATTTACACCGAACAAAAGCTCGAGCAGCACCGGGACAGGTTAGACGATGAAGTTCGGGAACGCACAGAAAGCCTGCAGGAAAACGAAAACTTCCTTTCTGCTATAGTGGAAACAATAAGAGAAAGCTTAATCATCCTGAATAGTAAACTTGAAATCGTGGATGTCAATGATAATTTTTGCAAATGTTTTAAGCTATCTAAATCGGATATTATCGGCCGGAAAATTTTCTCCCTGGGCAGCGGGCAGTGGAATATCCCGGAGCTGAAAGAACTTTTGATCAATGTCCTTCCCCACAACAATCCTTTCGAAGATTTTGAGTTCGAAGCAGAATTCCCCGATATTGGTAAAAGAACGCTCATACTCAATGCCAGACAAATGACCTTGAAGGGAAAATTCCAGGAAAGAATTTTGCTCGCCATTGAGGATATTACGGAAAGAAAAGCACTGGAATACAGAAAGCAGGATTTCATTAATATTGCCAGCCATGAAATGAAAACCCCATTGACAAGTATAAAGGGTAACCTTCAGATGTTGCAAAAAATTGCAAAGCAAAGGGAGGACAGTATTTATACAAAAGGATTTGAAACAGCCAACCGTTCTATCCAGAGACTAGAAAACCTGATTTATGATTTACTGGATGCATCAAAAATGCAATCGGGCAAGGTGGCTTTTAAGTTTGAAGACTGCAGCGTTTCGCAGTTAATCCTTGAGTCTATTGATATCATTAGTCAGGATTCCACAGATTATCAATTTTCAGTCACAGGCGACGTTGATCAAACCATTAACTGCGATATTGGCCGTCTGGAACAGGTCATGATTAACCTGTTGTCTAATGCTGTTAAATATAGCCCCAAAAACTCCCATATCAACATTCATGTTTCCTGTATTCCCGGTTATTGTAAAATAGCCATTCAGGACAGCGGCATCGGAATAAGCAGCAAAGACCATAAACGCATTTTTGAACGCTTTTTCAGGGCAGAAGATTCTACCGATAAATTTCCAGGCGTGGGCGTTGGATTATACCTGTGTGATTATATCATCAAACAGCACAAAGGAACGATATGGGTAGATAGTCATCCGGGTGAGGGATCAACTTTCAGTTTTACTGTTCCAATGAAAGACGCTTAGGATCGGGATTGGCCGATAAATATTGACAAAAACTAATCAGCGATTTATATTCCGTAGATTTGAACCATTCTAATTCAGCGCATAAATTATTAATTTTTTATAAAAATCTTATATAGCTTGCAGATCACTAATCAAGAAGAATCTATCCAATCCAAACGGATTCACGCTTTGGAAGAGTACCAGATTATGGATACTGATGCAGAGGCAGAATTCGATGAACTTACTTTGCTCGCATCAAAAATCTGCGGAACCCCCATCGCTCTGGTGACCTTATTGGATAACTATCGCCAGTGGTTTAAAAGTAACATCGGCTTGAGCGCTTCTCAAACCCCGATAGAGCAGGCATTTTGCGCCCATACCATCAGGGAGGAATCGGGAATGATGGAAGTAAATGATGCGCGCACCGATAAAAGATTCTCTTCCAATCCACTGGTAACCAGTGATCCTAATATTGTTTTTTATGCTGGAATTTCGCTGATCAATCCCCAAGGAATTGCTTTGGGAAGTCTTTGCGTAATTGATAGGGTTCCCCGAAAACTCTCCAGTGATCAATTGGAAGCACTAGGGATTATCGCAAAACAGGTGATCACTCAAATGGAGCTTCGGATCAAAATAAGAAAACTCAGTCAGGCCAATAAACAACTTAATGAAAGTAACCGCTTTATGCAGCGTTTTGCAACCACTGCCGCCCATGATCTGAAAAATCCATTGAGCAGCATTTCCATGAGCGCTCAATTGATGCTTAAGCAATCCTCTTGTAAAGAAGATGAAAAACTTTTCAAGTTGGCTACTACCAGTTTATCTTCTGCCAATAAGCTTGTTCAAATGGTCAATGATATGCTGGAATATTCGCTTAGGCCTGAAGCATTGACCAATAGCAGGGAAAATGTTGACTTACTAGATTTGATTCAAAAAACCATTTTAATGATGGGGGTTGATCAGGATGTAGAAATTACCCTACCAGAACAATCAGCTATTTTAAAAACTTCAGAAATTGCTCTTCAGCAAATTTTCATCAACCTTTTAACTAACGCTATTCGCTATAATGACAAAAGCGAATGCAAAATAGAGATATCCTTTTCATCTACAGAAGATCGCATCATCTTCGAGGTAGCAGATAACGGCCCTGGCATCCCTTTAGAACAACTGAATCGTATTTTTGAAAAGGATGTGACTTTAGGAATTACAGATAGATTTAATCAAAAAGGAACTGGTCTTGGGCTGCATACAGTGAAATTGCTGATTGAAAAATTAGATGGCCATATTGAAGTTAGTTCAGAAATTGGTCATGGCAGCCGGTTTATTTTCTCTTTAAATAAAGGCTATAAGTAATTTCCGGCCGGAAGGTATAGGAGACTGCTTTTTATCAAAAACCAATGCGGTTCAGTGTCACTGAAGACAAACCAGTTTAGTAAGCAATTAAAAAACCCTGACGACAAACTCATCAGTAAAATCGGCATTATAGACCTTAAACTCAACTGCCCATTCATCTTCCACCAGTTGCGAAATGTAACTGGAAAACACGTTTCTAAAACGCCTGAAGTCGGCATCTGCTCTGCAAATGACGAGGTAGCTTTCATCATTCTGCATGATAACTTCCTGAACAGCATCCTTCCAATGCGATTTGATTTTTTCAGGTAGAAAGTTAAATTGCTGTTCGTCTATAAATTTCCCTATAGCATCAATCTGCTCCTGAGAAAGACTGCTTTCGATTTGATTCATCCAACAGGTATCCTTTTTCTGAATAGCACCAATCATTTTACCTGCTGATAAAATAATCCATGGTTCAGTTTTTGAATAAGAAATGACCCGGTAAGCATCCATATGATCTCCCTCTCCAAAAAGATAATCCAGGCTTATGACCGGGGGAGTCAGGAGCTTATTATTCTTATAATTGCTCAAACCTCGTCCCATATTGATCCACAAAATTCACTTTAATACCTTTAATTTGCACCTCACTGTCATCGTGCACCAGCGCTGCCAGTTTCCTGATACTTTTTACATCCTCTCTACTTGATATAACAATATTGAGTTCCGGTGGACCGACCTGAATGATATCAGTGACTTTTTCTAAGTTCAATTCCGCTTTGAGTATGCCAATCAGCTTTTCCATAACATATTGAGATAACATTAGCCGCAGAGCTTTGTTTGATCTAACGCTTTTTAATGATTAATAACTTGGACTTTGAAAAATTGGAGCTGGTTTAAACATTTTTGCTTCATCGTGGATTGTTATAATGGATAATACAACATAATATGGATAGCCAGGCTTTAACAAGATTTTTAAAACCTCAAAGTGAATCATTTGCAACAGCTCTTGCCGAAATTCAGCAAGGCAGGAAAAAAACGCACTGGATGTGGTACCTCTTTCCACAAATTAAGGGCCTTGGATTTAGTGAAATTTCCCGGTATTACGCGATCAGCAACATAGAAGAAGCCAAAGCCTATTTAAAGCATCCAGTTTTAGCGAAGAATCTTTTGGAAATATCCCAGGCGGCTGCCAATATTGAGCATAAAACCGCATTGGAGGTTTTTGGAAGTCCGGATGACTTAAAGCTCCATTCGAGTATGACGCTTTTCAGCATAGCTGATCCATCCCAGACCATATTTCAAAAAGTACTCGATAGATATTTTGACGGAAAAAAGGATAGCAAAACCATGGCTTTGATTGGACGGATCCAATAGCTAACTGGTAGAACTAACGATGAGCAACTTGCAAAAATAAAAAAATTAGATCAATTTGCGGGTATGAATATTATCTTGGCATCAACTTCTACCCTGTTTGGCGGCACTTATCTGGAATACCTGAAAGCGGAGCTTATTCATCTCTTTACTGGCATTGATGAAATTATTTTCATTCCTTATGCCAGACCGGGCGGAATATCGTATCAAGAATATACCGCCAAAGCTAAAGCCTTTTTTTCAACAATTGGAATCCGCGTAATTGGCCTTCATGAATTCAGTGATCCTTTGCAAGCAATAGAGCAGGCAAAGGGATACTTTACGGGTGGAGGAAATACGTTTTTACTGGTTAAGACTTTGCATGACCAAGGCGCAATGCATGCTTTAAAAGCTAACATTTTAAGCGGGAAACCATATTTGGGCTGCAGCGCCGGAAGTAATATCGGCGGGATTAATATGCAGACCACCAATGATATGCCTATTGTTTATGCTTCTTCTTTTGAATGCATGGGACTGGTTCCCTTCAATATCAATGCCCATTATTTAGATCCTGATCCTAATTTGAAACATAACGGGGAAACCAGGGAAACGAGAATAAAAGAATTCCTGACTCAAAACGAGGTCAAAGTAGTGGGATTAAGAGAAGGAAACTGGATCAGGAGAGTTGGTGATAAGATAACGGCAGAAGGATCAGAAAGTACCCGGATTTTTGAAAGCGGTATTCCTCCTTATGAAATTGCACCTGGAGATTTAATTTAAACCAATCTTATCTTTACTTAGCTGAAGGGCAATCATTATTAGCAAATCATCTCCTCAATTATTAGTTTTTACGCTGAAAATCAAATATTTGAGAACCAACAAGGTCAAAAATTGTTTTCATAGCGTAACCGATCAGAAACCTATAAAAACTAAAAATGAAAAAACAACTAAACCTCACGATGCTGTCAGCAGCTTTGCTTTTATTTTACGCCTGCACCAAGCCCGGCGAAGATGATGGAACAGGAATACCAATTAACCCCGCAACAGGTAGCAGCGTGGAAACGCTTGCAGCAAATACCACCTACAAACCGGCTTTTGCCGGCCAGACCCGCATTGGCGGCGTTAAAACATCCATTGCTTTTTCCGGCGCGGCAATTGCAACAAATCTATCCGCACCATGGGGCATCACAGCCTTGCCTGATGGCAGATTACTGATCACAGAGAAAGCCGGACGAATGAAAATTGCTACCACCAGTGGTCAGCTCAGTGCAGCCATTACAGGCCTGCCTGCAGTAAATTCTACCGGTCAAGGCGGCTTGCTGGGTTTATGTGTGGATCCTCAGTTTTCTTCCAACCGGATGGTATATTGGGTATTTTCAGAAAATGTAAACGGGGGAACGCAAACCTCTGTTGCTAAGGGAAAATTATCCAATGATGAAAAAACTATTGAAGGATCGGTCGTGATCTACCGGGCTAACCCTGCTTATAACGGAACATTGCACTATGGCGGAAGAATTCTTTTTGACCGTAGCGGAAATTTAATGGTAAGCACCGGAGAGCGGTCGGATCTGGCCACCCGTCCCCTGGCCCAGTCCGTAAGCGCAGCACTGGGAAAAGTCATCCGGATCACAACCAGTGGACAGCCTGCGCCAGGCAACCCGGCTTTCGCCGGAGCGGGCGCTTTACCTGAACTCTTTAGTATAGGGCATAGAAATCCTCAGGGACTCGCCCTTCATCCAGAAAGCGGAGAACTATGGCAAGGCGAACACGGACCACGCGGGGGAGATGAAATTAACCGCGTGCTGGCTGGCAAAAACTATGGCTGGCCAACCATCACTTACGGGATAGAATACAGCGGGCAGGCGATAGGCGGTGCTATTCAGCAGCAAAATGGCTTGGAGCAACCTGTATATTACTGGGATCCGGTGGTCTCGCCAAGTGGGATGACCTTTTATAATGGCAACCGAATTCCTGACTGGCAAAACAACCTTTTTGTAGCAGCCTTGAGCGGGAAGCATATTGCTAGGCTCGTAATCGAAAATAATAAAGTGGTTGGCGAAGAAAGACTATTGGCCTCAGAAGGGCAGCGTTTCCGGGACATTACCCAGGGTAGTGATAATGCGCTTTATGCGATTACTGATGAGGGTAGACTTTACCGAATTGACAGGCAGTAGGCACTGGCTCATCTTAGAAATATAATTATTCTCAATGGTCATTAACAAGAGGTAGCATCTGGTTATGGACTATCTCTTGTTTTTTCTACCTTCCTGTTCAGATCGGTCCATAATTTGATCTTCTGAGTGCATTTGCGCAGAATTTTGCCGGTGTTCAACCGGCAAGTTCCCTACCAATCTATTATGATCTATCACCTGCATGCGCTGATCGAATACATTTAGATTCTTTTGCTCGGGATTTGCAGCAACATAAACCTCTTCCCTTTTACCATCCAGCAGAATAGGCAGGGTAATGAGATTTCCAAACCGGAGTGCTTTAACTGCAGATTCCTTTTTTTCCAAATCCTCTAAACCAATAAAAGGATAGCTTTCGAAGACCTTTTGCAAATCATACCCATATTCAGGAAAGAACCATTTCAATGGATGCTCGCCGTCTTTACCGGTAAACTCAAAATTCATTTTAAACCAGACATTGACTTTTCTGAATTTGTTCTCCTGCAAATCATCGAGATCCTGTATCATTAATGGTTTTTCAAAAGATAAGCCACATAAGAGCTTATAGGCCTGAAGGGCACTCATTCGGTTTTGCTTATCCATCTCAAAACGCTTGGTAATTTCTGGCGCACCACTGTGCTTTTTCAATGTCGCCTCCATTGCATTAAGAAAATAAACTTCTCCATGTCTTGACCTGTTAAATCTCAGCTCATAATGCATCAAATCGGTTCCTTTCTGGGGATCCGAACGAAACTCCCCGGGGATGTATCGCTGGTTAATGCCAATGGAAAAAGACACCTGTCCCTTTTGCATTCCCTGGGCTAAAACTGCATTTAACCGGGTTCCAAAACCCAAATAGTCCAAGCTTTTTTCAAGATACTCTAAATTTTTCTGATCCATATGCTTTACGGTTTTATTCAGTTTAACTTAATAGACTTATCTCGACATTTTCCTTTGATAGCTCTCCCCTACTGTTAAGGGATGATCAATAGTCCTTTGATTCTCATTTTTCCTTGCGCCTTCCATTTCATTCATTGCATCTTGAAATGCAGGAGTGAGATGAGAAAGTTGCAGGGCGTTATCATGGAGCGCCCGGATGCCGCGAAGAAGTAAATAACTGATTCCACCATCCAGTAATACAGATAGCACCAAAGACTGGCGGTCTGACAGCATTCCTTTAGGTTCACTCGCCCGGTGCATCAGACGCGTTCCATCTGGCAGCGTTACTAGCTCCCCTCTTTTAAAACTGGACTTTTCTTCTTCACTCAGCAACATGTTATTTACACGGTCCGGCGCCTGGACTTTAGATACATCATAACCAACAAAACTTCTGGTTAGCGTGTCGTATTCAACATTGAACATGGTGGAGCGCCCTTCTTCTTGGTCAATTTTCTTACCGATAAAGGTTTTGTTTCCCCGGATCAAATCCTCTTCTTCCTGAGCGTTAAGTAAAGGATGGTGCCGGACCTGTTTGTAGATAGGATGAATAAATAATTCAAGCTCTCCATTATCTTTTCGGTGCAGGGATAATCGGGCATCGAGGCGCTCAATAGCAAAATCTTTGCCCGTTAAATTGTTAAGGGAAAGAAGCGAAGTCCTGCGTCCTGATAAAAGGGCTTGTATTTCCCCTGAAGAGAGCAAAAGCTGATTTTCCTGGTATAAGCCTATGGCTTTAAACTGATGCAATGGGAATTCATTGATTTGAAATACTGTTTTCATAGTGTTCTTTTTATGGAATTTGTCGGTGAAGATGGATTGAGCTCAAGTCCATTGGAACCCGAGATGAGTTGCCGGGAGACCTGCATTTCTTTTTGCTGTAGCAAAGAAGCATATAATGGGTCGGCGCTTGATAAGATGAACTGCAAACCTGATGGATGCTGCTGCATTTTTAAACGCCCCTGCTTTAAATGGGCATCCACGCGGTAAATGCTGTCTTTATAGGCAATCTCATCGCCTAACAAAAGATAGCCCTGACCCGCTTTAAGGGAAGGAGGAGCCATTTGCTGGTCAGTTTGCAGGGATATTTTTCTTTCCATGGAAAGCAGGAAATCAGCAATTTTCTCCGCATCAGCCGCGGCAGCATGAATTTCAAAAGGGGTATCTTCTAAAATCGACACCCAGGATTCCACATATGAGGCGTGCTGCGAGGGATTATGGCCTATTCCCAGCTCCGAGCCGATGATCATGGATGCAATTTCAGCCCTTAATTCTTCCTTGCTGTATTCTTTGATGCCGCTATTAATCAAACTTGCCCGGTTTAATCTGGAAGGATGTCCTGACCAGTGTGCGAGCTCATGAAGAGCAGTAGCATAATAAAGCGCTGCGGAATCAAACTGATTTCGCTGGGGAAGGGTAATGGAATCGTACCGCATATCATAGTAAGCGCTATCAATATAACGATGATTGATCTCCGCGCCACTTGCCCCGATAAGCTCTTCCGCCCTTAATACCGGATCCCAGGTTAGCGGCTTTTGGCTCAGGCTTTCAAGAGGATCAAGTCCTGAAATCTGCGCCGCGTTAAAGACCCAGGCATTGCTGACTAAGGGTCTTGCAAGGGTAAGCCTTTCTACTACCGCATTTCCGAGTTCATCAAATACAACTCTTCCTTTTTCATCCCGCAAAGTTTTTTGCTGATGGGTTTTAACGAACTGGATGAGCGTACCCTTTTCTCCCTTATTCACTTTAGCCTGCATGGATTCAGCCTGCTTAAAGGTGAGCCACCTTGGATCCTCCCTTCCGCTCATTAACAGGTGAAGGGCATTGATTCCGCGATATCTATTGCCGGTCTGCGCGTTGTAAGGAAATTGAAAAACACCGGCGCCATCGCTATTCCATGGCTTCATCCAGGGAGATGTACCCAATTTGAGCATTTCAATCAGCCGGCTTGCAACTTGTTCATGCAAGGATAGCGGTTTAGTTTCCATCCTCCTCCCCTTCTGTTTCCGGCAGTTCATCTGCCACTTCTACTCCATAAGCCTGGCTTTGCTGGGGAGAGAGGGAAATTTGTTGTTGTGTGCTGAGCAGCAAAAGTATTGCTGGCAAGCTCAGCAGATCTGTTTCTTTTATTGAGTCGTTTTGCATAATTTGAGTTTGTATGGTATTGAAAAGCGCGCGGAGCGCTGAGAAGGGCGCGATGTATCGCCCTGCTAACTTTAATGAGAAATGAAGGTGCGCACCGGTAGATCGCCCTGAATTTCCGGATATCGCAATGGTCTGACCAGGATCAACCTTTGTGCCTTTCACCACTACTACCTGAGATAAATGCCCATATACGCTTTCCAGCCTTCCGTGAGAGAGCACCAGGTATTTTCCAATAAACGCATCCTCTCCAATCAATTTTACCTCACCCGCCAGGACGGCGCTCACCGGAACGAAATTCGCTTTCAAATCAACACCGGAATGAAACTGCTTTTTTTTGGTAATGGGATGCATCCTGTAGCCATAGGGACTGGTGATAATCAGGTTTTGCAGGGGCATGCTGATTTGTGCCGCCGAATAAAAAGGGAAAAGGAGTGGTAAAAGAAGCGCTGTAGCTAAAGGTGAGCTTTTCACCTTGAAAACGGTGTTTTAATTTCCGGGGAAAGCTGCAAGTGAGCAGAAAGTGGTATAGTGGCCATCATCACTGCACTGGATGAAGATTTTAATAATTGGTAAGCCTGAAGTAGCGAAGAAATATCTCCCCTGTCCTGCAGCATATTGACTTGGAAAAGCGTTTTAAAGTCCGCAGTGCCTAAGTTCAAAGCTTCACTCAATAGCATCCGGTATAAAGATTGCCTATCGATTAAAACTCGAAGATCCGCAGTGGATACCGAATGTTTTTCTAAACTCCCAAAGCGCATATCCACCAAACCCGGGGTATCACTGATTGCGCTGATGACGCCGATTTTTGCCGTTTCTAAAGCACCCTCAGGCTGGAAGATGGCAATAGTTCCTATAAAATTGTCCATGAAAAAATGATTTAGCTTGTTTGATTTTAAGTTTTCGAGCGCAGATAAGCAGATACAATCTGATCTACCTGCGAATTGATGTTTAAAAAGTTCTGCTGTAAAGTCTTTGCTTTATTGCCCTTGAAATCATAAAAGTCCGGAAGCGGAGCGTAGGCTGCTTCTTCCCTTTTAATGGCCTCCAGGTCCAGATTGATTTTGCAGTTTACCGCTGAAGGCAGGTAATCTCCGCCATAATTACCAGCGAATTCCCTGGCTAGAATGCCGACCATTTCCCCGGTAGACAAGGCTGCAATTTTACCCGATGGAATCAAATTTTCTAACCGTTCTGATAGCGACAGCGAGATTTTCGAGCGGTCAATAGAGACACTCTCAGATTCCTGCTTGACTTTTCCAAAAAGTTTCTCCAACCAGTCCAGGGTTTCTTTACTTCTGACCGAACCGGAAAGTACATTTCCCACGACTGCACAAATGGTATTGGCCACCTCTTTGCCATAATGCTGGTGAAACTGGGGAAGCTCCTGGAGTCCCATCAGTACGGCCACTTTATTGGACCGCGCGGTTGCGATCAGGTTTTCTATCTTGTGCACAAAAACCGTTGGTAACTCATCTAAAATGAGCGCACTGGGTAAATTCCCCTTTGAATTAATAAGCTTGGTCAACCGGTTAAGCACGACCGAATAACAGGTCGAATTAATATTCTGTGTAGAGGGATCGTTGGCCAGAACCAGAATACCAGGCGTTGAAGGATCGCTGATTTTAAGCGAAAAATCATCTCCCGAGAATACCCAAAAAGATTCCAGGGTTGCTAACCGGGAAATAAATATTTTAAGCGTACCCACCTGCCCTTCCAGCTGATCGAATGCTTTTGCCCGGTAAGCGCTCATGAAAGGCGACAACAAAGAGGCCAGTTCATTATTACTCATCAAACAGTCAAAGATTTCCTGATAAGAGCGGTTTAAAAATGACAGCACATGAGGGAGTGAGGAGTACCGGCCATTTTCATGTCTGGCGAAAAAATAAATACAAGCAGAAAGGAAATTAACCGCACTTTGTGTAAAAAATTGATCACTACCTCCAGACTTATCTCCTTTTTTTAATGCTTCCACCAGCGCTTCAGCGGTTTCTGAGGCATCAGCCAGAGAAGAGATATAATCACTTCGAAAAGGATTTATCCGTTTGCTCTTTTCTACCTGATTGAGGTTGATGACATGGAAATCCATCATATCCTTTGTCGCTTTCTGATGCATCAGATAATGATGATAGGCAATTGATCCCAGATCCGGAAACTTGAAATCATACAGGCAAAGGCAAAATCCCTTGGAGATAAGTTGCCTGATAAAGGGCATAACCACCCCAAAAGATTTACCAGACCCGGGAGTCCCGATGAGCAAGGTTCCACGAAAGATATTCTCAATATTGATATACCCTTTCCTCACCCTGCTTTTATAATAAAACAGCATGGGAATACTTACTGCATGCGCCACTTCACTTGCCCTTCTATCCTGCATGAAGGACTCTCCTTCCACATTCCAGATGTCTTTTCCGAGTTTAGAAGAAATAATCTTGGAAACATTATCCATTGCCTGGTGCAAAAGAATAGTGCCCGAGAACAATGCAAGTCCATAGAGCAGCTCAGGGCTAAGCTTTAATGCAAAAGGTGAAAAGTGATGGGCGGTGTAGAAAAAAAGACCCCCAAAGAAAATGAGCAGTCCCAGGGATAAGGGTAATAAAATATCTCTTTTGGCAGAGAGTGTTCTTTTCTTTTTGGATAGCGTACCAACTGAGACGAGTACGATCAGCAGAACAATCATGAGCCTGCTGTATAGCGGCTGGTGATAAATCACCACACGGCTCATGGCCTGATGGATATTGATCATTCCAGCAGTCAAGCCCTGGTGATCAAGGGATAAGCGGGGAATCAGGATAAAGTATAGCAGGTCTAGGCATACCATTAAATAAATACTGAACTGCATGAACCGGTGCAGTCCCTGAAGTTCACTTCGCTCTTCCATAAAAAAAAAAATTAAAAGCTGTCCGCGCGAAGGAGGTCTCCATAGCTGAGTGATAACTGCAATAACCTGGATGAAGGTTGCTTTTCGCTTAAAGTGATCAGCAGCCGCTTGGAGGAAGAAAAGGTTGCCTTTGGCAACACATAAATGTTTCTCGCTTCCTTTTTAAACCCCTCCATAGGGGAGAGTACAAATCTGGGCTCTAGTGTAAACTGCTGATAGTTGGTTGCTTTTAATATCTTATTATCACCAATAACAAAGCTCAGGCTTTCTTTATCATAGCTGAGCTGACTGGTATTAAAAAAGCTTAAGTCTACAAATATGAATTCATCGCAGCTTAAGAGCTGATTGAGGCGAATGGTGATTTTCTGACTGGTGGCGAAAGCAAGCGGAGAGAGAATTTTTCTAGAGATCGCTTCCTGGGCTTTTGCCCTGATTTGCGCGGTGGAGAGATAAGATCTCCCGGCAGATAAAGGAACCATCTGATCAGGCAAAATTTCTAGCTCCGCACTGACTTTGCTTTCTTCACTGGTATAAATCAGGCGATACTGTGATAAATAATGTTCCCCAGTGATGGTCACTATCCCTAGATCCTGCTCGGGTAATTTCCCGATGAAACCCTCGTTTAAACGAAGTCGGACAACACTGGGTAGTGGCAAATCACCAGCGAGGGTTCCTCTGGGTAAATCCACATAGCTTACCGGCTCTGGCGAACGAAGATGAACGGCGCTGGATGTACCGATGTAAATGATTGGAAGCGCTTTTGCAAAACAAGGTATACTCAACAGCAGGCAAAAAATTGAGACAAGTAAATAATGAAGAGACTGATTTTTCATAAGAATTAAGGATTAGATTTTTGATTGGAAGCATCAAGCAAGTAGATCATAGACGGGTAGCGGATCTTAACTTTGTTGGACCGGACGATTTTACTTATCGCACCGGTAGTGGATTGAAACATTCTGCCCATTAAACTCATGAGCTGCTGATTTTGATCACCGGGTGAGTCAAAAGTGACTCCTGAAACCGAGCTGCTTGCCAGATCCCGGCTAAATTCACGGTAAAGCGAAGAAGGAATGTAAAGTCCTTTCATTCCGTCCAGATCGAAAACTTCAAGCTTGACAGGAAGAATTTTGCCCTGGTAGAGAATACTCGAAACACTTAGGTGAACGCGCTGTGCGCCAAAACCGGTAATCAAAGCATAGATCAGCGTTCCCTTTTTTAAAATTAGATTACCCACCATCAACTCATTGAGCAGCCGGATAGAGACCCTGGACCCGCTGTAACCTGTCATAGATTCTTCAATCATTGCCTGGAGGAAACCACTATCCTCGGTTTTAGAAAGAATGGTAGAGGGGTCAAGGGTAACTCCAAGCGATTTTTTCACCGGTAAAGCCGCAAGCGTGTCGGGTTTAAGCTGGGTTTTGGTTTTCCGGTTTGATTTTCCTGCGTCAGGGATACTGGCCGAAATAGCCGCCTTATTCATGCTGTCCACGATTGCCATCTGGGCCCTGAAAACGGCCATCGGATCTGAAGGCTTGCTCACAGGCTTTTGAGGCGTCGAGGAATAATCTGATAAAATCTCCCGGAGTTCATTTTTACGCTCCAAGCCATTTACCCTTCGGTCATAAAAATTGCGCTCCGGCGGGGTAAACCCTATGCCGGGCGCATAACGGTTGGCAGCGTTAGCCCTGGATTTCATCTCAGCACTGATCGAATCGATCATCTGCTTTTCTTTTGCATTATAACTGGACGGCATTCCTTCCTCTGTGGAAGATTCGCTATCAATGGTAGCTAAAGCGGTGTAGCCATCACCTTTTTTGTAACGCTCTTTAAATGCCTGGAGTTTATCATCGAGCGCCTTTTCTCTAACGCTTTGCGAGACAGGGGAAAGCTCCTGGGTAATGTCGTGGTTGAGCTGTGGTGATGACTTATTTTTTTCTGCGAAACTTCGGTACACAAAGAAAAGCAGAAAAATAAAGGGAAGGCAAATCAGCGGCAATACGTACCGGGGATTTTTAAAATTTATCTTTTTCATTTTTCTCTAAGCTTTTGGTTTAACTGAGTGATTCTTTTGATGATCTGCTCCATTTGAATGCTATCCTGCTGAGAAGGTATTTTTTTATCGATAAATCCGCTCAGCTCTGCCTGCAGGTCGAGGATTTCCATTAACGCTCCACTTTGTTGAGGGAGCGGTTGGGTTAAGGATTTGTGAAATAAAGCAATTGGTGTTGGCTTTTGAGCTGAGGGGTGTAAGAAGATGAAATTAATCACAGCGGAAATAATGATCAAAAGAATCATTACGCCCAGCAGAATCCCGGGCCGGCGTTTGCTGTAGTCGATAAAAATGAGTCTGACTATTCCACAACGCGCACTAATTCCCGCTTTTGCTTTGGCAAAAGAATTGGGGTTATACATGATGTTAAAATTTAAAATGGATTTTTTTCTATGCTGGACTTTTCCTTGTTTTCGATAGTCTTCCATCTGGTGATGAGCACCGCATGCGGATTACTTTCTGATCGGGCAGGCAAATCGCGCACGTAGCCCTGGGTGATGAGCGAGCGTAAAGTGACAGCGCTTCTCCTGTCAATCCGCTGGGTAGCGTAATAGCGGAAAAAACCCTTTTTCTCATCCAGGGTGATGGAATCCATCTGAATAGTGAGCACAGCAGAAGAAGAGAGTACAGAGCTGAAGAAATTCTTTTCCTTGAGGTTATTATACTGCTGAGCGCCGCTTTCATCTACCAGATACATGGCCTTGCCCATCTGGGATTCTATGAAATGTTCATCAGGAATAAGGGAGAAAAACAGGGAATGAAATAGGGCGATATGTGCGCGGTATTCTGCAGCCCTGTTCAATGCGATATCCGTCCGTTTCGCCATCGCCGGATTGATACCATCCTGAAGAATATAGATTGACTTTCGGGAATCAGCGACCTGAAGGTAGGCGAAATATGAGGAGGTGGCAGCAATTACTAAAGCAACTAAAAAACTCCCCGCTGATAAAAAGGTAGCCAGGCGAACCTTAGCTTCGATATTTTTTACAATCATGACTTTTACCCCCCAATTGCCGCAGTGGCCATATGACTGATTTTACCTGCGCCGCTACCCATCGCGCTCGCCGCTGAACTTACCCCCGAGGTACTGACAATCCAGGTAGAGATGCTGGGAACGGTAAACATCGTAAGTGCGCCGATCAGAAAGGTGATAATAACGATCCCAAAAGAGAGTACGCCATTTGCTGCAAACCAGCTTAACTTTTCAATGCTTTCTCCATCGCCACTCAAAAGTTCAGTATACCTTGATATCTCTGCCTCCAGCGCGTAGTGCTGAAAAAGGGAAGCTACGTACATCACCAGATAAGCGATCCCGGAATAAAGGCTCACAGAAATAAATCTTGCAATCCATTCTGAAAAAGAACGTTCGAATGCCGGAAGGATGCTTGCAGCCACTGAAAAAGGGCCTAAAATAATCAGGATCGTGGAGAAAATTATCTGCACAATAAAAATTACATAAACGCTGATGCGTAATATCCATATCGCAAAGGTTTCAAGTAGTGAGCTGGCCAGGAGCTGCAAGCCCACCTGAAGCCGGTTGCGCATTTCCACAACCGGGTTCCAAACCTGGGAAAATCCTTCCTTCACCGAACTTTTAACCGACTCCCATGCATTTTCATACCAGGTGTCCGCTTCGATCTTAGCCACTTCGGTACTGGCCTGGAGCTTAAAAAGCTCATCCGCTACATCAACCATCAACTTGGCGCGCTGCAGCCTTAACATGTTGATTTCGCTCTGGCTTCCATCAAAAAGCGCTTCGGTACGGTTCTCAATCAGCTCGCCTGGAAAAGCCAGTATTCTTGTGAAAGCAGACCACCAAAGAATGATCATCACCAGACCGAAGGGTCGCAGCAACGGCATGATCTCGAGCCGCTTATCCCCGGAAATCATTCCATAACTTTTTATGGCAAAAAAAATCAGCATAAAAATCGCACTCAGCGCTTGCGCGTCTATCAAAAATGCATCATAATGGGTCCAGATGGTTTCCTTGAGCTGCTTTAAAAAATGCATCATGCCCTCTTCATAAACCCCGTTTCCCTGGAGGAAGTTAAAGGTATCTTTAAATGAGCTTGGTACATCAACCTGAAGAATTAAAGGAGAAATACTGCTCAGCATGTTTACTGATAAGTTCATAATTTAGAGTTTTTTAAAATGCGGTCTACGATTTCGATATCACTATTTGCTTTAGTGCTGATGGGAATTTGCCGATCCTTAATTTTTTGTTGTTGCACCGAATTGTTTAAGTAATTTTTCGAGCGGAGCTTTTTATCTTCCCAGTTGGCTTTTACTTTTCTGTATTCCAGGAGCAGCCTGTGGTAGAGTACCATTCTTGATCCCCGCTCCAGATCGCTATTTTTAGCAAGTTCAAGCCGCTCTTTCAGCGAGGCGATTTCCTGATTATACCAGCCGATCATTCCACTTTGCTGCAAATAGGCAAGCGATTTAGCATCCAGACCTGCTAGAGGGGAAACCGGAGTTTCCAGTCCAGAAAAAGCTGCACGGTAATAAAGCACCCAAAGCGGATCTAGCGATGAAACTACGCCGGAATAGGTGGAATAAGTAGCAAGAGCACTACTAGCCAAAGTATCACTCTGCCGCTTCTGGGATTCTTCGGAGGCGCGCATTGCTGCAAGCAGGCCTATCCTCATGGTTTGCGGGCCTAAAGGCCCTAAAGGACGAAGATCAGTTTTTGGATAATTGGGATGCAGTCCCCAGGTGAGCCAGTACATTGGGTTGAGACCTAAAAATCCTGATTTTGGCGTGAATTTATCCTTATCCCAGGATTTAAACACCATTCGTTCCTGCTGGTTGATGATGGCACCATCGCGGATACGCATTTGTGCAACTGCGTGTCCCAGACTGAGGAAGGATAAGAGAAGGAGAAAAATCGTCTTCATTTTTTTAAGGTTTTATATTGGTAAATGATATTGTTAACTAGCCTTCGATCGATATTGATGAAGTTCTGATAGGGATTAAGCTGACTGAGCAACGATTTTTGGGCGGCCCAGAACATGCTCTTACGCATCGAATAGACCAGCC
>Ga0308164_10002370_pt1 | contig 19018 bp, 19 predicted proteins | sample PhyTR2_FD_201031 | JGI IMG/M metagenome (GOLD analysis project Ga0308164, IMG submission 201031) | Phyllosphere microbial communities from UC Gill Tract Community Farm, Albany, California, United States - DLSLT.R2 | ecosystem: Host-associated > Plants > Phyllosphere > Unclassified | place: USA... | reverse complement strand
TTTTCTTTTTTGTACAACATCGGTAGATCCAGACTTTTGTGAAAGCCGCTTTAGTCAGGCCTTCATACCCGTTAACTGCTCAAGCCCATGATTGACGTCGGTCTTAATCATTGTTGACGCAAACGAAAACAGTGAACGAATCGGCCTACAAAAACTGCCGAAGGTTGTAATCCCTACATTCACGCGCAAGCATGACGGCCTGCTCATTTGAACACTTCGTTCATTTAAACGAGCTTCAACCCGCCGTAAACTTCGGCCCATGAATACATCAGGTGATCGACTGCGCGGCCTTCTGCGAGAGTGCCATCTCTCCGCAACGGACTTTGCCGCCAACCGAAAAGTTACACCACAGCACGTGAACAACTGGTTCAAGCGCGGCATCCCCATGGCGCGCATTGAAGAGGTCGCTGAACTGCTGAGCGTCAACGCGCGCTGGCTGCGCAGCGGCGAGGGGCCCAAGCACCCTGGACAGGACCGGGACAGCGGCGTGAAGCCAGAGGCTCACCCCTCCCGGCCCGAACGCAGTGTGCGCGAAGAACTGGAAATGCCGGTCTACACCGAACTGCAAACGCAAAGCTCCGGCCGCACGGCGGTGGGCGAAATCCATAACCACAAAGTGCGCCTGTCCCGGCGGGTGCTCGAAACCATGGACGTGGAGCTGCACAACGCGATCTGCGTAGCGATGGTAGGCAACAGCATGGCGGACAAGATCCAGGACGGTTCGTTGATCGGCATTGATCGCGGGCGCGTGCAGATCATTGATGGCGAAATGTACGCCCTCGAACACGACGGCATGCTGCGGGTGAAATACCTGTATCGCCTGCCGGGCGGCGGGTTGCGTTTGCGCAGCCATAATTGCGCCGAGTACCCGGACGAGATTTTCAGCGCCGAACAAGTGCAGGCCCAGCACATTCAGATTCTGGGGTGGATCTTCTGGTGGTCGACGCTCAACAACCGCCGCCATCCGGCAACGTTGCGGTGAGGTGCGCAATGAGCGTGTTTCGGAACTGGGCAGACGCGAACAACATGGGTATCCTGCACGCCTTCGTTTTAGCACCCGTCAGCCACACGCGGATGGGTGATCGACCTGGCACCGTCTCCGCGACCTGCCCGGTCTACCTTACAAGCGCCTCCTCGCAGCGCGCACTTTTGCGGACGGGTGCGGTTAGCCAAAAACTAATCAAACCCGTCACCGAGAAGCCGGCCACAAGCCGGCTTTTTAACTTCCCATGAATATGTCGCACCGCTAACCCACGCGGCGCTTCCGCGCGCGCGTCAATCGGCAATCAATGGACTGAGCGCCTCAACCAACGAAGCGAACAACCGCTTCGTTTCACTACAGGAAGTTCATCATGAGTTATCGCAACAAGACTTACATCGCGTTCGCCAGTGAAGACATCAAACATTACTGGCTGATGAAAGCCTGGAAGCAGAACGAGAATATCGACTTCGACTTTTTCAATGCCCATGACTTGTTCGAGGCGCGGGACAGCAGTTCGCCAGAGACTATCAAACGCCGACTGCGTGAACGCCTGAACAACACCAAGCAAGTCATCTTTCTCGGCAGCGAAGATGGCCGTCGCAAAGGCGGCGACGGGGATTCGTTTCTTGCTTATGAAATCGAGGTGATTCTCGAACTCGACCTTCCGATCGTCATTGCCAATCTCTGCCAAAGCAGAAACATCGTCATGGACAACATTCCCCAGCCGCTCATCGATCAAAAACACTTCAGCGTCTCGGTTTCTTTCCAGCCGAAAATCATTCAGTACGCGCTGGACAACTACGTCGACGGCTACGCGAAGAGCGAGATGCAGGGTCCCCATCGGTATGTCGGCAGAATCTACGACGAGTTGGGCATGTGATGACCATTCTTCAGGACATGCAAACGTGGCGCTTCTGGCGCCACTTCCTGGTGGCGTTGTTCGCCTGCGTCGGCGGACTGTCCACGATCATGCAGACCTTCAACGTCATTTACCCCGGCAGCCACGCGATGGAGGGTTTCGGCATTCTGATTGCGATCATCGCGCTGTCAGTATCGGCCGCGCTGTTCAAGGCATGGCCGCGCCCGATTGCCGAGGAATACAACGCGCCGAAAACGCGGATCACCATCGTGCCCGGCGACCTTCTTAAGGAAGACGGCCATCTGGTGATTGGTACCAACGACACCTTCGACACGGAAACGCCGAACATCATTGCCACCTCCAGCCTGCAGGGTCAGGCGCTTCAGGTGCTCTACGGCGGCGACCTGAAAGAACTAGATCGTCATCTGGACGACGCGCTGGTCAACACGCACTGCGTCGGCACACTCAATAAGCCAGGCAAACAGGTGCAATACGGTGTCGGCACCATCGCGACGCTCAAACATGCACACCGGCTGATCTTCTTCCTGGCCTACTGCGAAATGGACGCCCAGAACGTCGCGCGCTCCACGCCGGACAAAGTGTGGAAGGGCTTGCTCGCGCTGTGGGCCGAAGTGTCCCGGCGCGGCAACGGCGGGACGATCTCGATCCCGGTGATCGGCGGCGGACAGGCGCGACTGTCCAGCGTCCTGCCCGCTCAGGACGCCATCCGCTTCACCCTGCTCTCGTTCATGTTCGCCTCCCGCAACTCGAAGGTCTGCGACGAACTGCGCATCGTCGTTCGCCCCGACGACTATCGAAAACTTGATCGTCTGGAGCTGCAGTCCTTCCTCTCGTCATTGAGGTCATCATGAGCCGGGAAACCAGCCTCGATCTGCCGGACAACCCCGACTGCGCTTTCTGCGCGTACCTGAAAGGCAAACGGCCCTACACCATCCTCTCCTGCACAACGCACACCGCGACCTTCGTGACCCGCGAACAACGGGGTCATCCGCACGTGCTAGTGCTGCCCCAACGCCACGTGCCTTCGTTGCTGGAAATGACCGACGAGGAAGTGGCGGCGGTGGCGGTTGAAGTGCGCAATGCGGCGAGGCTGATTGAAAAGGCGTACGCGAAAACCGGGATCGCGGTCTGGCAGAACAACGGCGTGCCGGCGGGCCAGGCGATCGGGCACGTGCACTTTCATGTGGCGGGGACGTTGGACGGCGGGGGGACGGAGTTTGGGGAGGTGCAGGAGATATCAGTGATGGAGACGGATGAGATTGCGCGGCGGTTGCTTGGGGGGAGGTAGGCGGGATCGCAGCGCCAATCATTTTTAAGAACGCCGCTTGACCCTTGCCGGCTAGAATCCGAAGAGCTTTTTTCTTCGGATTTTGATTTCGCCGTCGAGCAGTGCGGATACGGTGGTCAGGAATACGTACAGGTCGCCTTCAAAGTAATCTTCGGCGAAGGAGGTGTCTTGACCAAATGGGGGATCGACGTACTGCAGACCTTCGGGCGTCATATTCCTTCGGATGTAGGTCTTTATTTCTCGTTTAAAGAGGATTGCATGCAGCAGATCCAGAAACCCATAGCCGATGCATTCCTTGACTATCTGGGGAAGCGTGAGGGGTTCAAATCCTTTTTTTTCTTCTTCATCCAGAAACTCGCCAACTGCACCGCCGACATGAAACATGAATCCATGTAAATATGCGTATCGCATTTTTAACGCCCTATAAAATCGGATGAGCAGTGATAATGTAATATGGCATGTGATTATACTCAACAAACTGAATGGTCACGTTAACCTTAGACATGCGCACTATTTCACCAGGTGCTCCTCGCGCAACCCCCCAACCAACATCTCTTCCAACATCCATCTTAAAATCACGACTGGTATTATTTCTCAATAAAAACTTGGCTTTTGAGAACATCAATATTTTTAGCCTGTTATTTTGAAGCACCTTGCTGACTGCCCACTCTGCCGTATCTATATCATAAAACGTCGAGGAAACATTAACTTTTTTTGACGCAAAGCGCTTTGTTAAGTAGTCAACATCTTTACCTACATGCTTGCGTAGCGCGTGTCCCCCTCCCAAGTTACCAGGTACATTAGGCAGCTTTTCGCTTGTGACAATTGATATTCGGCCTGCTCGTACAGACGATACTCTGAACGCGTTGTACAGCGAAGCGGTTGAAAGCGGAACAGCAAACTCAGTTGCCAGACCGATCACTTGGCCAGCCTCTCTAGAGGTGCCGAGCGCTTCAGCAGCAGATGACCCTGCCTTGAAAGCAAAAGAGTCAGTCTCTTTGCCGGTTAGAAGCTGAGTCGCTCCTGCCGAAAGCTGGTCGGAAGCATGCACGCCCATCGCGACACATCCGATTTTGGTAATCATCGTTGGCTCTGGGACTGCGCACAGTACGCCTGAACCTGCCAGCTCTACAATACCGCCAACAAGGCGCAGACTCCCGAAGATACGGTTCGACATTATCTCCGCAGGTGTGAGCGACTCTTGCGTCAAGATCGCAGCCATCTGAGCAAAGCTCAGCGCCACGCGAAACTCTCCATCGTCTGCCATGTTGCGTTTCCTTACGCGAATGGTTTGTTGGCGGTTCTGTCCCAACCTCCGGACACAATCCCTGCACTACCGCCATCAGCGCGACGCTGTTGGGAATATTCGAACTTGATACGGCCATAATTTAGGCTAATGATTTCCACAGGAAAACCACCCTGATCGGCACCCTGTCCACTGACAGTCGCGATCAACACTTCCTCAAGCACGATATCCATGTATTTGAACTTCTCACCACCAGAACGATGTATGCGAATCGTCACCGTCTTGATGTGCGAGCCTCTGCAGCACAGCTCGAAGAGCTTGGGTGTTGCCCGATCTATATATTTGCTGATCTGGAAATCGCCCAGTGCGACACCGCCCGCGGAGGCCCCGCCATTGGAACTCGCTGACTGGCTGATCGACTGGAATGCGTCGTAATGATAAGAAAGCAGCTCGATCCAACCCTTATGGTCAGCATCCAACGACTCACCTTCTACTCCATCAACCTGCATAAATGCGTCAAACGACATTTTTAGCTCCCTGCTCACTTCCAAATGAAAAACAATGCTACCCGATGATCCTCATTGATTGCACCCCACTGCTGCACAAAAGGCGTGATACAGACAACAATTTATCAAATGTATCATCGCATCAGAAAACACCAACACAGATGTTTCCCAAGTCCCAATACAGTTCAATTTTTCGATCTCGACTGAAGGCCAGCCTCAATGAATGAAGAGCTGACGGGGCACGCAACTACTAAGAATTTCTTAGTAGTTCACCGTGAAGGAGCCAGGTATTCGCGTGCACCGGGTGAAGATGGGTAGTCATACCCATCGAGCTCAATCTCCTGCGCTCGAGACCGATCAAGAACTCGATACTATTAAATGAAGAAATACATCTTTCCACTGCTGCCTGATTTTTCCATACGAGCGTTCACGCGCTAAAACTTGAACAGGAGCCTATATTTCTTAAGCTCAAACCACCGCAAACCCACAAATCAAATCCCAGGGGCTTTCGCACATGTCGCCATCGGCGACACGAGAACGGAACATGTCGCTAAAAGCAAAATTTAGCGACACGTTATTCCCACATGTTTACGCTGACGCCCTGAAAAGGGTGCTCACCAGAGCGCCGTTGCCTTTAGGTGGATACCCGAAGAATCAGGATCGCATCCATGACCGCATCCCCCCTCCCCTGGCAGGCCGACAAGCCTTATAACCAGCTTCCGCCCTTGCCACCGGCAGCCGAGCTTGAAACACGTGCAGTGCTCAAGTGCTGTATCGAGGCCCGCGCGGCACTGGCCGAGTTGAAGCAGGCGGCCGAGCTAACCCCAAACCAGACGGTGCTGATCAACACCACCCCGTTGCTGGAAGCCAAAGACAGCTCGGAGATCGAAAGTATCGTCACCACTACGGACCTGCTCTTTCAGCATGCCCAGGATGGCGATAACCACGCCGACCCGGCCACCAATGAAGCCCTGCGCTACCGCAAGGCCTTGCATCATGGCTATCAGTCCTTGGCCGAGGGGCCACTCTCCACCGGCACGGCAGTCGAGATCTGCCGCACGCTCAAGGGCGTAGACATGGACATCTGTCGAGTGCCCGGTACCCAGCTCGCCAACGACCGCACCGGAGATGTCATCTACACCCCACCGGAGGGTGAAGACCGTTTGCGCGATCTGCTCGCCAACTGGGAGCGCTTTCTGCACAACGAAACGGACTTAGACCCGCTGGTACGCATGGCTGTGGCTCATTACCAGTTCGAGGCCATCCACCCGTTCACCGATGGCAATGGCCGCACCGGGCGCGTGCTCAACACCCTGTATCTCATCCACGAAGGTCTGCTGAATCTGCCAATTCTCTACCTCAGCCGCTACATCATCGCCCACCGAGCCGACTACTACCGCCTTCTGCTGAATGTCACCCGCGAACAGGCCTGGGAACCCTGGCTGCTGTATATGCTCAGTGCGGTGGAAGAAACGGCTCGCTGGACCACTGCCAAAATTGCCGCCACACGCAGCCTGTCCGAACACACCACTCAGTTTGTGCGCGATCAACTGCCGAAAAACTATTCCCGTGAGCTGGTGGACGTGATTTTCGAGCAGCCCTACTGCCGCATCAGCAACGTCGTAGACAAACAGATTGCCCAGCGTCAAGCCGCCTCCCGTTATCTCAAAGAGCTAGTCGCCATCGGCGTTCTGCAAGAGGCGCAGGTTGGCAAGGAAAAGCTATTTATTCATCCCAAGCTGATGCAGCTACTGACTCGCGACAGCAACGACTTCAAGCCCTACGCCTGACCCTTTTCGACACCAAGCTGGGCAGCGAGATTGATGCCCACGTGGCCGGCCAAATCGCAAAGCAGCGCTCATGACGCGCTAGAAGCCGCCCGCGTAAAGTCGCCGACACACTCGGAGGAGGACGCCCTCCTGCCCACTAGCGAGTCGAAGCTCGAGTATCACGGCACCTAAGTCGGCAAAAGGTGATGCAAAAAAACTTTCCAGGGCTAGCCCCCCGGATACCGCTCCCAAATCTCATCATCAAACTCCCCGCCATACCCCGAGAAATCCCTAGGCACGCGCTCGATATCCTCCGCCACCGCCTCAGTTACTCCCCGCAACTCAAGCGGCGCAAGCCAACGATCCGGGATCGCTTCAACGCCGTGCTGAATACCCAGCAAATGCCCGGCAATCAGCCCGGTGCTGTCACTGTCCCCGCTGTGATTCACGGCATTGATCACGCCGTCTTCGAACGACGTCGCCGTGAGTGCGCACCAGATGCCAATCGCCAAGGCTTCTTCCGCAATCCATCCGCCGCCCAATTCCTCGATCCGCTCGGGGGTGGGACGGTGGCCTTCGTAGCTAAAGAAGAGCACGCGCTCGACGATGTCTCGGGTTTCCTCCATGCCGGGTTTGCCCCCGTGCTCGGACAGGCTTTTGGCGATGGCGTCTTCGAGGCTGTCCTCGCGGTCGACAATGCGCTGGAGAATGTCGGCGAAAAGACCGCCTGCTAGGTAGCCCGTTGGATGACCGTGGGTCAGACGCCCGGATTCAGCGGCGTTGTCGAAGGCATTGCGGAAGAATGCGCACGGCGCAACGCGCATGACGGCGCCGCAGCCTTTGCTGTCGTTTTGAGCGAAAGAGCCAAATTCCGTACTGGCCTTCAATGCGCTTAGACACGTCTGGCCGGGCGCGCGACGGGACCACAACTCGCGCTCCTTCACCAGCCAGCCATCCAGGCTGACGCTTGTGATGGCAGACGAGTAATCCTGGGTCATCAACCAACGCAGCAACGCATGGTGGATGACGCCGGGTATGTGGCAAATACCCCGGGAGATACCGCGCACATGGGCGCGCAGCAGGCCTTCAGCGGTGAAGAGCATCATTTGGGTGTCGTCGGTGATGGCACCAAGTCGCCCGTAAGCCGGAGCGAAATCGACAATGCCCCGCTCACCGAACGTAGCCCGGATGGCGCTCCAGTCGAGAAATTCAACCGGCGCACCGAGCGCATCGCCCACCGCGCCGCCGAGCAGGCAGCCTTTGATCCGTTCAAGTCTGTTCATCTGTGCTTCCTTACACTGGCTGCATCATGGTTTGGAGCGATTCGAGCGTTCTTTCAAGTGGCTCAACATGGGCGCTTTTTGCACGCGAAGTCCTGATCTTCTATGCGTTAATCCTCAAATTCAGGCCCAAGATCGTGCTCACGTCGACGTGACCTCCAGCTCTTATACCCCTCCGAAATCTCCACCTCGGTCATCACCATTCCGAACCTCGGAAAAGCCTGCTTCAGCTCCAGCTCAGCCGGAATGAAGTCATCCCCGCCCCTGATTGATCGGAGCATACCGTTGGGCACCTCACCGAAAGCGATGAGATCCGGCGCCTCAACTGGCAGCCCTTTTCCTTCGTAGGCATCGTATGCAGCCATGTAGAGCACATCATTGATATGCGCCTGAACGCTTCGGTCGCTACGCTTGAAAAAATGTACGGGCTGGAGGCTTTCTTCCCACACGTCGACGTGTCGCTGGAGCTCGGCCTGAGGTGGCATTTCTCCGCGTACGTTGACCGCCAGCACGAGCAGTTCAGCGAGATACCGGGAGTTGAACTGCTCCAGAAAACCCTTCATATCGTTGCGTTTCAGGCCGACGAACATCATCGCGTAGCGTGTGTCGACCTTCATGGCGACAAGGACATGGATCTTGCCGAATGTGGTGACGTGCAGTTGCCAGCGATCCACTTGATCGTGGGCTGCGCTGTCCGCTTCCAGCGATTGGGCAGCAGCGGCGGGCTGCACAGCGCTGATGATTTTGCCCTTCACTTTTTTCGAGAAAAAATCAGCAGCATCTTTGGTGCAATCAAAAATCAGCATAGGGATGGGGGGTCCATTCGGCGATAGTCGAGGATACCGGCGATCAACCTCACCCCGCCAACACATGCCGCAAAAACAGCTCCCCCGCCACCGACAACCCGTCCCGCGACCTCACGCAGACGTTCAGTTCGCGGCTGGCCCATTCCTCTTCCAGCTGAACCACTTTCGCACCGTCCATTCGGTAAATCCCTACGCTGCCCTCGGGCATGATGCCGATGCCGACGCCGGCCTGAACCATCAGGCTCAGGGCGTCGTAGCTGGCGACTTCCATGCGGATTCTCAGGGAGCGGCCGAGGTCGTTGGCGGCTTTGATCAGCTGGAAATTCAAGTGGGTGCCGCTGCGCAGGGCGACGTATTCGTGGTCGAGGGTGTCGCTGAAGCGCACGGATTCGCGGCCTGCCAGCGGGTGGTCGTTGGGCACGATCAATACGAGGCGGTCGGTGCGGAACGGGAAGACTTCGATGTCGGCGCCATGGGGCAGGCGCGTGAAGATGCCGATCTCCGCGCGGTTTTCGGCGACAGCTTTGGTGATCGCCAGGCTTTGCTGTTCTTCAAGGATGATGTTGATCAGCGGGTAAAGCGCCATGAACGATTTGATCAAGCCGGGCATGAATTGGGTGATCGCGGAGATGTTCGCCAGCACGTGCACCGAGCCGCGTGTGCCGTTGGAGTAGTCGCGCATCTGCAGGACGATGTCGTTGAGGTTGTTCAGTGCGCTGCGGGCCATGAACAGCAGCGACAGGCCGGCGTCCGTCGGCGTGATGCCTTTGTTGGTGCGGGTGAGCAGTCGCGAGTCGAGCAGCTCTTCCAGTTCGCTGAGCCGCTTGCTGACGGCCGCCGCCGCGATGTGTTCGCGCTTGGCGGCGGCAGCAATGGTGCCTTCTTCGACGACGCTGACGAAGAGGCGCAGCGAGACAGGGTCGAGCTTCATGTGGGGTACCGGGCGTGCTGGCCTGAGTGGCCGCCATAGTACCCCGTCAGACATCGCCTCAGAACGCGCCCGACAACAGATGGCCCGCGTTGGGAACTTGCGCCTTAAGGCCGAGGGTCTTGAGCATCTGGTAGACGGTCGCCACAGACGCGGACAGCACCGGTTTATCAAGTCGATCCTGTACGACCTGGATGGCGGGCAGCGACGGCATCTGTACGCAGCACGACAGAACCACACCGTCGGCTTGCCCGATGTTGAGCCGGTCGGCGTGGGAAATCAGGTCCATCGGGTCGAGCCGTCCAACTTGCAGGTTGTCGGAGACTTCGAGGCTGATGGCGTCCACCACCTCGATTCCGGCCGCTTCGATGTAGTCGATAACCTGTTGGGTGAGTGGCTTCATGTAGGGCGTGATGATCGACACTTTCTTGTAGTCGAGCATCTGCAGGCTGTCGATCAGCGCCCCGGCCGAACTCAGCACGGGTGCGTCGGAGGCGTTGCTGGCGACCGTTTTGCTCAGGCGTTTTTGGGACACTTTGTGGTAACCGGCGCCCTGGCACATGATTGCCACCAGGCAGGCGTACGCCATCACATCGACCCGCGCATCGCTCAATTCCAGCGCGCAGCGGTCGCTGTCGATGTCCATCTTTTTCAGTTCTTCCGGGCTGACTTTCATCATGCGCATGCGGGAGGAATGGAAGGTGAAGCGCTCGTCCGTGAACAGGGAATACCGGGACGTGAGCATCGCCGGGATCTCGGTTTCCATGGTGGTGTTGGAGCTGGGGACGATCTGGCCAATCCGGAAATTTCTCACAGGGTCTTCTCCATTTCGCCGACGGCGAGGTCATGTGCGACCGATGCTAGGAGTGACCGAGAGCTGCGTACATCAGGCAATGGCGAGCCTGCCATCGCGGCTGGCGATGGCGGTTAGAAAAGGAGCGGATCACTGCTCAATGCCGACACCGCCTCATATCAGGTGAACTCAATCACCCTGCGGGAGCCGGCTTGCTGGCGAATGCGCCGTGTCAGCCGACATCTTCACCGCCTGAGCCAGCGCGTCCGCCAGCAAGCCGGCTCCTACGGATTTGCATCTGCCGCGAGCGCAAATTTTGCGCCTAGCGCCGCACGTTGTTCTCGCTGACAAACCGCATTCGCCTGAATTACTGCCGCTGCGCGCCAGATCGCGGGCAAGCGCGCTCCTACGCCCTTCGGGCAGAGGCAGATCGAGATTCACGTCATTTCACCTGCGTTTTCATACCTGAGGGGTGGTCATCCAACGCGGATTACCATCAGACACGCAGATTAGCGGACGGCGCAAATCACCTGTAGGAGCGCGCTTGCCCGCGAACGCGGTGGGTCAGTCACCTCTCCATCAACTGACAGGACGCGTTCGCCAGCAAGCCGGCTCCTACGGATTTGTATCTGCCGCGAGCGCAAATCCTGCGCTGGCGCCGCACGTTGTTCTCGCTGACACACCGCATTCACCGGTTTACTGCCGCTGCGCGCCAGATCGCGGGCAAGCGCGCTCCTACGCCCTTCGGGCAGAGGCAGACCGCAATACATGCCATTTCGCCCTTCGCACAGAGGCAGACCGCGGTCCATGCCATTTCGCCCTTCGTGCAGAGGCAGACCGCGGTCCATGCCATTTCGCCCTTCGTGCAGAGGCAGACCGCGGTCCATGCCATTTCACCTGCGATTTCATACCTGTGGGTGCGGTCATCCAACGCGGATTACCAACACCAACGCAGATTAACGCACGGCGCAAATCACCTGTAGGAGCGCGCTTGCCCGCGAACGCGGTGGGTCAGTTACCTTTTTAACAACTGACAGGACGCGCTCGCCAGCAAGCCGGTTCCCACAGGGAAAGGCGGCGTACGCTTTATCTCGTTTACGCGTGAGAAAGCACCTCGCCCCGCGCAGGCGCTTGGACCTTGTGATTGCCCAGCATCCCCCTCGGGATGGACAGAATCAGTCCGGCGCTGATGAACAAACAGGCGCCCAGCACATAGGTGCCGTTGTTGATGTTGCCGGTGAGGTTCTCGGCGACGGCGGTGATCATCGAGCCGGTGAATCCCGACAGGTTGCCGATGGCGTTGATCATGCCAATCCCCGCAGCCGCGGCGACGCCGGACAGCACGGTGCCTGGCAGGGTCCAGTAGATGGGCATCAGGCTCAGCACGCCGGAGGCGGACACGCTGAGGAAGATGATCGACAGCACCACGTTGCTGGCGAAGTAGGCGCTGAGGATCAAGCCGATACCGCCGATGATCGCCGGAATCGCTGCGTGCCAGCGACGCTCGCCGGTCTTGTTGGAGTGCCGAGCGTTGAGGGTCATGGCGATCACAGCGATGCCATAGGGGATGGCCGTCAGCAGGCCAATGTCCATCGGGTTGGAGACGCCAGCGCTCTTGATGATCGACGGCATCCAGAACGCCAGCCCGTAGAACCCGGTATTGAACGTCAGCAGGATCAGCACCAGCAGCCACACGCGTCCGTTGAAAAACACCTCGCGCAAATTCGTCGCCTTGCCTTTGCTGTCGCTTTCCAGATTGGCCTTGAGCATGGCCTTTTCCTGGGGCGACAGCCATTTGGCCGCGTCGATGTTATTGGCCATGAACGCCAGCACCACAAAGGCCATGACCACCGAAGGCAAGCCTTCGATGATCAGCAGCCACTGCCAGCCGGCCATGCCGTTGACGCCTTGCATTCGAGTCATCAACCAGCCGGAAATCACACCGCCCAGTGTCAGACTGATCGGCATCGCCATCAGGAAACCCGCCATCACCCGGCTCTGCCGACGGGTAGGAAACCAGTAGTTGAGGTAAAGGATGACGCCGGGAAAGAACCCAGCCTCACAGATGCCGAGCAAAAAGCGCAGCACGTAGAACATGGTTTCCGACTCGATGTGGAAAAACTTCGCCAGCGGCACGGTAAACGCGACAGCCATGGAGACGATGGCCCAAGTGAGCATGATCCGGGCGATCCAGAACCGCGCGCCAAAGCGATGCAGCAGCAAATTGCTCGGGACTTCGAAGAGGAAATAGCCCCAGAAGAACATGCTCGCGCCGAGGGCATAGATGGTGTTGCTGAATTGCAGATCGTTGAGCATGTCCAGCTTGGCGAAGCCGATGTTCACGCGGTCCAGATAAGCCGCCATGTAACACAGGAGCAGGACGGGAAGGATGCGCAGGATGACTTTGCGGTAGGTGCGGTCTTCAAAGCTGGCGTGCCCGGAACCCGAGGACTCGGGCAGGCGCTGGGAAACGGTTTCCATGGTGGGACCTCCAGGCACTCAAAGGCGCCTGTATTGTTGTTATGTGAGGGTCGAAACACGGGGCGATGTTACTGACAACGGTATTGATTAAGATAATGACTTGTTTCCATTGATTGATAACGCGGAGTTATCGATCACTGACGCGCGAGCCGCGCATTCGCCAGCAGAATCTCGGCAAATTCCGACGCAGCACCGAGCAATGGCTCACCTCGACGGGTGAGGATTCCGTAATCCTGGGGCGCCAGTTTCAGCGGCGTGTTCAGCACTCTCAGCAGGCCAGTATCCAGATGCGGCTGCGCCATGGACGCCGGCAACATGGCGATCATTGGCCCTGCCTGAAGCACCTGCAGGAAGGTCTGCATCGAGATGGTGTCGATGGTGTTCTTCGGCACAGGGATGCCGGCTTTGGCAAAGGCCAGCTCCATCCGTGCGCGAATCGGCGTGCCCAGCGGGTACAAAATCCAGGGCCAGTTTCCGAGTTCTTGCAAAGGCGTCTGCGCCAGCTCGGTCAACGGGTGGCGGCTGTTGACCACCATGCAGAACGGCTCCGGCGCCAGTGCCTGAAAATCGTACACCTGCTGCTGGTTTTCATTGGTGTAGCGCGCCACCGCGAGGTCGAGTTTCTTGTCGTCGAGCATTTCCATTAAATGGTCGCTGGTCTGCTCGACCACCTCGATCGACAGCAACGGCCAGCGCGCTTTTAGCTGCACGATGGCTTCCGGCAGCACCACCGCGGTCGCCGCGAAGATCGCCCCCACCTTCAGGAAACCATGCCCGCCCTCACGCAGGCTGCTGATCTGATCCACGAACTTGCTCGCGTCATTCAGAGCGATCTGCGCATAGCGCACCACGTGTTCACCAAGGGCGGTCGGCGGCATGTTGCGCGGCAGACGCTCGAACACATCAAACCCCAGCAGCCGCTCGATCTCCCGCAGCATTTTGCTCACCGCCGGCTGGCTGAGGTTCATGTGCTGTGCCGCCGTGTGCATATTGCGGGTGCGCGCGAGGGTTTCGATGAGCACCAGATGCTTGAACTTGAGCCAGTTACAGACTGTGGAGAAGGAAATGTCTGACATGAGCGCGGCCTTGATGAGCGATAACCCAGTGTTATCGATTACTGAGCAGATGTCATTGGAGTTTATCGCCGGTGCTGATTAGGGTCGCTGATAAATCATAAAAAGCGTTGAGGACTTCACCATGCCGATTCAGATCACTCCCGAAAATACCCTCCCCGCCGACGGCCTGAATGGCACGCTGATCGGCCGCGCCTGGGTGCCCGGTAAAGTCGGCGGCCCGTCGCCCGTGGTGTTGCGCAACGACGGGGTGTTCGATCTTTCGTCCAGCTTCGCTACTTTGAGCGACTTGCTGGAGCTGGAATCGCCGGTGGCTGCCGTGCGCGAAGCCCACGGTACGCGCGTCGCCAGCATTGAGGAGTTGCTGGCGAATTCGACTGCAACACCCGATGCCAGCAAGCCGTACCTGTTGGCGCCAGCGGACCTGCAAGTGATCAAGGCCGCAGGGGTGACCTTCGCCGCGAGCATGATCGAACGGGTAATCGAGGAACAGGCGGCAGGCGATCCGGCCAGGGCGGAAAGCGTGCGCGCCATCGTGCAGAACGCTATCGGCGACAACCTGCGCAACATCAAGCCGGGCTCCGAACAAGCCAGCACACTCAAGGCGCTGCTGATCGAGCAAGGTATGTGGTCGCAGTACCTTGAAGTGGGCATCGGGCCGGACGCCGAGATTTTTACCAAAGCGCCGGTGCTGGCGGCGGTAGGCAGCGGCAGCCAGGTGGGTATTCATCCGAAATCGGAGTGGAACAACCCCGAGCCCGAAGTGGTGCTGGCAGTGAACAGCCGCGGGCAGATCCACGGCGCGACGCTGGGCAACGACGTCAACCTGCGTGACTTCGAAGGCCGCAGCGCGCTGCTGTTGAGCAAGGCCAAGGACAACAACGCCTCGTGCTCAATCGGCCCGTTCATTCGGCTGTTCGACGAAACTTTTTCCCTGGATGACGTGCGCAACTGCGTGGTCGATCTGCAGGTAAAAGGCGACGACGGCTACGTGATGAAAGGCTCAAGCTCGATGTCGCAGATCAGCCGCGATCCGGCGGACATCGCCGGACAGGCCCTCAACGCCAACCATCAATACCCGGACGGCTTCCTGCTGTTTCTGGGCACCCTCTTCGCCCCGACCGCCGACCGCGACCATGCCGGCGGGGGTTTTACTCACAAGCTGGGCGATCAGGTCAGTATCAGCAGCAGCCTGTTCGGCGGCCTGCACAATGAGGTGACCCACAGCAGTGACGCGGCGCCGTGGAGGTTCGGCGTCGGCGCGTTGATACGCAATCTCGCCGTGCGCGGTTTGTTGTAACGCTGAACACCTACGCAGCACACCTAATTCCAAGAGAGACCCGACCCATGTCCGACACGCCGAAACGCCCGCTTCGCAGCCAGCAATGGTTCGATGATCCGGAACACGCTGACATGACGGCGCTGTACGTCGAGCGGTACATGAACTACGGCCTGACCCGCGAGGAGCTGCAATCGGGCCGACCGATTATCGGTATCGCCCAGACGGGATCTGATCTGGCGCCCTGCAACCGTCATCACCTGGAACTCGCCCAGCGGGTCAAAGCCGGCATTCGCGATGCGGGCGGGATCCCTATGGAGTTTCCGGTGCACCCGATGGCCGAGCAGACCCGCCGGCCGACCGCTGCCCTGGACCGCAATCTGGCGTACCTCGGGCTGGTGGAAATTCTTCACGGCTACCCGCTGGATGGCGTCGTCCTGACCACCGGCTGCGACAAAACCACCCCGGCCTGTCTGATGGCGGCGGCCACCACCGACCTGCCGGCCATTGTGCTGTCTGGCGGGCCGATGCTGGACGGTCGTCATAAAGGCGAATTGATCGGCTCGGGCACGGTGCTCTGGCATGCGCGAAATCTGCTGTCCGCAGGAGAGATCAATTACGAAGGTTTCATGGAAATGACCACCGCCGCGTCGCCGTCGGTGGGCCACTGCAACACCATGGGCACCGCGCTTTCGATGAATGCGCTGGCCGAGGCGCTGGGCATGTCGCTGCCCGGTTGCGCGAGCATTCCGGCGGCGTACCGCGAGCGCGGGCAGATGGCCTACATGACCGGCAAGCGCATCTGCGACCTGGTCCGCGAAGACGTGCGCCCCTCGCACATCATGACTCGTGAAGCGTTTGAAAACGCAATCGCGGTCGCCTCCGCGTTGGGCGCTTCAAGCAACTGCCCGCCTCATCTGATCGCCATCGCCCGCCACATGGGCGTCGAGTTGAGCCTCGACGACTGGCAGCGCATCGGCGAAGACGTGCCGTTGCTGGTCAATTGCATGCCGGCCGGGAAGTATCTGGGCGAAGGCTTCCACCGCGCAGGTGGCGTGCCGGCGGTGATGCACGAGCTACAGAAGGCCGGCAAGCTGCACGAAGACTGCGGCACGGTTTCCGGGAAAACCATCGGCGACATCGTGCGAAATGCCGTCGCCCACGACACCGACGTCATCCGCCCCTACGAAGACCCGCTCAAACACCGCGCCGGCTTCATCGTGCTGAGCGGCAATTTTTTCGACAGCGCGATCATGAAGATGTCGGTGGTCGGCGAGGCGTTCCGCAAGACTTACCTGTCCGAGCCGGGCGCCGAGAACAGTTTCGAGGCGCGGGCCATCGTGTTCGAGGGCCCGGAGGACTACCACGCGCGGATCAACGACCCTTCGCTGGAAATCGACGAGCGCTGCATTCTGGTGATCCGCGGCGCCGGCACGGTCGGTTATCCCGGCAGCGCCGAAGTGGTGAACATGGCGCCGCCGTCTGCGCTGATCAAACAAGGCATCGATTCGCTGCCGTGCCTGGGCGATGGCCGGCAGAGCGGGACCTCGGCCAGCCCCTCGATTCTCAACATGTCGCCGGAAGCCGCGGTGGGCGGCGGCCTTGCGTTGCTGAAAACCAACGACCGGCTGCGGGTGGATCTGAACAATCGCAGCGTTAACGTGCTGGTCAGCGACGAGGAAATGGCCGCACGTCGCGTGCTGTTCGAACCGAAGATGCCTGCCTCACAAACCCCTTGGCAGGAGCTGTATCGGCAGTTGGTGGGACAGTTGTCCACCGGCGGATGCCTGGAACCGGCGACGTTGCATTTGCGGGTGATTGCACGAAGCGGCGAGCCACGGCATTCGCATTGATGCTGCAGATGTATCGACTGCGATGATCGTTCCCACGCTCTGCGTGGGAACGCATTTCTGGACGCTCCGCGTCCGCTGTCAGATGACGCAGAGCGTCATGGGCGGCATTACCACGCGGAGCGTGGGAACGATCACAATACAAAGCATCCTCACAACAACGCCGGCAACCCCTTCTCCATGCCGGCGAAACGGTTTTTCAACAACGAATGCAACTGCTGCACCGCCGGGGAAAACTGTTTGCGGTGCGGACAGACCAGATTGAGCGGGGTCGGCTCGCCCGGGTAATCGGGCAGCAACAGTTCCAGCCGCCCGGCGTGCACGTCCTCGCAGACATCCAGCCACGATTTGTAGGCCACACCCTGCCCCGCCACTGCCCAGCGCCTCACCAGATCAGCATCATCGGTGAGCAATGGGCCTGACACCGAGAACACCCGCCCACCGAGCCGCCATTTGTCGTAGACCCGCCCCGCCAGGGTGAACAGCAAGCACTCATGACGCAGCAAGTCGTCCGAGACCATGGGTCGGCCCTTGCGCGCCAGATACTCGGGCGATGCCACCAGCACCCGGCGATTCCATGGCGCCAGCGCCAACGCGATGTAGTTCGCGTCTTCGATCACGCCGTAGCGAATGGCGACGTCCACCGGATCACGAAACAGATCGGCCACCTGGTCGGAGATAAACAGGCGCAGATTCAGCGCCGGGTGCTGACTGCGAAAATCCGTCAGCCACGGCAGCAGCATGTTTCGCCCCAGATCCGAAGGCGCCGCCACTTGCAGCGTGCCTTGCAGCTCAGCGCTTTCCCGCTGCAGCTTTTCCCGGCCATCGCGCAAGGTATCGAGCACCGTCTGGGCGGTCGGCAAGTACTGCTCGCCCTCAGCGGTGAGACGCAAGCTGCGGGTCGAACGGGCAAACAGGCGGATATCCAGTTCGCGTTCGAGGCGCTTGATGGCCGCCGCGACTTGCCCCGGCAACAGATCCACCTCCCGCGCGGCATTGGAGAAGCTGCCCAGCGCAGCGGTGCGAACGAACAGGGTCAGGTCGTCGATGCGGATCATTTTCACTCCAGCCGTGAAAGTGTTGCCGGATTCTGCGGGTTTTTCTGCCTAACGAACAAGAACAAGATGGGTCCAACGTTTCAGCCACCTTCTATTCACTGACTAGAGAGATCGCCATGAAAGCCGTCGCCTTCACCCAACACGGTCTGCCCATCGAAGACCCCAATGCGCTGCTCGACATGGACCTGCCCAAGCCAACGCCCGGCCCTCGTGATTTGCTGGTCGAAGTCAAAGCGATTTCGGTGAACCCGGTCGACACCAAAATCCGCGCCGGCTCTGCCGCCACCGAACCCAAAGTGGTCGGCTGGGACGCCGTCGGCGTGGTTCGTGAAACAGGCACCGACGTCACGCTGTTCAAAGCCGGGGACGAAGTGTTCTACGCCGGCTCCATCGCACGTCCTGGCAGCTACAGCGAATTCCACCTCGTCGACGAGCGCATCGTCGGGCACAAACCCAAGAGCCTCGACAACGCCCACGCCGCCGCGCTGCCGCTGACCTCGATCACCGCGTGGGAATTGCTGTTTGACCGTCTGGGCGTTGAAGAAGGCGGCGGCGAAGGTGACAGCCTGCTGATCATTGGTGCTGGCGGCGGCGTCGGGTCGATTCTGGTGCAACTGGCCCGCCAACTGACCAAACTGACCGTGATCGGTACAGCGTCGCGTCCGGAAACCCGCGAATGGGTCGAAAGCCTGGGCGCCCACCACGTCATCGATCACAGCCAGCCGCTGGTCGAGCAACTGAACCGGATCGGCGTCGGCGAGGTGAGCCATGTCGCCAGCCTGACCCACACCGATTCGTA
>Ga0308164_10002369_pt1 | contig 19020 bp, 20 predicted proteins | sample PhyTR2_FD_201031 | JGI IMG/M metagenome (GOLD analysis project Ga0308164, IMG submission 201031) | Phyllosphere microbial communities from UC Gill Tract Community Farm, Albany, California, United States - DLSLT.R2 | ecosystem: Host-associated > Plants > Phyllosphere > Unclassified | place: USA... | reverse complement strand
GTCACGTACTGGCCGGCGTGCCCTTGGGAGTCCAAGTCGACCAGGAGGACCTTGTAGCCACGCTCCTGCAGCGCGAATGCCAGATTCGTGCTGACGGTGGTTTTCCCAACGCCACCTTTGAAATTGCCTACAGCGATAACTGTCGCCATACCATCCTCATTAAGTTCGGAGCAATGCTGCTCCAGGTGTTACGAGCCTTTGGCTTTCTTTTCTTTGTAGAACTTACGTACTGCACCATCGACCAAAATCGAGACAGAAATCTCTCGTGCTTCCGCCACCATGCGCAGCTTCTCGCGGACCTCGCTGGGCATCCGGATGGTGGTGATCTGGTAGTCCTGCTTCGTGGCAGCATTCTTCTGCTTGTAGGGGCGCTTGGGGCGTGCCTCCACCTTCACGGTCTGCAGGTCCACGCCGTCAATGGCGGCCAGGATGCGCTGGGTCAGATTGCCGATGGCATAGCCCTTCTGACTCGTTCGGAGGAGGTAGTCGCCCTCGATGCTCAAGCGGATAGGAAGCAAGATTGAAGTCTCTGTGTTGTCGTTTTCTGGCATGTCGTCGGTACCCCTGTAGGCATTCAGCATTCTAGGGGTTTCACGGCCATCCTTCCCTACTTGGTGACATAGGGCGCCGCGAACGCGACGTCCCGGTTGACCAGGATCGTGAACCGGTAACCGTTTCGGATCCTGATCGTGGGCTGCACATTCAGGTTCCGCCTAGTGAGCTCAACGCCGAGCTGGCTTAGCTCCCTACCTGCCTCACCCGCCACGATCTGCCGGTTCGATGGCTGACCGTTCGTATTGTCTTCCCGGGGTTGGGAGAGCTGCATGCCGGCTGACATGACGCTAGAGAGGGCGCTGAAACCGATCAAACGACCATAGTGGTTGTCCACCTTGTCCCTGAAGCCGGAGTACCCGGCAACGTCCATACCCTGCATCCCGCCGAGCTCCAGGGTGGAGCCATCGGGGAAAATGAGGCGGGTCCAGACCACCAATGCCCGCTTCTGACCATACGCGACCTCGGAATCGTACTTACCGAACACCTTTGTCCAGGCCGGGATAAGCAGATGCCGCCCTGAGGCAGTGTCGTACACATTGTCGGCCACCACCGCACTGACTTCGCCTGGCAGATCCGAGTTGATGCCCGAAATCATCACTGCGGGGATCACCGTCCCCGTCTTCATCTCAAAAGCTGAACGGGGTGCTTGGCGCTGGGCGGCGAGGTAGGGGGCCTCCAACTGCTGGGTGCTGGCCAGAAACTCCTTCTTCTTCGCTTGGTCCTGCGGCTGCTGCTGCCCGCCCGCTTGCCCTTGCAGGCCTGCCAGTTGCTTGCTCATGAAATCCAAGTCAGCCAGGCCAGGGACTTGGGCTGCAGGCGATGCCGGCGCCAGTGCTCCGCCCGCAACGGCCATCGATTCGCTCCCACCCGAGCCGGCGCCCTTCCAGGTGTTCACGGCGGTGGGGGCCTTCACAGCCTCGCTTTCCAGTCGCGCCATTTCCTCTGCAAGACGTCGCTCAGCTTCGGGAATATCCAGCTGGGGGGCCATGCCAGAAGCAGTGGACAGGTCAGGCACCGTTTGCGTGACGCCTGCCGGTGGGACCGAACCAGCCAGTGGCATTCCTGGGGGCGTTGCCATCTGCAGAGCAGGCTCGCTGGTGTATGCCGGGGTGGTGCTGGCCTTCAGTTCATCGCTCACGCCCTTGGTAAAAGCCTCGGCCCCGGAGACAGCTGGAGCCAAGCGCGTATCTGCCTCGCTGGCTGCCTGCCGCGGCTTATCTTCATTCATCTTCTTGCGGGCTTCGGTGTTGTAAATCAGCAGAGCCACCATGCATGCAGCAATGGCGCCAACGACTACAGCTGCGCGGCGGCCCAACCGGGGCCCGATCATTGGCTTCTTGCGTAGCTGCAGGGCATCCGGCGAGTTGTGAGAGCTAGCGGCAGTCATCGGTCAGCCCTTGCAGTTGCCGAACACAGACCGCACGGCGCATCGATGTTCAATCTCAACCCGCTCGCCCTGGCCATCGACGCCGGAGATGAGGGCTGCACGATCAAGCACCCGGTCGACCATCACGTAGTTGCCACGAAGCCTGAAATTCACCAGTTGCTCGCTCCCATCCCGAGCCAATGCCACAACTGCCGGCGCGTCCTGGTGCGTGGTCCCCTGCGGCAACTGGATGTAAGTGCGCTCGCCATCCGAGAACACGCGCACAGGCTTCCAACGGGGGCGGCCCTTTTTCACGGTAACCCCGAAGTTGAAATCCAGCGCATCTACCGACATGGCAGGCAGCTCGGCGACTACTTCATCTTCTTCAGCGGCCTGCTTTGCGATGGCCATGTCCCAAGCCGCACGCTGATCCTGGGGGTAGGAGAACGACACCACAGAGACGTAATTGGTCTCGCTGGATACCAGCCGCAAGCGGTACATGCGCCGGGTAGTCGGAATGAGGAGATTGGTATCCAGGCCAGCCTGCGTAGGCTTGACGATGACGTGGGTCTGTCGGTTGGCTCCTTCGCCTATGATGCCGGGCGACACGCTCCATCGGACACCATCGCCGATGTGAGGTTCTTCCACGACCATCTCACCCGGCTGCAGTTCGATATCGCACATCCGCAGTGGCGAGCACACAACAGTCGGCATCGATTCGCCAAACACGAAGACCACACGGCCGTCTGCACCGGTTGATACCGTCGCCGCGTTGTTGCCACTCCAGGCGTCCGAACGGCGCAATGCTTCGCGGGCGGGTTCATTGATCGGAAGGTCGGCGTAGGGATCGACGGGCTGTACCGGTTTTCTCTGCGCGGCAGCGCGGCGGGCCTTCGGCTTGGGGGCAGCGGTGGCGGCAGGAACTGCTGCGGTGGTGGTGGTAGCAGGAGCCGCCGGTTGCGGCCGGGAATCAAGCACTGGCGCTTGCGCGGGGGTTGGTGGCGGCAGTTGCAGTGCTGGCTGCTGCTGAGCGCTCACAGTGGCGCTGACGGTCATGGCGATCGCCATGGCAAGGATTGAATTCTTCACTTCTGCAGCTCCTGGCGCCAGTCAAAGTCAACGACATACATGCCGAGCGGGTTCACGAGGACTTGCTTTTCCTCAGTAGGGGCATTGAAGGCAATGGTCACAGTTGCCTTCCAAAGGCCTTCATTGCGTACGGTGCCTGACGGGTCGCGTGTTCGTTCGGTCCAAGCGATCGTCCAGGACTTGTCGCTGATGCGCAGAATTGAGCTGACTTCAGCCTCTACGCCCTCGTTCTGACCACGTGTGAACGGATTGGTGGTGGCGTAGAACTCGCTCATCTTCGCGCTTGCGGCAGTGTTGTTAGCCAACACGGAGAACACCCGGTTGACGGTCTCCTTCTGCACCGCAGGATCGAATGTCACCATGCGCGCATCCTTGATAAAGCGATTCAAGAAAGCTCTGGTGATCCGCTCATCGTTGTGCTCGCCCTTGTTGGCGAACCCGACTGCCTGAGCAGCCCCGAATTTATCCACCTCGACCACGTAGGGGATGAACTTGCTCTGGTTCGCACGCACCGCGAGGGCCGATACCGCGATGAGGGCGATCGCGATCGAGCACAAAGCAACCGCGCGCCAGTTTTTTGCCTGGACGACCAGGTTGCCGTAGATGTCGTTGAACTCTTTTTTGGCTGCTGCATACGGGCTGGATGGCGCTGCAAGACGAGGTGCAGCTGCGGCTTTCGTCGTCTGCTGTTCCTCGGCTGCGGGTCGGGCCCCGCGATTGCCCCTCAGTTTGAACATCGATCGATTCCCGGTTAAGTGTGATAGAAATATATCGCACTTAGGCCCGGTTGACAAGCGTCAAACCGGGCCTAAGTAGGGGTCGTTACTAGGTTTTCTGGGTCATCGACCCATTGCGTTCATCGTCCGCAGGGAGGGACCATGCAGGCATTCCTCTTGGGCTGATAGTTCTTGCGGGGATCGTGGTACTTGGCCGCTTCCTTCACCGCACCGCGCTTGGTCTCTTCGGCCTGGGTCTGGGATGCGATGTGCGTACCTTCGGCCTGCATCTGCGCGACCATCAGCTCGCGCAGGCTCTGCATCTGCCGCACCTGGTTGAGCGCAATCTGATTGCCGGCATCTACGGCCTCCTTCTGCCCGGTAGTGCTCATCACCGCAGACCGCAGTCGCGCCAGCGCGGCTTGTTCGTCTTCAATGCCGGACACCTGAATGTTGGCCACCCGCATGGCCCCGAGAACGCTATCTCGCGTGCTCTGGTTCCACTTGTCATAGCTGGCACCGAAATCGCGCTCGGACTTGTAGCCAGGAAACATCGTCTGGAACTGCCTGTTGAAGTCCTTGCCAGAGACTGCCAGGCCCTGCCCCTCAGCCATGACCTTCGACAACCTGGTCATGGCATTTGCAGCCATATCCCAATCACGCTGGTTGAGGGACTTCGTGTTCTGGTTCTGCAGCCTGATCTGCTCCAGCTGCTGCTGGATCTGCCGAGCCTCATTGGCATTGGACTGCACCGCGCGCAGCTGGGTCATGAAATTTGCCACGTAGTTGGTGGGGTCCACGACTACCCACTGAGCGCTGGCGGTCGATGAGACAACGAGCCCGCCAACGGCGATTCCCATCGTCACGCCCACCGCCAGTACCGAACGCGTCATCCCCTTCAGAATCTTGTGCTTCTGCATTCCCCTACTCCTTACTCGTCATGGTTTTGGATATTGATTTGCACGCCACCCTGCGCTGCATCGCTGGGTGGCATCGGCGGTGGCCTCAACTGCGGGCCCGCGCCTCGTGGCCGGGTACGGCCGTTGTTGTCGCCTTGCAGATTGGACTGTTGACCCCCGGCGCCCGGCGCCCCGGATCCGCGTGGCGGCGGCGCGCTCGTATTGCCGCTGGGCGGAGCGCTTGCGTTCGCGGCGGGCGTCGGTGTGCCCGGGTCGTTGGTGCCGCCTGACGACGGCTGCTGTGCACCAGCCGGATCGTTGGTTCCGCCTGACGTCGGTTGTTGTGTTCCGGCCGGATCCACCCCCCCCGCCCCGCCCGTTCCCGCACTCGGGCCCGGGGCGCCGGCTTTTGCCTCGGCGGCAGCTTGGCTCTGCAGGTTGATGTTGTTGGCAGCTCTGGTGCCCAGGCTGGAGACCGTGCGGCCCTTGGAATCGAAGGAAGCTGGCGACGGTGGTGCTAGCCCGACCTTGGCCTTCATCGCAGCGCCGGCCTCAGATGCCGCCGCCTTCGATGCATGGCCCAGGCCCTTCAGAACCGCACCTACGCCCGAAGCTCCCTGCTGGCTTGCCAGGGAGGTGCCAGCAGCGCCAGCCTTGATCGCACCCCCTGCTGCGGCAGCCAAGCCGCTCGTACCGCCGGTAACCACGGAGGCGGCAACCGCTCCCGCCATCGCGCCGGCGCCACCGGCCGTCGCAGCCATGCCGGTGATATCGGAAGCATTGAAGTTGACCGAGCCCGATGTAAGCGACGAAGCGATGCCAGGCACCTTCCAGGCAACCGCGGCGAAGGTGATCGCCCCCGCCAGCAGATACAACGTGTTGTGCAGGACCAGGTCGTTGGTCGACGCGACGATCATGCCGGGCCAGTCGTTGGAGAATTCCACACCGATCGAGACCACCAAGGACAGAACGAAAATCTTCACGCCTACATTGATCGAGTAGATGAGGTAGTTCTTCGGGATGTCCCGTGTCCAAGGCAGCGCGCCGAACCCCAGCAGGATGATTCCCCCAAACAGCACGAAATATGACTCGATCGTGGTCACCAGCAGCAGGATCGCCACCGCTACAAAGCAAAGTACGAGGGCGATGCCGCATAGGACCAGCGGTAGGCCCAGACTGATGCTGTCGCTAAGCGACATGTCGATCACTTTCTCGATGATCCGGAAGCAGGAATCGAAGCCGTTGATCACCACCCACGACGGGGTGATCGGTCCTGTGTTCCCAACTCGTTGCCCGGCCATCTCGAAGGATCTGAGGATCATCGTGGCCACCTCGGTTCCGTTCTCTACCAGGTAGAGGAAGAAGCCGAGCGTCAGGATCTGCATCGTCATCGTTGGCACGAATGCTGAGAAGTCGTTTTTCTGCAGCGATATCTTGATGAATGTCCAAGCAATAGATATCACTGCCAAGCCACCGAACAGAGACAGGGCGATGCTCCTTAGCCCCTTTTCCCAGGTAACGGCTTTCTGCATGTACTGCTCTTGGATGTTGTCGAAAATGCCGACACTGGCATTGGTCAACGGCACACCCTGGGCTTCCGTGTCAGCTATCAGCAGGAACAGCAGCAGCCCGCCGATTACGGTCGCCCACGCAAGGTTGCGCGGTGTCCACTGGATTCGAAATCGCGGCGCTGCCCTGGCGCTCGGAAGCGTGGGCTCCCAGACGCGTGTTGAGTTGGAGAACGCAAACCTGAGCTTCATGCGACGCTCCTCCAGAAGTTAGCCCATTCACTGAAGTAGCCAGCCCAATGACTGGTGCGCTCGTAGGTGTCCTTTTCCAATCCGGTCTGTTCAAGCCAAACCGCAGGCCAATCCTGGCCATGCTCTTGCTCGAGCTCGATGACCTTGTTGACTGCGGCCTTACCAGAGGCACCTACGAAAGCAAGCGTCACCGGCTGCAGACCCAGGGAGAACAAGCGACGGCCGACCGGGGACTTGTAGTAGTAGTCCCGCTTCTTGGTCGCGTCCGCGATGATCGAAATCTCGGTCTCATTGCAGCCGAGCATTTCGTACATCTCACGCTGCGCACCGGCGGCATCCGGATTGGCCAGCAGAATGCGAGTGGGACACGACGCGAGCACGACGTCCCTGATGGCCGATTTGAGGACGTCTGCCGGCTCCTGTGTCGCAAGGACGACATTCGCGCCCTTCGATCGCCAGGTCTTCAGCCACTCCTGCAGCTTTCCCCGGAACAGTGGGTGCGAAAGCATGAGCCAGGATTCATCCAACGGCACAAGCGTAGGCGTCCCATCAAGGCGCTTCTCCAGCTGGCGGAACAGGTAGAGCAGAACCGGCACCAGGTTCTTTTCACCCATGTCGGCCAGATGCTCCATTTCGAACATCATGAAATGGCCCGTGGCGAGGGTGTCGCTTTCCCCGTCCAGCAGCTCACCCATCTGCCCTTTCAGGGTGTAATGCTCCAACGCAGTTCGGATCTGCTGGTCCTGGATCATGTTGACCAACTCGCTCATTGAACGGCCGTTCGTGTCGGACGTCGTGAGGGCCTTCACTGCATTGCCGATGGTCTGCCTCTGGCCTGGAGACACCTGCTGGCCCTGCAGCAGGCAACAGGTCTCAAGCCAGTCAGTCGCCCATGCGCGGTCTGCCGGCGTTTTCACATCGAACAGCGGGGCAAATGTCAGGCTCGAGCTCGGCCCACCAATATCGTAGAAGTCGCCCCTCGCTGCCTTGCAGAGCGGATAGGAGCCATACTTTCGATCAAAACCGAAAACCCGCCCCCCGTAGTAGCGGAAGTGCTGTGCGATGGCGGTGTTGAGGAACGTCGTTTTACCAGCGCCGGTGGGACCCAGCACCAGCGCATGGCCAACGTCATCCACATGAAGCGAAAGGCGGAAGGGCGTGCTTCCTACCGTTTCGGCCCAGAGCAATGGCGGCGAATCCGGCGGGTACAACGGGCTCGGATGCTTTTCCGGCCCAGCCCAGATCGAGGTGAGCGGAAGCATGTCAGCCAGCGCAAGCGTTGAGGTGGGAGCGCCTCTCACATTGCAGAGCCGGTTACCAGGCATCGTCCCAATGAACGCATCAGCATTGCCCACGTCTTCCTGGTGTACCGCGAAGCCCTGATTCCGCAGCAACGTCACGATGCTCTTGCACTTCTCTGCAAGCAGTTCGATGCTCTCATCTGCCACGATGATCGTTGACGTGTAGTGCCCGTAACGCACCAGGTTGGACTTCACCTCTGCCAACGCAGCCTTACACTGCGCTTCCATCTCCGCAGCGTCCGGATCAAGTCGATCCGTCCTACCCTTCATCTGGTCGATGAAGGGGTATTTCTTCTGGGCCCACTTCTTGCTCTCCTTGGTCAGCACCTCTTCGGCGACGTGCTGTTCCATCAGGATGAACCGGGTATTCCAGCGATACTCAAATCCCATCTGATCGAGGGCTTTCAGGATTGCTGGCTTCGATTCATCCGGGAATCCTGAGAGCGTCAGGGCGCGGACCAGCTTGCGCTCACCGAGGCGGATGACGTTGCCTGTCGCGAAACCGACCTGTGCGATCAACGGATCTACTACCAGCCCTACCCTTCCGATTTCTCGATTGAGATACACCGGTACCGCCGGCAGACGCACCGGGCGGGTTTCCATCGTGGCGCAGAATTCCAGGAACTCCAGTTGCTCATCGAACACGATGTCGCGGCCAAATTCATCCTGGCCGTTGACGTAGCTTTTCATCCGACGTGCTTGTACCAGGTGCGACAGACCGTGCTCGAACTCCGAGCATTTCTCAATGAACTTCTCGAGCATCCTGTCGTGATGAGACGCAGCGTCCTTGGCGTCGTCGCCGTCGCCGAATACCCAGCCTTCCACCTTGGCAGCGGCGAGCCGAGGAACTTCCCAGCAAAGCGTGAGAGCGTGCATCGATTCGAGGTGTGAGCCTTCGGCTTCATATGCAGCGCGGCGCTCCTCATCGATGACCAAGGTGGTCGGATCCGGGAATGCCCCGCGAGTGGCGTAATCGCTGGTATACATCCGGGATGCGTCGACGTGGATGCTCCAAGCACCGTCCAGGACGCCGCACAACAGCGAATTGATTTTCGCCGACAGGCTATTCAACTCTGCAGGTGAACTGGAGGCTTGGTCCTCGCCGCGGAAGTACCACGAAGCCAGGAGATGTCCGCTATACGTCTCCACCACGCCGTCAGCGACAAGGCCCCACCAATTCAGCAGATCGGAATACGACTTGAGCGTGTCGCGATAGTCTTTCAGTTTGATAAGCATGGCTCACCCAAGAGTTCTACGGGGCCGTTTCGCGTCTACCCCCCTCCTGGGGGGGTAGTACGGCTGCATCTTTAGTTGTCGCTGATAGACCTTGGTGAACATCGGGTCGAGCTTTGCAAGACGGCGCAGCCCTTTGACGCCGCCCACAAAGGCGGTGCCAACAACCAGAATCGTCATCAGCGAGACGGGGTTGGATATGAAAATCAGCCCGCAGAACGCCATCAACGACTGCATGAGCTTTCGCTCACCCCCCATCAGGAGGTTGGGCCTGTTGAGCGCTCGATAGATCGGAACCCTGCGGACCGGGTGCATCAGATCACTCCGAACTGCAGCAGGTAGCGCACCCATTCGATCAGCACATCAATGCCGCTGGCTGCATCAGCTACGCCACCCACTACTGCGCCGGTGACCTGAACACCGAGCAGGTTTTTCGCCAAGCTGGCGGCGCCGACGAGGCCGGAGCCCGCGCACACGACGGTCACCAGCTTCTTGGTGAATTCCGTCATCTCCGCACCCCAGATGAGCTGGTACATGCAGCCCGCAAACGCCAAGAGCGAGACGTACATTGCGGTAGTGCCGGTCATCGCATCCGCGAACTTCTTCAAGCCGCCGTCCCACGGCATAGCCTCACCGGCATAGGCCGACGAGCAGACCAGGGCGAGAGTGAGCAGCATCAGCAGCTGCAACGAGATTTTCCGTGCGTTCTTCATTGTGTAATTCCCTTGTGGGTGGTTAAAACGATTCGAGGTCGAAAGCCCCGTTGCTGTATCCGCGGACGCGGCATATCTCGCTCACCGCACGCCCCGGCTCCTCGCCAATGCGCTCGATGAACAGGACGACTTGAACGACGCTGGCCACGTTTCGGCACATGCGTTCTTCGGTTGAGGTTTGCGCGTCGACGTTTTCCAGGCAGTACGCAGCAAGCTTCGACAGGCCTTCGGCGGCACTGTCTGCATGGATGGTGGCGACACCACCTGGATGGCCTGAATTCCAGGCTTTGAGCAACGTGTACGCTTCGCCGCCGCGCACCTCGCCGACAATGATTCGATCTGGGCGAAGACGCATACACGCCCGCAGGAGCTCCTGCATCGACGTGACATCGTTGGAGCGAAGGAGAAGATGATTCCGAATTCGCATCTGCAGTTCGCGCGTGTCCTCGATGACGATCACCCGGTCATCGGGGCATTGCTTGGCGAGCGTGTCGTTCACCGCATTTGCGAGCGTCGTCTTGCCGCTGCCGGTACCGCCAACTACAAGGATGTTGGCGCGGCGATCAACCGCCGTTCGGAGCGCTTCCAATGGGGACGTCCCTGCGAGGAAGTCGAATTCCTTGTCAGCCCTACGGTTCGTGCCAGGGCGGAGCATTCCTTTGGCCGCATAGTCTTCCAGCGGGAAGACGAAATTCGCCTTCTTGCGTATCGCGAAGATCGGCGATTCGGCGATTGGCGGGAGAATCCCCAGAAGGCGGCTCTGGTCCAGCGGAAACTCGCCCTGCAGGATCGGCCGTTCCTTGGTAACTACTGTGTCCAGCATGCCGGCCGAGGTCTGCAGCAGCGAGGCTGCTGCCCCGTCACTCATGACAACACCCGAGTCCATCATCCCTTTACCAGCCACATCCAGCCACAATGCGCCATCGGCATTGCGCATGATTTCGATCACTTTGGGATCCTCCAGCTGCTGCAGGAAGAACTCGCCACAATCGATCTTCAGTCGCCTTATGAGCCTGTCCCAGCTCGCTCCATCTTCAGCCATCTTGCACCAGAGTGATATATATGCGTGATATAAATATATCACTCTCTAGGCCGGAGCAACAGCAGTGAAACGTCCAAATCCAAGTGATTTCGCGGTATCCCAACACCTCGCCGCCCTCGCTCACGAGCGTTACGAGGTGGGCATCACGTTGCCTCCCAAGCCAGGCGAGGACGACGAACGGATGATGATCCGTCGTTGGAGCGCCCAGGAGGTCGAGCGCTCTATGGGCTTCCTGAAGGCGCAGAACGCTCGCGGCTCCCACGTCTACATTCGGCCGGAGGGCGAGCACGCCTATACCTTTGTGGATGACCTTTCACTGGCACGGATCGCAGAGATGAAAGCCGCCGGATTCCCTCCCGCTCTCGTGCTGGAATCCTCACCCAACAACTACCAGGCGTGGGTAGCGCACGGCGCCACGCTGGAGAAGGATGTTTCCACTGCAGTCGCCAAGTCGCTGGCAGAGCGCTTTGGCGGCGACCCAAGCTCTGCGGACTGGCGGCATTTCGGTCGGCTGGCCGGCTTTACCAATCGCAAGCCAAAGCATCAACAGCAGGATGGGCGCTACCCCTTCGTCAAGGTCATTGAGGCGGAAGGTCGCATAGCGCCCGGTTCGGCAGAGCTCATCGCCCAGGTCCGAGCCGAGCTCTCCCACCAGCGCGCCCTTGATGCGGAGCGTCGGGCGAGCTATCGGCCGGCTCCTGCTTCCGCTGACCGGAGCCTCAAGAGCATCGACGACTTCCGGAACTCGGGTAGCTATGGTGGTGACCACCACCGGGCCGACCTCGCCTACGCCACCTATGCGCTGAAGCAGGGCATCCCGGTTGCGGAGGTGGAATCTGCATTGCGATCCCGTGACCTGTCACACAAAGGCAATTCTCGTAGGCAGTCCGACTATGTGGACCGGACGATTGAGAAAGCTCAGGGTCGCGGACCGAGCCGATAGCTGCTTGCACATTCTCCCCCCGCAGGGGGCGCGGCGGCCCCGCGAGATGAGCCCGTAACCCGGCAGTCGCCGGGTTTTTTGTGCCCCCAGATTTGCGGCGGCCGCAAATTTGGGGGGGGCTGCGAACCCTTCCCTTTCGCACGTCCATACCGGCTCGGCAGCGGTTCTGTTGGAGTCCGGTACGCGCAAGATTTGCGGCCGCCGCAAACTTGGCGCCGAAGCCTGTGGCTCCTCCCCCGGGGGCGCCTCCAACCATCCGCCGAATATCCGAGCCCCCGGCTTCCACGCGGAAGCATCGCCCGAGGCGAACATTTGCGGTGGCCGCAAATGTAGTCACCGCATACGCGGCCCCGCCAGCTGATTCCCGCTACGCAGGAAATGTCAGCCAGCCGGTGTTGAAGCAGACCAGCCACAGCAAAACAGCAAAAGCAAAAGATAGTGGAACATAAAGGGTGGGATGCGCTGTCTCCGACGGGGTTGTTTATCTTGTTAATTTATAAGAATATTGCATGCATCCCAGCTATTTCATTTCGCATCCCATATGCATCCCACTTCAAGGCCTTCTAAGCAGATCCCCACCCGCTGGCCGGCCGACCTGTATGAGGCGGCAGAATCTGAGGCTAAGGAGCGAGGAATGACTTTCTCTGCCTACGTCCGCGAGGCGGTCCGTGACAAGGTTGGAGAGGATCGGCGGCGGTATGAGGCCGAAAGCCTGGAGGCGCGCTTGGCTGCGTCAATCGGCCGTTTGCAGAAAGACGTCCGCATTGTGCGAGGAGACGTGCATGTGGCCATGGCCTTAATCGACAGTCTGGTTCGCTCGTTCCTGCTCCACACGCCCCCTATTCCACCGGAGGCTGTTCCGGCCGCTACGGCAGCAGCGGATGCGCGCTATAACCGCTTCATCAAGAATGTCGTCAAGGCTGTCCAAGGGCACAGCGGGGTATTCGACCAGCTGCTGGGGACCGATCCTTCGGATGATGCCGATGAGGGAGAGCCGGCATGAGGGGCAAAATTTGCGGCAGCCGCAAATCTCCCTCGTGTACGGAAGGCGTTTATTGAACATCTCAAGTTTGCGGTCGCCGCAAACTTTCAAAGTGCGAGGTCCTGCCTAACCGCTCAGCCTGGCACCTGCTGAAAGCTCTTTGGGCATCGATATGGCTACCAAGAAGATCATCACTTCCCGCGAGGGTAAGCACGAGGATGAGCCCCGCCCTACAGGCGCGGAGGGTGTGGAGCTCGATCGGGCTCCCCTCATCCGTCTTTCAAAACTTAAAGAACAGAGCCGGGTTTTCTCTGGTTACCGGAAACTGATGCAGATGGTCCGCGACGGTAGATCCGTTCGTGGCCGCAAGAAGAACGACAGGGCAGGGCAGGGCGCTTTGAGGGATCGCCCTGCACGGCTTCATCAGCAGCTTGTCGCGGTGCGTCTTACTTACAAGAAGAATCTTGCTGACGGAGCGTGGCGGGCTCATGGCCGCTACCTCGAGCGCGAATCTGCAATGGGGCGCGACGGAGTAGAACGCGGTTTCGGGTCAGATGGGGATGAGGTCCAGATCGCGAAGACGTTGAAGGCATGGCAGGAAGAGAAGGACCCTCATGTCTTCAAGCTAATCATCTCTCCGCAGCATGGTTCTCAGCTCGACTTGCGTGAGTACACCAGGGCCTACATGACCAGGCTGGAGCGTGACCTTGGCACCCGCCTGCAGTGGGTTGGGGCGGATCACTACAACACTGATGATCCGCACGTGCATGTGGCCGTGCGTGGTATCGACCAAGACGGCCGGGCGTTGCGGATCGCTCCAGAGTTCATCAAGGGGCCGCTACGCGAGATTGCTGGACAGCTGGCTACTGAGCGTTTAGGACACCGGACTGAAGCTGACATTTCCGATGCCAGAGAGCGGCAGATCGGCCAGCATCGGTGGACCGACCTGGACAGAACGCTGAAGAGAATAGGGCAGGGTGGGGTGATCGATTTCTCTAGCCCGGTGCATCCAGGTGCTACTGAGCAAACGAAGATGACGCGCATCGCTCTCCTGCGTCGGCTGTCCACCCTGGAGAGTATGGGGCTCGCGGAACGAGGGCAGGGGGGGCGCTGGACCCTTAATCCGTTAGCAGAATCTGTTCTTCGTGATCGTCAACAAGCAAATGATCGACTGAAGGTTCTTCATTCCCATCGAGCACTTGCCTCGGACCCGCGACTGCCCTTGGCGCCGGCTCCTGCAGAGGACACTCGCATCGCTGGCCGCTTGCTTGGCACTGGGCATGACGATGCGCGCAGCCGCAACTATCTGTTGCTTGAATCAGTTCGCGGAAGTGTGGTCTATTTATATCAGTCGGAAGCATTTGAAACTGCACGACGCAACGGCCTGCAGCTAGGTGATTTCATGGTCATCAAGCAGCCGCGAGGATTCGGGCAGGATGGTAGCCGTTCGAATGGCCAGATCGTCACGGCTTTCGGCGATGCAGACAAGGCGCTTGCTGATCGCAAGGTAATGCTGGCTGAGGTGCGCCAGCACGTCGACCGGACGGGAGCTATGCCACCCGGAAGCGTATGGGGAGGATGGCTGGGAAGATTCCACAGCCAGCTGCAGCAAGAGGCACAGTCCTTGGCCGTATCTGGTGTTATCAAGCAAGTTGATGGGCGGGTGGTAATGGAGCGGCCTGGTAAGACTTTCAAGCGCGCACCTAAATCCCCAGAGCTCAAGCGGTGAACATTCGCGGCGCGTGCCCGCGGATCGTGCCTCGGCATGAATCAGCACGCATCAACGGCAAAGACCTGAGTCCTAGCCCATTCCCGCTGTCACCAGCGGAGCCCAAATAGAGGAAGGCCACTATGGCAGATGCAGTAAAGACCGAGCAGTCCCCCGAGCCTACCGCCGCGCAGAAGGCCATCGCCAAGAAGCTGTCGACGCTGATGCCAGGCGCTAAACTCTTCGAGCCGCGTGCAGGGGGCAGCTACTACGGCCCCGTGGTGGGCAGTGATAGGAATTTCATTCTTCAGCAGGTCGGCGAGGGCACCGTGATCGCCCATCCCAAGAGCCAGCTGGCGTTGGAGAAGGGCGCCAAGTTCACTGGCCAGATCGTCACCATCGCTCATCCCAGGGACCAGATCATCGGCGCCGAGCAGCACAGAGCCACCGTTGAGCCATCAGATCCATCACGTTGGCAGGAGAGGCAGGCCCGCACGCCTGCCAACCAGGAGCATGTTGACATCGCGCGTGCCGCTCTGGGCCAGAAGTTCTCTGTCTACAACGCAGCAAGTGCAGACCGAGGCTTGTCTCCGAATTACACCGGGGTCATCGCAGCCACCACCGATGAACATCTGATCCAGCGAATCAACTCTCAAACTGCCATCGTCCATCACGTTGGCAGCGACGTGGCCAAGCAGTTCGGAGCAGGCCAAGAGGCGTCGATTCAATATGACAACGGCCTGTTCAAATCTGCTAGTGCTATCGAGCGTACCAGCGGTCAAGAGCAGGGACGGGCTACGCGGAGCCGAAGCGCAGAGCCGGCGCGAACCCCCGATGACAAGGCCAAAGCCGCGAGCTGGGCACTGGCAAAGAACATCACGGCGAAGATGCACGGCCCTGAGAGCAAGTTCTACTCCGCGCGGCGTCTTGACGCCGAGAAAGGCAAGTTCCGAGGGGCGATTGTGGCGGTAACGGACCATCATGTGATCCAGCGAATTGGTGACTCCAACAAGTTCGTCTCCCACTCCCGCGAGGACGTGCGGGGCGAGCTGCAGGTTGGCACCTTCGCTCAGATCAACTACCGCGATGGCCAGGCGCAATCTGTACGCGTCCAGCGGGGGCAAGATCGTCAGCAACCCCCGTCCCAAGAGCGCGAACGTCGGAACCAACTGCCGGCGCCGGATCCGCGACGTGCATCACCTGCACAAGGCATGTCGCGATAACCCCACAAAACCGCCGCCACGTGCGGCGGTTTCTTTTTAGAGAAGCCTATGTTTGACCTGCGCGATGTCCACCATGTTGCCTTGATCCTTGTGTCTCCCATCCTGGTCGCGCTGGCGCTTGGATTGCCGCTCTTTCCAGCGGTGGTAGCAACCGCAGTTACGGCTTTGCTCCTCTGCCTTCGTGTCCTAACTGCAGGGCATTGGCGGTTGATTGTCCCTGCTGTCCACGACACGGGCGACTGAGCAGTGGGTGTCGCAACGGCCCCTTCCGGGAGGTGGCGAAGTGCGATATATTGATATCACTCTTAGATAGCCGGGATTGATCCAGAAACGCGATGAGTAGCAGCCTCCACCACGGCACGATGCCTCAAATCGCCAGTAGCGTCCTCCCTCCAGTCGGACCCGCGCGTAGCAGCTGCGAAGTTGTCGAATGGCTCGACACCCTTGCAGATTCAATCCGCTTCACCGCTGGCCAAGGAGCGCTCGAATGCATCCTGTGGAGCTACCGGAAGGAAGTCGGGGGAATTGATCGGGATGTCATGGAGACCGGTTGGTATCCCATCGAGGCACACGATAAAGAGCGCCTGTACTGCCTGAGCATCACCATCGATGGCCCGCCAGGTCATGCCTACCACTTGCACCCAACGGACCCAGTGCTGCCCACAGCTGCGGAGGCGTTGCACTGCATCTCCCAGCTTGTGCACCGGCTCAACGCAACTGTTTCTCTTCCCCCGTACGAACTACACACAAGCGCAACAGCACCCGGAGATATGCAATGAACGGAAAAATGCACAGGGAACATGGCCTCAGCTTCCTGGACTTCATCTTCGGCTTGCTGATCGTGGCCGGACTCGCCTATGTCCTTGTGGTTGGCCCGTGGATTCGCGACCAGAAGATTGCCGATCTGCGCGCTCAGCCTCCTGTCCCCTCGATTGAAGCGCGCAAGCTCGTAGCGTTGTATGAGACGAAGCCGACTCCAGTAGCGGTTCCCACGGGCGAGTATGTCGGCCACATTGATCTTGGTGGCCAGATGGTGCCTATCACCTATTACTTCGGCGCCAATAGCGTGTTGGCAGTGGAGGCGACCATCAAGGGCTCCTTCATGTCCATGCGCCCGAAAGTGACTCTCGCTGGCTCCGCGCCTTACACCTTCACGGGATCGGTCCTGGTGTTCGGTGATGTCACAGGTGACAAGGTGCTTTTTTCTCCGCTGGGGTTGCCCATCGATATCAAGAGTGCACACCAGCTAGTCATCCGCAGTGGCGGCGAGTCAGTGACTTTGAACGCCACTCAACGGCAGGAGAAGTAGAAAGATGCGGAGCCACTTCCCACGCATGAATCCAGGCCGCGACTGGAACCTTGATCGGCCGTTCCGATGCTTTTGACACTGTGATTCGCCATAAGCCAATGGAGCAATGAAGATGACCAACAACGGACTTATCGGCCCAGCTCATCAGCCGGGCGTATACAACATCGATTGCGCGGTAGCAGGCGGTCGGTGGACCTGCGTGGGGAAAAGTAGCGATGAGCGAGATGCCCTGTCCATGGCGGGCCAGCAGGCCGCGTTGACCGGAGGGCGATTTCGCGTCTGTGCGCCAGATGAGACGGTTGTGTTCGACAGCGCCCCGTTTTCTGTGGCCTCGGCCCAGGGGAGTGCTTATGAGACTACCGCAGCTGCGAAGGCGCTGAAGCTCACGTACACGCTTGCTGTAGATGAGTGCTATCGCGTCCAGTTCGACCATGTGCATCAACTCGCCGTTATCGGCGACATGGCCAATGCCAGCTATGAATGGGTGATCGAGGCCCACGAGAAAATCGTCGCTCATTCGAATGAAGGCCATGGTGACGCATCCTGCGCACTTCGCGATGGGCTGATTGCGTACCACGGGCTTGGAGATGTGACTGAGGCGGTCGAATCCAACGTACCTTGCGTTCTCAGTAGCAGGCCTTTCGTGTTGCGGGATCGTCTACTTCTTGACGAGTGAATAGATGCGGAGTAGGTTCGTGATGTGCAATAAATATACTTATAAATCAATCACTTACTTCGCATAATAGTAATTATGTTATAATGTAACATTTACAGCTAAGGACACGCACAATGAGTCACAAAGAGCGCGATGAAAGCGACCTGCAGGGCCGCTCTCCATTTCCAAGGCTGTGCGCGCTGCTGGCCCTCCCGTTCGCTGTTGTGGCCTGTATGGTTTGCAGCGTGACGGGCCCAATTTCCCTGGCTATTGCCTTTGTTCTGGCTTTTGCCCATCGATGGCGCTTCGCCGCCGGCGACTGGCTGCTCGGGCTTTCTCCCGCTGGCTGGAGCGAGCTCCAGTTCATCAATGCCTTGTTGTGGGGCGGTGCCGCGTCAGTAGCCATTGGCGTTCTTCTACGTCACGCTAGCTGCTGGTTGAGCGACTGCGTGTCACAACCGTGACGCATTCCAATCCCGCCTGCGGACTGCAGGCAACCAAGTTCACTGCTGGGCTTCCAGCCTCTTCGCCGGCACTGATCGCCTGGCTTCGGCGGATGGCTGACGTCATCCGCACCAACACCGACGAGTGGGCAGAGCCCGATACCGCTCTCGGCGCCATCAACTGCACCGTCACTGTGGACCGCGAGAATGAGGTTCAGAGCTACAGCGCTTGCTGGACCGGCGAGTCTGCCGATGCGGAGTACCGCATCACTTTCACTGTATCTCCGGAAGCGCAAATGCAGCTCGATGAAACCTGTGCAGTAGTGCCAGATGGCGTTGAGGCATTGCACTGCATTATTCAGATCTGCACGTTGCTCAACTGTGTGGCCCAGATTCGTGGCCCCCAGGCCGGCGGCCTCAGCGATGCAACCCCGTGACCCTCAGCCCCGCTCTTGCGGGGCTGAGGGTACCTGGACTACAGCCTCTCGGATTGTCGCCGTGCGGTTAAGTGCGATATATTTATATTGCATTTGACCTGGCCGGCGTCTGACTTTTGCGGCGGCCGCAAACCTAGGGCCACCAGCAATGTCCAACCGCAGCAACACGAAAACCACTACGGAAAGCGGCCGTGTTCGCCTCCTTCCTCTGGTGGTGGCGTTCTCACTCATCGCCCTGGGCAGCATCATCGCGACCCAGCAGGTGGCGTCAGCATTCCAGTATCAAGCCGCTCTGGGGCCGCCCATCACTCAGCTGTTCGGCGTCCCGCTGTATCCGCCCCACAGTTGGCTGAAGTGGTACTTCGCCTTCCGCACGATTGAACATCCCGTGGTGGATGCCGCATTTGTGCTCGCGGCCCGCATCATGGGGGGAGCGCTACTGAGCGCGGCGGTGATGGCGATCTTCTTGCGTTACCTGCTCACCCGGGATCTGCAGAAGGTGACGCCCGATCTGCACGGCACGGCGCACTGGATGACTGCGACTGATATCCACGCGTCCGGCTTGGTCGGTGGCGGCCAAGGCGTATACATCGGCGGTTGGACAGAAATCCTCAACCGGATTTCGCTCGGCATCATCAAGCTGAAG